>JTFP01001291.1_pt1 | contig 18101 bp, 15 predicted proteins | sample 235421 | NCBI WGS metagenome assembly JTFP01 (sample SAMN03067591, study PRJNA260954) | activated sludge metagenome | biome: Sludge; feature: Wastewater; isolation source: sludge from laboratory unaugmented bioreactor treating industrial wastewater | place: India:Gujarat | collected 2013-04 | reverse complement strand
TGATGCTGATGCGTTGCGCGATTTTTTTCATCGCCTGCACCGTTTGCTGAACAGAGTCGCCGCCGTCTCCTGCTTCCTTGGCTGCCTTGCTGGCCATGCCGTCGGTTATCTTGGCGTTCTCGGTGTTCTGGTTAATGCTGGCACTCATTTGTTCGATGGACGCACTGGTTTCTTCGACGCTTGCGGCTTGTTGGCTGGTGGTCTGGCTGATGGCCTGGGCAGTAGCGCTGACTTCCTCCGACGCGCTGGCCAGACCGTCGGCGGCATTGCGCACCTCACCGATAATCTGCGAAAGCTTGCCGACCATGGCCTGCATCGCCGTGAGCACACGCCCGGTTTCGTCCTTGGAGCCACCTTCGATCTTCACGGCCAGGTTACCTTCGGCCAGTTGGCTGGCCACATCCACGGCCCTTTTCAGCGGGGTGGAAATGATGCGTGAAATAAACAACGCCAGCGCGATACCCACCAGCAAAGCCACGAGTACCGCGGCGATGATGGACAGTCGCGCATTGGCGTAGATTTCGTTACCGCGTTGATTGGCTGCCGTGGCTCCGGCGTCGTTGAGGTCGACGAGTTTTACCAAGTCGCTGGAGATCTGTTCGAAGTCCCGTTTCGAATCCCCTTTGAGAATGACACTGGTCTGTTCCTTCAAACCCTGCCGCGACTCGGCCAACAGGTTCTTACTGGTATTGAGGTAGCTGTTCCAGTTGGTCTTGAGCGTATCGAACAACGCCTGTTCCACCGGGCTTGAGATCAGCTCTTTTTCATAGCGCGCCATGCGGGTCTCGACTTCCTTGCGAGCATCGACGATCTCCTGTTCATATTGCGCCTGTTCCGTCGGGCTGTCGGCCATCAGATAGCGCAGTTCCTTGACCCGATAGTTGGCGACAAAAAAACGAATGCCGGAGACAACCCGCACCGAAGGCAACCAGTTGTCGCGCATTTCAGTGGCAGTTTCGTTAACCAGGCCCAACTGGATGATGGCGAACACGCCCGTCATGGCCGTCAGCACCAGCACCAGCAAGAACGAAGTGATGAGCTTGGTAGCTATCCTTAAATCGTAGAACCATTTCATTGAAAGGCCTCTCCATGTGCGGTGCGGTTGGCTGAATTGCCGGGTTTGCTATCGTTCGAGGAATAAACAGCGGTTTGCCCAGGCGTTTGCTGGGCGCGTTGCCTGGTTGTCGGCGCGCCAGTCGCTCAATAGCAGGGCGCATGCACCACAGGCAGCGGGTACGAGCGGTAAGCGGAAAAAAGTGCGAGCCTGAGGAAGCGGCTGCAAGTTGCCGTATAACGACATAGGTTCCTCCCTGAATCAGTAAATAGCGATCCTTCTCACATCAGCCTATCGGCTCGGGCCAAGATCAACTTGAGCGCAGAACAGGTCAGTCGTCGGTCAGCGGTAAAATAATTCGGTTTTACCGGGGCGGTAAGTAAGGGCTGTAATAAAAAACGGCCCGGCAGCGGTGGTTTATATAATCGGTAGACGACTGGCGCAGACGTTGCGTTATATAAATAGCGCGCAATCGCCGCGTGCGAGTCCTTCAACGTCATGATTGCCTCCTGGTTTCTTTGTCCTATCCAGGTTTCTAAAGCCTTGGAACTCATAGGTTTTTCTATCAAGTAACGCTGCAGAACTTCTTGGTTTTCTACGCCTTCTGCAACGACTCGGTAGCCGATATTTTGAAGTTATGCAGAATACGTTCGCAAATTTGCTCAGGGCCCGGCTCATTCATTGAGAATGAAGCCGAATTGCGTCGGACTGATTTTATAAAGCAAGCAATTATTGGGTAGCACTTTTGTAGGCGCGACGTTATCGCCAGGATCAAGTCTTGTGCAAAGATATAACCCGGTGCCTTGACTATATCGTTGAGGACTTTCGGCGTAATGACGTCGACTGCGTCAATCTCGCATGCGCTGTTTACCCGGATCGTTTGATGTATATCTTCCTCAAACCTCAGTCGATTAAATAGCCCGGTGGCTTGGTCTACGAAGTTACGAGCGCGCCTGTTGCAGATACGCATCATGACCCATTCAGTGAAGTAATTGAGCATGCCTCTGTCCAACTCGCTCATGGGCGCGCGCGTGACAGTGTCAATAATGCAGAGCTCATCGACGATTGAGGCCCGCGTGACCGGCGCGTTGAAGTACGCCGAGGTGATTGCGGCGATTTTGTCGAAGACTTCGTCGGAGTCGCTGCCCACGGGGCAAAATTTGGCGACCTCTTTTAGCCTTTCAGCTTCATTCGACGGAATAGGAGCGCCTTCGCCCATGATGACCCTCGCAATTGCTTGGTTCTACCTACAAGGTATCAGGTGGTGATGTCATTATGATATCATTTTTTCATTCGCTGCAAGGCTCAAAGGTCTGCGCCTCGGCGGTGCGGGTGAGCATAGACAAGAAGTGATGCAAAACCCGCGGCCGCCCATGTGTATTGACTTGGATCATCTCCTGTAGCGCCTTCTCTTCTATCGTGCTGCAGCTCTTCGAAGCCTGATATTGGGCTACAGTTCGAGCAAAGGATTGAGTCGTGGGTCTGAAGGCGCTTTAACGCGAGATAGACAAGTTGGCGGTGAGGGTCCGTGCTCTCGTAAAAAGGTCAATGTTCAGGCGTTTCCGATTTCCAGCGCTGCGTAGAAGGTTGCTAGGCGTTTTACCCGCCTTGCAAATATCGTTAAGTCCGTTCAACGACCGAGGGCACAGGGATGATGGCTCGCGACGCACAGGCAGTGGCTGACGACGATACGTTGCGAACCCTCGAGAGTGTGCTCGGCTGTCTGTCCATTGCGGTTGTGGCGCTGGACCGCGCCGCTCGGGTTGTCGCCGGCAATTCCGCGTTCGCCCATCTGCAAGTTCAAAATGGCGTTTCTCCGACAGCGGGCGGCGAGTTCATCGCCCTCCTGCGGCCCGAAGACCATGGGCTGTTTTATGCCGCGCTAGAAACGGCCGCAGGGAACACGCGGGCTGGTTTCGCGGCATTGAGCAGAGGGGCGTGCGGGCTGGACTTCTCCCTGACGCTGTGGCGCGATGCGTATTTTATTGTCGAGGTCGTTGCCCGCCAGGGCGCGTCGGCCCCGCCATCCGAAACCGAAAGCTACGCGCAGATCCCGCTCAGGTCGATTTTCGATTCCTCCGGTACCGGCCTGGCGCTGGTGTCGCTGGACGGTCGTTGGCTACGGGCCAATGGCGTCATTTGCACATTGCTTGGGTATAGCGAAGCGCAGTTGCAAACCACCACGTTCATGGCACTGACCCACCCCGAGGACCGTGAGGTCGGCAAGCAGTTGATCGACGAACTCAAGCGCGGTGCAAGGTCGGGCGCGACGTTGCATAAACGCTATATCCATCGCGACGGGCGGGTGGTGTGGGCGCGGTTGACCGTGGGAATGGTGCGGGACGATCAGGGGCAGCCGCTCTGCTTTGTGTCCCAACTGGAGGACATCACCGAGAACTGGCAGCTGCGCGAAACGCTGGTGGGCAGCGAACTCAAATTTCTCACCCTCGCGGAAAGTTCACCCAACATCATCGTTCGCTACAACCGCAACCTGTTGCGCACTTACGTCAACCCGGCCTTTTTGCGCTTGACCGGCATGTCTTATGACGAGTCGATAGGCGGGAGCCCCGACGAGGACGCGGGTGACTATATCAGCCAGCTGCGCCATGTCGTTGCGACGGGCGAAACCGCGCAATTCCTCGACAGTTGGACCTTCGCGGACAGTACCGAGTTGGTCAGTTGTGCGGTCAGCCTGACGGCCGAGCGCAGCCCGACAGGCGAGGTGATCGGCGTGTTGGCGCTGGCCCACGACATTACCGAGTTGTGCAAGCAACAGGTCCTGGAAGACGCGCGCTTGGGGATTTTCGAAAAAATGGCGACGGGCGCGCCCCTGGAGGAAACGCTCGGGCTCCTGGTGGACTATCTGCAATTGGCCTTGCCCCATCGGTCCTGCCGGGTGCAGCTGGTAGCGCCGCTTGCCCCCGGCGCGGTGATGAATACGGCGTCTGCCGTAGGCTGGTCCGAGCCGATCGTGGACAAACAAGGCCACGTCCTCGGCACTTTCGAGTTGTCTCAGTCGTCCGGCACCGGGCCGGATGAGAGCGACATCCTGCGCGTGCGCCAGACCTGTCATATTGCGGCGATCGCGATCGAACGCTGGCAGTCAGAGTCATTGCTCCGCGAGCGCGAGCGTCGTTACCGTGACATTTTCGACCATACCCTGGACATGCTTTGCCTGCTGGAAATGACGGCGGTCGGTTGCCTGCGTTGTGTCGAGGTCAACCCGGCGTTGTTGCGCGCGCTGGGCAAACCGCATGCCGACGTTATCGGTGAGCCGCTGGAGTTGATCTTTGGTCGGTTGGGCGCGCAAAAAATCCAGGCGCTTTGTGAGCAATGCACAAGCGCCGGGCGGGTGGTTGAGTCGGATGAGGGCATGGTGCTTCGCAACGAAGTCCGTCAACTGCACTTTACGCTGGTGCCGGTGGCGGATTCAGGGCGTGTGGCGGCGCGGATATTGGTGATCAGCCGCGACATTACCCTGTTGATCAGGGCCCGGCAGAAAGAACTCGGACGCCAGCACGACATCAGCGCACTGGTCGAAAACAGCCCGGACGCTATCGCTCGGTTGAGTGCTCATGGCGAAGTGCTCTACGTCAATGCACAGTTGCGAAGATGGGTGGGCGGGGCCTGGCCGGAACTGATGGGCATGCCCATGGACGCGGTGGCGCCGCTGAACCACCAGTCTCAGCTGTTTCGCGAATTGGTGGCCCAAGTGATTCAGGAAAATAAAGCGACGGAGCAGGAGTTTCTGCTCTCGGGGTTGAAGAGCGCACCCAAAGTGGTACTGATCCACTTTGTTCCAGAGGTCGACGGCCAGCGGGTCGTGAGTGTGCTGGCGGTGGGGCGCGATATTTCCAGATTGCGGGCTGCCGAGCGGCGCCTGGCCAACTCCAATGCACAATTGCGCGATCTGTCGACCCGTCGCGAAACGGCGCGGGAAGAGGAGCGCAAACTGATCGCCAGGGAGATCCATGATGAGCTGGGCCAGCACTTGACGGCACTGCGCATGGGGATATCACTGTTGAGGTTTCAATTCGGCGCCTCGACACCCGAGCTGACCCCGCAGGTCGAGCGGCTGATGGTGCTGACCGACAAGACGATCCAGGTCGTGCGTGATGTCTCCACCAGCCTGCGACCGTCCGCGTTAAACCTGGGGCTGGTTTCCGGTCTTGAGTGGCTGACCACCGAGTTCGTCACCTTGACCCGGGTTCCCTGTGTGTTACACCTGCCGTCGATTCCCCTGATGCTCCCCGATACCCACGTCACCGCCGCGTTTCGCATCGTGCAGGAGTCGTTGACCAATATCGCGCGTTACGCCGAAGCGACACAGGTCAGCGTCACCCTGAGCCCGCAGGAAACCAACTGGCTGCTGGAGGTCCAGGATAACGGCAAGGGGTTTGACCCCGACGCCGTCACCCGGCAGACCCTGGGGTTGGCCGGGATGCGTGAGCGTGGCCTGATGTTGGGCGGCAAAGTGATTGTTTTCAGCCATCCCGGACAGGGCACAACAGTCCAGGCATTCATTCCGATGCACAAGGATACGTATTAATGATTCGCATGCTGATCGCCGATGACCACACCATCATGCGCGAAGGGCTCAAGCAGTTGTTCATGCTGGTCGCCGACGTCCAGGTGGTGGCCGAAGCCGAGAGTGGCACGCAAGTGATCGAGCTGTTGCGCCAAGTCGAGATCGACCTGCTGCTGCTCGATATGAACATGCCGGGTATCAGCGGCGAAATCCTGATCGCCCGCCTGCATACCCAGTACCCGGAGCTGCCGATCCTGGTGTTGAGCATGCATAACGAAATCCACATTGCGCAACGCGCACTGCGCGCCGGTGCGCTCGGCTACCTCACCAAGGACCGCGACCCCGAGACCCTGTTGGTTGCCATGCGACGAGTGGCCAGCGGCCAACGTTACCTGGACCCGGCGCTGGCAGAGCAGATTGCCCTGCAAAGCAGTGGCCTGAAGCAACAGACCTACGTTGAAAGCCTGTCCGATCGCGAGTTTCAGATTCTGCGCTTGCTGGCTCATGGCATGAGCGTCAACCAGATCGCCGAACAGTTGGTCATCAGCAACAAGACGGTCAGCACCCACAAGACCCGGCTCATGGAAAAGATGGGGTTCGGCTCTACGGCGGACATTGTGCGCTTCGCCATGACCCTGGGTATTTCGTGAGCAACCCCCTTGTGTAGGGATTTTCCTACCTTGGTTGCCGGTATCCCTACCCTGGAATAGGGATGGTCCGATGGCCGTGGTGCCATTATTGGGCCAGTATCCCTCTCAAGCAATCGAACTGCCGATCAACCGGCGACGAGATGCTTCGATTGGGAGACAGACCGTGAGCGAACAGACCACACCCCCCTCGGCTGCTTTGATAGTGTTTCCGGTCGCCTTGGCCGGTCTGCTCGGAGGCCTTGCGGTTGCCTACAGCAATGACTTCAGCGCATGGGCTGTGGCGGCAGGGGGCGCGTTGTTGGCGCTGTGCGTTGGCTTGGGCCTTTGGGCAAACAGATGCTTTCAGGCGCATTGCAACAGCCTGCAACGCCAGCTCGATCAGCCGCCCGAGGTCTCGGCGACATTGGCCGTCGATAACGGCCTGGCAGACGTGTGCCTCAGCGTGCTTCCCGTTTGGTCCAGGCAGATCGAAGCCGCGCGCGTGATCAGCGAAACGTCCATCCTCAAGCTCAGCGAACGCTTTGGCACGCTGTCATCGAACATCAGCCACAGCGTGGCCAGCAACGGTGGGCAAGACGCTTCCCAGCAATTGGTCGACTTGCTGGAAGTCGGCCAGCGCGACCTCAATTCCATCGTGCTGGCCCTGCGCTCCGCGCTCTCCAATAAAGAGAGCGAACTCAAAGAAGTCCTGCAGCTCTCCGGCTTCACCGAACAACTTCAGCAGATGGCCAAGTTTGTCGGTGACATCGCCAGTCAAACCAACCTGCTTGCCCTCAACGCCGCCATCGAGGCCGCGCGCGCCGGTGAAGCGGGGCGAGGTTTTGCGGTGGTCGCCGATGAAGTGCGCAAGCTGTCGAGTATGTCCGGCGAGACCGGGCGCAAGATCAGTGAAACCGTGAATACCGTCAATGCGGCCATTGCCCGCACGGTGCAAATGTCCCGCCACCACGCTGAACAAGACACTTTGACCCTCGCGGATTCGGAGCGTGTGGTCTCGCAGGTCATCGAACATTTTCGCGGTACCGCCCAGACCCTCGTGCGCAACAGCCATGACCTGCAACAGCAGAGCGCCAACGTCGCCGACGAGATTGCCCAGGTACTGGTCGCCTTGCAGTTCCAGGACCGCGTCAGCCAGATGTTGACGCTGATTACCCGCGACCTGGACAAGCTCCAGCAGCAATTGGACGAGCGCCAGGCATCGAGCCTGAGCGGGCATACCCTCAGCCCGATGGTCAGTGATCGTTGGCTGCAAGAGCTTTCAACGGCCTACACCATGCCGGAGCAACACGCTATCCATGGCGGTAACACGCACGCCAAGTCCGATGACAGCGAAATCACCTTTTTCTAGAGGAGCTTTTCCGATGAGCAAAACCATTCTGATCGTCGACGACTCCGCCTCCATCCGGCAGGTGGTCAGCATCACTCTCAAAGGCGCGGGTTATGACGTGATCGAAGGCTGTGATGGCAAAGATGCGCTGAGCAAACTGGACGGACGCAAAATCCACCTGATTGTCAGCGACGTGAACATGCCCAACATGGACGGCTTCAGCTTCGTCAAGGCGGCCAAGCTATTGCCGGCCTACAAGTTCACGCCGGTCATCATGCTGACCACCGAGGCCAGTGATGCGATGAAGCAGCAAGGCCAGGCCTCCGGTGCCAAGGCGTGGATGGTCAAGCCCTTTCAGCCGGCGCAAATGCTCACTGCCGTCTCCAAGTTGATCCTGCCATAGCAATGACCAGCGACCGCTGGCCAGGAGGTTTCCATGAAAAGCACCGTACCGATGCTACGTCGAATCCAGGTCATGGAAGGCCCCCTGACGATCTACACCGCCACTGAACAAAAAGACCTGTTGTTGTCGTTGTTTCCGCTGGCGCATGAGGTTGAGTTGGACTTGTCCAATGTCGACGAACTGGACAGCGCCGGTCTGCAATTGTTGATCCTCATCAAACGCGAGTCGCTCAAGGACGGAACGCAGCTGTTGCTGAGCAACCCGAGCGCGACCGTAATCGAAGCAATACGGCTCAGCGGTCTTGACGACTACTTCGCCAATCCGCTTTTCGCCCAGTCGCTTGGAGCATGATCGTATGGCCCAGCCCATGAACATGGATGACGTGCTGCAGACTTTCATTGCCGAGAGTCGCGAGCTCCTGCTGCAAATGGAAGACGCACTGCTGCAGATCGAGAGGTCGCCGCAGGACCTCGACACCATCAACGGCTTGTTCCGCGTGGCCCACACCATCAAAGGCTCGGCCGGCTTGTTTGGCTTGATGCCCATCGTTGAGTTCACCCATGTCGCCGAAAGCGTCCTGGACCGGGTCCGCAGCCTGGAAGTGCGCGTCGACGAGGCATTGAGTGCATTGTTTCTCGATGCCCGTGACCATATCGGCCAGTTGATCGACCTGCTGGCCGAGGATGGCAACCTTGACCGATTGGACGAACCGCTGCGGGTCCAGGGCCAATGCCTGGGCGAGCGGCTCGCGCAGTACCTGGAAGGCTCGGTGTCGAGCGCTTCGCCCGCTCCAGCCACGCTGCCGGCGGACGAGCCGGGCGCAAGTCCCGGCCACTGGCACTTGTCCCTGCGCTTTGGTCCGGATGTATTGCGCAACGGCATGGACCCGCTGGCGTTCCTGCGTTACCTGAGCACGTTGGGGCAGTTGCTGCATACCGTCACACTGTGCGAGGGGTTGCCGCCGTTTGCGTCGATGGACCCGGAAACCAACTACCTGGGCTTTGAACTCGCGCTGCTCAGCGATGCCTCGCGGGAGGTCATCGACGGAGCCTTTGATTTTGTGCGCGATGACGCGCTCGTCCAGATCCTTGCACCGCAAGCCTCTGTCCAAGCCTGTCGCGCGCATCTCGACGGATTGCCGGAAGACAATGCCGTGCTGCTTGAGCTGCTGGTGCGTTGCGGCACATTGACGGAGTCCCAGGCCCTGCTCGTCACCCAGGAGGGTGAGCAAGCTCCGGTCGAGATGCGCGGCGAGCTGGACGCACCACCCGATTCAGTCGCGCCGTTGATCAAGGCCGGCAAGGGCGCGGCGAGCAACGAAGGCAACCTGATCCGCGTCGATGCCGCCAAGCTGGACCAACTGATCAACCTGGTTGGCGAGCTGATCATCGCCGGAGCCGGAGCCAACCTGGTGGCAGTGCGTAGCGGGATTGGCGAGATGATCGAAGCCACCAGCCTGTTATCGCGCTTGGTGGAAGAGGTGCGTGACTCGGCACTGACCCTGCGCATGGTGCAGATCGGCGCGACATTCACGCGCTTCCAGCGGGTGGTGCGCGACGTCTCCAAGGAACTGGGCAAGGACATCGTGCTGCAGATCGGCGGTGGCGAGACCGAGTTGGACAAGACCGTCGTCGAACGTATCGGCGACCCGTTGACGCACTTGGTGCGCAACGCCATGGACCATGGCATCGAGGCCGTGTCGACGCGCCTTCAACGGGGCAAGCCGGCCCAGGGCACGGTACGCCTGAATGCCTACCACGAGTCCGGCAGTATCGTGATCGAAGTGTCGGACGACGGCGGTGGCCTGGCCAAGGACAAAATCCTGGCCAAGGCCCGCGAGCGTGGCCTGGTGGGGGACGGCCAGCTACCGGCGGATAAAGACATCCTGAACTTGATTTTCGAGCCGGGCTTCTCCACCGCCGACCAGGTCAGCAACCTGTCCGGCCGCGGGGTGGGCATGGATGTGGTCAAGCGCAATATCACCGCGTTGCGCGGCAGCGTGAGCCTCGAGAGCGAAGAAGGGCAGGGCACAACGGTACGGATTCGTCTGCCGCTGACCCTGGCCATCATCGACGGCTTTCTGATCGGGGTGGGCAAGGCTTCTTATGTCATCCCGCTGAACATGGTGGAGGAGTGCATCGAGCTGGCGCCTGGACAGGGCGCAGACACCGGTTACCTGGACCTGCGTGGAGATGTGCTGCCGATCCTGCGCCTGCGGGACATGTTCGATGTGCAAGAACCTCGAGGCAGTCGAGAAAACGTGGTCGTCGTGCAATACGCCGGCCTGCGTGCTGGCTTGGTGGTCGATCGCTTGCAGGGGGAGTTTCAAACCGTGATCAAGCCATTGGGCAAAGTGTTTGGTGAGGCCCATGGGCTCGGCGGGTTCACCATCCTTGGCAGTGGAGCCGTCGCCCTGATTCTGGATATACCCAATTTGTTAGGACACGTTGCCAAGGACGCCACCCACCGTTCGATCCCAAGTCCGTTATCGACTTAATGAGCGTCATCAGGAGTTCCTCGCCATGACCGTTATCAGAAATATCATGCTGTTGGTTTTCACCGCAGCGCTCGGCGTTGTCGTGTTGGGTGGTACCAGCCTTTACCTGGCCGGTGAAATCAATACGAGCGCCAGTTATGCCAACACCAATACCGTACCCAGCTTGCTGGAAATCGACCGTGCGGCGGCTGCGCTCACCGACCTTCACGCCTTGGAATGGCAACGTCTGAACGATTCCGAAAAAAACTTCGTGTCCAGCTATACGCAGAACGTGGCACAGAACTTCAGTGTGATTGACAAAGCCCTGGATCACTATGAGGCCGCGTTGGTCTCCGACGACCATGACGCAGCACTGTTGAAGCAGTTACGTGGCCGCTTGGCTGAATTCGCGACCCTGCAGGCGCATTTCGACAAGTTCATCGACGACGGTGATCAAGCCTCGGCCCGTGCATTGATCGAGGCGAGCCAGCCATTGCAGAGCGCGGTGCTGACGACGATCGGTGAGCTGCGCGAATACAACCTGGAACTGGGGCGCAAGGGCCAATTGGTTGCCACCGCCACTGAGAAGAATGCCCGCTCCCTCATCCTGCTGGTCAGCGCGCTGACATTTTTAGCCACCGCGTTGGTGGGCGCACTTCTGGGACGCAACCTGATGCGCCAACTCGGCGGCGAACCGGTGGCCGTGCGCGCTTTCGCCGCTCGCTTGTCAGCGGGGGAGCTGGATGCCAAAGCCACGCTCAAGCCCGGTGACACCACGAGCTTGATGGCGTCCATGCAACAACTGGGCGCGAGCCTGCATGGGCTGGTCGCGGAGATAAACCGCATGTCCAGTGAACACGACAAGGGCGACATCGATGCACAGATCGATGCTGGCCGCTTTCATGGCAGTTACCGCTCCATGGCCCAGGGCATCAACGAGATGGTCAACGGCCATATCAGCGTGAAGAAAAAAGCCATGGCCTGTATCCGCGCGTTCGGCGAAGGCAATCTGTCGGCACCGCTTGAGCAATTCCCCGGCAAAAAAGCCTTTATCAACGAGAACATCGAGCAACTGCGGGCCAATATCCTGGCGCTCGTCGAAGACACCAGCCAGATCAGCGACAGCGCGCTGATCGGCAAACTCGATACCCGGCCTGACGCCGCTCGGCATCAGGGTGATTTCCGCCGCATCATCCTGGGGATCAACGGTTCGCTGGATGCGATCATCGTGCCGATTACTGAAGCCATGGATGTCTTGTCGGCGATGTCCAATGGCGACCTGACCCGGACCATCAACGGCGACTATCAAGGCAAGTTCCTGGAACTGAAAAACTCGGTCAACGGCACCGTGGAAAAACTCTCGGAAATCATCGGCGAAGTGCGCGGCTCAGCCGATTCGCTGTCCAGTGCTTCCGAGGAGATCTCCGCCACTGCGCAAAGCATGGCGCAGTCGGCGTCCGAACAGGCCGCGTCGGTGGAGCAGACCTCGGCATCGATGGAGCAGATGTCGGCGTCCATTGCTCAAAATACCGAAAATGCCAAGGTGACCGACGGCATGGCGGGTAAAGCCAACAAGGAAGCCTCGGAAGGCGGTCGCGCCGTGAAGGACACGGTGGCGGCGATGAAGACCATCGCTGAGAAAATCGGCATCGTCGACTCCATCGCTTACCAGACCAACCTGTTGGCGCTCAACGCGGCGATCGAAGCGGCGCGTGCCGGCGAGCACGGCAAAGGCTTCGCGGTGGTGGCGGCCGAAGTACGCAAACTGGCCGAGCGCAGCCAGATCGCGGCGCAGGAAATCAGTGAAGTGGCCAAGAACAGCGTGGCCTTGGCGGAACGGGCGGGCAACCTGCTTGACGAGATTGTGCCCTCGATCGCCAAGACCTCTGACCTGGTGCAGGAAATCGCGGCCGCCTCGGAAGAACAATCCATCGGCTCCGAGCAAATCAACAGCGCGATGTCGCAGATGAGCCAATTGACCCAGCAAAACGCTTCGGCCTCCGAAGAGCTGGCGGCGACGGCCGAGGAAATGAGCGGCCAGGCCGAGCAGTTGCAGGAACTCATGGGCTTTTTCAGCGTACAGAGCAAGCGCGCCGGGCGGACCGCCTCGATGCCCGTGATCAATCGCGCGGCATCCACGTTCGACCAGGATAGCCGTGCGGTGGAGAGCGGTTTCGTCCGCTTCGGGAGCTGACCCATGAGCGCCACAGCCGTTATGCCGAACACTTTGGAGTCAGCGCCGCAGGTCGATGAGCCCTTGCAGTACCTGACCTTCTTGGCTGACCAGCAGATGTATGCGGTCAATACACTGAACGTTCGCGAAATCATCGAATACAACCAGGTGACCACGGTGCCGATGATGCCGACATTCCTGCGCGGGGTGATCAACCTGCGCGGTTCAGTGGTGCCGTTAGTGGACCTCAAGGCGCGGTTTGGCAAGGGTGTGACGGTGCTGGGCAGCCGAACGTGCATCGTCATTCTTGAAGCGGCGAAGGAGGGCGAGTCCCAGGTGCTGGGGGTGGTGGTGGACTCGGTCAGCGAAGTGATCGAGATCCTCGATATCGATATCAAGCCCGCGCCGGCCTTTGGTAACCCTATCCGTACCGACTTCATCCGGGGGATGACCAAGGTGCGAGGTGCTTTTGTCACGCTGCTGCAAATCGAGCAGGTGTTGTGTGTCGATGAGATGGCCGGCTTGATGCGAGCTTGACGTGTACGACCGCGCCTCCCGGCGCGGCCGCAAAGTAATCGATGCGAGGTGAGTCATGGCGTTATCCATCGCAAGTCCAGGTAAAGCCACGGTCTCGAGCCCTAGCCAATACCTCACCTTCGAGTTGGGGGATGAGATGTTCGCCGTCGGCACGCTCAACGTGCGAGAGATCATCGAATACGGACCGATCACCAGCGTGCCGTTGTTGCCGCCCAGCATCCGCGGCGTGATCAATCTGCGCGGCGCGGCGGTTCCGGTGCTGGACCTGGGCGTGCGCTTTCGCGGCGAGCGCACGGTGCAGACCTCGAGGACCTGCTTTGTGATCCTTGAGGTACAGGCCAATGCCGGGGGCAAGCCGGTGGGCATCATTGTGGATGCGGTCAGCGAGGTCCTTGAAATCGCCGATCAGGATATCGAACCGTCCTTGAATTTCGGGACCGATGTCAGAGCGGACTTCCTGTTGGGCATCGGCAAATTGGAGAGCGGTTTTGTGTTGTTGCTGGATATCGGTCGCGTGTTGTCCCTGGAACAGGTCGATGTGCTGGCAACCCTTGATCCCTTGCTGCCTTCAACTGCCTGATTGTTTTTTGGGAGTGTCCTCATGAACGTGATTCTCTCCGATGCGGAGTTCCTGCAGTTTCGCACTCTCATTCATCAAATCGCCGGCATCAGCCTGTCGGATGCCAAAAAACAGTTGGTGAGCGCTCGGCTCGCCAAGCGCCTGCAAGTGTTCAAGCTCAATACCTACGGCGCGTACTACAAAGTGTTGATGAAGGACGCGACGGAACTACAAGTGGCGGTCGATATGCTGACCACCAACGAAACCTACTTCTTCCGCGAGCCCAAGCATTTTGATTTCCTGCGCGATGTCGCACTGCCCGAACTGCGTGGCAGCGGGCCTTTGCGTGTATGGAGCGGCGCCTGCTCGAGCGGTGAAGAGCCCTACACCCTGGCCATGGTCCTGGCGGACAGCCTCGGCGGCCGGCCATGGGAAATCGTCGCATCGGATATCAGCAGCCGGGTACTGGAAACGGCCCGCCAGGGGCGCTACCCCCTCGAAGGCACGCGCGGCATTCCCCAAGCGTTGCTCAACAAATATTGCCTCAAGGGCGTCGGCGCCAACCACGGTTGCTTCATGGTCGAACCGGCGCTGGCGTCGAGGATCGATTTCCAGGCCATCAACTTGAACAATCCGTTGCCGAAGCTGGGAATGTTTGACGTGATCTTCCTGCGCAACGTGATGATCTATTTTGACAGCGAGACCAAAGTGCAAGTGGTCAAGCGCCTGGTCAGCCACCTCAAGCCCGGCGGCTATTTCCTGGTCAGCCATTCGGAAAGTCTCAATGGCGTGACCGATGAACTGCGACTGGTCAAGCCTTCGATCTATCGGAGGCCGCATGCCTGACACCCCTCCGTCCCGCGAGGTGTACCTGAATCCCGGCGAGTGGTTTTTCGGTTCGGGCGCCATTCGGCTGCGCACCGTGCTGGGCTCATGCGTTGCATTGGTGGTCTGGCATCCGCGGCGCTTGTTGGGCGGCATGTGCCACTACCTGTTGCCCCGGCGCGCAGTGAAGAGATCGGCTGCACTGGATGGTCGCTACGGCGATGAGGCGCTCCAATTGCTGCTCGGCCGAATGCACGCGATCAAGGTGCCGCCGACGGAGTTCAGAATCAGCGTGTATGGCGGCGGGGATATGTTTCCGGGGCTGGCGCGTTCGGACAATCACTACGTTGGCCAGCGCAATGTCGAGCAAGCCAGGCACCTGCTCGATTCGCATCATTTGCGGTGTCACAACTTTCATGTGGAAGGCGTGGGTTATCGAACCGTGGTGTTCGATCTGGCCAATGGCAACATCGAACTCAACTACCTGGCCCTGCATTGGCCACTCAGCAGCCCTCATGGAGAGCGTGCGATATGAGCCTTATCAAAGTACTGATCATTGACGACTCCGCGGTGGTTCGCCAGGTGCTGACGGCGACCCTTGGGCAAGACCCGGCCATTGAAGTGATCGGCGCGGCGGCGGACCCGGTGTTCGCCATGGACAAGATGAATAAGCAATGGCCGGACGTCATCGTGTTGGACGTCGAGATGCCGCGGATGGATGGTATTACGTTCCTCAAGAAACTGATGGCCGAACATCCGACGCCAGTGGTCATCTGCTCCACGCTGACCGAGAAGGGCGCGGCCACCACCATGCAAGCGCTGGCGGCCGGAGCGGTGAGTATCGTGACCAAGCCGCAACTCAATTTGCGTCAGTTCCTGACCGACAGTTCCGATGAATTGGCCGGTGCCGTCAAGGCCGCAGCCCGGGCCAACATGAAACGCATGGTGCCGTCCAGCGAGCGAGCCCCGGTCAAGCTGACTGCCGACGTCATACTGCCGGCGAGCACGCAGGCCATGGCGCGCACCACCGAAAACATCGTCGCCATTGGTACGTCCACCGGCGGCACGCAAGCCCTGGAGCTGGTGCTGACTGCCTTGCCCAGGGTGTGCCCGGGAATCGTGATCGTGCAGCACATGCCGGAACACTTCACCGCGGCATTTGCCGAGCGGCTCAACCGCCTGTGCGAGATCGAAGTCAGGGAGGCGAAAAATGGCGACCGCGTCATTCCCGGTTGTGCGTTGATTGCTCCCGGCGGCAGGCACATGTTGCTCAAGCGCAGCGGCGCTCAATACCTGGTTGAAATCGTTGACGGGCCCCCTGTCAGCCGGCACCGCCCTTCGGTGGACGTGCTGTTTCGTTCGGTCGCCCGCAGCGCCGGCGGCAACGCGCTGGGCATCATCATGACGGGCATGGGGGACGATGGCGCTCGCGGGTTGAAGGAGATGCACGACAACGGCGCGCTGACGCTGGGCCAGAATGAAGAGTCGTGCGTGGTGTACGGCATGCCTAAGGAGGCCTTCAAGCTCGGTGCGGTGGAGCGCGAGTTGCCGCTCGAGCAAATTCCAGCCGCGATTCTGCAGTCCATGCACCTGCGCCGCTGACGGTTGATGCTGGTGAACCGAGGTTTTTTGCGCGCCTGGGTCGGGTTGGGCGGCGAGGGGGTTGGCTGCGCCGAAACGGCTTGGGAAGGTGATGAGTTCCGTATCTCAGCAGATGCTCTTCCTACCTGGGCGCTGGAAACTTTCAGCGCGATCAGGAACCGACTCCCACAGTTCTGCCACACAGGATAAGCCTGCTTCCGCTGGTTTGCTTGACGATTTGTCGATCGTCGGGGCGCCTGGAGCGCTGAGGCAAGGCGTCTGATCAAACCGAACTGGAGAACTAAATGTCGGCATCAGTATTCATGCAGTCTGTCGCTCACTCCTCTGATGACAAGTCTTTCAGAGACCCCATGTCCATTGCCGAGCGGTCTATGAGCTCATCGGCCAGCCAGAGCCTGTTCTGGGATTCGTATCACTTCGGCTCAGCATTCGGCAGCACGTCGTCGCGCCCGTACTTCGGCCACGGTCATTATCACTCGGGGCCGCCGCAACGTCCGCTGCCCGATAATGTGCGCCCGAACCCCGGCCCACCGCCGCGCCCAACCCCCGAGCGGCCGGACCCGCATTACTCCAAGCAAAGCAATCAGCAACTGGCCCAGGCGCTGCTGAGCAATTACGGCGCGTTCAGGGAAGGGCATTTTTCGCGGCAAGTCACCCTCGAAAGCCTGAAGAAAATGGCCGAGCGACCGTTGACCGGCAACCCGCAGATGGACGCCAATATCCGCCTGGCCAAGGAACTGCTGCGGCGTCCCGAGCTGGTACGCGCGCTCGATCGAAACATGAGCACCGGTGCTTCGGATGGCCGCTTGTCCAGGGACGATATTATGAGCGTCATCGGTTCCGATAACCCCTTTAAACTCAAAGACGACAAACAGCTGATCAAGGAAATGCTCGGCCATTTCCAACAGTTGAAGGGCAACGGTCGGGGCGACAGCATCAAGCTCGACAAGCTCAAAGAGTTTGCGGCGCAAGCGTTGACGGGCAATCCCTTCACTGACCATCTCATCCAATTGGCCAAGGAAGTCATGGCCCGTTCGATTCTGCAGGGGCGGATGGACAATGTTGACGAGTGGCAGCGCGACGGCAAGATTTCGCGACGCGAACTGCTGAAACTGCTGCGTTAACTCTGGCATAGCCGAATGCCGCGTCACTCGCGGCATAGGTTGGTAAGCGTAGTGAGCAGGAAGCACCACTTCAGTCAGGGAGGAAGGGTTTTACCACGAAGAGATTGCCATCGGCCGTTGAATGGCTGCCGGTGTCTTCACCTACCGAATCAGGTCTGGACTATGAATTCGACATCCTTTGAATCTCAGCCCTCCCAGTACACGGTTGCGAGCCTGGCGATGCCTGCACGGGAAGCAGGCCTCCCAAGCACATCCCGTTCGCAGGCACTCAACCTCATGTCTTCGCCGAAGTTCAGCTTCAGGGCGCCCACCGCCGAAGACTTCGATAAAGGTTCTCGAACATTCACGGAGGAACCGTTGTCCAGCCCTGTGTTTTCCACGCTCGCCGGGTTATGGCACAAGTTGTCTTGCCGTCTGGCCAATGACACCGAGCGGCATCTGGGCTAACCACTGAACCGTTCTGCCAGGCACAGCGCTGCGGACGGGAAACGATAAGGCAGGGAAGAAACGATCAGGCGTACATGAGCTACTTGAAGGATTCAGGCCGCTCATGTCCTTTGCTCATACCCGCAGTATTTTGCCGCTGACCGCCACCGCTGCGAGCAATCCCCCGATCAACAGGAAGGCAGTCGCCAGGCTGCTGCCATGGGCAATGAAACCGATCACCGCGGGCCCCGCGAGAATACCGGCATAGCCGAGGGTGGTGATGGCCGGCACGGCGATGTGTTCCGGCATGACGGTCTGCTTGCCGACAGCGGTGTAGAGCACCGGGACGATATTTGAACATCCGGCGCCGACCAGCGCATAGCCCAGCAGGGACATGGCCCAGGCCGGTGACAGGGT
>JTFP01005870.1_pt1 | contig 18190 bp, 20 predicted proteins | sample 235421 | NCBI WGS metagenome assembly JTFP01 (sample SAMN03067591, study PRJNA260954) | activated sludge metagenome | biome: Sludge; feature: Wastewater; isolation source: sludge from laboratory unaugmented bioreactor treating industrial wastewater | place: India:Gujarat | collected 2013-04 | reverse complement strand
GGTCCGAACAGAACAAACTGGCATATATTATACGAAAATCGGAGTGCGTGTCAAAGGGTTTTTCCGAGTTTCTCCGGATTTGACCGAGCGGAAACTACTGGGGCCAGCAAGACCCCCCAAGAGGTGTAAACCTCTTAAAAATAGGGTCCTCCCCCACATAGAGCCAAGCGGGGAGGACGCTTCTGTTTACCTGGACGGGGACCAGGACGCGGCAGTAGAGACTCGGACCGCCGGGGTGGAACCCCTCCAGCCGGTCAATGGCCGGGAGCCGGGTTGCAGGGTCGTCGAAGGTAAGAAGCTCCCCGTACACGGGGCCCCAGGGCGCGCCTGTGCCCTTATTCGGAAGCCGGTCGGGGATTGGCTCGGGATTGGACATGCGGGCCGTCACGTGCGCTTGTGTGGCCACGTCGGCGAGCGGGTTGGTGGTCCCGACGGCAAGGATGTCCTCCTCCGGGACCTCAAGGACCGGGATTCCGGAGGATGTCTCGAAGAGGCGGCCGCGGACCAAGGCGTCCTCCACCGCCAGGACTCCCCGGCAAAAGCGGTCGTGGTTCCAGAAACCGCGCTTCAGTGTGCCGTAGACGAAGAGTCTCAGCATTCCGTTTGTGTTCGGCTTCAAGGGTTCTTTTGGGTTCATTGCCTGGTTCATGGGGTTCATTGGAGTGTCTGTCATGGCTCCGCGCCCTTTCTCTCCTGGGCGACGAACTCGAAGGGCTCCACCGAGTACGCGGCCAGGTCCTCGCGCCGGAACACCACCAGGCTCATGGGCGGGACAGCAATCTCACGCCAGCCTTTTTCCTCCGCAAGCACGGCGTCCAGATACGCGGGGTCCGAAGCGTAGAGGACGGCCTTTCGGCGGGGATGCCACCGCAGCTCCAATGGCCTGTTCCCCTTGAGAATAAAAATGGTGCCCGGGTCGGTCCGGCAGGCGATGACGGCGGTGATCTGACCCCGGCAGCGCCGGAGGCGCGCCTTGAACCGCTCGATATCCATGGCACCGTCCCGCGCGGCGTTCGCGGCCAGGCGGAACAGAATCTCGCTGTCCACCTCGGCGAAGCGCCGTATCTTCCAGCGCCGGAACAGGTAGTCGGCGTTGTAAATGGTGCCGTTGTGGGTGCCGATCACCTCCCCGGCTCGAATCGGGTGGTTGTTGCTGTTGACCCGCTCGTCCCCTCGGGTGCGCCACCGGGTATGGCCGAGCAGAAGCGTGGCGCGGTTGTTTATGCCGGCCAGGAGTTCGGCGAAGGCTTTGTCCGTCGCAAACCGCTCGGCCGTCACCGGGCGTTTGAAGAGACGGTGGCATCCGTCGACATCAAGCCACGCCGCGCCCGTGGCGTGGGGACCGCGCTCCTCGCTCAGCAGCAGCAGGCGGGTGAAGAGCCAGGCGAGGTGGTCCCGCTCCTCGGCGCGCCGCCGCTTTTTCCCGAAGATGACGCCCGCGAGCCCGCACATCAGGGTTTCCCTCCCTGCGGATCGACGACAAAACCGCGGAAGACGCCCTCGGCATATTCCTTCGGGTGCTCCTCGATCCAGCGCGCAGCGTCCGGATATCCAAGCTCTCCGGCAAGACGGGCAACGACCGGCCGGTCGAGCATGTTGGTCAGCCCCGAGAGCCGGACCGCGTCGATGCCCTGCCAGACCAAGGCGGAAATCGGTATCCGCGCGGGTTTGTCGTCCTGCACCTCGGCAAGGCCGTGTTTGATCAGGGCATCGAGAAAGGATGCGGCCTTTTCCTCGGGCGTGTCGCCCCGGACCGTAAGCTCGACGCCGGACAGCATCTTGGCGTTGCGCAGGACCATGTCGATGTAGTCCTCGAGGTCCCGCTGGTCGGAAAAGAGCGTGGCCCCTTTCATGGCCAGGACCACGTCGGTCACCGTCGCCCCGGTGAAGACCTCGCCGTCGCCTTCCAGCGGCCGCCCGTCGAGGGCGGTGTTTCGAATCAGCACTCTCATGACGCGCCTCCTTGCGTTCCGCCGGTCTCATCCCCCGAAAACGCCGGAGGCCGGGTTTCGGGCCCGGCCTCCGTGAGGGGTTCCGCCTTTGGGGCGGGTTGTTCGTCTGGTTTCACTCTGCCGCGTTTGAAGGCCGAGTCCCCCGGCAGGGCGGCGATCAGATGTTTGCGCGCGGTCTTGAACTCGTCGCCGATGAGCCCCAGATGGAGCAGGAAGACCCGGAAGTCGTACCGGGCGCTCTGAGGATCGAAGGACCGCTTGCGGCTCGATGCGGCCCGGCCGTTCAGCGCCTTGGCCGCCACGGCCAGGACCAGTTGGATGTAGGCTTTCACCTTGCCCGCGTGGAGCGTCCCCTCGAACCAGCGAAACTCGACCGTGCCTCGGTACCAGACGTTGTGCAGGTTCACCCCGTGGTAGCGGGTGCTGTCGTAGTGCTGGGGCTGCCGATTGTGGTAGCCGTACCAAATGTGGTTGAGCTGGTCCCTGGTCCTGGGACGGCGTCGCTCGATCTGCGCGATGAGATCGTCGCTCACCGGTTTGCTGTAGTTGCGGCGGCGGGTCTCGTTAACACCCAGGGCTGTGAGGATGAGCGCTTCCTGTTTGTAGACGATCTTGGCGAGGTTGCCGAGGGTCCGGCCGTCAAAGGCTGTGGCGTCGACGTGGACGTGGATGCCGCAACGGTCGTCCACCTTGGCTCCGCAGGCCCGCAACGCCCGGACGACCTCCTGAAGGACGGGGATGGCCGCGTAGGACAGGACGGGGCTCACCACCTCGGCCCGCAGGTGGACCGGCACATTGATGAGCGAGCCGTCGGATACCACTTTCCAAACCCTTCCATGGTCGTCGGTGACCTCCCAGGGGTCGAAGCTCCCTGGGCTGCCGATGTGGCGGACCTGGCCGCCCACCACCGACTGGATCGCCTGGGCGACCCGCTCGCGCGTTCGTTTGACTGTCTCGATCTCGATTCCGAAGTTGATCCGGCGTAAGTCCATGGTCTCTCCTTGCGTTCTGTAAGCCCGTTCCCGGCAAGGGATTGGCTCTTGTGTTCACACACATACAGGCTTCTTTCCGAACAGAAAGCAAGGCGAATTCGACACATAACTCCTTTGATTCCAATGAGTTATGTACATGGAGGCGTAACCCGCGGAAACACGCGGGATTACGGGATTTCCTGGCGTCCGATGAAAAGAGAGGTGTTCGGGGGATCAGCTCCGCTTCCAGTCGGTGCCGGTGTGTTTCTCCCACTTGCCGCCGCCCGCGAGGTCGGTGTTGAACCACTCGTCGCCCATGGAGGGATTGGGGATGGCCGCGTCGCGTTCGGCCTCGGTGCCGACGCCCCGATGGATGGCCTCCCGCGAGGTGAGCCCCTGGCCGAGCCGGTCCGGTCCGAGCAGGTCGCTCCAGCCGAGGGCCGGAGCCCGCAGCCGGGAAACGAAGGTCCGGTAGCCGGTCGCGTCTTTGGCCGCCCGGTAAAGGAGCAGCGAGCCGTCGGCGTCCCGGACCAGGCTCGGCGTGTAGCAGCGTTCGAGGAACGGCCCGCTGCCGTTTTTGAATACGGGGTTGATCTCGGCCTTGCGCCAGTGGACGCGGTCCCAGGACCATGCGTAGCCGATTCCGGCGTTTCCCGCGGAGCCCCCGGAATAGAGCATCCACCAGCGCCCGTCCGGAAGCCGCTCCACGTGGGCAGCGGAGACGTAGCCGTTCGCGCCTTCCCAAGGCTGCGGGTCGATCAAGCCGGAAAGGATCGGGCCGTTTCCGATCAGTTTCCACTCGACGGCATCGTCGGAACAGGCCAGCCCGAGGCTGTCGTTGCCGCCGGTCGAGGCGATGAAATACATGGCGTAGCGCCAGGTGAAAGGTTTTCCGTCTCCCGAGGTGGGCAGCGGGTTGTACCAGAGGAACGACGGCCCGTAATGGCCGCGGTTCCAGACCTGGACGCTTCCCTCGGTGACCAGGTCGCCCGCGCACGAGCTGTCGCCCGTGAACGCGGCGGGGTCGACCGACGGATCAGAGATCGCTGTGCGCAGACCGGCCATGGCATAGGGCTGGTTGGGAACGTCCGGGTTCCAGTAGAGGATGCGCAGCCGGTTTGCGGTCTCCAACGCGCAGACCACGTGATAGCCGTTGGCCGCGATGCCGGTGACCTTTTTCTCCGTGTCCCAGGAGATGCCGTCGTCGGAGAAGGCGCAGCTCATGCCCGCGCCGTCGCCGTAATAGGCGATGAAATTTCGGGTGCGGGTTCCGTCGTGGAAAGCGCCAGGGGACCGGAGGACGCGGACATAGTAAGCGCGCCCGGCGGTTAGAGGCAGAACCTGCGGGTAGCGGTGGTCGAACACCACCGGCGGCAGACCATCGGGCGGTTCCGCTCCGGAGGGGACCAGCAGCAGGCCGAGATCCACCGCGCGCAGCAGGTCCGGGGTCATCGCCGGAACGACCGAGCTCTTACCCGGTCCGAGGGTTCCGGTGAACCCCGGCAGTTCCAGAATCGTGTCGGTGTTGCTCTTGATGGTGATGCTCATGGTTGGTTCCTCCCGGCCTGCGCCGCAAGCGCCGCGGCGGACAGGCCTTCATGTAGGTATCCGGCGTCCATCAGTTTCCGGTTGATCCGCCCGGCTTCGATCTCCTCCCGCCGGATGAGGGCCATGAGTCCGGAGAACGCTTCCGCGGCCTCCGGCTCAATACCGTGCAGTTCCTCGATGCGCCGCATGCGGGCGTCGAGATTGGCGAGCAGATCGAGGGTGTGATCTCGCAGGATGCCCTCGCGTTTTTCCTGTGGTGACGGAATGAACTCGGTCAATCCGCCTTGTCTTCGAACGATCATGACATCCCTCCGATCAGCTCAGCGTCGCGCCGAGGGTGTGAATCCTCGGGTACACCAGGTTGTTGCCGGTCATCTCCGCCTTGTAGCGGACCTTGTTTCCGTTCGGATCGGAGAAGGTTCTGGTGAGCGTGTACTCGGTCCATTCCTGGTCGATCTCCCGCGTCGTCTGGATCGACATGGGTTCCCAGGTCGCGCCGCCGTTGTTGGAGGCGAACCAGTTGATAGTCGTCCCGCTCGGGATGTTCATCTGTGTGTAAAGCTTTGTGGATGAAACGCCCTGGGTGAGTTCGTTCTCGCGGTTCAGGTACGCCCCCGTCGTGTTGTTGAGATATCCGATGAGGTTCACGTCCTTGTAAATCAACGCCGGAGAGTTGTTGACGGCGTTGCTGGAGAACAGGGCCCGGACAAGCACCTGACTTGCCAGGTTGGGCAGCCGCTCCTCCTCTGCGGGCACGATGGCGTCCCAGAGGACGCCGCCGTCGGTCGAATACTCCCATGCGATGCAGGTGCCTTCAGGAGCGGATGAATATTCGTCCAGGTTCAGATCGCTGAACTGCACGCCGGTGATGGGCTGGAAGCGGACCTCTCCGCTGGCCTGGAAGTCGTAACCATAAATTTTCATGGTGAGATCGGAACCGTTGAGTGGGGTCCAGGTCTCGGCGTTGGAGCTTTCCAGGAGCACGCCGGCAACATAGGTCTGTCGGGTGATCACGCCGTTCTGTCCCAGTTGCCCCAGGGTGGCGACGCGCATGCGGTAGTTGCTGCTGTTGGTAAGCAGCACCACCGCATAGCTGGTTCCGGCTTGCGCGTAGAAGGGATTGGCGAAGACGACCTTGGTTTCGGTGTTCAGGTTTACGTCGCCAGGAGCAAGTACCTTTTCAGCGAAAATCATGCCGTTGGGCAGACCTGTGGTAACGCCGCGGATCTGGACCGTGACGGGGATGGACGAGTCCTTGGCGGTGAAGTACAGCCCTACGCTGGAGATCACCTTGTCCTGGGTGAAACTGAAGGTCTGCGCCAGAGGATCACTGCGCACGGTGACGATCTGAGTGCGCCAGACCACCTGCACCACGGGCACGCGGATGATGCGCTCCTCGACGATGCGCTCGATGCGGGTGATGATCATCGGGTCGTTGATCTGAATGCTGGCCCGGGCTGAGTACAAACCGTCGTTCATTTCCACGATGCGGTTGCCGTTGCGTACGTTCTCGGGAATGACGAAGGACGCGGTCACGCGGCCCGCCGTATCCGCATGGACACCCGAAGCCACCACCTGGCCGTCGCAGCGGATGGTCACGTTGTTCGCGTTGGACTGAAAGTTGGACCCGACCACGGCGATCCCGGTCTGGCCCCGCCTTCCGATGTTCGGCGTGATCTCGAGCGACGCAGCGGGTTTCTCGAACACGGCGTAGGGGTTGATGTTCTTGACCTCGGACCAGTCGGTCTGCTCGACGAGCACACGTTCCGTGGCAGGCAGCAGCGCGAGGCTGCCCTTGAACAATGCGTTGCTCGCCGAGGGATTTACCGTGAGTACGGTGGCCGATGCGGCCCTGGCCGGTGCGGCGAAGCGGCGGACCCGGTCGATGCGGGCGCTCCACTCGCCGTGATAGATGTCGGACTGGGCGTCGTTCGAGAAATCGTCGGAATAGACGCCCTTCTTGGTCTGGGCGTCCCGGTTCTGCAGCTCGTTGTTCATTTGGAACTGGGCGTCGTTGTACTTGAGGTCCTCGACGTCCTTGATGATCTCGTGGATCTGGTCCATGGTGATCCGGGTCAGCCCGAAATTGAAGACCGCCAGATCCACCGAGTTCGGCGGACAATCGACGCTGCACAGCCCGAGCGTACCTTCCGGGACGATGGGCAGCTTCGGCCAGTCCGCGGGAGCGCCTTCCAGCCGTTTGATCTCGCGGGTGGTGGCGTAGATGATGTCCTTGCGTCCGATGTAGTAGTCATAGTCGATACTGCAGTTGGAGCCGCCCACCGGCTCATCGCCGATGCTGGTGCGGCCGAAGTTGATGATGGAGAGATTGCCGGGTTCGACCTGTACCGGGGACATGGTCAGGCCGCTCGTGTTAGAAGCGGGCGGGTTGCCGCCCACAATCTCGTCCACGCCGTCGTCGGTGTATGACGTAACCCCGGCGGCCACGTCCTTGAGCCGCTGGAAGTCCGCGCGGACCGTATTTTGCGTGCCGCGATAAATGCGGTAACCGGTCGCGCCGCTGACAGGCAGCCAGGAGAGGCGGTTGATTTCCCCGGTCAGGGTGTCGCGGGACACGACCTTGGCCGAGTCGTACTGAGTCTCGCCGGTGGCGCTCTGAACGGTGACCAGGTAGAAATATTCGTCCGCCGCCGGGTGTCCCGAGCGTCCGAACCAGCCTCCGTCCACGTAGTCCGTCCCTTCGATCATCTGTTTTGTGTAGGTCCAGCGGACGGTGTAGGTCGTGCCGATGGCGGGTTCGTTGCCCGAACCCAGCCAGTCCACGTAGTTGCCGGACTGCTGCCAGTCCGCTCCTTCCTGGAAGACCGTCGCGCCCTGGCTCACCTCGAGGATGTCCACAACCGGGTTGGGGACGAGCAGGTCCTCCCCGCCGCCGACGGAGCCGCGCGTGATGTTGGAGACGATCTCGACGATGGCTTCGACCTGAGTGGTTTCCTTGAGCGGCGTGTTGTTGAGGGCATAGCGCCGGGTGCCGATCACGTAAGTTTTCTGCTCGCCGCGGACCGACTTGACCGCCGTGGACTTGGGCACCAAGGTGGTTGTAGGCAGGTCTTTCTGCAGGCGGAACCCTTGGATGTAGGCGCGGCCCGCGTTGGTGATCACCTCGACGTTCTCGCCGTCGTTGTCGCCGATGAAGCTGTCGAGCCCTTTGACCAGATAACTTCCGGCCTGGTCGTAGGTGCGCTCGGCCAGATTCTGAAGAAGCGAGTTCAGCCCCTCGGCGGCGGCGAAGGCAAGTTGATCCTCTGTGATCGATGCGACCGTGATCCGACTTCCGGGCAGCGTCCCGAGAAGGTCCTGCAGGTAGAGGTTCGATTTCTCGCGGACGGTGGCTGTCACATCGCCGGTCTCACGGTCGAACTTGTGGAGGGCGACCACCTTGCGCTGGGTCACGTTGTTGGGCAGCGCCTCGCCGCTCGTGTCGTGATCCTTGAGCGATAGAATCCACTTTTCCCGCTCGGCGGTGGGTTCGCCCGTCGCGGGGTTGATGAGCACGGCGTCCTGGTTGTAGCCGTAGTTGTACTTGAGCAGCTCGACATAGACGTAATCCGCGCCGCTCGTCTTGGCCGGGTCGTAGGTGAGCACCGCGCCGGGCACGCGCTCCAGACAGCCGTCGATGTAGACCAATCCCTCGGCCACGGTGAGCACATTGGCGGCGACCGTCACGCCGAAGCCGCTTACGATGGCCCCCTCCTTGAAGAGGATGTCCGCGAGCTTCCTGCGCTCCTGGTTGATGATGTCCTGCTGCTCGTTGAGCTCCGAGTCGAGCAGGTCCCGGTCCTGGTGGTAACGGACCCGCTTGTAATTTTTTGCCGGGTCGAACGTATCGCGCGAGATGGACATGGTCTTTCCTCCTAAATCTTGATGACCCCGACCAGCTCAACGCGCGTGTCCGAGGTCTTGTTGAAGTCGGGGATGTTCTTCACTTCGTATAGGTAGCCGGGATCGAGGACCTCACCGGTCGGGTTGGTATCCGGGTGGTAAACACCGTTCGCCGCATAATCCGACTGCAGCCCGGCGATGTAGGCCACGTCGCCCCCGAAGAAGCCGTACTCCCGGATGGTGATGCCGTTGGCCTCGTTTTCCTCGAAGCGGAAGAAGACGCCGATGGTCTGGGTCTCCTCGGCGGTTTCGATGTAATGGATGCCGTTGACGATGAGCGTCCCTTCCGGGTCCTCCTTGAGAAAAGTGCGCTTGTACTGCTTCTTGCGGGCCCGCTCGTTCTTGAGCGTCGTCTGATCGATGTCCGGGGCGGGAGGATTGATGGGATCGGTGAACGTGGCGTCGCCCTCGCCGATGGCGCAGTGGGTAATGCCCTCGATGGGATCGCCCATGAGCAGCCGCGCGGTGAGGATGCGGCCCGTTTTGACAATGAGTCCAAGTGACATTCGTATTCCTCCTTCAAGTCTGGATCGTGTGGCCTTCGCGGATCAGCACGGCGAAGACGGTCTGGCGCGCTTCCGCTTGACGGGATGTCTCGCGCACCACAAGTTGTTTCGAATCCGCCGTCCACTCGATCTCGGCGAATACCGCAGAACGGGTATCGCTTCGCCGTTCAACTGGCCGGTGAATCCGGACGGCTGCGTCGGAAAGGATCGTCGGGAAACGGACCACCCATCCCCGCAGATCGAAGCTCCGCAGGACCGGCCGCACGATCACGGCCTGGATGTCGGCGGGGGTGTCCACTTCCGCCGTGATCCTCAAGGCCGCGTCCGTGTCGCGGCGGATTGTCCGCGTCTCGGACGCCCCTCCGACGGCCTCGAAAACGACAGCCGGGAAGGCCGGCATTTGGGCGCGGTTCATCGGAACCACGGACCCTGCGAAGGGCCGGACGGAGAGAGTGTTTCCGCTACGGATTGCCACGTCTCAGCCTCCCGGTGATCCTGTTCGCCTTACCGACGTTCCGGACCACCCGGAACATCGAGGTCAGGCGTCCGGCGTTTGCCGAAATCTCCTTCTTGGTGCCTTGCTTCACCGCCATGGGATCACTCCTTCACCGCGCACCATCCCGGACCGGACAGGCTGAAGATCTTGTAGGAGGCACCGTTTAACGTGAGCACGTCCTCCGAATCGGCCGCACCGCTGCCGATGGCATAGACCTCGATCAACTCGCCGCGCAGTTCCTTGTAAGCCGCGGTTGTGTGCGCGACGAGCCAGGGGAACATGGTGACCAGTCCGAATCGTTGGTCGGGATTGGCGGCGGTGTGGAAATTGCCGTGGGCCGCGGCGCATGATCCGGCCTGTCCGGCCACGCTCGCCCACCCGTCGAATTTGTTGATGGCGTAAATACTGCCCGGGGACTGGTAGTGGCCGACTACGACCGGCTGCGGGTCTTCGCCGATCTTGGCTCCCGCCGTGTAGGCGCTTACGAGGCTCGCCAGAGTGACCGTATTGGGGGTGGAAACCGTGTCGACGGCGGATACCTGGGCGCGCTCGATCCCAACGTCGTCTTTGATGATGTAGCTCAAGCCGACCGTAAAAAGGGTGGCGTCGTTGACCTGCACCGTGATGTCCGCGCCGGGTCCGGCCGCCGCCTGGGTGACCGCCACCGCCCCTGACCAGAAGCGTTTGATCAGACCGCTGTAATGCCCGTAGTAGGTGGCGACGATCTTGGTGACGATGAAAACGTGATCCTTGTCGGCGTAAATCCAATACAGGAAAGCCGAAGCGTCCACGGTCTTGATGTAGGTGTAGCTGGTTTGAAACGCCTCTTTCACGCCCGCGTGCGTCACCGCATCCCAATATAGGTAGGCCCGGACCGCAATGCGGTCGGCGGCCGTGTCGTTGACGAACCGGAGGAAGATGTCCTCGGCTCCGCTCTCTCCCGTGGACGCCAGCACGTAGCTGGGCTCGGCGTCGCCCGACCTGTCGTCGTGAAGCGACCATCCAACCGTTCCCACCAGGAAGTCTTTCAGGCAGACGAGGAAGTCGGTCGTGTTCGAAGCGGTCCCGGATACATTGTGATAGGCCATGCGTTCCTCCTACAGGATCGGGTTTTCCGTGCCGGTGAGCCGGAGTTTGAGGTCGGTCTTGTTTTGCACCGGCGTTCCGGACGGCACCGTGCAGCGACGCCAGAACGAAAGGGTCACGTCGTGGGCTTTATCGCCCAGGTTGAGCGGTGCGCCGCCGACGGCGGTATCGAGACCCGCCTGCGTCAGGGCCAGCACGTACCAATCCGACTCGTCGCCCCCGGCTACATCCACCGGTTCGATCACCAGCCCGGTATAGTCGTACCCGGAATAGACCACGGCACCCGCATCGTGGACGGCCGGGGTTGTGCCGCCGTAGCCGCGTTCCACCGCGAGGACGGTCGTCCCGCCGCCGCTCAGGATGCGCATCTGTTCGTCGTCGACGATGATGATTTCGCCGTCGATGAAGAGAGGTGCGAAGAGCTGGAGCGAGGTTTCCCCCGATGCCAGGGCCGCTGCGAGGATCGTCTGTTCGTTGGCCACGAACAGCTCCTTGTCTTTCGCTTCCCCGTCCGTGCCGTTGTAGGTGTCGTCATCGGGATTCGCGAGGTCCCCTTCGGATACTTGCAGGGTCAATGTCAGGTCTTCGTACAGATGTATCGCCATCGATCTCTCCTATGCCGCCGGCCATTGGGTGACCGTGTATTGGTTCGCCGCCGCCTCGAAACCGGCTGTCGCCTGAGCGTGATCGTCCCGCTGGCGGAAACGCCAGCGAAGGCAAGGCTTCGACTTGCGGAAGCCCGAGGCGTTGAGCGGCATCGAGCCGAGCCGCATCGGCCGGGTCCGGTCCACGGACAGGAGCAAGCCTGTGTGATTCAGTCTGCGGTGGTTGAGCAGAAGCGTCTCCACGCGTCTTCTGCGCGGAATGCCCGTGTCCACGTCCATCTCGAAGGATGCGCGGGCCTCGGTCAAATAGGCGTCGGTCAGTTCGGCGAGGTTGAGCGCCTTGTTGTTCAGGGAAAAGCCGGGCCTGCGGGCGCGCCAGCGGTCCACGATGTCCCATGCGCCGGATACCTCCGACCACTGAGCGTCGGCGTAAGCGGTGATAAAAAGGTGACGGCCCACGGCCGCGCCGGAGACCTTGTCGTCCCTTCCGAGCCTCGAATGCCCGACGCGAAACCAATGGGAGAGCCGCGACCGCTTCCCGTACCGGTGCGTGAGGCGGTCTCCCGTGAGGTCGGGCGCATCCTGGACGGCTTCCGAGAGCATGTCTTTCTGGCTGAATTTGATCCGGCAAGGCTGCGCGGAACGGTTCAGGCGCGAACGATTCAGGTCCTGGCCCGCCAGCCGGATGAACGAGACGCCGGGTTCCACTACGGGTTTGGTTTCGATCTCGCAGCAGAACGCCGCACGTCGTTCGCTGATCCACAGGTTCGGCAGGCGTTCGGCGTTGAGGTTGCCGGTGTTCAGGCGGAACCGGGGCGAGCGACCATGCCAGCGGGAGACGCACACCGCGGCTCGCTCGATATCCTGCATGAGCGTGGTGCCGTCGGTGATCCGCCACCAACCCCAGGTCTTGTTCTTGCGGGTGAGATGGAAATCCGTGTTCAGGGCATTGTGGTTGACCACGAACGTTTCGTGCAGATGCCCGAGGCACACCCGCTCGACGACCTTCTTAATGACCGCCTCGAAATCCGACTCCATGGACAGGAGTGTGTAGAGCCACTGCAGGAAGAAAACCCGCGTACCCGCGGGATGATGGAAGGGCAGCGCGTCCCGGACTCCCTGGACGAGGTTATCGCTGTCGATGCGGTAGACGCCCAGGCTGTAGATCAGCCCGGGAAGCTTCGCCCGTCCGACAACCGAACGGCGGTTCAGGCGCAGCGCCTTGTGGAAAGTCTCCTCGATGCGCCCTTCCCACCCGATGTCAACGAGCGATCGGCCGATGGCGGGGATGGTGCCCTTGCGCCGGTAAATCTCTATGGCCTCGCGGATAAGCCTGCGCTGGGCGGCGGCATCGACGGTGGGATCGAAACGGTGGCCGACGATCCCGCCGAGAAACGGCAGGAACCTCTCCTCGCAACACCCGACGTCGAAGATCTCGGGGAAACGCTCAGCAAGCACCTTGATTTCGTCCAGGCTCGCGGCCGGGACCTTGAGAAAGGCGTCAAGATCGCCGGACTCATCCTGTTCGCGGTAGAGCGGCGGAAGCAGGTCAATGAGTTTCTTTTCGAAGTAGGAGGACATCAGGACGCCCTCCGCACGTCGAGATTGACCTGACCGAGCGCCGCGATCTGGCCGGCGCTGATGTCGACGTCTTGGGTCGGTGTGTACATGCGCACATGACTCACGCCACGCACGCCGTCCAGAAGCGCTACCAGATCCGAGTAGTGGACCGGTGCGCCGAAGCTCATGCGGTCGAAGGCGAAAAAGTCCGCCAGTGCCTCTTCGACGCGGCTCCGGACCAGGTCGAGGTCCTCGCCGGCATAGGCGAACACCTCCGCGTCAATCGAGACCGGCCGGTAGACGGGATCGAAAAGGTTGATCTCGACGGTGATGACCTTGCGCGATTCCAGGTATTCGGCGAGGTCCTGCTTGAGAAGCATCGACGGCGGACCGCCGCCGTCCGGGGCCACGGCCAGGTTGACCTGGTAGTAGCGGATGTTCTTGCAGTCGTTGACGTCGAGGACCTGGGCCTTGGCTACACCGGGGAACCCCTCCGCCAAAGCCAGATAGTCCTCCTTGGTGACCGCTTTCCAGAGCGAGCGCACCTCGGCCGGAGCCTGTTTTCGGGCGTGCTCCAGCGTCTCGCGGGCAGCTCCGCCGGTCGCCGGGACCGGGTTGGTTACCGCGAGGGGAACCAGACCGCCGTCGAGGTAGATGGCCGTGAGAAGCTCGGTGACGAGATTGGGACCCAGGTTGCCTTCGGCCCCGAGGGTTTCGAGGTACTGGACGCGGATTTCCGCGCCGGAGTCGGGAACCGCTCCGCGCAATCCGTCGCCGAAGACGATCCGGGTGATGTCCAGCGCGTCGGTCTCGGCCATAAAGTGGCGCGAGTCGGAGCCGCTTTCCTGGAAGTGGGAGACCTCGGCCCATTCCTGGTCCTGCACCCACACACGGATCGAACCGTGGGCGATTTCCTTTCCGGCCAGGATGATCGGATCGCCCGTGTCCCCGTCTGCCGTAAAGGTCTCGGTCTTGCGTTTTCCCTGGCGCGCGCCTGTATCGACGCTCGTCCGGCTCCGAGGGATCGTCGCGTCTTCGGCCGTCTCGAACACGATGTCGTTTTCTTCCAGACGGGCCCTGCACGTCGTTCCCGCCGGAATCACGAGATCCGCGTCGAGGGGCGCGGCCAGGGAAAATCGCAAAGCGGTGGTTGCGGCCACCGGCCCGTCGAGCCGGTAGCTGATGAGCTTGCAGAGGTTGATGACGTTCTGCCGCTGACGGGCGGTGGGCAGGAAGGCCTCCGCCGCCTGGGCGTCAAGATAGTAGGCCAGCATATCGCCGATTCCGCAGAAGAGTTCCAGCAACACCACGCCGAGGTCGGACGCGTTGAAGTCGGTCCAGCGGTCGGTGAGCTGCGGCACCCGCGCCAGCAGTTCCCGGCGCAGGGAGTCGTAGTCCTTGTTCGTGTAAGCGATGCTCGCTCTGCCCATTTCCGTTCGTCCGTTGCGGTTCGGTCACAAGTGGTCCCGCCGGACGATCCGGACGAGGACCCGCTTGTTACTTACCGGCGACGGAGCGGAACTGTCGGGGCGGAGCGGATTGGCGCGGTTCGCGGTAGAAGGGATAGACCAGGTTGCCTTCCACCTGGCTTTGGATGACGCGATAGGCAATGCGGACCGGGAGAAGGTTGCTGTCCTTATTAGAGGGGGAATCGTCGAAGGACACACCGGTGATGACGACCCGTTTCTCCCAGCGCTTCACGGCTTCGATCACGTAATGGCGGATCATGCCCTTCAACACCTCTTCGTTGGGCTCGAACACCAAGTCCTTGAGCCTCGATCCGAATTCCGGGCGCATGAAGCGTTCGCCCGGCCGGGTGCCGAGAATCTGAATGATGCTCTCGTGGATGTGTTCGTGTTCGGTGGAGGTGGCCGAAGAGACCTGTGCGCCCCCGGACCGCCGCTGAAAGCGGAAGGGAAACTTCAACCCGCGTCCGAGGAAATCCAAAGCCATCAGTCACGCTCCTCGCAGATGCTGCCGGGCGAGTTACCCGAATCTGGGTCTCCATTGGAGCCATCGTCGTCCGGGAAATGAATGACCAAGTCCAAGCCGTTCGCCATGGCGACATGGATCGTACCGTCGGCCTCGATGACGCCCTTGTGACCGCTTTCCATGGCCGTAAAGCCCTTGGCCCCGCCGGGGACCAGACGAACCTCGATATCCTCTCCCACGCCTTCGATGCGGGAAATGCCGAGCACCACCGAGGTGCCCGCGGGGTTGCCGATCATGGCCGTGCGCTCTGACTGGAATACATCCAACCGGTATCCGCCCGGCAGCTCGATGCGGTAGCGTCCCTGCGCGGTCTGGTTCGGATCGATATCCAGGGGAAGCCCCTCGATCCCGGCCGCTTCATGGGTCATCCGCACCGCCTCGGGCTTGAGCGTAAGCTCTCGCCCATCGGGAAGGGTCACCACGCCGCCGCGCGCGGGTTCGAGAAGGGCCACAGAGCCATCCATACCGATGGCCGTCAGTCTTCCGTCCGGTCCCACCCGAACCATGACGCCATCGGTCAGGGTGAAAAGGCGTCCTCCGTCGGGAAGGTCTCTCACAACAGTGCCGGCGGGCATCGTGACGAAGGGGTCGAAATCCGGCGGTATTGGTTGATCAACGGCCTGCATGTATTGCTGCGCGCTTTCTGCGTGAGCCTCCAATACCGTTTGCGCTTCCGCCCGCAGGGTTTCGGATGCGTCGTGACTCTGCTGCAGAATGCCTTTGATCTCGGCCAGGCCGTCTCGGATCTGCTGGAGATAGGGCGGCTCACCCTCGCTGTCCGTCACGCCGAGCCCGTCGGCGATCAGACGCGCCAGCGCCATGAGTTCATAGTGGGATTCCGAGGAACTCGTCTGCTCGATGATCGGCCCGCCACCTTCCTCTCCGTACCCGTAACCGTATCCGTTTCCGACAACCATGTTCCGTCAACTCCCGATAGGTATGAGTTCGATGTTCTGCACGAACCAACCGTCGAACTTCTGGTAAAGACCGTCGCCCGTGTCCCAAAGAAACCGCAGCGTGACGGTTCCGCCCGTGAACTGAGACAGGTCGATGGCCTCGGTCCTTCGCGGAACGGGGTATGGCTGCAGCGGAGCGCCGTTCATGTCGTAGGTGGGATTGAAACTCCTCATGAACCACCCGTCCACGTACAGCTCGAGCTGGTCGAAGTAGGGTCCGTCCACGCTCTCGATCTCGCCCCAGACATCGAAACGGAGGAGGTAGTCCCGATCCAGGGTCACCTCCGATGCAAGCTCTCCGGTCACGCGGATATTGCTGCCTGATTCGTCATACCAACCGGAGAAATAGTAGAAATGCCAGGTTCCGTCCGGCAGAAGCTCCACATAGCCGGACGGCCTCCAGTCGAGCACCGCCGCGGCTTTGGGCTTCTCCACGTCGACCTGGATATATCTGCGGGATGACACCACCTCGTTCCGGATCGCCTCGGCAACGATGATGGTCGCGCCGGGTGTCGCGCCGAAGCGCAGCACACCGTCCTCAACCCGGGCGATTCCCGGATTGACGGACTCGAATCGCACCTCGCCGCCCGGCGATCCGATGACCGCCACAGGCACCGCTTGTTCCATCTCCCGATACGGTTCCCGGATCAGAGATGGAGCGACATCCCAAAAAGACGCCGGAAGGTTATGAGGGATACTCATAGCCATACCCGTCGTAACCTCCGCCTCCGCTTTGTCCATAATCGACGACCTCCACCTGGATGTAGCGGACGCTGTCCCGATTCTCCGAATCGAAAGCCATGACGACCGTCGCTCCCGCCTGCCAGCCGAGGTTCAGTCTTCCGTCCTCGTCCACCCAGGCCATTTCAGAATCGGCGGATTCGAACTCGATCTGTCCGGTGGGAGCGCCGCGCACGGAAAGAGGTATCGTCACCGGCCAGCCGGTGAGCGACACTTTCACCGTCTTGGGGAAGAGGTCCCAATAGTGAAACTGAGTATTCTCGAAATCCATTCTCGCTCCTCAGTCGTCGTTCGTGTTCAGACTGCCGGTCACGATGATCGCTCCGCAGGCCGTGATGTCGCCGATGCGGGCGTTCGGCAGTCCTTCGGTCACAGTGTCGAGGCTGCCCGTAACGATGGGTGTTACACCGTGGCCCGGTATCGGGCAGACGTGCAGATCGCCCAGGCGCGCCGCAGGTCTTCCGTTGACAACGGTACGAAACGCACCGGTGACAATCACGCCGCCGTGGCTCGAGATGTCGCCGAGTCTCGCCTGGGGTCTTGCCATGGCTATTTTCCCGTCAGGACGTGGACCAGAAAGCCGACGACGCCGCCCACGGCACCGCCGACAGTGAGCACGAGACCGACCACCTTCCACATGGTCTCGACGCCCATTTTCTCGTTGATCCCGGACTGCAGGTTCTTGATGTCGTCGGCGTGCCGGCGCAGGTCGTCCTGGATGTTGCGCACCAGAAGGTCCACGTTCTCCTTGTCCGACTTCTTCTCGATTTCGCGCTCAATCTTCTCAAGTCGAGCCTGGATTTCCCGGCGGTGGTCTTCGAGGATGCTTCGGAATTCGGCCCGCCAGGATTCGAAGGTCCGGGCCAGCATCCGCTCGCTCTGGTTCCAGTCGCACGGGACACTCTCAGGTCTGGTTTCATCCATTCGGTTTTCTCCTTCGAAGTGAAAAGCGGCCCCGTATCTGCAGATCGAGCTCGAACCGGTCCGACAAGCCGCGCCGATCCAACGCCCTGTTCACGGCATCCCGTGCGCAGTGGATCTGATCGATACGCATGCTTTGGGAGATCGAGTCCGCGTGGATGCGGTAGAAGTAGAGCGGTTTGGGAATGCGGCGAACCTCCGTCAGTTCCGCGACGCGCAGACAAAGGTCGTAGTCCTCGGCGCACTGAAAACTCTCGTCGATGCCGCCGACCTGATCAAAGACCGAGCGCCGGATGAGCCTGAAGTGAAAGGTCATGAAATCGAGAAGCATGCGGTCCTTTGAATAGGGAATCCGGCAGCGCTTGCCGTACCCTGTGATTCGGTCCGCCGAGTCCATGACCTGGTAGTCCGTGTAGACCATGCCGACGGTCGGATTGGCGTTCAGCACCGCGACCGTCTCCTCCAACGCCGTGGGAGCGAGCATGTCGTCGCTGTCAACCCAGCACAGATAAGGACCGAAGGTGTCGGCCAGGGCCGCCTTGAGGGCTTTAGTCGCTCCCCGGTGGTCGTAGGAGACGATGCGCACCCGGCGGTCCTTCTTGGCGTATTCAATTGCGACTTGCGCCGTCTTGTCGGTCGAGCCGTCATCCCAGACAAGAAGGTCGAAATCCTCATAGGTCTGGGCAAGAACGCTTTCGATGGCCCGGCCGATGTAGCGCTCCCGGTTGTATCCTCGGATGACTATGGAAACGGTTGGATGCATCTCATTTTCCTTCAGGGGTTGATCAACACCTTGTTCGTCGAGCGGATGACGATGTTCCCCATGACGGCGTCCATGAGGATCATGCTTCCGGACTTGTCCGTGGCTTGGATGCGCTCCTGTCCTCCGGCCGCGTTCATCACGACGACTTGGCCGGCTTTGTCCGTGAGGCGGATCATCTCGGTCCCGGCGG
>JTFP01000669.1_pt1 | contig 19528 bp, 18 predicted proteins | sample 235421 | NCBI WGS metagenome assembly JTFP01 (sample SAMN03067591, study PRJNA260954) | activated sludge metagenome | biome: Sludge; feature: Wastewater; isolation source: sludge from laboratory unaugmented bioreactor treating industrial wastewater | place: India:Gujarat | collected 2013-04 | reverse complement strand
ACCGGTTCACCCAGTGCCTTGCGACGCCCCACTCACCGAACGACTCCAGATTCCGCTCCCTCGGTCGATCCTCGGTTGGCGGCGGTGATCGAGTGTGAGGCGCGAGCGGAAAGCCGCATCCGCGTGGTGACGTCGGCGCAGGCGTGGCACCCCGTCGTCGCGGCGGCCCTGGCGTCGCTGCAACGCCCTCGAATTGATGCGCGGGGGTTGCCGCAAACCACCGCTGGCACCTTGGATATTTCCGTCTCGCCGGCGTTGTTACCGCGCACCTTGTGCGTGGCCAATGCTCTGATGCAAGCCCTGGACGTGCGGGGTTATGCGGTGTCATCGGGTCGGCAGCGTATCGAAGTGACGGTCTTGGGGGTGGCGTTGACCGTGCGTTTTTATGAGCCCACACATCGCCTGGACTATCAGCCCAGCGCAACAGAACAGGCGGAAGCCGCCGCTGGTGAGGCGGGGTATTGGCCGAAGTGGCAGTTTCAGCCCACGGGCAAATTGCAGGTGATTGTCAGCGACGGTTTCGGGGGAAAAGTCAGTGACTCCAGCGCCCGTTCGGTCGAGGATCAGCTCAATCATTTGATCGTGCTGATGGCGACCCGAGCGGTCGAGATCCTTTTGCGCGAAGAGCGGTACGCGGTTGAGGCCGCTGAGCGCGAGGCGATGCGGCAAGTCCATGAGCAACGCCAGCACGTGCAAGCGGCGGAGCGGGCACGCTTGGCCCAACTGGAAGACCAAGCGCTGCGCTGGCAGCGCGCCGCTCGGATTCGGGAGTACCTTGCGGCGCTGGAACACCACCAAGGTGACGACATGGATGCTGAACAGCGGTCGTTGCTGCACTGGGGACGAAGTATGGCCGATTGGTTAGATCCGCTCACGCCCAGCGCCGCGTCTATCCTGGATGAAGACCTTGAGCAGCCGTCTTGAGGAAAACAGGGCCATGACCGACCTACCCCCTGCCGAAAGAACCTCGCGCGGCATCGGCCGTTGCACAAATGTTCCCTCGTAAACAGGCGCGGCGTGTTGAGCATGCGGCGACGAGGCGTCACTGGGAAACTTGGTATGCGGTGTTGGATACGCTGCAAAAGGCCCAAAAAGTCGCCGCGCTGGCGACCCAAGGCCGGGAGATCGCAGCTCACTTCGGCCGATCCTTGGCGGTTTATTCTCCGTCCACCGGAGGGTCAGCACACATAATTCGACACGTGCCTAAATCGGTCACTCCCGTTCAGGTTTTCTGGCGTCGGAGCTGACCGCGTCCATGATCGCCGTTAACTCCACCAGGAGTTCGCCGTGGAAACGATTTAAGTAGCCCGATATGGTTTCATTGCGCAGCAGACGGGCGAGATACCCCTTGGCAACCACCAAAAACAACATTGTCTCCCCCAGCGTGTCCTCCACGACCTTGTAATCGTGAAACAACTTTTCCATCTCGCGCTCCATCCTCGCCAATTCTTCAACGCTGACCTCGGCAGGGAGCTTGGATTTTTTTTCGATCAACATGTCTGGTCGTGTCGCGGCAAGTACCATGTCGGCATAGTTCTGGGTGAAGCAGTTGGCTGACACCATCAGCTCCACGGTTTCAATTTGACGCATCGGTTTCATTTTTTTCAATGTCCGGAATACGCCTCGGCTGACCATTTTGACTTTGAGCATTTCCACCACTTCAGGCGCAATACCATCGAGCAAGTGTTGCCGCTCGTGGATGCGCTCAACATTAATGCCCAATACCGTGGCGATGAGGGCGGGGGAAATGCCTCGGCGGACGGCGGTGAGAATCATTTTGTGTTCTTGCACAGGGGTTAGCCGGTTAATTTGCCGGTTGTACGTAAAACCTTCGTCGTCAATGGACAGCAAGCACAGTGCCTCACTGGCCCCCAGTGCTTTTAGCGCGTGTAAGCGCAGGTGGCCGTCAAGCAACACGAAAGCTACCTCGCCCTGCGCATTGGTCTGTTGTCGATGCACCGCGAGTGGCTCAATGACCCCCAACTCTCGAATGGACGTCAGGATGGTTAAGTACTTTTTGGTCTGTTCTATGTCCTTATCCAGAGATCGAGTTGGGAGAATTCGGTCGAGAGGGACCGGGATGATCTGCCGCTCAAAGCCTTGCTTCACCTGACCCATGTTTATCCCTCACCTTGAATACGGTCAGCCAACGACTTCGGCATGTCCGCGATACTCTCGCTGCGCAGCAGCGTGCAGAAATAGTCGTCGGCCAACAGTCGGCGCATGGCGGTGACAATGATCAAAACGCGCTGTTCATTGATGTCGGCTTTTTTGATCATGACTCGTTGGCGCCGGACTTCAGTCTGGTAGGTACTCAGCAGCTTTTGAGGCGTCGTCGGTTGCTCGGCGGCTTTTCTTTGCTGACCGTAGTGTTTACCTAAAAATCGACGCCTGTCGATCAGGCGTCTGACCTTGATCAACTGCTCGCCTTTCAAGACACCTGTCTCGTAGGCCTTGATCATCGCCACTTGCACTTCGGTATCACTGGATCTAGCGACTTCGGTCGCAACACTGATGGGCAGCCAGCCTTTCTCGACAGCGGCGATTAGCCGTTCCTCTCCTTGACGCAGAAGTAGGAGGATGGCGTTGATATAAGCGGGATCCAAGGCGGTTTTGACGCAGATCTGTTTGGTCGTGTAGCCGCGCTCCGACAAAATCTGGATGGAGTAGAGCAAGTCCCTGTTTGTGTGCTTACGACGGGCAAGATTTTCCACCAAGCTGATGAGGAAACGATCAGTCTCCGGGGCGCTGATAATCACACACGGAATTTCTCGTTCACCCAGCGCACAAAACGCTTCATATCGGCCTTGCCCACAGACCAATTCGAAAAATCCTGGATGTTCTGGGTCACTGCTGGGGGTGACGGTTATCGGTCGCTTCAAGCCCAAGCTCGAAATGTTTTCGACCATTTTGGCGAACGCCTGTTTATTGCGCGCTCGTGGGTTGAGGACGCGGATGCGATCCAGGCTGACCATTTGGATAGTCGTAGCTTCGCCGACATGGTGTGGGCTTCGAGGGTGTTGCGGCATATTCATGCGGCTCTCCCCACGGCAGTGCGGCGAGACAGTTGTGCGAGGGCTTCGAGGCTGTCGTAGCGATAGATTTCCAGGCTGGACGCGTTGGATTCACTTAACCGAATGTTGGGCTGTTGAATATCAAGGGTCGGCAGGATGTAGTAATCACGAGCGATCTCTTCTCCCGGCTCCATGCGGACGGCAACGGTGATATCCGGTGAGAGGCCAAGATCAAAGCGTATTTTCCAACGATTTGCCCCTGAATCACTGTGCTGACAGCGACACAGGACCAGAGAGATCAGCAGTTCTTCATTCACCTGGAGCAGGTCGTTGGTTGGGTCGATAGCGACTCGTCCCCCGACCTGTTGAATGTGCTCCACCGTTCGAGCCAGCATCAGAGGATGCAACAGCCGAAGTTGATGGTTGGCGGCAACGTAGTCGTAGTCCCGCGAAGGGGTGTAGCCAATGAGCGAGTACGTGCGCAGAAGGCTGCCAAATCGATATTGATACGCCGTGCTGGAGGGGCATTCGTCAGACTCATTGATGATCAGGCCGGATAAATACCCGGCTTTCTCATACAATTTTTTGAGACGCTCCAGCATTTCCGCGTCGGGCATGCGATAGCTACGTGACTGGATGATGTCTTGGGCGGCGGCGAACAGTACATGGTCGACCAAAGCTGGAAAGGCACCGTCCGCGCGGATCCATTGTTCTGGATCATTTCGCACATGTTCTTGTTTAAGTTTGAAGGAGGACCGGTTCCAGACGTTGTTGCCGATGTACTTCTCGTTGGTCAGGACCTGATGGACGCCCCCTTTGGTCCACGGCCTGGCTAAGTCATTCTGGAGTCCTCGACTATTCAGCTGCTGCGCGATCTCAGTCTCCGAGTAACCGGCTTCAACAAATCGTTGGTAGATCCAATGAACGGTTGCGACCTCTTCGGGTGGCCCAGGAACTAACCTGACGCGGTCGGTTTGGATGCTTTTGTGTTCGCCAATCGTCAGTTCCGCTTTGGGGTTACCACCTGCGTCGACCAACTGACGCCTGAGCCCATACCCTGCCATCCCACCCTGCCGAAACCCCAATTGGATAAGCCGGGATTGCCCCGCGAAGACTTTTACGGACAGCTCCCGACTGTACTCGCCCGCCATCATGCGTTTCAGGCTTTTGACGATGTTAGAAACGGGAGAGCCGTCATTGGAGAATTGCTCTGCGCAGTAATGAACCGAGACACCTGCTTGTCTGCAACGGACCTCGAAACTGGCAGCCAGATCCGGATCTTGAAAACGCCCCCAGCGGCTGACGTCATATACGAGGATCGTCGAAAAGCCAACCACTCCGCTCTCAACGTCGCTGAAGAGTTGAATCAACGCATCACGTCCTTCCAGGCGCAGTCCACTCTTGCCCGAGTCGGTATAAATTCTGACGATTTCGAGAGAATGCGCCGCAGCGTAAAGCTTGATGGTGTCTAGCTGGTTTTCAGTTGAATACTGTTGATGTTCTGTGGACATGCGGACATAAGCCACTGCCAAACCTGGGTTTTGGGATGAATTTTCCGAATGAGCACCTTTACGACTGTGCATACGCCATAGCCCCTGCGTGCATCCACACTGGACGTGCGCCGTTGGGGCGTACCCGTTCTGCTGCTACTCAAGCAAGCGGTGTGTTTTTCAACCATAGAGGATCGCAGGAGGAAAAATGTTTACTAAAAAGTGCAAAACTTTTCCGAACAGACAAGAGTATGCGTCGGGGTTGGCGATAGCATTACAAAGTGAGTTGGGCTCGACCCACCAAGCCGTGAAAACGCTGATGAGATGGACAAATGCGAACGAACGGACTGCGAAAAACTGGTTAAAAGGAACGTGTGGCCCCCGAGGAGAGCATCTAGCTCGCCTTATTCAACACTCCGACGCCGCCTTGGCCAGCTTCTTAGACATGGCGGAGCGAAACAGCGCTGTAATGCGCACGACACTTCCGTCCTTGAGAAGTGATCTGATGAGGGCGGTGAATGCCATTGACTGCTGTTTGTCCGCTGTGAACGAACCATAGCCGGATTAACGTGGTTTTACTTTGGGCTCCGTTGCTCGGCGGTTCGACTAGTCTTTCAGGGATGTCATACATCTGTACGCCAAGGATGAACCGCCATGCCCCATTCAGACCTACTCCCTTCACTGCTTCTAAAGCTCAATGAAAACCAACTCGCCCTGGAAGCGGCGATTATGGAACTCACAAACTGGGTTGAGCAGCGCGGATCAGGCGATGTGGCGGAGAATGTGCGCGGCGCGTTGACTGCAATCGATCGTAATGAGGAGTTCATCAAGATGACGCTTGCTGTGATGATGGCGCCGGAGTGACTGCACTCATACACCTTCAAAGAATTTTGGATCTATATCAGCGTCTCAGATTTATTTCCTGTCGGTCGTTTTTTTACAATCGGAACCCACTCCAACGCAAATGAATGGCTAGCTCGTATGCAAATACGAGGTCATGAACGCTGCGATTTCGCACTTCATGGTGTGACGCCGTGTTCAAGACGCCCTATTAGAGTTAGCACCTGGCGCTGGCCTTCCGCTGATCCTGCCAACGCCAACGGAATGATATGACCCAGCGCAGGTACTGGCTGAGTCAACCACCGCGCAGCAGCCTGACCATCGAGTGCAAAGAACTCCAATGCTGCACCTAGCAACTCCCCCATCTTCGGAGCGAGCAGAAGCTCATCCCTCACTTTCGTCAGGAGCGGCTCCTCATAAACGGACGTGCGATCATGCGTCGGGCAACGCGTTTGAACCCAACCAAAAAGTTGGACTGACTTGCCGACCGCGCCACATATCTCACACACATACAGAGACAGCGATTCAGCGAGGTCCACCACCGCAGCCGCGTGATCGCTGCCATGCTGGTAGTAAAAACGAAGCCCACCAAATTTTTGTTTCACCTGCAAAGCCCGAAGCGGCTGAGTGCCATCGCTCTCGATGTGACGCTGGATCAATTCACATGCCCCATCGATAAGCGGGAACCACCCATCGCCGCACTCGAAACCGAACAAGCGCTGGTCCACAGCGCCCTCTGGTGAAAATATGGCCGGATATCGCGTACACAGAAGTGCATCGAGTTGCTCATGCATGGTTTCAGTAACCTCCTGGCAGGTCGGTGGTAGCTATGAACCACCGCAGTTCTGGCTCGGTGCCCGACTTCGCAGTGCGACTGGGCCATACCATTTTCATCATGCAAAACTCGCTGCCTTATTCACATCGAATCCACACCCTCACTGCACGCAATACCGCGAGCCGCTCATGGCTCCGCTGGTGAATAGCTCCAGCAAAAACTTCAGCGACTTGCGCCCTCCGCATGGATGAAAATTCACCAGCAGCAACCGTTCGCCATCGACCGTCTCGATCAGGTAACGACGGTCGTACTCGACGACCTTGCTGATTTCCTCCGAGAGCATCAATGCACCATTGCCATAGTCGACACTTTTGTAAACATGCCCTATCGCGCAATAGCTACTGATATAAACGTCCATCAAATACCCGGTAATCACATAATCCGGATAGTTCTCTAACATCGCATTGACGAGCAGAACCGCTTTATAAGGGCTGATCACCTTTCTTCTCCCGTCACTGCAATGTCAAAGATAACAATCCTAAGAACACCTAGGACGTGCAATTCATCCTATTACAACGCCGGAAACATGCATAGGACTCAGCAACTAAAGAGTGATATCAAAGGCACTTTAAGTACGCGTATACAGCGCTCTGCGAACACGTTCAATGCGTAATCGAAGTGTTGAAAAGGTGAAAACCCCACTGGATCCGGGAAGCCGGTAGCAAGCGAACGAAAAATCCTATGCCTGGATTTTACCCCGTAATAGCGCATAATCTCGTTGGCGCCAAATCCTTCACTCAATCACCAGTTGGATCACGAACACCTTCGGGGCTCCGAACGAATCAACTCGCACGAGACAAAGAAAATGAAATTCGGGACGATTGATTTTTTTCATGAGTTGCCCTCGAAGAACGCATCCCAACTTCAATTGAACGAAGCAATGAAACTAACTTAGTCGATCAAAGCATCCTGTCAACCCCCTTCTTACTAGAAAAGTTACGCACACGGCATGAGTTACCTTTTTGTCATTAACGAGCGAAAGCGTAAATGGTGACTGGCCATTGCCAACGACTCGGGGTAAGCCGTTGGGCTTCCAAGCAGGAGGGTTAGGGCCACAGCCTCTGTTCTCTCCATCGTGATAGCCCATGGTGATCACAAGGGCACCCCCTACTAATAAATGCTCCCCAAGCAACTTAGCTATTGACTTTTCAAAAAAGAATTGTCATAGTCCGCAGGCATCAGGTCAGTCCGACCTGCACTGCGAAGACAACTATGAAGCACTCGCTACCTCCTTCCCTCCTGTTATTACGCACCTTCTGATTTTCCATAGGAATATTCGGCTGGCGTCGGCTATTTCCTATTACCCCCAACTCTAGTATTCCTCAATAGCTCTTTTGCGCTGAAGGTTTTCGTGCGCCCGTTCGTCGGGCAACAAAACCGATCAACTCTATATAATAATAAAAAAAGCAAGAGCGTAAGTTATTGACTTACTTAGACCCAACTCGAAATTGTCAACATAGAAAACACCGATATCCCGGAGCCGACATGATGTTATGCCGTTTAAGCCAGCAAGCCATTTGACAAGCCGAAACTTGGCCACCAATCTCTAAAAAACTCTGACGAGCATACATCATGAAAAAACTCCGAACTCAAGACGGCGGGACAACCTCGCCTCTAAGAAACATAAAACGCAGCCAATATGGCAAGCAGACGACGTTCTTTCCTTCCCGAAAAAATGGCGAACTAATCGTCTGCGAAGTGCGGCTTGAGGCTGACGCCTGCTTCCTGTGGGAACAGGACAAAAATGTCGTCAGCTATCGTGCACAACCCGAACGGTTGGTTCTGGAAGTTGAGGGGAAGTCCCGTACTTATGTGCCCGACTTTGCCGTTCGTTATGCGAGCGGCTTGACCAAGTTTGTTGAAATCAAGCCTGACAACGTTTTTTTGAAGCCCAAATACCTGGCCTTGTATCGCGCAGCTACCGAGCGCCTACGTGAGCGCGGTGACGACTTCGAGCTGCTCACCGCGAGCCGTATCCGCCAACAGCCCCGCTTGAATAATCTGATCAAGACCTATTGCCAGGCACGTGGAGTTACTCCACTTGAGCAGGCCTATTTGCGTGACCAGCTCAGCGTGCTGACCTCGCCTATGAAAATTTGCGACCTTCTAGCGCTGCCCTCACCGCCATCTCCAGCAGCGCTATCTGCGGCGATTTTCGAGTTGGATCTGCTCTGTGACTGGAACAAGCCAATTTCAACCAACAGCCAAGTCTTCTGGGAGTAAATCACGATGGACAAACATGATGTACAACCGGGTGCACGTTACCAATTTAATGGCGAGCTAGTTGAAGTCATCGCTCGTGACCATGGTCGCATTTTCATGCGCGGAGTGATCCACAAAGGACCCATTTATCTGCCGGAGTCAGAAGTCGATTCGCTCCTTCGCCAGGGGCACCTAGTACCAGTATCCAGTGCACTGATGGATGAAAAAAAAGCCCTGGAAATGGTAAGGCAAGACGCTTCAAAGCGGCTGCGGTTCGACCGTGCTACTTACTACATCCAAAAGCTTTTGGAGATGTTCCACGGCGCGCTCCCTCGGAAAAAAACCATCGCTGCCGTAGAGAAGATGGCATTTGAATTGGGTGATCCGAATCCGCCGAAATACACAAAGTTGTACCAACTGAAAAAACGCTTTTTGGAGAACGGCCAGAACACCTTCGCACTCATGGACGTATCGACAGGCAAGCGATTGCGAACCAAGCGTTTGAGCCAGGAATCCCTGGAGGTCATGCAGGACTACATCCGCAATTACTACCTGACGAGCAGTAAACCACCGGGGCTTATGGTCTACAAATTGTTCGTTGCACACCTTGAAGAATTGAACCGCCAACCGGGCATCAAGTTGGATATTCCGTCGCCGTCAACTTTTTACCGTGCCCTGAAGCTAATACCTAGCTATATGGTGGACGCCGCCCGGCTTGGCAAAACGGCGGCAGCAAAGAAGCACGGATTTGGCAAAGGGATTCATTGCCCTGACAGGCTGTTGTCTCGGGTCGAAGCGGATACTCAGGAAGTCGACGTCCAACTTGTAGGGGAAGATGGCCTATACATTGGTCGCGCCTACCTCACCGCGTTGCTGGAAGTACTCACCAGCTCCATCATTGGCTGGAGCCTTTCGTTTACTCCGCCGTGTTTCGAAAAGACAGCCAGTGCGCTTCGCCATGCTTTGTCTGAGCGTCAGGAAGGCTCACCGGCTGGGCTCATGGAAGAACTAGTCGTGGATAACGGTGCAGAATTCTACAACGCGTCGTTGCTTTCGATAGCCAACCGCATGGGATTCACGGTTCGCTTTTGCTCCAAGGGACAGCCGAATCAAAAACCCCATATCGAGTCGTTTTTCCGCACATTGAATTTGCAGCTCATTCACGGGCTGGACGGAACGACGAAATCGAATCCGGTAATACGAGGGGATTATGACTCTGAAGGCGAAGCTGTAATGACGCTGGATGAGTTGCGTAACATCCTCACAGACTGGATTCAAAACTACTACAACAAAACGGCCCACGGTCAGCGCCACCTCCCAGCCAACATTCTGTGGGAGCGAAACTTGGACAAAATGAATCCACCAAAAGTCTTCTCGGATAAAGCCGTCCGGTTTATTTGCATGGCCACGCATTTCTGCACCATCAACCACGGCCGTGTTCGATTCAAAAACTTGAGCTGGAGCGGCCCAGGACTATCCCATGTTCAGAGTCAGTTGAGACCAGGACAAAAAGTCCAAGTTCTATACGACCGCACAAACCTCGGCACCGTCTACGTATGTGAGCCGAACAGTGGAGTTTTTTATCAGGCCGACGCGGTACATGAATACCAATACGATCTGTCTTTGTATGAACACGAACTGGTTCAACAAAAACTGAAGGAGGAGGCAAAACTCTTCACCGGAGAGGAAGCCAGGAAGACGTTGCCCCGCATATGGCAGGCCCTGAGCGAGAGCAAGACGAACAATGCACGGCGTAAGCGCGCTCGTATGAACGATCCTCGTAATGATCAAAACCAGCTTACCACCGCATTTGCTGAGATAGGGGTTGGTTTGCAGTACATCGACGAAAACATTCAGCTTTCTGAGGAAATCGACTTTGACCTTATTGACGACATATCGGATGACGATGCCGACGACTACGAAACTTTCCAACTGCCCAGGAAGCAATGATGAACACCGAAATCCAAGACAAGCTCGTCCAGTTTTCACAATTTGTCGTGAGCCACCCTGAGTATGCCGGTGCAATGGATTGCATTTCTCGCAGCATCGACGCTACGCTGACTCGCGGGGAGCCGGCATCTGCACTCCTGACTGGCGAGCCGGGCACGGGAAAATCCACTGTCTGTAAAATCGCCTTGAGCCATTTTGGGGAAAGAAGGATCGTCACTACAGAAGCAGGCACTACTGAGATCGTTCCTGCTTTTTACTGCTCTCTACAAGCAGGCGCGACAATCAAGAGCCTCACGACTTCCATGTTGCAGGAGCTGGGTTCCAACAACGTGACCGGCAACAGCTCGACCCTGTTCAAGCGCCTGGTCACTCTCCTTCAAACCTGCGAGACCAAACTCATTGTTCTGGATGAGTTTGACAATTTGCTTCGCAAGGGAGCAGAAAAATCCCGCGAACAAGTATGCGATTGGGTAAGAACACTCCTGAATGAAACACTGGTCCCGGTTGCGATTGTGGGCGTCCCTAGTTGCGAAGAAATCATCAACGCGCACCCCCAGCTTTCCCGCAGATACCCCTATCGGCACAAGATGAATCATTTCACGTACTCCGCACTGGATCCCGCGTCCGTATTCAGCAAAACATTGCGAGCGTTCGGCACAGCGATCAAGAGAATCGGAGAGTTCGATAAGTGCATCAGTTTGAGCACAGAACAGCCACTCAAGGCCATGTATCTAGCGACCGGTGGGAACATGAATGGCATCCGCCAGATACTCAATGATGCCTTCAGAATAGCGCTCCTTCGTAACGATAATAGCTTCGGATTTGGCGATCTGGTCAGCGCTGCCGACCTATCTGTAATTCCAACAGCCCAACATCGAAGCAATGCCTTTCGTCTACCACTTGAATCACTAGACAAAGTCATCTCGCAGGCGAAGGGAAAATGAATCTTTTCCACCTAGCTCATGCCCGTCTGGAAGAAAGTCCCCGAAGTGTAATGATGCGCACCGCCTACGCGAATGGGTTTGGCTCGGTTTCGGCCATGGCCAGAGCGTTTGGAGCAAAAGAATCACTCCAACCTTTCGCCTGGCAGTTGAAGCACTCGAAACTCGTTGGTCAACTGGCCAGCCATGTACACCTCAATGGCCAACTGTTTCAAGATAGCTTCTATACACAGCTTGGGCGCACCGGCGAAAGTCCAGTGAATGTCATGGGATTGGCAGTGCCCTCGGCCAATATTCGGGCTGATGCATTTAGCATTTGCCCCGACTGCATCAAGGTGGGCACCCACTCGTCGATACTTGATCTCAACTGGCTTCAAAGCTGTCCCGAACACGACTGCAAGCTAGAGTCAGCCTGCCCTCAATGCCTTCGTACAATCCGTTGGACACAGCTTTCAGGGGCTAATTGCCGGTGCGGATTTGATCTACGCGGCACCCCGAAAATAAACTTGAACTCGCCGAGTTCGCATTGTCTGCTGAAGATCTTTAGGGCAAAAGATCAGGTTGCATTGGATCGATTCATTTTTGCGTTGAAGGCGCTCCGATATACCAAGCAGCCCAACCAAAATCAGAAGATCCTAGAAACCGCTGCTCGTGTCGCCGTTTGTGACACTGAGATATTTGAGGAAATGCTGGGGGCATCCAAGCAGCTGTACCCGTGCCTTACATTGAGGCCTCTGCTTGCTCCTTGGATGGCTTCGGAAGACTCATGGATCAAAAGCCAAGTGCAACATTTGCTCCATTCCAAATCCGATATCGCAGATGCTAAAGGAACGTGTAGATGCTCAGCGCTTCGGCTTTATCAGGATGAGATGATTCACGCGCTGAAAATTTCACAGACAAAGCTTCGCTCGTTCCTGACTCGTGATTTGGTTCAACGCGAAAAAGGTGAGGACACTCGGTGGACATACTCCGCCAAAAAGCTATGCATGCTGTTTGAGCAACCGACGGGACTTCTCCTGCCAACCGGACAGTCCTCTATCTCAGGACCTTCAACACAAGATTGCAGCACGCGCCTCACCATCGAAGAAACCGCTATTCGCTTGGGCGTATATCCGCAGGCGATTCGTAGCGCGCACTCGCGGGGTTTCATGCAGACTGGTGTAAGTAAAGGCCCCCATGGCAGGACCTTGCTCCAGGCGGCTGCGGTAGATTACTTCTCGGAAAACTTCGTGTTCATAGGTCAACTCGCTACGGATCTCGGCCTTCCCAGAACGACGCTTTCAGCAAAACTCATTCACCTAGGGATAGCTCCGATTTCTGGGCCGGATCTCGATGGAGGGCTTACAACCGTTTACCGCCGCGAAGACATCAATCGCGAGGTCAGAGCCGCTCTGCAAAAGGTTTCTCACTACAAATCCAACGCGGGCAGAAAAACCATAGGCTCCGCCAGCGTCACGGGAGAGGAATCTACATCAAGCACTGATACAGCACGCGCTCTTGGGGTTGTACTGCACGACTTGAAGCATCTCGAACGACAGGGCTTTATTAGCCGAGCTAAAAATCTGAAGACTGGCCGCCATTTCACTAGCAGCTCGGTGGCTAATGCCAAAGCACAGCTTGAGAAGATGATCCCGCTTAAACGTTTTTCAGCTCAGCTCGGCATGACTCCACAGACGTTCTCCAGAAGATTTATCCAAAGCGACTTTCTGAAGTACCTCCGCATAGGGAGCAAAACCCTAGTATCCATAGAGCAAATCCGTCGAGTGCAAGAGCACCGTGAGCTATTCATGAGCTTCTGCGAAGCGGATGAATTTCTAGGTGCCTCAATCGGCCACACCGCTAACCTTGTAAGACAGAAAAGGCTCAACCCCGTACACCCGCATGAGATCGGGTATATTTCTACAGTTCGCCTTCTGCGCCGACATGATGTTATCGAAATAAAATAACCCCTCCTACGCAAAAACCAGTAGTGTCCAGCTACTGGAAATCCCCATGAAAAAACGAGCAAAATCAATTTCATAAATTAGCGCGAAAAATGTTCATAAATTCGCGAAATAATGAAAAAAGAATTTCGCCTCTAGTGAAAAAACTCTCTAAAAGCCTTGGTTTTCGGGACCACCGTTTCGTAGGCCAATGACGATGAGCGACGGTACAAAGGAGCTGCCCATTGGCAGCTCTTTTTTTTGCAAAAAACTCAGTGGTTTGGAACAGCAGATGGATTACCTGTAATCCGGCCAAATCCCCTTCAGAACGCCAGCATCAAGGGTGACGGTGCCCGCGTATTTGTGCCAACGAAGCCTCTATGCCACCCTCTTTAGCCCTCGCACTTAAACCAAGTCCGCAGGCTGCATCGTCAGGATGATTTTTCCAACGTTTTCAGACGACTCCATTCGACGATGGGCATCGGCCGCGCGTGACAGCGGGAAAGTACTGTCGACGACCGGCTCCAAACTTCCAGCGCCATCGAAGCGATCAAGCCAATACTCGCGAAAGCGCTTGATCATGTCGTGCTTCTCCGGCTGTGTACGCGATTTCATGACTGTACCGATGATTTGCAAGTGACGGTAAAGAATGTGTTCCAGTTCTACGCTCACCTTACCGCCTCCGCCCAGGATACCGACCTGAACAAGTCGGCCGCCATGAGCGAGAGAAGCGATGTTGCGTGCAAAGTAGGGCTCGCCAATGAAATCGATGACGACATCAACGCCTCGACCATTGGTTTTGGCTGCGATGACTTCAGCAAAATCCTGCGTCTTGTAATCAATGGCAATATCCGCGCCTAAATGCTCGACACGCGCCAGCTTGCTGCCCTCGGTTGTCGCATACACCGTCGCCCCGGTGGCGTAGGCCAGTTGAACGGCGGCAGATCCCACACCGCCTGCGGCGGCGTGGATCAATACCGAGTCGCCGGACTTGAGCCGAGCCAGGTGCATCATCGCTTCATGGGCCGTGACGAAGACCTCGGGAATAGCCGCGGCATGCACATAGTCCAGCTGCGCAGGGATATGCATGGCCATGCGGTAATCGATACGCGCAAGCTCGGCATAGGCCCCACCTCCGACGACCCCCATCACTCGATCTCCAACCTCGAAACCCGCGACCAAATCACCTTTGCCAATCACCTCACCGGCGATCTCCAGCCCGATGATCAGCGAGTCACCGAAATTCGGATGGCCGTAGCCACCCGTTCGATGTGTCAGGTCCGCACGGTTCACGCCAGCGGCATAGACACGTACCAGCAAATCGGTTGGGCGCAGGTGTGGATTGGGAGCATCTGCCAGTTCAAGTACGTCCGCCGCGCCGAATGCTCTGATGCTGATGGCTTTCATGATCAGTTTTTCTCCGGTTCGGTAAACGTGGCATTAGCGATAGCAGAGGCGGTAATGGCGCCTGGAAAGCCTACGTAGAACGCCAGGTGAGTGATCGCGGCGGCGATTTCGTCATGGGTCACCCCGTTGCTCAGCGCCCGTCGCAGATGCGCGGGCAACTCTTCAGAGTGACCACCGGCAATCAATGCGGCCACTGTGATCAGGCTGCGGTCGCGTGGGGACAATGCCGGATCGCTCCAGATCTGCGGATACAGCGTCGAATCAACGAATTGCGACAGCTTTGGGGTAAACGCCCGAGCCGCTTCACGAGGACTGCTGAAATTGAGATTGGACATGATGCTGTCTCCTTAAACCTGGCTGATGAATTTGTGGGTGAGGTAGTGCTCGATGCCTTCAATGCCACCTTCCGAACCGTGGCCGCTTTCTTTCATGCCGCCGAAGGGAAGTTCTGTGGCGACGATGCGGTATTGGTTGATCCCGATCATCCCGGCCTCTAACCCGTCAGCGACGTCAATGGCCGTTCGAGCACTCGACGTGAACGCGTAGGCTGAAAGCCCGTAAGGCAGACGATTGGCCTCCTTCAAACCATCAGCCAAGTGATCGAATGGCATCAGCACGGCGATAGGCCCGAAGGGTTCTTCATGCATGACTCGGGCATGCATAGGCACGTCCGCCAACACGGTGGGCTCAAAAAAGTAGCCGCTGCATTCCAGGCGTTTACCACCGGCCAACACGCGTGCGCCTTTGGCAACGGCATCTGCCACCAGCTCTTCCATCTTGGCCAACTGCCGTGGATTGGCGAGCGGCCCAACCTGGGTGCCGGGCGTCAGGCCATCGCCAATGTTCAACGCGAGGGTGGCCGTCACAAAGTGCTCAACAAACGTTTCATAGACGCCACGCTGAATCAGAAAGCGCGTTGACGAGATGCAGACTTGGCCAGTCCCGCGGAACCGATTGGCAACGCCTTCGACGGCTGCTTTTTCGATTTCTGCGTCATCGAATACCAGCACCGGCCCGTGTCCTCCCAGTTCAAGGGTGATGGGCTTGACGCCCTCGGCAGCACGAGCGGATAGCAGCCGACCGATGGGGACCGAACCGGTAAAGGTCACCTTGCGAATGATGGGAGAAGCGATCAGGTGGCTGGAAACTTGGTCCGGCACACCAAAGACCACTTGCAACACGCCTTTAGGCAATCCTGCATCGTCGAGAGCACGCGCCAGGGCCAGCGCGGTGGAGGGGCTTTCTTCCCCTGGCTTGAGGATGACACTGCAACCTGCGGCCAAGGCTGCCGAGAGCTTGCGGGCGGGTGTAATGGCCGGGAAATTCCAGGGCGTGAACGCAGCGACAGGGCCGATGGCTTGGCGTTTTACAATTTGCAGCACACCGGGACGATTGGCCGGGACTACACGCCCATCGATACGGCGCGCGCTTTCGGCAAACCACTCGAAGTATTCAGCCGCACGCGTGACCTCATCCAGGCTTTCCGCAAGCGGTTTGCCTTCTTCCAGCGTCATTTGCTCGGCGATGTGTGGGGCCCGTTCCAGGATGAGATCGGCAGCGCGTTTGAGAATTTTTGCGCGCTTGTCGGGTACGGTCTGGCGCCATTGTTCAAAGCTCTGTTGAGTCACTTCGAGCGCGTGATCGAGGTCGCCTGCGGTGGCGAGTGGAACACGCCCGATCTCACGTGCGGTTGCGGGGTTGACGACAGCGGCGGTCGCGCGTCCTTCGGCACTGATCCATTCACCACCGATAAAGAGATAAAGCGGGTCGTAAGACGTGTTCATGAGGTTGCCCTTCGGTTGGTTTATCAACAAGTTCGTACAAGACTCAGCGCCTGGGTTGCCGTGTTCAGGCGCCCTGTGCAACCAAGTCTATGGAGTACGAACCGTTTGATTTAGCCGACCAGAAGGGAATCATTGTTGTGCCTGGAGGTAATATCGAGCACCGCCAGGAGCGTGTAGCATCTGCAAATACCGCCCACGTCATGCGGCAATGACAGCCTGGCTTGTCGTTCCAGGCTCGATTGTTTTTTGGGGTGGGGACTTCGGCAGTGAAGAACGTTTGCAATCAGATCGACAGGTAGAGTTGGATGGATAAGCTTACGAACATGTCCGTGTACGTCAAAGTTGTTGAGATGGGCAGTTTTACTGCGGTGGCTAACCATCTGGACTCTACGGTCGGCAATGTCTCGCGTGCGGTTTCCGCGCTTGAAAACGTGCTCGACGCCCGCCTGTTACAGCGCTCGACCCGCCGCCTTTCGGTGACAGACGCTGGCCGGCGCTTTTATGAGCGCTGTACCAAAATTCTGGCAGACCTCGAAAATGCAGAAGCCGAAGCAAGCAACGCCGCGCTGAAACCCAGGGGGACGTTGCGTGTGCACTGTGTGCCGGGGCTAGCACGGCAGTTGGTTACTTCAGCCGTGCTGGATTACCGCCGGGAATTCCCCGATGTCACCGTGGACTTAATGCTTTCTCAGCGAATGCCTAACCTCCTGGAAGACCAACTGGACGTCTCGATTCTGATTGCCCGAACGCTGCCAGATTCAGCGTATGTCAGCCAAAAGATCGGCATCAGCCATTGTGTGCTGGTTGCGTCTCCAGCATATCTGGAGCAACACGCTGCCCCTGTAACGCCAGAAGATCTCAGCGATCATCAGTGTTTGCTGTTGGGCACCGTCGATTATGTGCGGGATGAATGGCAATTAAAGAGCAAGACCGGGGATGCGCTATTTACCCCCAAGGGCCCGAGTTTCAGCGTCAATGATATGGACGCAATGGCAGTCGCCATTCGAGAGGGAGCAGGCATAGGTTTGCTGGCCGGTTTTTCAGCCATTGAGGACTTGCGTTCAGGCAGGCTCGTGCGTGTTTTGCCCGAGTACCATACCTACGAGCGTAATGTTTACGCCGTCTACACATCACGTCAGTTCATCGATGCAAAAGTTACTCGATTCATCGATACGTTAAAAAATCGGGTCGGTACTGAGCTGATGATGACCGCCCAGGAGCTCATCGCTTGAAGGACGCCAACCAAGGCCCGACGGGGAGGCTGTATCAGGATGGGTGCCTTCCTCATTTCGAGGCATTTCGAAACAGAAGACGCTAAAGACAATCAGGCGGGCTAAGGTTCGGTCATACCACTTGAAGTGTTTGTTTTGCCATTTTTTGCAGTCCATCACGAAGGGTTCGGATCGCATCACCAATGCTGTAGCCTTGTCCGCCAATTGCTATCAGCACTGTCACCGCTCGAATGACCGGGATGAATTCACCGCCGGGCTCTACTCGACAATCGGCCGATTGATACAGGAGTAAACTCTTGCGGTCACAGCTGATGCATTCTCAATCAATACTAGCCAGGACCGAGGCCACCCCGTGAACCCAGATATGCTCGAAGCCGGCCCCGTGGATGCCAAAGTACTTTCCGTCTTTGACTTCGACGGCACCCTGACCCATCACGACAGTTTCGTGCCCTTCCTCAAGTTTGCCTTTGGCGCCGGCGAGTTCTATGGCCGGATGATCAAGCTGGCGGTGCCTGGGCTGCGGTTTCTGGTGCGGCAGATCAGCCGGGACGAGTTGAAGGCGCAGTTGATCCGCACCTTTATGACCGGGGTGGAGAAGGCGTGGGTGCAGCAGAAGGCCGAGGAGTACTGCCAGCGCAGTTGGGCGCGGTTGATGCGGCCGGCGGGGGTGTTGTCGGTGGAGCAGGAGCTGGGCTCGGGGGCGGTGGTGACGTTGTGTTCGGCGTCGCCGGCGTTGGTGCTGCAGCCGTTTGCCGATCGGCTTGGGATCAAGTTGATCGGGACCGAACTTGAGGTGGTCGACGGCGTGTTGACCGGCAAGCTCACCGGGAACAACTGCCGGTGCGAGAACAAGGTGCTGCGACTTGAAGCGGTGTATGGCGACCTGGGGGAGTATCGGCTCAGGGCCTGGGGCGATACGCGTGGGGATCGGGAGTTGTTGGCAGCGGCGCAGGACGCGCATTTTCGGCATTTTCATGGGAAGAAGCAGCAGGCCAGGTTGCAGCGCTGATAGGGGCGGTGGGGGATGCCATCGCAGCCTCGCTGGGGTACGCGAGGTTGCGGTTTCCTAGCGACATCTGCGTAATATCCGGCTATCAATAGCCAAACCTCTCACGGACCCGAGCCCATGAAATTCGACACGGCCTACAGCCTGAGTCTCGACGACAAGCTGTCGATCTACGACGTGCGAGAGTTGAATTTCGACGAAACCGACGCCTACGACTCCGACACGGACCGTTTCCTCTGCCCCAACGACACATGCCGCGCGGCCTTTGACGCAGGCAATGTGCTGAGCACATTCAACGCGAAAAACGTCAACTACCGACGCACCCCGCATTTCAAGAACACCCCAGGCACCCGGCACATCGAGGGTTGCCGTTACGCCAGCAGCCACAAGCCTGCCACGGGCGAAAGTGAGGACGAGCGCGAGGAACACTTCCCATCGGAATTCGTCCTGACCCGGCGCACCTACCCGCGTAAAACCCCGCAGGCCGGCACTGAGGGGCAAGTCCCACAAGCCCCGGCGAAGCCCCCTTCAACCCGCACCAGCGCGTCTGTCGGCGCCAACGACACCACCCCGGATAAAACCAGCGTGTTCGCACACCCGGTGGAATGTTATGTGTCGAACCTCGACGACAAGGACAAGCTCAAGGCGATGCCCTTGAAGATCGGCGACCATACCGCGACGTACTGGACGTTTTTCAAGAAGATCGAGTACCTGCAGGACAATCAGGGCCTGATCTACTGGGGCCGGATCAAAGCGATCAAGGACTACACCAACAGCTTTCGCATCGACTTCGAAAAGAAGGTTTGGCTCGACAAGAAGCCCTATTCGGTCAACGTCTACCTGAGCAAGAAACTCATCGAGAATTACCGCAAGCGCACAGCGTTCCTCGAGCAGATCAAGGCCGC
>JTFP01006762.1_pt1 | contig 20175 bp, 17 predicted proteins | sample 235421 | NCBI WGS metagenome assembly JTFP01 (sample SAMN03067591, study PRJNA260954) | activated sludge metagenome | biome: Sludge; feature: Wastewater; isolation source: sludge from laboratory unaugmented bioreactor treating industrial wastewater | place: India:Gujarat | collected 2013-04 | reverse complement strand
GTATTTTTTGCGAATGCGATCATATGTCCCATCAGACTTCAGCTCTGCCAAGGCTTTATTCAGCTCCCCCGCTAATGGATCATTTTTACGCACGGCAATGCCTGCTCCCGTGCCGAAGTAGTGTGCGTCGGTAAAGTTCTCACCCAGCATGTGATAATCCGCCCCATCGGGGGATTTCAACAAACCTTCTTCGATGGCGACCGAACCGGCCAGGGAGGCGTCGAGACGGCCGGCCGTAAGATCGAGGAACACTTCGTTTTGGCTGCCATATTTGATGATCTGTGCGCCAGCCGGTTCAAAAGTTTGCGTCGCATAGCGATCGAAATTGGTCGCCCGTTGCACGCCAATTCGTTTGCCGGCCAGATCGCCAGGAAGGGTGTTGATTCCACTGTCCTTGCGCGTAACGAGTTTGGCGGGCAAGCGATAATAACTGGTCGTGAAGTCAACGGATTTCAAACGCTCCTCGGTGATTGAAACCGAGGAAATAGCCGCATCAATCTTGCGCACCTTTAATGACGGAATAAGACCGTCGAACTCGATCTCAATCCATTGGCACTTCGCATCAAGTTTGGCGCACAACGCTTGGCCAATTTCATAGTCAAAACCCATCAATTGGTTGTCTGGGGTTTTGTACGCGAAGGGTGGATAGGCTGCCTCAACGCCAATACGTAATATTCTTTCACTGGCTTGAGCCATACCGGTCATTGCAATCATCGCGGCAAGCCCGAGGGTTTTTACGTTGAATTTAAAGTGCATGTCTTTCTCTCGCTTTTTTATTTTGATGGGTGATTCCATGCGAGTGCCGTCGATACTGAATGACGGTACTGATGTCCGGCTATAACGGTGAATTTCTAACTGTTAGTCCTTCACTGGTGACTGTGCAGCGACCACAATGAGTTCCAGGCGAATCTGTTCGTCGTCAAACACGACTTGGGCCGTTGCCCGGGCGGGAGTCTCGCCGAGAGAAAACCACTGGCTCCATACCTCATTCATGCAGTCAAAGTCAGCGACCATGTCTTTCATCCAGAGTTGGGCACTTAATATCCGCGAGCGACTGCTTCCCGCCTGCTCCAGCAGTCGCTCCAGTTGCGCCAACACCTGGCGCGTCTGGCCACCAATGCCTTCGCTGCAATCAGCAGCGACAATGCCGCTGAGCCAGGCAACGCCATTGTGGAGGACGACCCTGCTCAGTCGCGGATTGCTCTCTATACGTTCGATCTCGTTCATACCGTCTCCAGGGGAAGATGAGGGTGGGACTCGCCAGCCAACTGGCCGAGTGTGATGGGTTTGATGGGCGGGCGAATGTGGTAGTAGCCCACCTGCTCCGGGGACACCTGGCGCCGCTCGGCGATGACCTCGGTCACGCTCAGGCCGCATAACCGACCTTGACAGGGACCCATGCCACAACGGCCAAACGCCTTGGTCTGGTTGGGGCCCAGACATCCCAGATCAACATAACGGCGCACCTCGCCGGCGCTGACCTCTTCACAGCGGCACAGCGTGACCTCATCGGCGGGGATGCGCGTTTCCTGCAGAGGGCGATACAGCGCATCAATGAGTGGTCGCGCTGCCAATTGTTGGCTTAACGCCCGCTGCAATGGCACGGCATGGTGCTCAAGCGCGCAGGCATCGAGTCGTTGCAGCTGCTTTGCGATCCGCAGCGCAGCAATCCTGCCCTGGAGTCGTGCGGCGAGTGCGCCGCCGATGGAGCCGCCGTCTCCTGCGATGAAAATGCCCGGCTGGCTGGTTTCACCCCAGGTATCGCGACTCGCGCTCCAGCACAATTGCGCGGGGCTCCAATGATGTTCGAGGCGCAGCGCCCAACTGATCTGCGTGTTGGGAACCACCCCTTGATGGAGCAGGATCAGTTCAGACGCGATGCGCCGCTGCATGTTGCGATGGCAAAAACTGAGCGCACTGGCACAGTCAGTCCCCTCAATGCGCAGTTCCCGCGCACCTCGATAATGCTTGACGCCGGCACGCCGTAACGCAGCTAACAACGACACGCCCTTGAGCAGGTCGCGCCAACCGCGCAATGCGCCGGGAATACTTCGCCAGCTACGCAAAACATCACGACGGCTTGAGGTATCGACCAACGCGGCCAATTCAATGCCAGCCCGCAGGTACTGGACGGCCAACAGGTAAAGCAAAGGGCCGCAACCGGCCAGAATCAGCGGACCTGTCGGTAGGAGCGCGGCGCTTTTGAGCAGGATCTGCCCAGCCCCCGCCGTCATGACGCCAGGCAACGTCCAGCCAGGAATGGGCATTGGCCGCTCAAAGGCGCCGGTGGCAATCAGTAATCGCTGGGCCCGTGCAATGTGCGCTTGACCGTCGGCGAGGTAGTGCACCTGTTTGTCTTCGGTCACCCACCACACAGACGCACCACTCACTGATTGCGCCCCACTCGTGATGAAGGCATCAGTCAACGCCAGGCCGGCCAAGTAATCCCCGCCTAGCACTTCCAGGCGCCTGGCGTCAGTGTTACGAATGTTGCGATAGATTTGCCCGCCGGGTGATGGCTGCTCGTCCAAGACCAGGACGCTCAGGCCATGTTGCCTGGCTTGCACGGCGGCACTCATGCCCGCGGGGCCGGCACCAACGATGAGAAGATCGAACAGTTCAGGCTTCATAATGATCACACCCCATTTCTGCAGCAGCGGCCAATGCGCGCGCCCCCTGTTGGCTGCGGACACTCATGCCGGCGTGGACGGTGACCATGCACGCCTGGCAGTTAGGCACTCCGTCAATTTCCACCAAGCATTCGAAGCACACACCCATCAAGCAATAGGGCGCACGTGGTTGGCCCGAGACTGGCGTGGTACGGGTGCTTCGGACACCGCCGGCAAGTAATGCCGCTGCCAGGGATATACCTTGCGGCACCGACAAAGGACGACCATCAAATTCGATGGTGTACCCAGGAAGCTCGCTGGCTATTGGATGGAACAGGCTCTCAGCAGACATGGGCCACCTCGCTCGACTGAGTGAAGCGCTGTAGAGAAAATGACGACACCGTCGGCAAAACCTCTGCGCCGGCAATCCAGGGCGCCAGCGTCAGTGCATGGGCAGCGGCCAGGGTCACACCGCTATGGCAAGACACCACAAAGCAGCCAGGCGCATTGGCCAGGTCCTCGTAAATCGGGGCGCCGTCGGGGCTCAGCACCCGCAACGATCCCCAAGCCCGGACGAGTCGGACATGCTCCAGCTGCGGAAAACACGTCACTGCGCGGCCGGCAATCTGTGACATCACCGACACGCTGGTGCGGTCATCGAAGCCTACCCGCTCGGCTGAGTCTCCGAGCTGTACGGTACCCTCATCTGTCTGGCGGACATACGTCGTGGGGTAGTGTAGAAATGGCTTGAGTCTTTCGGTGATCAAAATCTGCCCACGGCTAGGCTCCAGGGGGATATCTTGGCCAAGCAACGCACCAAGGGCTCGATTGCCGAGCCCTGCGGCTAACACCAGCCGGTCGCTCGCCATTCGTTGAGACCCAGCCGTGATTTCAAATCCCGCAACGCTTTGCCAAATGTCATCTACCTTCAATCCATTGACCACCTTTACGCCACGTAGCTTGCACGCGGCATGCAGTGCATGAAGTAGCTTCAACGGATTAACGTGGCCATCCATGGGCGAATAACAGGCACCGACCACTCCAGGTCCAATGCCTGGCAAGCGCTTGCGTAGTTCAGTTTGGTCCAGGACTTCAAACGGGTAATCGCCGTCCTGTGCGACCCGAATCTCATACAACAGTCGCGCTTCGTCGGCCAGTTCCGCCTCAGACAGGCAAAGTTGAAATCCACCGGGTTGCTTCAGATGTACATCAACGCCGGTTTCAGCCAGCAGCATGGCGGCCAATTGGGGCCAAAGCCTGACGGAGGCTTGGGTCCACCGCGTATAGGCGCTCATGCCATGGCCTTTGCCTTGCACCCAAAGCAATCCGAAGTTGCCGCGCGCAGCACGAAAGGCAGTATCACCTTCGTCCACGACGATCACCTGACGCCCGAGCAACGAAAGGCCGTAGGCGGTCGCCATCCCCGCCAGACCGCCGCCAATGACTATAAAATCAGTTTTTTGCATAGGTCCTGCTTGATCAACTGCCAGACCACTCTGTACCGAGATAGTCAGCAAAGCTGAGACGTTGTCGAAGTTGCAATGATCCTATGACGCTGTAACACGGATGAAAAATGCTTTATTTTGCGACGACCATGTCTTTTTGTTATAGGTCGATGTGCCATGAACCTTCGTCAATTAGAAGCCTTTAGAGCAGTGATACTCGGACAGACCGTGACCCGCGCCGCCGAGATGCTGCACATCTCGCAACCAGCAGCAACGCGCCTGATCGGAGCACTTGAGGAGAACATAGGGTTCGCCCTGTTTGAGCGGATCAAGGGGCGCCTGCAACCAACACCCGAAGCGCTGGTACTTTACGAAGAGGTGGAGCGGTCTTTGCTGGGAGTCGAGCGTATCGCCCGCACGGCGCGTGAAATCATTGATCTCAAGCGCGGCTCACTCCAGGTAGCCTGCGCTCCGGCACTGGGATTGTCGTTTTTACCGCGAGTCATCAGTGCGTTTCTCGAAATGCATGAGCACGCACAAATAACCCTGGTAGTTCAATCTTCCAGAGAAGTGGTGGACGCGATTGTGGGCGAACGATGCGATGTCGGGTTTATTGCTCAACCCAACGCTTATCCCAGCCCACGTGGCGAGAAGATTATTCAGTCATCTCTGCGGTGCGCACTGCCCTTCGATCACCGACTACGCGACAAGGCGGTGATCGTCCCGCAGGACCTTGAGGGGGAGTGCTTCATTTCCTATCCGCACGCAGTCGCCTCGCGTCAACACATCGACTCCATCTTTGCCGCGTATGGGGTGGAGCGCAGGATGAATCTGGAAACCCAGCTCTCGATGCCGATGTGTAAGTTCGTTGAGCTGGGGGCGGGAGTCGCCTTGGTCGACCCCATCAGCGCACTTGAATACAGTGGAGAAAAAGTCATTTTTCGCCCCTTCGAACCGATCATCGAAATGGACTTCAGCATGTTAGTACCGCAACAGACAAAGCCCTCGAAATTTCACGAGAGCTTCCTTGAACACGTCAGGGGGGTTGTTACACGTGAGGTGACCTTCAACTGAGCGGCGCAACGCTCGAGACAAAGCTGCATCAGCGCGGGGCTATTTTGAACGGCCGCTCAAGATTGTTGTCCGGGTCGAACTGGCGCCGCTCGGTAAAATTCAAATGCCGGCCATAAACATGAAACGAAAGGCTGGTGTGCTCGGTTTCATTGATCAGACTGTGAATACTGCCGCTTGGCAACAGTAGCGCCTCTCCAACTGTGACGCATTGCTCACCCATTAGTTGCAGCTCGGCGTATCCAGGACGTTGCGCATCGTCCAAACGCTGCCAAAACAGGTTGCGTTCGGTGCCATCGACACCCACCACCACCGCCCATGTATCGTGGTCATGGGGCGGTACGCCACGCCCGGGTAGCCAGCTATCGACCACCACGAACAATGACTGGTCGGGCTCGACGTGTAATAGCGTCGTGCCATAGCCCAGTTTTGGGTCGGCCTCATACATATCGGCAGTTAGCCAGCTACGCTTTTGCACCATTCGCTGGACTATAGGTCCGACTTGCACAAGCAGTTCGGCCTCATCCGCCACCTCATGCACAACTTTCCTTAGCTCCACGACAAAACTCTGTATGTTGTCCTGTTGCGGTCCCATCTTCAACGTCCCCTTTTGGCCGGTTTGCCTTCCACACATAGGCCAACGGCCTTCCTCCGAAGAGGTAGGCCGCTCTCCTTGAAGCAACCTTAGTCACGAGGCTCTTTGGCCAGCGCTTTAACAAAACCGATCATTAGCAACAGCATGAGCACCATAAACGGTAACCCCATGGCCACTGCACCGGCCTGAATGCCTTTCAGTGCGGTGTCGCCACCGATTACGAACAGCGTGATGGTGACTAATGCAATCATCACTAACCAAAGCACTCGCTGTACTGGCGAAGTTTCGGGGTCACCGCCAGCGGCCAGGTTGTCGACCACCAAGGCGCCCGAGTCCATGGAGGTCACCATAAAGATGACCAGCAGGATGACCACCAGTCCCGAGCTAATGAGCGGCATTGGAAGCATCTGGAGGAACTGAAAGATCGCCATATTGACGTCGGTTAGACCGGCCGCGAGGGATCCACTACCGGAGATGACTTGATCGATGGCGCCCGCTCCGAACGCTGTGAACCAGGCGATAGCCACCACGGTTGGCACCAACATCACCACGCCGACCATCTGACGGAGCGTACGGCCTCGGGAAACACGCGCAACGAATACACCGACCAATGGGCCCCACGTGCACCACCACGCCCAATAGAACACCGTCCACCCATGGAACCAATCCTGGTCTGGACGATTGACCCAGTTACTCAGCGGCAGGAAGAACTCGACATAATCAACGGTCGTGCTCAGCACACCGGAAAAAAAGGTCGACACCCCAATACCGATCACTACCAGCATGAATAAGCCCAACGCCAGCAACATATTGATATTGCTAAGCAACTTAACTCCAGCATCCATGCCGCGCCATAAAGAAAATCCGGCAAGGCCAGTCACCACCAAGATGAACAGCAATTGCAAACTAAAGGAGTTAGGAATGCCCAGTACTTGTGAGATTCCGGCAGTCGACTGCATGGCGCCGAGGCCTAGAGAAGTGGCCAAGCCGAACACGGTCAGAACCACAGTAAAAACGTCCACCAACTGCCCTGGCAGCCCTCGATGAGCTTTACCAATCAATGGCTGCAGCCCCGAACTAAGGGCAAATGGGAGGCCTTTGTTAAAGGCAAAAAAGCCAACCACCAACGCACTGGTCAGGTAGATCGCCCAAGGATGAAAGCCCCAGTGAAAGATCGTCGCACCCATTGCTGCATGCTCGGCCTGCGGGGTGTTCGCAAGGACATTGAGTGGCGTTTTCCACCAAGCGGTATATTGTGCTACCGGCTCAGCCACGCCCCAATACAGCAGGCCAACCCCCATCCCGGCTGCAAACAGCATCGAAAACCAGGACAGTGTGCTGAACTCCGGCGTCGCCTCCTTGCCACCCAAGCGAATTTTACCAAAGGGCGAAATGGCCAATCCGGCGCAAAACAGCACGGCCAAATTGCCCATAATCATGATGAACCAGTCGCAATTCTTGAGAATCCAGCCTTTGGCCCCCTCCAGGGACTGGCTGAAGGTTATCGGGTCATGCAATGCAACTAAAACTAGCGCCAATACAATCAAGAATGAAACAGGAAAAATAACCCGGTGAATATTCAATCCTAATATTCGGGTATTGAACACTCTAGAACAGGATCCTTCATCGACAACTAACTCTTTCATGCTAGGGCCTCTCTATTATTTTTGTATTTACAGCCAACATCGAATAACCGCTAATTAGGCGTAACGTTATCCAGACCAGAACGCACGGCAACGCATTGGAATTGATGTTCAAACAGGAAGCGGTGCACGACAAATCATTTTATCTGCGCCACTAATGACTATTTCTCATGAGTACTCGTGTTCCAGATCGGGCTGTGTGCATCACTGCAACCACCCGCGATGCACGACTTACAACCAGTCCTCCTGCCACGGATAATGTGAAAGCACCTCGCAGCCGTTTTGGGTAATTAAAACCTGCTGTTCAAGTTTTATACCTTCCTTCCCTCCTCGTTCGCCCATATAACTTTCTACGCAAATCACCATATTCTCTTCGAAAACACCGTCATAACCACTACTGTCCCAATCAATGCCTTTATGCGCCAGTGCCGGATATTCGTCCGCCAAACCAACACCGTGCACTACACAGCAGTAACGGTTGTGCTGATAGGGCTGTGGAATGTCCCAGGATCGCTGAACGAACTCGCGATGGCTCAGGCCAGGGTGCAACAGCGCCATGTTGTGCTGAATCTGTTCATGGGCCAGCGAATACAGCTTGCGCTGCTCGGCCGTAGGGGCAACGTGACCGACGGTCCAGGCGCGCGATATATCCGCGCAATAGCCATAGGGTCCGATCAGATCAGTGTCGAAGGAAATGATTTCACCTTCCTGCATCACCCGATCGCTGGACTCCTGCATCCATGGGTTGGTTCTAGGCCCGGAGGCCAGCAGGCGGGTTTCGATCCACTCTCCACCGTGGCGGATATTCTCGTAGTGCAGCCAAGCCCACAGTTGGTTCTCGGTCATGCCCGGGCGCTGCTCATCATGCATGCGCTGAATGCCTTTCTCGCACACCTGGATGGTCCAGCGCATCAGCTCCAGTTCGGCGGCTGATTTAATCTTGCGCGCCTCCTCCATCAGACTGTGCCCCTCGACCAGGCTCAACCCCTGAGCCTGGAGCAGCTCAAGCCCTTCGAAGTCTGCTTTGTCCACGGCCAGGCGTGCGTTGGCACCCGCATGCTCGCGCACCACCTCGACAATTTCACGGGCCCAAATGGCAGCCTTCTCGGATATCCGCGAACCGGCGCCGAAATAACTCCAACTGACCGCTTCACGCACTTCATCGATCAAGCTGATGCCCTCGTGCAGGTGTTCGCAATTGTGGAACTCCCACAGGATCACCGGCCCATTGGCAAACACCAGCGAGTAACGAGCGAAGTTGTGCAAGGTCCACACCTGCATGTTCGAGGTGTCAGTGGCATAGCGGATATTGACCGGATCATAGAGCAGGATGGCGGCACAATCGCGCGCCAGTAATTGATCGCGCACCCGCTGCAGGCGGTAGGTACGCGCCGCTTGCAGCGTTTCCAGAGTGACCGGGTTGCGCAAGGGTTGCGTGGAGTAATCGCCAGTACGGTACTTATTCTTATTTTCGAACATGCTTTGGAATCCGTTAATCGCAATAGGAGAAAGGACGGTCACCATTGGGTTTCATGGATGATTCAGCGCCGTGGCTATTTCAGTCTCGTTAATAGCTCTGTCGCACTGCGTGCTCTGGGCGTTTACGCCGACCGACTCGACAACTGCCACCAGACTGGAACTGACCAGTCCATTGGGCGTTGTCGGGTGGTGAAGGGGGGCGTCGTCTTGCAAATGCTCGCCGGTGACCTTGCCTTGGCCTACGAACACGACAAGCAGCGCAGCGCAGGCAGCGAAGAAGAAATAAAGACTCGATGCGCCGAAGTGCTCCATCAGTGAACCGGCCAGCAGCGGACCGATCCCGGCCCCCACACCAAATGCCACCAACAACACGCTGGCCAATGAAACGCGCAATTGAGGCTCAATATTGTCGTTGGCCAGTGCCACACCGAGCGGATATAGGCAAAACTGCAAAAAGCCTATCCCCGCACCGAACAACATCAGGGTGTTCAACGAAGGGCTTTGATAAAAACCCAGTGGCAGCGTGACGCACATCAGCAGCGCTGCCACAGCGCGAATCAAGCTGGCACGTGGCAGTCGATCCGAAAGCCAGCCCAAGGGTAGCTGGGCCAGCAGTCCGGCCCCAATCACCAAGGCCATGAACTGACCGATTTCGACCGTATCGAGTCCCTGCTGACTGGCGTAGATCGAGGCCAGACCGTAAAAGCCACCCGTCATCATGCCCGACACCACCAGGGTCACTAACGACTGCGGTATTCGACGCAGGAACAATTTAACGTCGACAGGCGCCGCAAGGATGGGCGTCGGATGCGGGCAGCGGGTCAACGCCACCGGCACCAGACTCAACGCAAAAGCGATGGCCACGCCAAGCAGCGCATGGACCCCCAAGTCCCCATTGAGACTCAGCGCCAGCTGGCCAAGCATCATGCCAACGTAGCTGGCAACCATATAGAGGGCCAGCACGCTGCCGCGCTGTTCAGTCTGAGCCTGATCGTTGAGCCAACTTTCCAACACCATGAACTGACACATCATGGCCACTCCAACCAGCGCTCGTAACAGCAGCCAAAATGGCAAGGCACTACTGAATTCATGGGCCAGGACTGCGGCGGCAATTCCGCCAGCGCAGGTGACGTAACTGCGGATGTGTCCGACCCGTTCAATCAGGTAATGCCCGACCTTGCCTCCCAGAACCATGCCCAAGGCATTGCCCGCCATCAATGCTCCGCTCCACGTCTCGGCCCCACCCCCCGCGCTCAGGCGCAGCGCCAGGTAGGTCATCAACAGGGTCGAACCCAACTGCATCAGCAAGCTGGTCAGATACAGGGCGCCAAACGTCTTCGTCAGTCCAAGCACTGAGCAACCTCGCCGATGTTGTGTGCGTTGGAGTGCAAGCTGCGACGCTGGAGCCCCAGGACATCGCTTTGTACATTTTGCATTGCTCTGCGCTCCCGACTCAGGCTAAACCGTGCCGCTGCTTCCAGTCGCCTGGCTGAACCACATACCCGAACAAGGCATGGCCGCCATAGACCAGCTCGGTGCCTTCGGGAATCCACAGCAACTGTCCCGGCTCAACCCGGTACACCTGACCGTTGGCCTGCAATTCGAAGCAGCCTTCGATGACGAAGATCACCTCGTCATACAGCAGGGTCCATGCGACTTGCGCGCCCTCCCATCGGGCAAAGCCGATACCGATATTTGGCGATACTTCATTGCTGATCGCACGAGCGACATAAGCGGCCCCCGGGGGGCCACCACGCAGAGTGAAATCCAAATCATGATGATCGACCCGCAGCACGGGGCCTTTTCCAGTAACGACCCTGCTCATAGCTCACTCCGACTGTTCCAGGCCGCCAGGCGGATACGTGAACGCACACCGAGGCCGAGGAAGGGTTCCGGTGGATTGAGTGAAGGCATGCCCGTCACGGCCTGAATGTCGCGCAGTTGCGCCGAATCGGCACCCACGGCGAGGTCCGCGAGCAAGGTGCCTGAGATAGTGCCCCAGGCCGCGCCGACGCCGTTGTCGCACGCAGAGGCGTAAACACCTTTCTCAAGTTCGCCAAAGAAGTTGGTGAAGTTACGTGAGATGGCGTAAACGCCGCCCCAGGTATGGCTGAAAGGCACTTCGGCGAGCTGCGGAAAACGCGCCAGGAACGCTTTACGGTGATCCCTGCGCACACTGTCGCGCATGGCATCGTTGGTGCTTTGGCCGTACTTGGGGACATGCTTGTACGTATTGCGGATGATCAAGCGGCGATCCTGAGTCATGCGCACCGTGGTACCGGCGTGGTCTGCCGGGGTCAGCCCCCAATCGAGTTGACCGCCATAGGCCGCCAACTCGGCGTCGGTCAGAGGGCGAGTCCAGCTGGCGAAGGTCATCACCGGCAACAGACGATTGCGCAGGAAACCGAACTCTTGAGTGAAGATACTGGTGCCAAGCAACAGCTGCGCGGTGCGAATCCGCCCCTGAGTGCCATGTAGGATCCAGCCGCCTTGGCCGTCACGCTCCAGGCGCTGGATCGGTGACTCTTCAAGCAGTTCGACATTACTCGGTAGTGAGCGGCCCAGGCCATTGACCAGCGCAGCCGGCTGCATCAAGTAGCAACCTGGGGTGTAAATCGCGCCACTGTAATGGCTGCTGCCAACCACCTGAGCCAACTCGGCACGCTCGACCCGGCGGAACGGCTCACCAAGCTCGCTCATCAAGTGTTCGAAATGATCCAAATAAGCCAGGCCGCGAGGACCTACCGCGCCTTGATATTTGCCGGCATGGGACCATTGGCAGTCGATTCCATGGGTTTGAATCAATCCCTGCAACTGGGCGATGGCAGCGCGATTGAGCGCGAGCAAACGCTGCTTGTGCGCGGGGTCCGGATGTTCCAGGGCGAATTTGTGTGGCAGGTCGATGACAAAACCCGAGTTGCGTCCAGAGGCGCCATAAGCGACGCGCTGGGCATCGACCAGCAGGATTCTGGCCTCAGGACAGAGCTCGGCCAACCGGCGGGCCGCGGCCAGGCCAGCGAAGCCGGCGCCGATCACGGTGTAGTCGGCGCGTTGTTCACCCTGCAAACGCTTACAGGGTGGCCGCTCAGGCAAGGCCGCATACCAGCCACAGCTGGCATCGTCATGGGGAAGATTGATTGTGTTTTTCATGGCACTGCCCTCAGGCCACGGCCCGCTGAGCGTTCTGACAGGACTGCAGCAATGTATTGCGCTGCAATTGTGCTTCGCGACCGAGCAGGACAAACCCGCAGAGTGCCCCCTCGATGTCGTAATAACCGGCACTGAGGCCATCGGCAGTCGGTGTGCAGCGCCACTCCCCGGCTACGCCGACGGTGGGTGGCAGCAGGCACAGTGGCGCCGCCGGGGTCTTCACCGTGACTGGCATCAACGGATAGCTGACGTGGGTAGGCTGGCCGAGCAAGGTCTTGCACAGTGCCTGGATGCCCTGGTTGATGGGTGCCAGGTACGGGAGCAATTGGCCGTCGATCTCGATGCAGTCGCCCAGCGCATAGATCCCCGGCTGCGAAGTCTGCAGCTGGGCGTCCACTTGAATGCCGCGACCCACGGCAACCCCGGCGGTCTCGGCCAGGCTCAGGTTGGGACGCAAACCCACGGCGGACAACACCAGGTCGGCTTCCAGGCTTTGGCTATCGGCCAGGGTCAGGCGATAGCCGTCTTCAGCCCGCTCGATACGTTGCAGGGTGTTCTCCAGATGCCAGCTCACCCCCAGCTCGCTCAAGGCGAGTTGCAGCTGCCGTCCCGCCTCCTCTGGCAACAGACGTTCCATCGGCCAGCGACCGAGACCGATGACGCTGACGGCAAAGCCACTGCCGGCCAGGTCGTTGGCAAACTCGCAGCCGATCAGGCCGTCACCCAGGATCGCCACTCGCCGCACGCCCACCAGGCGTTCACGCAAGCGCTGGTAATCGTGCAGGTTGTTGACACTGAGTAACGCAGCAGTCTCACCCTCGATCGGCAGTCGGATGCTCTGCGCACCGCTGGCCAGTACCAATTGGCCATACTCCATCTCACCGAAATTGGTGTGCAGGCGCTGCCTCGCGCTGTCGATACGCGTCACCGTACAGTGCGGATAGACGCGGATATTCAAGCGCCTTTCGATCGCCAGCGGCGCCTCACCGGACAATGCCTCAGCGCTCTTGCCCTGTGCCAGGCCAATGGACAGCGCCGGCTTGGAATACAAGTGGCCGGACTCTTGAGTCAGCACGCGGATCTCGACCTTGGGGTCGGCCTTGCGCAACGCCTGGGCCAGACCGTAACCGGCATAGCCACTGCCGATAATGACGATCGGCTGGCGAGGCAGCGTGGCTACTGACGGCTCTAGCAGCTGCACTGCAGGTGCAACCGGAGCACTGACAGCGGCAGTCGCCACTACCGATTCACTGATATCCAGCATCTCGAAATCGCCCTTGCCGACGCCACACTCGGGGCACTTCCAGTCTTCTGGCACATCTTCCCAACGCGTGCCGGCGATGATGCCGTCCTGCGGCCAGCCGAGGGCCTCGTCGTAGATCAGCCCACAGACCACACAAAGCCAAGTCTTGAACATGTTGCTTACTCCCCCGCTACGCGGATCGCTACGTTCTTCGTACGCACGTAGCTGTACAAAGCTTCCTGGCCTTTTTCCCGGCCAAAACCGGACAGGCCGACACCGCCAAACGGGGTTTCAATGCCACCGGCATACCATTCGTTGACAAACACTTGGCCAGCTTTCAGGCGTCGGGTGCAGCGCATGGCACGACTGATGTCCTGGGTGAACACACCCGCCACCAGGCCAAAAGCGGTGCCATTGGCTATAGCGATCGCCTCTTCTTCGCTGTCAAACGGGATCACCGCCAACACTGGACCGAAGACCTCTTCCTGGGCGATGCACATCTCGGGGCTCACGTCGCGGAACACGGTCGGTCGCATGAAGTGCCCGGCACGGTCACTGAACCCCTCACCGCCAGTGGCCGCTACCGCGCCCTCTTCGATGGCGCGCCGACACAAGGCTTCGATGCCTGCCAGTTGCCCGGCACTGACCACTGGCGTGAGGTCTGGGTTGTCGTGACCAACGCCCACACTGAGCCCTTCGGCTAAGGCGACGACAGACTCGACGACCTCGTCATAAATCTCACGCTGCACCAGCAGCCGCGACATGGCAGAGCAGACCTGACCGGCGTTGAAGAAAATGCCGCCCTTGACGCTGGCGAGCAGTTGCTCGCGGTCGGCATCGGCGAAAGCAATCGCTGCCGACTTGCCACCCAGCTCCATTACGCTGGGGATGGCATGTTCGGCGGCATCTCGCAGAATCGACTGACCGGTTGGCACTGACCCGGTGAAGACAATCTGATCGACAGTACGATGCCCAACCAGGTGCGCGCCAACCTCACGACCACGACCACAGATCAGGTTGACCGCGCCCTTGGGTAACCCGGCCTTGGCAACAGCGCGGATCAGCACGCACATCCCCAACGGCGACAGCTCCGGCGATTTGATCACCACCGCATTGCCAGCCGCCAACGCCGGCGCCAGCGAGCGGGCACAGATCGAAACCGGGAAGTTCCACGGCACGATTTGCGCGGACACGCCCATCGGGTCATACAGAGTGAAATCCATGTAGCCATTGCCTAATGGAATCGAAGTGCCTTCGATCTTGTCAGCCATGCCTGCGTAGTATTCGAAGTAGCGTGCAGCCTCGACGAACTCATCTTTGGCATCGTTGAGGCTCTTGCCGTTTTCCTGGCACAACACCCAGGCGCCCTCTTCAGCCACGGCACGGATTTCTTCGGCAATGCGCAGCAACCAAGTGACACGCTGCGCCGGACGAACGCGGGTCAACTCACCGCTGTCGGCGCAACGACGAGCCGCCCGCACGGCATGCTCGGCATCAACGACAGTGGCCTGGGCGATAGTCGCCAGTGGCTGGCCGGTGCCTGGATTGTTCACCGACAGCTGCTGCGGGCTATCAAGCCATTCACCATCGATGTAGTTGAGCCAATGGGATGCGATTGGATACATGCTCATCTCCTCAGGCGTCCGATACGGTGGCTAGCAACTGACGCGCAGCCCACTGATGGAAGAAGTGAGTCGGAACGTCCATCTCCGGCGAAAACGCACCGCCTTTGTAACCAGGAGAGTGGCGACCTTTCTGCATGCCTTCGACCGAGCTGATGTCCTCGGCAAAAACCACTTTCCAGGACTCCAGAATGGCGTTACGGCAGGCGGCGTATTCATCACCCAAGGCCTCGTCCCCCACATAGAACAGGCGCAGGTGTTCTATGGTCCTGCCTGGTGCAACCGGCTCCAATTGCATAGCGAACGCATGATCGGCCTGGATGCCAAGCAGTACGTTGGGGAAGAAGGCTACGTATTCGGCATTGCGCAGGCGGTCTTGTGGCCAGCTTGGAAATTTAGGCAAGTGCGTACCGGCCACATCAGACAGGTTGTAGGCATAGCTGCCCTGACCGGCGAAATGCTCGTCAAACAGGATGTTGTAGTGATCCTCCAGGCGCGAATACGAGTTCAGGCTCGGGTGCACCCACGGCAGGTGATAGGCTTCGCAATAGTTCTCGACGGCCAACTTCCAGTTGCAGTTGATATCCAACGTGGTGGCGTCATGACCCGGACGGCGGCGCAGCAGGCTCATGCCGTCCTCGCCAAGGAACTGCGTCCAGCGCGCGGTCAAGGGTGCTAGCATTTCTTCGAGCGGCTGTGCGTCACCCGACAGGTTGATGAACACCATGTCCATCCAGATGGCGCTGTTGATTGCTTTCAAGCCGTGCTTTTCGCACGCGAAACGCTCGTCCTTGTGCTTATCGATACCGCCAACATGTGGAGTGCCACGCAGGGCGCCATTGAGGTCATAAGTCCAGGAGTGGTAGGGGCAACGAATAACGCCCTGTACTTCACCTTCTTCCTGCACCAGTTTCATGCCGCGGTGGCTGCAGACGTTATGGAAAACCTGCACCAGGCCTTCGCGGTTGCGCATCAGCAGCAGCGGCAGCCCCATGAAATCGACTGGCTTGACCGAGCCGTTCTTGGTCAGGTCGCTGGCGAAACCGACACACGCCCAGGTCTTGCCCATCACCTGGTCGCGTTCCAATTCGAAGTAATGCTGATGGGTATAGAACTCGTTGCTCAACCCGGTGGCTTGATGAATCGGGTTAAGTACGGTTTCCAGATGATGCACAGGAATTTGTTGCAAGGCGGTATTGCTCATTATTGTTTTCCCCTGCTGGGCACGGTGTGAAATGTTCGGCAGGCTCACTGGCCATCGTCCGTTGGCAGTGAGTTTCCAGAAAATGAGCATTGCTCGACAAACGATATTTACGTCACCATTTATGACTTTTAATCATCAATTCAAACACGCCAGATTCATGCATCAGATCCACACACACGCGATTTCAAAAGAGCGTTGATCAACGCTTCAGGCAGTGGGAATGCAGCAAATTTTGATGATGCACAAAGACGGGGAGGCAGTGGAGGCGTAGTGCAACCGTGCCGCAGGCTACCCACCTGCAGCATGTTTTATTTAAGAACGGTATCTACTCGCTGGAACCGAATTCTGAGTCATTGAGCGTCGTCGGTAACTGCTCGATCAACCAGGTGCGAAAATATTTAACACTTTGCCGCATCCTCCCCTGGCCCTTCGGCTCCAGCAGGCAGAATTGTGCGTCTGAACTCAATACTGTATCGATCGGCCGCACCAAAGCACCGGTTTGCAGGTGATTGTCGACCAGGTTCGACCAAGCCAAAGCGATACCCTGCCCACTGAGTGCCGATTGGATCAGCATGGAGTAACTGTTGATATTGATCCGGCGCCTTGGCTCAACGCTCTTTAGCCCGAGACGCTGGAACCACTCAGTCCAACCAATCCAGTCACGCTGCGGATCTTCTAACCATAACCAGGTGCAATCAGCCAATTGCTCAGGCGTTTTCAATTCAGGGTATTTTGACAGGTAGCCTGGGCTGCAGACCGGGAACACCTCTTCCGAAAACAGTGGCGTTACCTGCATGTCTTGCGGTGGAGTTCGGCAGTAGTACAACGCCAAGTCACAATCGAGTCGTGAGAAGTCCTTTACTTGATCGTAGGCGATAATGCGCAGATCAATGTCTTCGTTATTGCTCTGAAACTCAGACACCTTGGGTAGCAACCAGAGTGAAGCCATCGCGGAACTGGTGGCCACTGTGACCTGCTGCGCGCCCTGCCAGTGGCGAATTTCACCTGTCGCATGGGCTACCTGCATCAGTGATGCTCGCACCGTCTCATAGTACTGGCTGGCGGTTGGGCTAAGGTGGATCGAGCGCGTGGTGCGCTCGAACAAAGTCTTTCCCAGGTAGTTCTCGAGCAGACGCACTTGCCGACTGATCGCCCCTTGGGTGACATTCAGTTCCTGAGCTGCCAGCGTAAAACTCAAATGGCGCGCGGCCGCTTCAAATGCCACCAGACTGTTGAGTGGCGGTAGAGGATGGATTTTCATGCAGGCAAGGTCACATCTGTATTGTGATTTTATTGACGCAGTTTAGTCCCTGTCATCCAACGAGGACAGAGCCAGCTCACCTCACCATCGATAAAAACTGGCCGGTCATCGAGCCTCTCGGAAGCAGTCGATGCACAGCCGGCGATCACCCTCAACGACAACGGGGTGCGGCCGATCATTTTCGTCGAGTGCATGGATCCTCTACATCTAAACCAGCCCCATAACGAACCTCTCCCGGTTTCCAGCCATAAGCGACAAGCCAATCCAACCATTCATACTGCCTGGGGAGGAATATCACCTGCTCGAATTTTGAACGAGCTGCTCAACGAAAAACTCCAGACGCCCTCTGGGGCCACTCGGCAAGGGCCAAGCGTCGATCTTTCGAGCGATGTCTTGAAAAGCTTGAGTGCACTTCGAACGCGGAAACGCTTCGTAGACGGCGCGCTGCTTCTGTACCGCCTTGCGTACGCATTCGTCGTACGGCACCGCGCCCACATACTGTAAGGTGACGTCAAGGACGCGAACGGTGATATTGGTCAACTTGGCGAACAGATTGCGCCCTTCCTGCGGGCTCTGCACCAGGTTGGCCAGCACCCGAAAGCGGTTCATGCCGTAGTCGCAGTTGAGTAACTTGATCAGTGCGTAGGCGTCTGCTATCGACGTCGGCTCGTCGCAGACCACCAACAGGACTTCCTGGGCCGCACGGACGAAGCTGACCACCGACTCGCCAATACCGGCAGCGGTGTCGATCACCAGCACATCGAGGCTGTCACCGACGTCACTGAACGCCTGGATAAGCCCGGCGTGCTGAGCCGGCGACAAGCGCACCATGCTCTGGATACCCGATGCCGCCGGGACAATGCGCACGCCGCCTGGGCCCTGCAACATAACTTCGTGCAGCTCGCAGCGGCCTTCAATGACGTCGGCCAGTGTCCGCGTGGGGTTCAGCCCCAGCATCACATCGATATTCGCAAGGCGAAGATCGGCATCCAGTAACACGACTCGCCTTCCAAAGTTCGCCAATGCCAATGAAAGATTCACAGCAACAGTCGTCTTGCCGACGCCCCCTTACAGCCGGTCACGGCGATAACCTGCACGCAATGCACACCATCCATATTATTTTTTCCTTCCGTGCAAATCGTGTGCAAGCACATCATTAGCTATCGTCCAGATACGACAAGGTAACTGAAAAGTGCAGGTTAATGGACACTAGTCGATTGTCCAGCTCGATCATTGAAGTGGTTGTGTCGGGCCACTGGCGAGTAACAGCAATGTAGGATAGGGGCTTCTGGCATCCGAAGTTGACTAACAAAACTAGCCGCACAGGCCACTCACTCTTTCACAGTGCCAACGATCACTGCAGCTTCCAAGGCAAAACATAAGCATTCTTCAATCAAGTCGCGGCATAGACCACTAACTCTACCAACATCTCTTCACGCGCCAAACCGGCAATGATCATGGCCGCCCGATTCGGGTAAGGGGCCGCAAAATACTCCGCATACACAGCATTGACGGTGGCCAGGTGGGAGCGGTCGGTCACGTAAATCAACACCTGGCTCACCGCATCCATGCCCAGTCCAGCCGCTTCAAGTGTGTGTTTGAGGTTGTCCAGGGTCTGCCGGGTTTGCGCCTCGATACCGCCGGCAACAACCTGACCCTGCACATCAATCGGAATCTGCGCCGTGTAAAGGGTACCGTTACCGACAACCGCCCACTCAAGGGGCGCTTTCGATGGAAATAGTCGGGTTTTGACTGCTTGTTTCATTGCTGGCTCCATAAAAAAGAAGGGAGGCGGCGGGTGCCGCACCCCCTTCAAAAATGCTGTATTAGAGATTCTGTTCGTCGGCCATGCGTCGGGCTATCTGCGGAGCATTCCACAGTGAGGGCAGCAGGATCAGCGACACCGGAACGGCGGTGATAACGATGAATGACTGCAAGGCGCTGATGCCTCCCGACCCAATGGAGATCAATAACGCGGCGACCAATCCCATCATCACACCCCAGAACACGCGAATTTCCGCACGAGGGTGATCGGTACCGGTCATCACCATCGAGACGCAGTAGGTCATGGAGTCACCCGTCGTCGTCACGAAAATGATCGTGAGCAACAAGAACAACACTGACATCAAGTAACCCAAAGGCAGTTGCGCGGTTATCGCCAATAACGCGGCCGGAAGGTTGAACCCGGCAAAAGCTGTCGATACCGAGCCCGGGTTTTGCAGTTCGAAAGCCAAACCGCTGCCACCCACAATGGTGAACCAGAAGCAGGTGATCACCGGTGCGACAATCGAGATCAACACCACCAATTCACGAATCGTGCGCCCTCGAGAGATACGCGCAACGAACATCGCCATCAGTGGGCCGTAACCCAGAAACCATCCCCAGAAGAACACCGTCCACCAGTCCAGCCAGGCCGGGTCGGCACGGAAGGTCGCCATGGGAATAAACTTGTCCAGGTAAATCCCCATGGCTTGCAGGTAGGCATCAACAATAAAGCCGGTAGGCCCGAACAGCAGAACGAACAGCATCAAACCAACCGCAAGCCCCACATTGATGGCACTGAGCAGTTTGATCCCTCGCGCCACACCGGAAACGGCCGAGAGGGTATAGACAGCCACCAGTAAGCAAATAATGGTCAGCTGGGTGGTGTAGTTATTGGTGATACCGAAGAGTTTCTCCAGGCCAAAGCTCACTTGCAGACCGAGAAAGCCAATTGGGCCGACGGTACCGGCGACCACTGCGATTACACAGCACGCGTCAATCAGCGCCCCCAACCAGCCACGCATCACCCGCTCACCCAACAGGGGATAGAGCAAGGTGCGGGGTTTCAGAGGCAGACCTTTTTCATAATGC
>JTFP01007588.1_pt1 | contig 20649 bp, 17 predicted proteins | sample 235421 | NCBI WGS metagenome assembly JTFP01 (sample SAMN03067591, study PRJNA260954) | activated sludge metagenome | biome: Sludge; feature: Wastewater; isolation source: sludge from laboratory unaugmented bioreactor treating industrial wastewater | place: India:Gujarat | collected 2013-04 | reverse complement strand
TGGCGCGGCTGCCATTTCGCCTGCGTCATGCTGGCGGCCACCCCCGGCGGCCGGGAGCTGGTCGGACATGGGGCCTGGCATGGCCGGGTGGCCCATGCTCCGCAGGGCGGGGCGGGGTTTGGATACGACCCCGTATTTTTTGATGAGGAACTGGGCATGACCGCAGCGCAGATGGACGCCCAGGTCAAGAATGCCCGTAGTCATCGCGGCCTGGCCCTGCGCGGGATGCTGCGCGGCTGGCCCGAATTCTGGAAACAAGCCCGGCTGGAACTGGAGAAATAAGCATGTGCGGAATCATCGGATACACGGGGCATCGTCCGGCCATCCCGGCCATTGTCGAAGGTCTGCGGCGTCTGGAATACCGGGGCTACGATTCGGCCGGAGTGGCCTACGAGGAGCCCCAGGGGCTCAAGGTCATCCGCGCCGAGGGCAAGCTCGGGGCGCTGGACTGCAAGATCGCGGGCCTGGACACGGCGTCCTCGGTCTGCGGCGTCGGGCATACCCGCTGGGCCACGCACGGCCTGCCCGTGGAGCGCAACGCGCACCCGCACATGGACGGAGACGGGAAGTTCGCCCTGGTTCATAACGGGATCATCGAGAACTACGCGGAGCTCAAGGCCGAACTCGTGGCCGAAGGCCATGTCTTTCTGTCCGAGACCGACACCGAGGTGCTGGTGCACGTCATCGCCAAGGGCGTGGAGCTGACGGGCGACGTGCGCCGGGGCATTTCCTGGGCCCTGTCCCGGGTCGACGGCGCTTATGCCTTTGCCCTGCTTTCACGCGAGCATCCCGGAAAGATCTGGGCCAGCCGCAAGGCCAGCCCGCTTCTGATGGGCATCGGCACGGGCGAGAATTTCCTGGCCTCCGACATCCCCGCCTTCCTGCCCTACACCCGCGAAGTGGTGTTCCTGGACAACGGCGAACTGGTGGAGATCGACGCCGCGTCCTGGCAGGCCTTCGACTCCCTGACCCTGGAGCCCAAGGTCAAGGAGGTCAAGCACATCTCCTGGGACGTGCAGGCCGCACAGAAAGACGGATTCAAGCATTTCATGCTCAAAGAGATCTTCGAGCAGCCCAAGGTCATCCGCGACTGCCTGACCGGGCGCATCCAGAAGGGGCGCGTCGTGCTGCCGGAACTCGATGCCCTGGACATCCCGCAGCGCCTGACCATAGTGGCCTGCGGCACGTCGTACCATGCCGGGCTGTGGGCCAAGTATCTGCTGGAATCCTGGGCGCGCATCCCGGTGCAGGTCGAAATCGCTTCGGAATTCCGCTACCGCGACAGCGTCTTTCTGCCCGGCGACCTGGTGCTGACCATCAGCCAGTCCGGTGAGACCGCAGACACCCTGGCCGCCATCCGCATCGCCCGCGAGGCCGGGGTGCCCATCCTTGGCCTGTGCAACGTGGTCGGGTCCTCCATCGCCCGCGAGTCCGACGCGGTGGTGTACACCCAGGCCGGACCCGAGATCAGCGTGGCCTCGACCAAGGCCATGTGCAGCCAGATGGTTCTGCTGCTGCTCATGACCCTGTCCTGGGGAGCGCGCAAGGGCGCGCTGCCTGCCGGGACCCTGGAGTCGTGCCTGCGCGACCTGCCGCAGCTTCCCGATCAATTGGAGGCGCAGTTGCCCGTCATCCGCGACAAGGCCAAAGCCCTGACCCAGGATTACGCCGACGCTAAGAGCTTCTTTTTCCTGGGCCGCGGGCAGAACTTTCCCTTGGCCCTTGAGGGTGCGCTGAAACTCAAGGAGATTTCCTACATCCACGCCGAGGGCTACGCCGCCGGGGAGATGAAGCACGGCCCCATCGCGCTCATCGACCAGCATTTTCCGACCTTCGCCATGGCGCTGGGCGACGAGCTGCTGCAAAAGGTGGCCTCGAATCTGCAAGAAGTGCAGGCCCGGGGCGGTCGCATCATCGCCCTGGTCAATCCCGGGGCCGCTCCGGCCGTGGAAGACCCCTGGGTCCTGCCCGAGGCGTGGGGGCCGCTGAAGAGTTTTCTGGTGCTGCCGGCCGTGCAGCTTTTCGCCTATGAAATGGCCGTCTACCTGGGCAAGGACGTGGACCAGCCCCGGAATCTGGCCAAATCGGTGACCGTGGAATAATCTCGAAAGGGTGCCTGTCGCAGCTGCGCGTCAGGCACCCCCGCTCGATTTCTTTCCGTACCGGCGCCGCCTCTCTGCCGCTCCCTTCCCGTACCGCCAAGCCCGGCTCATCGCCGCGATCAGTCTTCACGGCAACCTTCATGGAGCGATTGCCAAGGATTCCGCCAGTCAATGGACAGGACATGCCGGCTGTGCGCGGTCAGACATTTTGGGACAAGCACGCGTGGTCGATGACGACCAAACAGGGGGTCGGAAGGGGGGCATTAGAGAGGGGTTTGACGAGCTGGAATTGGAGGCTTGTTGACAAGGAGCTCTTTCCGCCTCATCTTCACGGCGGGGAACTGTCCGTTTGTCCCGGTTTCGGAGTCGTCGCGCGGCCACAGTGAAGAGGCTTTTTCGGGCCCATGAAGGCGCGGCGGAAGCGGGGGTTTTCCGGCGACGGTGATGCGCCGCATTCGGGTCGTGATGACGACGAAGCCGGAGCAGCGGGTCCGATGTGAGGCGCAGGCGGCCAACCGACGGCGCGGGCATGGGGGCGACTGCCGGTTTCAAGAAGCGCATGGCGTCCGGTCGAAATCAGCCTGATGCGCAGAGATGTCGCGGAAGTGTCCAAACAGATAATCATGTCAGTCCGAGCGATTGTTTTTTGTCCGCTCGATGACCGTGGAATAAGGATGAATGTACGAGCATTGCTGAAAATCGTTTTTGTATCGGCGCTGGTGCTGGGTTTTGCCGTGACGGCTTTCGCCTCGGCCAAAAGCGAGTATCAGCGCGGCGTGAGCGCTTTCAATTCCCTGCTGGCCAATGAAAAAAGGGCCGGGCTGCGGGCGGAGTGGGAAGCGGTCATGAAACCCTTTCTGCGGTCGCTGGGGGCCGATCCCAAAAGCGAGTATGCGCCGCGCTCCATGTTTTTCCTCGGCCGATGCTACGAGGAGCTGGCGCGGCGCTCCTTTTCCCGGGCGGACCGGCTCAAGGCCCTGGAGGCCTACGACCGGATGCTGGCCACCTATCCAAAGTACGGGTGGTCGGATGACGCCTTGTTCCGCATGGGGCTCATCTGGCAGGAACAGTTCAAGGATGCCGCGAAGGCCGAACGGGTTTTCAAGACCCTCATCGACACCTATCCCCAGGGCGACAAGGTGCCCGAGGCCCGGGAGCGGCTGCTCGGCATCAAGCGCGGCGATCAGCCGCGACCCGTCGTCGCCACGACGAAGCCTGCAAAGGAAAAGCCCGCCCGTGCCAAAACCGCCGCCGCTCCGGAAAAGGCCGCGTCCGCAAAGCTCAAGGACGGGCTGACCCTGCTCGGCATCCGGCACTGGTCGAGTCCCGATTATACCCGCGTGGTCATGGACATGACCCAGGATGTGCACTACGAGCGCGCCCTGGTGGAAAAGGCGGCGGACGGCAACAAGCAGTTGCAGATCATCCTGCAGCAGGCCGGCATCGCCGGCGACGTCATGCCCGCGCGCCGCATCGACGACGGCATTCTGTCCCAGATTCAGGTCGGCCCCGATCCTGCCGGTGGAGCGCTGGTCACTTTCGACCTGATGACCATGGATCATTACCGGGTTTTCACTCTGCCCGATCCTTACCGCGTGGTCATCGATATTTACGGAACCGGAGGGCAGTCCCGACAGGCCGTCGCGGCATCCTCGCCTTCCGCAGCGGACACGCGGCCGGGCGGGGCGGTGGACCACGTCCAGGCTGCGCTGGCAGAGTTGCAAGCCAAGCAGTCCGCCGCGCCAAAAAAAGAAACCGTCGCCAAGCAGGCCAAGGCCGCGCCGCCCAAGGCTCCGGCCCAGTCCTCGGCCAAGAAGGCCGCGGCCCCCAAGGGCAAGGTCCCGGAGATCAAGGTCAGCACCACGCAGAAGAAGTACACCGGTTCGCTGGTCGAGCAGCTGGGGCTCAAGGTGCGCACGATCATGATCGACGCCGGCCATGGCGGCAAGGATCCCGGCGCCGTGGCCAACCGACTCCAGGAGAAGAACATCAATCTGCGCATGGCCAAGATTCTGGGCGGGATGCTCAAGGAGCAGGGCTTTGAGGTCCACTACACTCGCACCGGCGACACGTTCATCCCGCTGGAGGAGCGCACCGCCATGGCCAACGGCAAGAACGCGGATCTGTTCATTTCCGTTCACTGCAACGCTCACAAGGATAAAAACGTCAGGGGTCTTGAGGTCTATTACCTGAACCTGGCCACGGACGCTCAGGCCGTGCGCGTGGCCGCGCGTGAGAATGGGGTGTCGGCCAAGAAGATCAGCGATATGCAGTTCATCCTTTCCGACCTCATGCTCAATTCCAAGATAAACGAATCGCGGCAGATGGCGGCTCTGGTCGAACAGGAAACCCTGCGCACCGTGCGCCCCAAGTATTCCCTATCCAGCCATGGGTCCAAGGGCGCGTTTTTTTACGTGCTGACCGGCGCGCGCATGCCGTCCATTCTCGTGGAACTGGGATATCTGACCAATGCGCCCGAAGCCGCCAATCTGAACACCGACGCATACCTGCAGGCCATGGCCAGGGGGCTGACCAGCGGAGTGATGGCGTACAGAAAGAAGCTGGAGCGGTTCGCCCTGAACGGACCCGGGGCCTCCTGAACTCATTTTTCGAGGTCCTTTTTCCGCCCATGCTCCATTCGTGGAGCGGGGCGGTTTTTTTTCAACATCTTGTCCTGGAGTCAATCCGATGGTTTTCCCTCTCGGTTCGGTGATCAACGCCCTGGCCATCCTGGCCGGGGGCGCCCTGGGCTTGCTGCTGCATGGACGGTTGCCGGAGAAAATGCGGCAGGTCGTTTTTCAGGGACTGGGGCTTTGCGTCCTGGTCATCGGCATGCAGATGGCCTTGCAGGGAAAGAACGGCCTGCTCGTGGTCTTAAGCGTTCTCATCGGAGGCATCGTGGGAGAGGCCCTGCGCCTCGAAGACCGTTTCGCCGGCTTGGCCGGCAAGCTCAAAGGCCTGGTGCGTTCGAACAACACCCGCTTCGTGGACGGCATGGTCAACGCCTCCCTGATTTATTGCATCGGGGCCATGGCCATTCTCGGTTCTTTCGACGAAGGCATCCGCGGCGACCACTCCATTCTCTTCACCAAGGCCCTGCTGGACGGTTTCGCCTCCATCGCCCTGGCTTCGACCTATGGCGCGGGGGTGCTCTTTTCCGCCTTGCCGGTTCTTCTGTATCAGGGGCTGCTGACCATTTTCGCAGGTTCCTTCCAGGCCTATTTCTCGGACTACCTCATCGCCCAGCTCACCGCCACCGGGGGGACACTGATCCTGGGCATCGGCATCAACCTCCTGGGGCTCACGACGATTCGACTTTCCAGTCTTCTGCCGTCCCTGGTCGCCATCGTCATTTTGTCCATTGTCTTCCCTTGAAACGGGCTAGGGCTTTCCCGGCGGAGAAGAGTTTTTCTTTTCAAAGTTGTCGCAATGTGTATAAGATAACCAAGTAATTGTCGGAATTTTTCGGCTTGGCATATGCGGCGTCACATTTTCAGCGGTGGGCAGATGGCCAATTCCTCCAGGATTCTTCGAACCGACGTCAGCGGTCGCCTCGGGCGCAGGCTGCTGGTGTGGATCCTGCTCGGGAGCACGCTGTTCACGGCGTTCGGCACGGCGGTGCAGCTCACCATAGACTACCGCAAGGACAGGGAGATCATGCTGTCGCAACTGGAACAGATCCGCACATCGCGCCTGACCAGTCTGACCAACGCGTTGTGGCATTTGGACGAAGTGCAGATCCTGGTTCAGCTCGAAGGCGTGCTGGAATTGCGTGACATGATGTACGCCGAGGTCGTCACCCCGGAAGGGATCAGTTTCTTTCGCGGCGAGCATGCCGATGAGAAGACGCTGATCGTGCGGAAGTACCCCCTTCAGTACAAGGCTCTCGACCGCATCGATCATATCGGCACCCTGGTTGTGGCCGCCGACAAAAACGCCCTGCGGCGCAGGCTGCTGGACAAGATCCTGGTCATCGTCATCACCCAGGGCGTGCAGATCCTGTTGGTGGCGGTGCTCATCGTCCTCATCTTTTATCTTCTGGTGACCCGTCATTTGCGGCGCATGGCCGCCTACACCTCCTCTTTGACCATCGACAGGCTTCAGGAGCCGCTCCGCCTGGACAAAGCCTCGTCCAAACCCGATGAGATCGATGTCGTGGTCCGCGCCTTCAACGACATGCGCGAAAATCTGCTCAAGGATATCAAGCAAAGGGAGGTCGCCGAGAAAAAACTCAAAGATGCTGAAAGCTATATCCGCAACATCCTCGACTCGATGCCGTCGATTCTGGTTTCGGTTGACGTGGATGGCCGCGTGACGCAGTGGAATCGACAGGCGGCGTCAAGGACGGGCGTGCCGGTGGCGGAGGCCGTGGGGCGACTTTTCACCGAGGTCTGCCCGAAGGCTCCGGTCAGCATGGAGCAGATCGCCGCCGCCGTGGATCGGGATCTGCCGGTCAAGATTTCCAAGGTGCCCAGGATTTCGGACGACATGGTCGAATATGTCGATGTGACGGTCTACCCCCTGACCACGAACGATGCCCGGGGCGCGGTCATCCGCATCGACGACGCCACGGAGCGGGTGCGCCTCGAGGAGATGCTCATCCAGTCCGAGAAGATGGTTTCCGTCGGCGGCCTGGCTGCGGGCATGGCGCATGAGATCAACAACCCCCTGGCTGGAATCCTGCAAAACGGGCAGGTCATCAGAAACAGGATTTCTCCCGATCTGCCCGCCAACAGAAAGCTGGCGGAAGAGCTCGGCACCGACATGGATCTGGTGCACGCCTATTTCGAACGGCGCGGTTGCCTGCGCATGATGGATTCGATCATGGACTCGGGCCTGCGGGCCGCGCGGATCGTGGAGAACATGCTTTCCTTCAGCCGCAAGAACAGCATGCGCATGAGCGAGGTCGATATCCGCGACGTGCTGGATCGCACACTCGAACTTGCGGCCAACGACTATGACCTGAAAAAGCAGTATGATTTTCGAAAGATCAAGATCGTGCGGGAATACGAAGCCGATCTGCCCCTGGTGCGTTGCGAGGAAAGCAAGATGCAGCAGGTTTTTTTCAATCTGATCCGCAATGGAGCGCAGGCCATGGCTGGACAGGACCTTCCGGCCCGTTTCATCCTGCGTGTCATGCGCGGCGACGGCGAGGTGCGCGTTGAAATCGAGGACAATGGTCCGGGCATGTCCGAGGAATTGCGCAAAAGGGTTTTCGAGCCTTTTTTCACCACCAAGCGGGTGGGTGAAGGCACCGGGCTTGGCCTTTCGGTGTCCTATTTCCTGGTAGTTGAAAATCATGGCGGCAGGATCGATGTGGAATCCACCCCCGGCAAGGGGTCTGTTTTCATCGTCCATCTGCCGCTGACACCGGCCGAACAGAGCGCCGGCGGAGTTTTATGATGGTACGCGACACGATGCCGGGCAGTCCGGTGCGGGTGCTCGTTCTCGATGACGAGCCCAACATTCGGGAAAGTCTGGCCGAGTATCTGATGGATTGCGGATTTGCGACCTTCACGGCCGAGAGCGCCGAGGACGCCTTGGCGCTGCCCGAGCTTGGCGATGTGGAGGTGGCGCTGGTCGACATACGCCTGGGCGGCATCGACGGATTGGAGTTCATCAAGCGGCTGCATGTCCTGCATCCGGCGGTGCGCTGCCTGATCCACACGGGCTCCACCGATTTTCAGCTGGACCCGGAGCTTCGGGCCATCGGTCTGACGGAGCGCGAGGTGCTTTTCAAGCCGGTTCTGGACATGGGGGTTTTCGAGACCCTTATCCGTGAGAAGGTGTCGGAGGGCCGGTCATGACCCTGGGCGCCAATCCCGTGGTCCTGACCATCGACGACGACCAGGCGGTGCGCGAAAGTCTGGCCAATTTCCTGGAGGATTTTGGATACGGCGTGCTCCAGGCCGAAGACGGGGAGCACGGGCTCGAGGTTTTCGCTGCCGAGCATCCGGATCTGATTCTGGTGGATCTGCGCATGCCGCGCATGGATGGCTTGCAGGTGCTGGCCAGGATTCAGGAGCTGTCCCCTGAAACGCCGGTCATGGTCGTGTCCGGCGCGGGAGACATCCGCGACGTGGTCGAGGCCCTGCGCCGGGGCGCATGGGATTATCTGGTCAAGCCCATCCAGGACATGAACATCCTGCTGCACTCGGTGCAGACGTGTCTGGAGCGGGCCCGGTTGCAGCGGCAGAACCGCGAGTACCAGCAAAGTCTGGAAGAGTCTTTGGAGAAGCTGCACCGTACGCAGAAGGAGATGATCCAATCGGCCAAGATGGCGGCGCTGGGCGATCTGGTGGCGGGGGTGGCGCACGAGGTGAACACGCCCATCGGGGTCAGCGTCACGGCGGCCTCCTTTCTGGCCGAAAGAACCCGCCAGCTTCGGGAGTTGTACGAGAAGGGGGAGATGAAGCGTTCGGATCTGGAGAAATATCTGAGCCTGGCCGAGGAGTCTTCCGGCTCGGTGCTTTCCAATCTGGAGCGGGCCGCGGAACTGGTGCAGAGCTTCAAGAAGGTCGCGGCGGATCAGAGTTCCGAGGAGAAACGCGTCTTCGGGATGAAGAACTATCTGGAACAGATTCTTTTGAGCCTGCGCCCGCAGTTCAAACGCACCCCGCATCAGGTGAGCATGGACTGTCCCGATGACCTGATCCTTGACTCCTATCCCGGGGCCATCATGCAGATCATGACCAACCTGATCATGAATTCGCTACTCCACGGCTTCGCGGACGGGCGGCCCGGAGAGATATCCATCAAGGTCGAACCGGCTGGAGAAAACGTGCTGCTGACGTACCGCGACACGGGCGTCGGCATGGACCGGGAACAGAAAGAGCGGATCTACGATCCGTTCTACACCACAACGCGCGGTTCGGGCGGCACCGGCCTGGGCATGAACATCGTCTACAATCTGGTCACCCAGACCCTGAAGGGGTCGATCATGCTGGAAACCAGCCCCGGAAAGGGCGCGGTTTTCGTGCTGACGCTGCCCTGTGATCCTGATCGGGTCGAGGCCGCGCCGACAGACCCGGCGTAGTCCGGGAGCATGCGTTTTTTCGGGAGATTCCCGGCCGACCGGCCACAACCCCGATTGTCGACGCATCCGCCGGATCGTCTACGGTACCTTCAACGCGTCAGGCCCCATGCGGCTGCCTAGTCGCAGGAAGACGACGATTTGACTGCCAGATACGCGAAATAGCGCTGCTCGTCCTCCTGGCAGACCGGATGCGACGCGATGTGCCCAGTCAGCGCCTCGATGACCGAGGATTGCAGGGATGGGGTGGAATCGAGGAGTTGGTAGTAGACCCATTTTCCGCTGCGCCGGGCCTTGACCCATCCGGCGTTCTTCAGAAAGGCCAGATGCCGCGAGACCTTGGATTGCGGGGTTTGCAGGGCTTCCATCAGATCGCACACGCAGAGCTCGCCGTGGCGGAGCAGGCTGACGATGCGCAGTCGGGTGGGGTCGGTCAGGGCCTTGAGCGTTTCAGCGATTTTTTCCATGACGAAAATGTATCCGTATAGGCGAATATGTCAAGACGCCGAAACTTCTTGTGCCGTTCCGGCGTCCCGGACTATTTGTGTCCGTGCGAGACGTGGCCGGGCTTCGGCAGGGAGCGTCTTTTCATCGGGCAGCCGGGCGCGCGGTCTTTCTGCGCCGGCGTTGAGTGTTCATGCATGAAGGAGGATGATTTGTTTACGCTGTGTTGTCTTCGGCTTCCGGCCTCGCCCCGGGAACGCTTTCGCGTGGCGCGACTGCGGGCCGATCTCGGTGATTCGCAGGAGTCCGGATCATGAGCGGGGATCTTTTGCTGCTTTTCACCATCGTTTTTCTGGCGCTGGGATTCTCGTTTCTGTGTTCCGTGGCCGAAGCGGTGCTTTTGAGCATCACGCCTTCGTACATCGCGAGCCTGCGAGAAAAGAATCCGGCGCGCGCCGACGTTTTGTCCAGGTTGCGCCTGGAACGGGTGGATCAATCGCTGTCCGCGATTTTGACGCTGAACACCATCGCCCACACCGTGGGCGCCATCGTGGCCGGCGCGCAGGCTGTCGTCGTGTTCGGCAATGCCTGGATCGGCCTTTTTTCGGTGGTGATGACGCTCTTGATCCTGTTTTTGTCAGAGATCGTGCCCAAGACCATCGGCGCGATGTATTGGCAAGCGCTGACCGGCGCGACGGCGCATTTCATCGATGCGATAATCAAGCTCCTCTATCCGCTGGTCTGGCTCTCCAATGGTCTGACCCGGATCATCGCGCGCGGGAAAACGGAGCATGTCTTCAGCCGTGACGAATTCATCGCCATGGCCGGAATCGGAGAGCGGTCGGGTCATCTGGAGGAGCATGAGTCACGAATCATCCGCAATATTTTCCGTTTTGGATCAGTGACCATAACCGCCGTGATGACGCCGCGCACGGTCATAACGGCCCTTCGACAAGACATGGCCATCGCCGAGTCCCTGCCTTTGGTCACCGGGACGCCGTTTTCCAGACTGCCGGTCTATGGCGCCGACCTGGACGACATCACCGGCGTCGTGCTCAAGGACGAGGTGCTTATCTGCATGTCCAGGGGGAGTTGCGACGGCACCCTGGCGTCGATCAAACGTCCGATCCTGTCGGTGCCCGACAGCCTGAGCCTCTCGGACCTCTTGGAATTCTTTCTCGACAAGCGTCAGCATCTGGCCATCGTCCTGGACGAATACGGCGGAACCAGGGGCCTGGTCACCCTGGAGGACGTGGTGGAAACCCTTTTCGGGATGGAGATCATGGATGAGATGGACAATGTCGCGGACATGCAGGCTTTGGCCAGGCAGCAATGGGAAAAAAGGGCGCGTTCGCTTGGCGTTTTCGGTGAACCGCGGAGGGCGGATGCGGAAATTGAAAAAATCGCGGGTTCTTGACGCCCACATGCAGCGGAGGGAATGCGCGCATGAATGAAGTCTGGTTCGCCCTGGGGTTGACCACGTTCGCGGGCCTGGCCACGGGGATCGGCAGCATCATCGCCTTCACGGCCAAGCTGTCCAGTTACCGGTTCTTGTCCGTGGCCACGGGGTTTTCGGCGGGCGTGATGCTCTACGTCTCCTTTGTGGAGATTTTTTTCAAGGGTCAGACGGCCCTGGTCAAGCACTACGGGGATCCACAGGGGTATTGGGTCAACGTGGCCTCGTTCTTCGGCGGAATGCTGCTGATCGGACTGATCGACAATTTCATTCCCGAAGAGACCAACCCGCATGAAATCCCTTCCGAGAGCGACGCCGACAAGTTGCACGGCAAGGTCTCCACCCTCTTGCATATCGGGGAGCACAGCCGCAGGCCGACTCCACCCCCGCCGGGGCATGAGAAAAAGCTCCTGCGCATGGGCCTTTTCACCGCTCTGGCCATCGGCATTCACAACTTTCCCGAGGGGTTGGCCACGTTTTTGGCGGCGTTGGAGGACCCGAGCCTTGGCGTCGCCATCGCCATCGCCATCGCTTTGCACAACATCCCCGAGGGCGTGAGCGTTTCGGTGCCCATCTATTACGCCACGGGGAAGCGCAGAACGGCGTTCTTCTACTCGTTTTTGAGCGGGCTGGCCGAACCCATCGGGGCGGGCATCGCCTATCTCGGCATCCTCTTTTTCGCCGGCGGGCCGGACGGCGTGCTGCCTGCGCAGCTCATGGGCATTCTCTTCGGCGGGGTGGCCGGGATCATGGTCTACATCAGCCTGGACGAGCTTCTGCCCACCAGCCGGGCCTACGGAGAAGGGCACGACAGCCTGTTCGGCCTGGTCGGAGGCATGGCGGTCATGGCGCTCAGCCTGCTTTTGATGCGCTGAATTTTCGGATGAGAAATGGGCTCGCCCGCACAGGGCGGGGAGGAACGTTTTCGGGGCGGGTCGTGCTATGTGCGGCCCGCCCCGGTCGCGTTTACCTGCGGGATTCCAGCAGCTTCAGGAAGGCGGGCAGACCGGGCTTGCCGTCCTTGGTGGTCACGCCCTCAAGCCATGCGGCGGCCATGTCCGGATGCTCGGCCACCCAGTCAAGGGCCGCGTCGCGGGCCTTCATATCCGGATTTTCATGCATGGTGACCATGATGGAGTTCATCATGGTCACGGGCACGACGTAATTGTTGAGAAAACGGGTCACGTTGGGCATGTCCTGGGGCAGGCCCTTGCGCACGTTGGTGTAGACCGTGGCCGTGCCGTCGTCTGGCCCGAAGGTCTGATCCGTGCTGCCGGTCAGGTACGTCATGTCGATCTTTTCGTTCATGCTGTGCGGGGACCAGCCCAAAAAGACGATCCACTTCTTTTCGCGCATGAAGGACTGCACCTGGGCCAGCATGCCGGATTCGCTGGAGGCGACCAGTTCGAATTTGCCGAGGCCAAACATGTCCTGGTCGATCATGGCTTCGATGATGTCGTTGCCGTCGTTTCCTTCCTCGATGCCGTAGATTTTCCATTCCAGCTTGTCGCCGTATTTGGCGATGTCCTTGAAATCCTTGAGGCCGCCCTCGGCCGCGTAGCTCGGCACGGCCAGGGTGTATTTGGCTCCGGTCATGTTCGGCACAAGCTGGATGACGTTGCCGGAATCGAAATGGGGGCGCGCCACGCTTTCCATGGACGGCATCCAGTTGCCCAGGAACACGTCGGCCTCGCTGGTGGCCAGGGCCTGGTAGCAGATGGGCAGGGAGGTCATCATGTTGGAGGAGGAATAGCCGAGGCTCTGCAAGATGGCCACGGCCAGTTCGCTGGTCACGGTGACGTCGGTCCATCCGACGCTGGTGATGCGCACGTCGTCGCGGCTGGCCTGGGCCGGGGCCGTGAAGAGGGCGAGAAGCAGGACAAGGACGGGAATGGTTTTCTTCAGTGTGGCAATGGTCATGGATACTCCCTTGTTGAAATGAAAGGCGAAGCGCGGGGCCGGGACATTCCGGCCCCGCGTGCTACACGCCGAACCAGTTGATCGGCCGGGCGGCGTGGTTCTGGAAAACGTGTTTGACTTCCGTGTACTCCTCCAGGCCCTGCCGCCCCAGTTCCCGGCCCAGGCCGGACTGCTTGTAGCCGCCCCAGGGGGCCTGGGTGAAATAGACGTTGAAATCGTTGACCCAGACCGTGCCGAAGCGCAGGCCCGAGGACATGCGGCGGATTCGGTCCGGATCGCGGGTCCAGAAGCCGGCGGACAGGCCGTAGATCGTGCTGTTGGCCCGGACCAGCGCCTCGTCTTCGGTGCTGAAGCGCTCGATGGTGATAACCGGCCCGAAGACCTCTTCCTGCACGATGCGCATGTCATTTGCGCACTCCGTGAACAGGGTCGGCTCCACGAAAAACCCGTTGGCCAGGGCGGGATCCACCGGGCGCTTTCCTCCCAGGAGCAGCCTGGCCCCTTCTTCGCGGGCGATTCGGATGCAGCTTTCCACCTTGTCGCGGTGCGCGGCCGAGATGAGCGGGCCCATCTGGGTGCCGTCCGTCATCCCGTCTCCCACGCGGATCTTGGACATGCGTTCCGCCAGGGCCTCGACCATGCGGTCGTGGATGCCGTCCTGCAGCAGGACGCGGGCTCCGGCGGAACAGATCTGCCCGGCATGGAAAAAGACGCCGTTCAGGATGTAGTCCAGGGCCGTGTCGAAATCGGCGTCGTCAAAGACGATGTTGGGGTTCTTGCCGCCCAGCTCCAGGGCGACCTTCTTCACGTTGGAGGCGGCCGCACGCATGATGGTCTTGCCCGTCTCGATGCCGCCGGTGAAGGAGATGAGATCGACCTCGTGATTTTCGGCCAGTTCCGCCCCCACCGTGGCGCCGGGGCCAAGCACGAGGTTGACCACGCCTTCGGGGAAGCCCGCCTCCTGGCACAGTTCCGTGACCTTGATGGTGGTCAGGGGGGTGATCTCGCTTGGCTTCATGACCACGGTGCAGCCGGCGGCCAGGGCCGGAGCCAGTTTCCAGGCGGCCTGCAGCAGGGGGTAGTTCCAGGGCGAAATCTGTCCGCACACGCCCACGGGCTCGCGCACCACGATGCTCGTTGAATCCGGCACCGGGGATGCGATGACCTCGCCCCCGTCCTTGTCCGCAAGCCCCGCGTAGTAGCGGAAGATGCCCGCGATGTCGGCCATGTCCCAGCGGCTCTCCTCCAGGGTCTTGCCGGTGTTCAGGGTTTCCAGGCGGGCCAGCTCCTCGGCGTCGCGTTCGATCAGGTCCGCCAGGCGCAGCAGTTGCCGACCGCGCTCCGGGCCCGTGGTCTTGGGCCACGGACCCTGGTCGAAGGCGCGCCGCGCCGCCTCTATGGCGTCGCGGGCGTCGTCGCGCCCCCCTTCCGAAACGACCGCGATGACGCTCTGGTCGAAGGGATTGATGATCTCCCGCGTGGCCGCGGAATGTGCGCGGGTCCAGCGGCCTTCGATGTGCATCGTTTTTTCGGTCATTTCTTCTCCTTGGCCGAAGCCTTGCCCGCGTGGCGGTAGAACGGAGCGGTGTCGGGGGCCAGCGGCGTGTTGCCGAGGATCATGTCCGCCGCCTTCTCGGCGATCATCATCACCGGCGCGTAGATGTTGCCGTTGGTCACATAGGGCATGACCGAGGCGTCGACGACCCGCAGGCCCTTGACGCCGTGTACGCGCAGTTCGCTGTCGACCACGGCCATGTCGTCATAGCCCATCTTGCAGGTACAGCTGGGATGGTAGGCGCTCTCGCCTTCCCGGGCCACGAAATCGAGGATCTCCTCGTCGGTCTGCACGTCCTCGCCCGGGGCCAGCTCCCGGCCGCGCAGGTCGTCGAAGGCGGGCTGGGTCATGATCTTGCGGGTCAGGCGGATGGCCTCCACCCATTCCCGGCGCTCCTGCTCGGTGGACAGATAATTGAACAGGATGGACGGATACTCCTTGGGGTCGGCGCTCTTGAGCTTCACGTGACCGCGCACGTCGGTGTTCATGGGACCGACATGGACCTGGTAGCCGTGCCCCTCGTTGGGCGCAGAGCCGTCGTAGCGGATGGCGATGGGCAGGAAGTGGTACTGGATGTTGGGGTACTCGACCTGGTCGTTGCCGCGCACGAAACCGCCGGCCTCGAAATGGTTGGTGGCCGCCTCGCCGGTCTGGCCGAAAAGCCATTTCAGGCCGATCCAGGGCTGGTTCCACCACTTCAGGGCCGGAAACATGCTGACCGGCTTGGTGCAGGCGTACTGTACATAGAGCTCCAGATGGTCCTGCAGGTTCTCGCCCACGCCGGGCAGGTCGTGGACCACGGGGATGCCCAGGGCGGAGAGCTCCGAGCCGTTGCCGATGCCGGAGAGCTGCAGGAGTTGCGGGGAATTGATGGCCCCGCCGCAGCAGATGATTTCGCCGCCGTGCACGCGATGCATGCGGCCGAAGCGTTCATACTCCACGCCGATGGCCCGGTTGTCCGCGAAAAGGATGCGGTGGGCCGTGGATTTGCAACGCACGGTCAGGTTGCGGCGGTTCTTGACCGGGTGCACGTAGGCCCGGGCCGCGTTCCAGCGGCGGCCGCGATAGGTGGTGCGGTCGAATTTGCCGAATCCTTCCTGCTGGTAGCCGTTGACGTCGGTCAGGGGATATCCCGCTTCCTGCACGGCCTGGAAAAAGGCGTCGAAGAGCGGATTGTCGCATTCCGGGCTGGTCAGATAGAGCGGGCCGTTCGCCCCCTGGTACGCATCGGCGCCCTTGAGGCGGTATTCGAAGCGCTTGAAATAGGGCAGGCAGTGGGCATAGTCCCAGTTCTCAAGGCCTTTTTCCCTGGCCCACTTCTCGTAATCCATGGCGTTGCCGCGAATGTGGATCATGCCGTTGATGCAGCTCGATCCGCCCAGCACCTTGCCGCGCGGCTGGTAGATGCGCCGGTTGTGCATGTGCGGTTCCGGCTCGGATTCGTACCACCAGTTGTAGGTTTTTCCGGCCAGGGGATAGGTCAGGGCCGCGGGCATGTGGATGCGGAAATCGAGGCGGAAGTCGGGCAGGCCCGCTTCAAGGACCAGGACGCTGGTTTTGGGGTTGGCGCTCAGTCGGTTGGCCAGGACGCTGCCGGCGGAGCCGCCGCCGACAATGATGTAATCGTAATGCTTCATGCAAGATCCTTCACGGTTTGAGGTTTGTCCCTCACGAATCGTCGGGCGATACGCGGGACGCGGATGTGGCCGGGCATTCGGCCAGACAGGCGCGCAGCATGGCGTAGTGGTAGCCGATGAGGCTCTGGGCGCGCAGGGGATCGTTGTTCGCGATGGCGCGGGCGGTCTCGGCCCAGTTGGCGGCCGTTCGTTCCCGGTAGCGCGGCGTGTCGTACAGCGTGTAATCGTGGGAGCTGAACCCTCGTTGCAGCGCGTGCATGATCCATTCGAAAATGGGGTTGGCGGCCATTGCGGCCAGGGCCAGGTTCAGGTCCCGATCCAGATGTCCGATCCTGTCCGCGTCATGGTCGTCCTGGCGCAGGCAGGCCTCGAACTCTTCGGCCATGGACACCAGCGCCTGCTTGGATTCAGCCGAACCTCGGGCAATGGCCAGGACGACCAGGGTCTGGTCCACGCTTTCGCGAAATTCAATGAGAGCCGAGGAGGCGACATCATGCTGCTTGAGGAAGAGGGCCAGGGATTCCCCGATGCTGACCATGCCGACCTTGCACACATAGGCGCCTCCTTTGACGCCTTTGCGAATGTCGAGCAGCCCTTTTTGTTTCAGGGCGCGCAGGGCCTCGCGTATGGCGCCGCGCCCGGTGCCGAACTGCTGCTGCATTTCGCGCTCGCTGGGCAGCCGCTCCTCGGGAGCCAGCCGACCGGCGAGGATGGCCGCCTCGATCTGCAAGGCGACATCTTCGCTGGCTCGTCCGGCCTTGGCCGGAAAGAAGAGAGGGTCATTTGCGGTCATTGGTAGTACCTATTCGGGGTTGTTTTGCGTAAAAAGAGTCGAAAAAAGCTAAAATAAGGCTTTTTCGGCGCAAATGGTAGGACCTTTTTGCCGAAAGACGCCACAGGTGTCAACCAGTCTGGTGAAATCAAGGGGGAAAGGTCGGACCATTTGGTCCGCATGTGGCGTTAGGCAGCGTCTCCGGGAAAAAGACGAAAGGATGCGTCGCCTCTTGGCACTTGGTCTGCTTCCCGACGAATCACGCCTTCCCGGTGCGGATGCACTGCACGAAGGCCAGGGACACGAGGCTCAGCAGCGCGCCGCCCACGAAGGGGATGCGGTAGTCCACCATCCAGAGCAGGCCGCCCGTGATGGGAATGACCACGGCCGCGATATGGTTGATGGTGAAACCCACGGCCATGCTCGGGGCGATATCGCTCGGGTCGGCGATCTTCTGGAAAAAAGAGCGGATGGCCATGGCGAAATTGTAGAAGACGTGGTCCAGAATGTAGAGAACGGCCACCAGCAGCTTGCTGTCGGTCACGGCGTAGCCGAGGAAGACGAAGAACAGGGCGGAATACTCCAGGGACAGCACCCTGCGTTCTCCGAAGCGGTTCACGGCCCGGCCGATCATGGGGCTCAGGAAGGAGTTCACGGCGTTGTTGAGCATGAACAGCAGCGTGATTTCGGTGACCGTGTACCCGAATTTCGAGACCATCAGGAACACGGCGAAGGCGACGAAAATCTGCCGCCGGGAGCCGGACAAAAAGGTCAGTACGTAAAAGAGCCAATAGCGGCGGTGCAGGACCATGTTCTTGCGTTGCAGCGGCAGGTCCGTGCGTGTCGGTTTGGCCAGCAGGAAGATGCTGGCCGAGGCCATGATGAAGATGCCGAGCAGCATGTACAGGGTCTGGTAGCCGGCATGGTTCACGGCCACCAGAAAGACGAGGCCGATGGCGATATTGGCGACGGAACCAGCCGCGCGCAGGCGGCCCATGACCACCGGGCTCTGGGTGACGCTGAAGTACTGCAGGGTCAGGGATTGGCTCAGGGTCTCGTAGTAGTGGAACCCGAAGGACATGACCAGGGTGGCCAGGACCAGGCCGCCGTAGCTTGGCATCATGCCCGTCAGCATCACGCCCAGGCCCATGACCATGAGCGAGAGCACGGCCAGACGGTGCTCGCGCACGAAGACCAGAAGGTAGATGACCAGCAGGGCCAGAAATCCCGGGACCTCGCGCAGCCCCTGAATCATCCCCATCTGCTGGCCCGTGACCTGCGCCACCTCCACCGCGTAATTGTTGAAAAGCGTGCGCCAGCCCTGGAACCCCAGGGCGCTCAATACGGCCAGGGCGATGAGGAACAGGTACATGGGCCTGTTTTGCGGAGAGTTCATGACGTATCCCGAAGCGCCGCCAGGCGCTGATGGTTGCTGAGGAAGGCGAGCCGTGCCGCAGGACAGGGCGCATGGCCGACGCAACGGCATGAGACGGTTGGCGGCGGGTGTCAAGTTCGGGAACGGCGGAATTCTTGGGCGGTTTGCCTTTGTCTCTTCCATGCGCCACAATGCGCAGGCCCGTCGGCACGCAAGCCGTCCGGGGAAGCAAAGGAGACTCATGATGCAGGACGGGATCTATTGGCTGCGCTTCGTGGCGTACGACAAGACCGAAGAAGGCGTCGCGGTGCTCAGGCGGGGATTGGTCAACGGCGGCGGCCCCGGCTACGTCTGGCGAGGCCGTCTGGCCGCGGTGGATGGGGCGGTGCGCGGCAATCTGCTCGTGCGCAAATGGAATCCGCAGGCACCGCCGGATCTTGGCATGTTCAAGACGGCGAATCTGGACATTGACGGCAGCCTCGATGCGTCAGCCCGCTCTTTTGAAATGGTGGGGCATGCGCACGGGCACCACGTGGTGCGTCTGCGCATCAGCGGGCATTGGCTCGGGGAATTGGCGGACGACAACATCTGAGATTGGCATCTGATCTTGCCAATTTTTGCCAAAATCGCTATGTTTAATTCATGAGCACCATGAACATTTCTCTTCCCGAGACCCTCAAGAGTTTTGTGGATGAGCAGGTTGCGAGTCGTGGTTACGGCACGAGCAGCGAATACGTACGGGAATTGATCCGCAAAGATCAGGACCGTCAGCGTCTGCGCACCCTGCTTCTTGCCGGGGCGTCCTCCCCTGAGCGTGAACCGGCCGATGGCGCGTATTTCCAAGCGTTGCGCTGCCGGGTCCGGCGTTGAGTCCGAGTGTGAGAGCGCTTCCCGTCATTCCTCGCGAGCGGGCCCATCAGGATATCGAGGAGGCCATAGGGCATTATCTGGAGGAAGGGGCAGACGAAGCAGCCTTGGGCTTCATCGACGCCCTCGAACGGGCCTTCACCCAGATCGGCAGGCATCCGGAAAGCGGCTCGACTCGCTTCGCTCATGAGCTGAACCTGCCGGGCTTGCGTTCCTGGCCGCTGAAGCACTTCCCGTATCTGGTCTTTTACGTGCTCCGGGAGGCCCGTGTCGACGTATGGCGCATCCTGCATTCAAATCGCGACATCCCGAACTGGTTGCAGGGCGAATGAGGCCATATCGTGCCGCTGGTCGGCAACGCCGCCTCAGGTAAAATCCACCATTTCCTCGCCCGCTCCCAAATCCACGCTGGCCGTGATCTCCGGGGTCCGGCTGATGACCTTGCCGCGCCGGATGACCCACAGCCTCGCCGGGCGCAGGCGCAGGGCTTCGAGCTCGCTTGCGGCCTGCAGGATGACCATGTCCGCGTTGCAGCCGGGCGCAAGGCCGTAGCCTTCAAGCCCCATCACTCGCGCTCCGTTCTCCGTCACGGCCCGGAACATCTTCCGCAGTCCATCCACGCCGGTCATGTGCAGGGCGTGCGCCCCCATGTGCGCCACTTCGAGCATGTCGTGCGAGCCCATGGGGTACCAGGGGTCCATGACGTCGTCGTGCCCGAAGGCCACGTTGACGCCCATGCCCATCAGCTCCGGCACGCGCATGAGCCCACGCCGCTTGGGGTACGTGTCGTGCCGCCCCTGCAGGTTCATGTTCACCAGCGGGTTGCACACGCAGTGCATCCCCGCCTCGGCCATGAGCGGCAACAGCTTCGACACATAATAATTGTCCATGGAATGCATGCTGGTCAGATGCGAGCCCGTGACCCGGCCCTGCAGCCCGAGCCTTTGCGTCTCGAACGCCAGGCTCTCCACGTGCCTTGAAAGCGGGTCGTCGGACTCGTCGCAGTGCATGTCCACCATGAGCCCGCGCCTGGCCGCGATCTCGCACAGCACGCGCACCGATTCCCGCCCCTGATCCATGGTCCGCTCGAAATGCGGGATGCCGCCGACCACGTCCACGCCCTTGTCCAGCGCCCGCTCCAGCAGCTCCACCCCGCGCGGTGCGCGCAGCACCCCGTCCTGGGGAAAGGCCACCAGCTGGATGTCCACGAAATCCTTCATCTCCTCGCGCACCTCAAGCAGCACGTCCACGGCCATGAGGCTCGGGTCCGTCGTGTCCACATGCGTGCGGATGGCCAGATTGCCCTTGGCCACGCTCCAGCGCACCAGCTTCAGCGCCCGCTCCTTCAGCCCCTGCGGCGTCAAATCCGGCTTGAGCTCGCCCCAGATGCGAATCCCCTCCAACAGCGTGCCGCTCTCGTTGCGCCGCGGCATCCCCGCCGACAGCGTCGCGTCCATATGGAAATGGCTGTCCACAAACGGCGGGGGC
>JTFP01002868.1_pt1 | contig 21188 bp, 19 predicted proteins | sample 235421 | NCBI WGS metagenome assembly JTFP01 (sample SAMN03067591, study PRJNA260954) | activated sludge metagenome | biome: Sludge; feature: Wastewater; isolation source: sludge from laboratory unaugmented bioreactor treating industrial wastewater | place: India:Gujarat | collected 2013-04 | reverse complement strand
GTTCGGCCCAGACCTCGGCCAGCAGCTGCGCGCGATCATACAGTTGCCCCATGCGCTGATCCCCCAGTGGATGAACCTACAGCTGATTGAACCGAAATCCGATTATGCGCAGCGCGGTTCAAAATCCCCATTTGCCTGCTGGCGCGCGATTCCAAGGTTCCAGTGCGTAGCGACCGTCCAGTGCACTACCTATTCAGGCCTGGCGGGCATGAATCGATCTGCGGATGGCCTGCGTCAGGTATTGACGCGCATAAGACGTCTTGAACAGCGGAATCACATCCATGATGTGTGAATCGCAGCGCTCAATACCACGTATTTGCAGCAAGCCCCTGCAAACTTGCAGGGGCCGATGATGGCTAGCCGGGTTGATTGCAGCTCACCGAAACTCACGGCCAACAGGAGACATAGTGTCCCAATCGAAGTCGACGCTGTGCTTGGGTGTTTCAGCCAGCAGCGTATCAAGGTCGAGCCGCACTCTGCGAGAACCCTGCCGGGAATTTTCAGGCGCAGAGATTTCAGGACTTAATGGGCTACGGTTGATCTTGGTGTGTTGTTTTTTTCGGGGTGCCATTGCAGATCTCCATAACATTCAAGAACATTTTAGCCCGGCGCGATTCATGTGTGGTCGGCTTTGCCTAAAGGTGGCCGCCGAAGGGTTTAGTGGGGGTTGGGCATTGATCGTGGGTCGTCATAGCTGGTTGGCCGGGCATTTGTAATAGACTTTATCATGAGCTACTCATCAAAAAAGCTTTGACTAATTGATAATGCTGGAGCATCATCATTTGGCATGATGATTTGAAAGGAGACCGTGATGATCGTTAGCCTTGACATAAAAAATGACGTCCTGACCGCACTATTGGCACGCAGTCGAGATACGGGTTCTAGTGTTGAAGATGTGATGGATGAGTTGCTCAGAGAGGCTTTGGAGCAACCTCAGGTTGAAAGCATCGACATCGCTGAAATTTTGGCCGAAAGCCTAGCCAGCGTACGAAAAATGAATCCAGACACCGAGTTCACGCTGGAGGACGTCGTATCAAAAGAGTCGTGGATGGCTATGAGCACCGGAGATCGAAAATCTTTTGGGAAACTGTTCAGAAAAGAAACCGAAAATTCTGAGCTGGCAGAGTGGATGCGACGCTCTAGTGGCAACAAGGCAATCTATCGCGCGCTTTGATACTGCACATATCTGAGGGGAAAATAGATGATCACCGATATCAACGGGCGTAGTTCTGTCGGTCCGGACTACGTCTTGAAAAGCTGCAACCATACTGGAATGAGTATTTCATTTATCAAAACGATACCAGCAATCTGCATGCGATATCGGAGCGGGAGCTTATACTTGAACTGGATGAGGCGCGTAGCCACATAAAACCGTATCTGGATGCCCAGCAGATCATTGGCCGTATACTGACGCGGCTCGGAACCACAGGCCAATTCCATCGGCAGTTCGGTGAGCGATTCCCTGACCTTCGCCCCAACCAGATCTTGGGAATGCAGCTCTACGCGATAATGGTGGCCGACCCTGAGCACTGGGTCTATCACCCCACTCAACATGTTGGGCATGTGTTTCCTCATGCAACCTACTTCAGGCCTAACCTGCGTTGAAGAGGGGGTGATACTGACTTGCCCATAACTATTAAAACTACATTTTATTGAGGAATAAAAATGACCCTGCGCAATCGTTTTTTGGATGCAGTAATCGACGGCCACATCGGTAATGGGATTGTCGTCACGCGCAAGCAATTTATGGATTTTTTCGCTCAGGATAACGCCACAACCACGGGCTGTTTTCTTTCAAACTCAGAAATTGAAACGGGCTCGCATAGTCCATCTTACAAACACTTCACTCTGCGCGTGTCCGATGGTGCTTATCGCGTCCATCCCGTCGCCTTGCAAGTCCGCATGGAGCAGCGCGGGATCCTACCGGTCGCAGTTTAGGTTCCTCAAAATTCAAGTCACTCTATCCCAGACTGATAAACAAGGCTCAAGTTGGATCGACGCAAACCGATATAGTGAGGTGACTGTTTGTCTACGGGGCAAGAACCGCCAGTCGTGGAGGGCGGCTCCCGACTCAAAGCGGTCAGTCATGATAAGCAAAAAGCGACCGAGTGATGTCGTTCGCTTCGCGCCACGCTCGACTGGCTGCCACACGCCGTCTGGGATTTACCTGGGCTTTTCCTACACACCACATGTTGTAGACATAAGCCTCTTCAACTCATAGTCGAGATCATTGGCGAGCCGTATATAGCTGACCACCGCGTCAGGGTCGGGCGAAAAATCAGGGTCATGGGTGGTACGATTGCGTAGCCATAATATTTTCTCTCTTATTCAGGCTTACTTGGCAGCCCCATTTTTTTGGCTTCTTCCGAAGCTGCTCTATAACCATCGAACGGGTAGGCAGGCCACTGGGAGGGAGTACAAAATCCCTCCCGCCGCTCTTGTGAAGAAAACAGTGCGTGCCATCCATCGTTTCGTTCGAAAACCCAGCCAGATAGACCAGTAGCTTGAAACTGGTCGTGTGTGATGTCGATGATGAAGTCACCGATCTCAAACCATGCGTGGGTGCCTTCGCTTTTCAGATCAGGATGGGACATACCGCAGACGTAGACACCCTCATACTGAAGCTCTTCCCAAACTACTCGACCCACGATATCGGAAGCGACCCCGCACGCACCAGAAGGGAAACCATTGAAGGTCGACCCCTTTGCATCAGCGAGGCTCAAGAGCCCTTTTCGGCACGCAAGGGCCACCTTTTCCAAACCAGTTCTAATCGCATCCATTGTTGATTTTCCGTTACTGGGTCAGGCGATAGAATAAAGTGGATGAAGGCTCGATTATCAGAGCGTCATCCTTCGTTGAATAAAAAATCTTGGGGCCGATTCCTGTCTTCGCGTTCAAGTAGCCGTTGGCTACCTCACCGACGCTTACCCCGAGCACAACATTGTTTTTTGCAGAAAGCTCCTTAACGGTAAAGTGGCGGCCGTCTTGATCGATGACCAGCTTCAATCCGCCGCCGCTGCGCTCATTGCTCCAAGCACCAACGTATTTGCTGGCACCGCTGGAGGTTTCAGTAGGATCAGAGCAGCCCACCAGTGCGAGAACCAGGGTAAAGCCTAGCAAAACATGCTTCATATCGATTTTCTTATGCTGGCAGATGGCTCTCGACCAACTCGAAATAATTTCCATTAACGCTGCGTACGGTTCCCTCGATAAGCGTACCGTCGCTCAGCTTGATGCGTGCCCATGTAAGACTGGGTGGCTTAAGCAAAGCAGTTCCAATTTCAGGTATACCGACCGAAACAAAGGTGTGCATGCGCTGCACTAATGCTTTCACTGTCTGCGGCTCGGTTGTTCGGCCCAACTCGCCAGGCTTGCCGTAAACAAGCGTTAATTCAATAGGTCCAGCTATCAAGTCGTGCGTCTTATCGTTCATGCTTCAAAACTCCGTCATTCTGCTGTTGCGAAAATGGGCATCCTTCTTCGCACCTGGCTCCACATTAAGGCGTGGCTTGCGTGTACCTGGTGCGGAATTTTCCTACTCGGCGGCGCAACGTGGCGGAGCATCCACCGCGTTGCTGAGGATCTTCGCCAAGGCATCTTCCGCCACATCTCGCTGCCCCTCGAACTGCGTACGGTACTTGTTCGGAGCATCGCCATGCTTGGCGTTAGCAGGCCAGTTTGCGGGCTGGAGCGCATGCACCGCTTCTCTGTAGGCGTTAAGGTGTTCCAGGTCGCTACCTGACAGAGTAATTGTCAGCGGGGCGGTCAGACGCGCCGGGGCGACCTGTCGGCTTGGTTCGTTGTTCATGACTGATTTTCCGTGATTAATCGCTGAACTTCGCCAAAGCGTGGCGCGCTGCTTTCTTGGCATCGGCCAGAGGGCGATTGTCGCAAGGATCCTCGTCAAGCCGTCCCTCCGCCTGCAACCCTTCCAGCGCTTGCCGATAGGTATCGCGCTCCTGTTCAAGTAGTGGGTAAAGCTCTTGTGCTGTAGCCATGATTTTTTCCTTTTTGCCACTAGATGTAGTAGTGAATAAACCGCATCGGCACACCAAATGCAGTGTCACGGCATTACCTGGGATTTTCCAATTCCACGATCATGACTAACGATTACGAGCTTTGAGGAAACGTTTGGCCTTTTCCTCGTCAGCTTGCATCCTCTTAGCTAAAGCCCTATCTGCGCGATCTATCTCATAGGAGGAAAACTTACTCTCCGCTTTTTCTCGCTCAGCCATCACAGAGGGATTATTCATCAGGTCGGGAACGCTTAGAACCGGAGTTTCCTCGACAGGACTCCCAATGAACATCACTACTTGGTGGTGCCTGACTGAATCACACCTGAAACCATATCGCTCATAACGTGGCACAAGCTCTACATCGCAAGAAAGAGCCACCGAGGGATACCGAGCCGTGATGTCATTCATCATCAAACTCATCAATCCCTTTCCCCTGTGGGCTTTGGCAACGGCGGTGTAATAAACTCCACACTCTGAGGTTGAGCCATTCAACGGCAGACCGCAAAGCGTGAACCCTACTATCAGGCCATCAGACGAAGCCGTGACAAGTTCTATCCGATAAGGCTTCTTCATCGCCAAATAAGTCATAACCTCCAGAACCAAGGCGACCCGATAAGCTTCAAACTTTGGATGATCAACTGGCGGATGCGTCATGTTCAACGACGTCACATTTGCCGATACAAGATCTAAAACTCCATCACGGATATTTTCTTCGACAGGGGCGTTGTGGCGCTCAATTTTGATGTTGCTCATTACATTCCTCTTATTTTTAGTGCCTGACACCATCAGTACCGCTAGCCTCTGAAAAGACGGGTAATGGCCCGCCGGCTTTCCATATTCATGCTGGCAAGCGTATAGGTTGCCGATATCATTATGCCATCACAATCGAGAGCACGTGGCGGATAACCTCAATATCAACCGCTAGAGACGGCCTACTGTAGTCGAGACAAGCGGGAACGAGGATGGTCTGAACCGTCTTCAGCGGCGGCGCAGGCGCACTACCAACCACGCATTGAGCGCAGTAAGGCAACGGTCGTGAGTGAGGTACACGTTGCGCGTTCGGCAGCCCTCGGTGATGTCTGCGCGTAAGTACACCTCGGACGTGATAGCCCCACTCGGGTACAGCACGTCGCCAATCTCCAGAAGGGCTAGTTCGGTGGCGCGAACTCCGGTTGTGTGCGTGACCTACAAGAGCATCACGTCGCGCTCGGGCAGTCGGCCAGGTGCTTGACTGTCCAGGGCGGAGCCAAGTAGCGCGGCGGGTGGTCATGCTGCCTCTCTGGCAGGATTGCACGGGAATGGTGCTCGATCTGGAGAGAGTCAGGGCGGGGCCTCCTGAGATGGGTATCAGCAGGCTCTGCCTGGTGTCCACAGAAAATGAGAGAGGGGGGCATATAAGTATATAGGTATAAGCAATAAGCCAGAATGGCTTTAGGTATGAAGTCGCCTGCTGTGAGCATTCACTATCCGGCTATACCACAACCGTGCCGGCGGTCTGCTTCTGGCCGATTCTGTTGAAAAAGTCGGCCATGGTTTGCGCGTCAGAAAAGTACGCGTCCGAGATTGAAATCTTTACTTTTGGCAGAGGCTTCCGGACTCGGATTTCAAGTAGCAGCGTGCAAAAAAAGGCGTTTTCACCACTCAATGATCAGGCAGTTTGGGCAGACCGACTTTTCAACAGAATCGGCCGGAAGTAGTCCCTAGTGCTCGTGCGCCAATCTACATTTCGTAACGAGTGCGAGTGACGAAGTTTCCTAATATGTTCACAGTGGTGTCGAAATGGTGGCGTTTGCGAAGGATTTAACCAATGATTAGGCGTTAAATCTTGGTTGGATCCATGCTGCTGTTCAATCAACAGTGCGTGCCAAGGAAGCAATCACAAGCAAGGAGGCTCTGATGTGGGCTGATGTCGATACGAATAAGGATTTCCTGAATTATTCAGAGGTAGCAGATCTCGTGGTCGACGTGATCCGTGATCCCACCATGCGGCCGGTCACTGTTGGCGTTTTCGGCTCTTGGGGGACCGGGAAATCTACGCTTTTGAATCTGATCGACGGTGGATTGAATCCACCCAACACAACGTCTGATTTTATTGTGGTCCGCTTTGACGCTTGGCTTTATCAAGGCTTTGACGATTCCCGTGCAGCGCTGATGGAGGTCATCGCATCAACGCTCATCGAGGCTGCTCAAGAGTCAGAATCTGTTCTTCCAAAGGCAAAAAAGCTGTTTTCACGTGTGAACAAAATGCGTGCGTTGGGACTTTTGGTTGAAGGCAGTGCTTTAGCGATGGGGATGCCTGCCTTCGGTTTTGGCGCAAAGGGTGTGGAGGCACTAAGTAAGATTTTCTCTGGTGATGTTGACGACGAGTCAATTGGAGTTCTGAGGGAGGAGGGCGCCAAAGCCAAAGACCACCTCAAAGGTATACTCGCTGAGGATAAGCAGCAGACCCCGCCTAAACAAATTGCCGCTTTTCGCTCCGAGTTTTCTGAGGTATTGACAGGATTGAACAAGACGTTGGTCGTCTTCGTTGACAACCTAGATCGCTGCCTACCTAAACAGACTATTCACACTCTGGAAGCTTTGCGACTTTTCCTGTTCATGAACCATACGGCATTCGTCGTTGCGGCTGACGAAGAGATGGTCCGGCACTCTGTGAGCGAGCATTTTAAGGATCCTGGTGACCGGCACATTACTGACTACTTGGACAAGCTTATTCAAGTACCTGTTCGTGTACCGATGCTAGGTGTGCAGGAGGTAAGGGCTTATCTTTTCATGCTTTTCGCGTCGGCTGGAAATAAGGTGGCTGCCGGGTATTTAGAAGTCCTTCGAGCCGGTCTTGAGGACAATCTGCGTAAAGCTTGGAAGGATGAGCCTATTAGCACTGAAAAAGCTCTCGGCCTACTGGGTGAGGATGTACCCATTGAGGTCAAAGAAGCTTTCCCTCTTGCCGACCGAATGGCGCCGATGCTAGCCAACTCAGCATCCGTTCTTGGTAATCCCCGGATCGTGAAGCGGATGCTGAACGTTGTGCGTATGAGGGTTCGTGTCGCGAAGTTGCGCGGTATGCCAGTCAATGAGGCTCTGATCGCCAAGATCGCGTTATTTGAACGCTGCATGGATGAGAAGGCCGTCGCTCACCTATATTCAGTCATCAATAGTGCCGCTGGTGGAAAACCTGAGATTCTTGCCACTCTTGAAGGGCTTGTCGAGGATGCTGGTGAGTTCGAGACTGCAAGCCCGGAAGTATGGAGGACAAAGGACAATCTACTAAAAGATTGGGTTCGCCTTGAGCCTTTACTCTCGACGGAAGACTTGCGGCCCATTGTCTACTTGAGCCGGGAGACAACCCCGTTAAGAATTCTTCGCGCCGGTTTGTCCTCGGAGGCTGCGGAAGCTTTCGCAATACTTAAGAGAATCCCCAACACGTCTTCACCCTCAGCTAAATCGGCCCTGCAAGCGATTCCCTCAAATGAGCAGGTTGCGGTCATGGTTCAGCTCATTGAGTCGATGCGGGCCCATTCTGATTGGTCCAGCAAGGCCGCAGGCTTTGATGGTGCCCAACTTCTTGCGGACAAATCTCAGGAGGCAGGTGTGCTTTTATCTGACTTTATCCACACAGTCATGCCTGACAAGCTCAAGCCTTGGATGAGCACCAGGGTAAAAGACAAGCGTTGGTTCAAGTCGCGGGAGCGGAAGTAATGGGAACCTCCACGTCGAGTAAGGGGCCAGGCGGTAACTCCCCATATGTCCCCAGTTGGGTCGATACAGGTGGGCAGCCTCCTATGCCTGAAGCCCCGCCACAAAGGTTTAAAGACTTCCGTACCAACTTGGGTAGATTCGTCTCCAGCGGAGATGGCTCCTACCTGCGCGCTGCGATAGGTAGCTACGCAGGGGGAGCAACTGGTGGTAGCGCGGCCGGATCTGCACGCTTCGGCTCAATGGCTGGAGCAGGTGGTGCGCTATTCGGTGCAATGGCCGCAATCCGGGAAGGACAGTCCCCACCTGGGTTGGATTTAGCATTGCTTAATGGTCAGGACACTGACATAGCGATAGACATGATCGTTGAAGCGCTTACTCCTGAGGATGGTGACTCGGACCGAGTCCGAGTGGCAATGAATGAAGCACTATCAGAATGTCTCGATGGCTATGACGAGTTCGATTTTAAGAGTATATCGGACGAAATGTTGGTTCAGATGATGGTGGTGTACGTCACCAAATGCGTATTTGGCCAAGTGGTTTTGGACTCAAACGATGCTTTCGCAAAGGCTGATACGCCCGTCAAAGTGGAGCAAGCCGAAAGGGACCTTTACGCTCTCGTTGAGTCAGTCACGGACAAACATATGCGGCCTCTTCTTTCGGGAAATTTAAAGTCATTTTCCAATGCGCAGGTTCAAAACATTCAGCTAGCCGCCATACGGGAAGTGTGGAGCGAATGGGAGATGTACCAAGAGTGACTGACTTAATTTTCAATCATGAAGCAGGTTTGCTCCCGACACCCTCCGAAAGCATTATTCCGGTATTGATGTACGGGGCTAGTCCTCCTGCGGTTGGGACTTGCTCTATTGGTGGGCCTGTCAGAGCGGCGGTCCGTCGTTTGGGAGCCCCTGTCCATCGAACTGGGTTCGACTTGCTCACTATTGCCATGGCAGTCACCGCAGCGGATACATTTGTCGATAAGGCAGCCGCCGACGATGGCTGGGCTCGCGATCTGCGTCTGACTATCCCAATTGCGGATCCGAAACTTTGGCAACCTGCCCTACCTTTGCTGGAGAAAGCTCTCCATTTTCTCAGCGGAGATATTTGGAGTATCAATCTGTTGCCCGAGGGGCCTAGGCAGCTCAAGCCACAGAATCGTGGCCATATTACAATTATGGCAGGCCATGACTGTGTGAGCCTTTTTTCCGGTGGAATGGACAGCGGGATTGGGGCTTTGGATTTGTTAGCAAATGGTCGTCGGCCCTTGCTGATTAGCCATGCTTATCGGGGAGATTCAGAAAAGCAAATATTCGTCCGAGACCACCTCCCGGTGAAGGTGTCTAGGTTCGCTGCACTTGCGCATCCAGTCTCACTTCTTGGCAAACCAACAGATGTGCAAATGAGGACTCGGAGCTTTAACTTCCTTGCCTATGGCGCATTGGTTGGCGCAACACTAGCTCAATTGCGAGTTACGGGCGCACCGGTCGAACTATTTGTTCCTGAAAATGGGCTGATTGCCCTGAACCCGCCAATGACGCCACGCCGCATAGGCTCCTTGAGCACCAGAACCACTCATCCTCATTTTCTAGGCTTATTCCAGCAAGTTCTGGATGCAGTGGGGCTCCCGGTACGAGTGACAAATCCCTACTCTCTGAAAACCAAGGGCGAAATGCTGATTGAGTGTGTAGACCAAGCAAATATAAATATCCTCGCGGTAGAAACCGTCTCGTGCGGTAAATGGAAACGGTCACATCAGCAATGTGGCAAATGCGTACCCTGCATAATTAGGCGGGCGTCATTTCATGCCGCTGGAATGCCCGACACCACAAATTACCATGCCAAAGGTAAGGATCTCACTGCCGTCATTAGAGATGCCAAAGGAAGGGATGATCTTATGGCCATGATTCTCGCAGCCCGCAAGCTACCTATGGAGAATATCGCTAAGTGGGTTTCCCAAGCAGGACCACTACCTTTCCAGCGCGAAGCTAGGGACCAGCTCCTTGGAGTCGCCGGGAGGGGCATGGAGGAGGTGAAGGCTTATCTGGAAAACCAAGGTCTCATCTGACTGGCTATTTTGGGCCCAGAGTGCGTAAAAACGCGCACTTGAAGCTAGACGTGCTCATCAGGTCAGTGCAATTACCCAAAGATGCGGTTACACATACTCCGACCATAAACCTCCTGTTTTGCGTAAACCAAACAGGTTTACGCAAAACAGGAGGTTTACAAACCAAGGTTATGGCTAGTTACACGCCTGTTTTCAGCCCCGGATGGGCTTTCTCTGAAGTGGAGGGGCAATAAGCATCCCAGGTTCATTTAACGAATCGGTAGGCCTCATACGTCTCTACCGAGTCTTTGATACCGCCTCTCAAAAGCCTCTCTAACACCTTCTATAAGGCGCCAGGTATGTAGCTGTCATTCGCCCTTTGGCCAAATTCTCAGAGCCATATCTGCAAACAATTCGCCTCGCGCTCTAATTTCTAGCTCGTTCCACATCAGTTTTGCAATCAATGGGACGTTGAGGCGAAGACTCGTGTTGGCAATCAGCTTGTCCCGCTTCACCAAAAAGTCGCAGTGTTGTGCTGACCGGTTCACACTCAAATTCAGTAGCGTCAGGTTGCCCAAGGTTGGAATGGTATCGTGTCGTTCGCGAATCAATTGCTGCCTGGGGGTCAGTGAGCCTCCAGAGCGCAGGATAATTTCGATGTCCGCTTCATCATTGTTCGCTGCGGCACTGCCGTCATGTAGAGGCCAGTTGGCGTGCCAGCTACGGGGCATTATGTGATCGATATCGAGGTTTGACAGATCCGGAAGCCCAGGCTCTTCACTCTTGACGGATAGTCGTAATGCCCCTTCTAACTCGGTCAATAACGAGCGCATTTTGGCTGCATCGAGTCGGCCAGGATAAAGCGGGGCGCAGATACACGCATTGCGAAATTCTGAGTTTTCGGGCCAGCGGGATGCATCTCCTTTGAGCATTCCAAGGTAGCTTCTCAGTTCCTCGCTCGATATGCCGGACTTCGTCAAGTGGCGTAGAGCGCTCAAAAACACGTTGTTGTAGTTCTTTGGGGTAAGCCCACATATCGCTCGCCGCACAACGTAGGACACGAGGTCGTTAAACATTTGTGTCTTTTCCGCATCACCCACCTCCGCCACTGAAATCAACAACGTCAGTGGGTGCAGGGTGGTGACGTCATAGGCCGCGATTCGACGACCAAGACGGGCAATAGGTGATGAGCCAGACATGCTGATCAGGTTGCGATAATGCTCAGCGTATTGGTTTAAGGTCACCAGTTGCCGGTCTGCTGTTTTGGGTGGGGTGTTAGTGGCAGCGTAGCGTCTGTACTCGTTGTACAGGCGCGACAGGTCAATCTCACTACCCATCTCCGCTTGAAGTGTCGAATGGATCAACCATTCAAGCCGTGGCTTATTGATGCGGCCGCGTCGCTGCTTGGCCGACCAGTAGTCTGATTCGAATGGCAACCATTGACTATTGTAAAGCGCCCCCGCATCCACACCGTCGTGATCCGCACGCATGAAGATATAGTTGCGGATCAAATCAGTAGCGTGCAGCTCAGCCCCACGGCCGTTCAGGGTCTCAAAGATAACCTGGGCGTCGTCCTCGGCTTCCAGTGAAATATTGACCAGCTTTAAATCTTGCAGAACGGCCATGATGAGCGATTCGGCGTAACTTGGTTCTTGGCCGACACCAGAGCGGATCCACTGGCTGAACTCTGCGGTAAAGAACCAGATGGCTGCCAGTGAGGGCGGATGATCATAGTGTTTTCGCAGCGTGCCGTGCTGCGTGAAGTGTGCTGAAAACTCTTTTCGGAAATCCTCAAGGTGCTGGATCGCCAGGCTCTTTTCGAAGTGCGGGCGATCCCGAAACGTCGGCCACAGCTTGAAGCGCTCCATCTGCGGATTGCGCATGGTTTCTTCGTTGGTGTTTTGCATGCAGGCGATGACGCTGGGCTCAAACGCTTGCATGCCGGTTTCGCGCAGGGCGAGCAGCAGGGAGGCCAGGATGTATTGGAGCGTCGTCAGGCGCTGTTGGCCATCGATGATGTGCAACGTGTCGACACCCATCAGCCCATGCTTGACTTGAGGTTCCAAAACAACCGCACCTAAAAAGTGTGGGGTGATGTTCATGCCCGACACACGGGCATTGGCTTTCTCTTGGATGTCCTGCCACAGGCCGGTCCATTGGTTCCGCTGTGTCCATACATACGCTCGTTGGTAGAAGGGAACACAATATTGGCGCCTGTCCTGGAATATTTGGCGCACGGTGAGCGTTTCGGATTTCATGATTGCCCCTTTTGGTCGTCGCCGCATTCTGGCGCGAGGTTCCCGTGGTGTCACTTTGTATATACATGGCCGGGAGGGCTGGCGATTTATTTGCTGGGCGCTTTTGGGGAGTGCGACTGCGTGTAATTGGACGTTACGTCAAATCAGCCCCCACAGTCGGGGCGGCGCTGGTGACATGCCGAGTGGATGCTGAGCACCATAGCGGCATGCTGCGCACTACCAGTACCCTGGGCTATGGTTAAACCGTAGCGCTGGAGGGGCACGACATGAAGAAAGCCATTGCGCAGGAGACCCTGGCGCCTGGAACCGCGCCTTGGCGCCAAATGGCTGCCGATCTGCTCACGGAGCCGATTAGGTATTGGCGCTCGCTGACGGCGGTGGGGCGGTTCTGTGCAGCGGTGGTGATCAAGGTGCTGACAATGGAGTTTTAGCCTGTGGGAATGGCGGAGCGCTGCACTCACGCGCCTAACAGCTAGGTAATTGAGCTGCATTGAGCACAACCATGCCCGTATGCCACCCTCCACGGCTAATCCGGCCTTGGCCCCTCTGTAAGCTGTAGGTTCTGGCGCGAACTTGCGCTTATACCGTCGCTGGTCGCAGGTCCAGCAAGCCGCAACGATATCGCCGACCCCGTCTTTGTCACCATCCTGGCGCACCACCAGATGCTCGGCTGTGCATTGAAACTGGCGTGCCTGGCCAGGGGTGAGGCTGTGAAGGAGAGCAAAAGGTTCGAGAGCGCCGCGCCACATCGGATAGTCGCAATAAAAGCAGCGACCGTCTTGGCGTTCAAAGGCCGTGGATCGATTTGATGAGGGTTTTTGAATGAGTGACCACGGCGGGCGTTCTCCTAATAATTTAAGGAAGTCCGCTGTGTTCTCAGGGCGACACACGGTGCCAGTCGACTCAAGCACGCTGTCTCAACATCGACCCTAATGGGATCACGACGACTGAAACTTACCTCGCATTACGGCTATCCAGCAAGCTCATGAGTAACAAGCAGCAAAAGTTGCCTTTGGTCAGTCTGTACTAACGCCTAACAAGGTATATTTGAGCCCATCAAACATCAGTGTTGCCCGCTTGGTGACCCGTGCAAGCTTGAAAGGGATTTGGGGTAATGAACAAGAAGTCGCTCACCGAACGAGACATCTGCACTAAGTTCATCGCCCCGGCCATTGCCCTGGCTGGCTGGGACATCCAGAAGCAAGTTCGCGAGGAAGTCAGCTTTACCAAAGGCCGCATCATCGTGCGCGGCAAGTTGCACATCCGTGGCGAGTCTCGGCGCGCCGACTTCATTCTGTATCACCAAGCCAACCTGCCCATCGCCGTGATTGAGGCCAAGGACAACAACCACTCACTCGGCCACGGAATGCAGCAAGCGCTGGGTTATGCCGAGGCGCTCGACATCCCGTTTGTGTTCTCCAGTAATGGCGACGGCTTTCTGTTCCATGACCGTAGTGGCACCGGCACCCTGGTGGAAACCGAGCTAACCCTCGATCAGTTCCCCAGCCCAACCGAGCTTTGGCAGCGCTACTGCCAATGGAAGGGCCTCGATGGCCCGGCCCAGCAAAGGATCGAAGCCCCTTATTACGACGATGGCTCCGGGCGCATGCCGCGCTATTACCAAACCAACGCCATCAACCGCACCGTTGAGGCCGTGGCCCAAGGCCAGCAACGCATTCTGCTGGTGATGGCCACCGGCACGGGAAAAACCTACACCGCCTTCCAGATCATCTGGCGGCTGTGGAAGTCCAAGCAGAAGAAACGCATCCTGTTTCTTGCCGACCGCAACATTCTGGTTGATCAAACTAAGAATAACGACTTCAAGCCGTTCGGCCAGGCGATGACCAAAATCAGCAACCGGAACATTGACACCTCCTACGAGATTTACCTGTCGCTGTATCAGGCCGTCACCGGCAGCGAAGAAGAGCGCAATGTCTACAAACAGTTCAGCCCCGACTTCTTCGACCTAATCGTTATCGACGAATGCCACCGTGGCAGCGCCGCCGAAGACTCCGCCTGGCGTGAGATTCTAGAATACTTCGGCAACGCCACCCACGTCGGCCTCACCGCCACGCCCAAAGAGACCAAAGAAGTTTCCAGCAGCCTGTATTTCGGCGATCCGGTGTACAGCTACTCACTTAAGCAAGGTATTGAAGACGGCTTTCTCGCGCCCTATAAAGTAGTACGCATCGACTTCGACAAAGACCTGCAAGGCTGGCGGCCGCCCAAGGACATGCTCGATAAAAATGGCGAGCTGATCGAGGACCGCATCTACAATCTTAAAGACATGGATCGCACCCTGGTTATCGAGGCGCGCACCCGCATGGTGGCGCAGAAGGTCACAGATTTTCTCAAGGCCACTGACCCATTCCAAAAGACCATTATCTTCTGCGACGACATAAACCATGCCGAGCGCATGCGCCAAGCGCTGGTCAACCTCAACCCTGAGCGCATCCAAGAAAACCGAAAATACGTCATGCGGATTACCGGCGATGAGCCAGAGGGCAAGGCCGAGCTGGATAATTTCATCAACCCCGAAGAGCGTTATCCGGTTATCGCCACCACCAGCAAGCTGATGACAACCGGCGTCGATGCCCAGACCTGCAAGCTGATCGTGCTCGACCAGCACATCAAGTCCATGACCGAGTTCAAGCAGATCATCGGTCGCGGTACACGCATCAACGAGGACTACAACAAGTTCTGGTTCACCATCATGGACTTCAAAAAAGCCACCGAGCTATTTGCCGATCCAGCCTTCGATGGCGAGCCGGTGGTGATTTACGCCCCCGAAGGTGATGCATCCCCCGTGCCGCCAGACGAAGTGCCGGCAGGTGATGAAATCAGTGCAGGTGAAGGCCAGGAGGTCGATCCCTTTGGCGAAGATGAAAAGGGCGGCAAAAAACGCCTCAAGTACGTGATCGATAATATTCCGATTTCGGTGATTGCGGAGCGCGTGCAGTACTACGGCCCTGACGGCAAGCTGATCACCGAGTCGCTGCGCGACTACACTCGCGCCTGCGTGAAAAAACACTTCGCCTCACTCGACGACTTCCTGCGGCGCTGGAGCGACAGCGAGCAGAAGAGGGCTATCATCGAGGAACTCGCAGTCCAAGGCGTGTTTTGGGAGGCGCTGGCCGAAGAGGTGCAAGCCAAACACAGCCAGCCCCTCGATCCATTCGACCTGATCTGCCACGTTGCCTTCGACCAGCCAGCCCTGTCGCGCCAAGAGCGTGCCGCACAGGTTAAAAAATGTAACTACTTCGGCAAATACTCCGGGGCCGCTCGCCAAGTGCTTGAAGCGCTGCTGGATAAATACGCCGACACCGGCATCGAGCATATCGAAGACATTAAAATCCTTCAGCTCGCCCCCTTCAGCCATATCGGCGCGCCGATTGAGCTGGTCAAAGCCTTTGGCGGCAGGGCCGGTTACAAAAAAGCCCTGCACGAACTCGAACAAACTCTCTACGCCTGAGCCCCCCAAGGCTCAGGCTTGCCCGTTTTAAGGAAGACGCATGTCCATCAGCAGCACGATCAAATCCATTCAAGACATCATGCGTAAAGACGTCGGTGTCGACGGTGACGCCCAGCGTATCGGACAACTGGTGTGGATGCTTTTTCTGAAGATTTATGACGACCGTGAGCTGGAGTGGGAGCTGCTTAGCGACGACTACCGCTCACCAATCCCCGAGAGCGTCCGCTGGCGCAACTGGGCCGCCGATCCGGAGGGCATGACCGGCGATGAGCTAAAAGAATTTATCGACACCCAGCTGTTCCCGACCCTGCAAAACGTCCACGACTACAACGCTACCCCGGCCGCCTATGTGGTGCGCGGCGTGTTTGAAGATGCTTACAACTACATGAAGTCCGGCCAGCTGATCCGCCAGGTGATCAACAAGATCCAGGACGGCATCGACTTCAATAAATCCCAAGAGCGCCACGAGTTCGGCAACCTCTACGAGCAACTGCTGCGTGACCTGCAAAGCGCCGGTAATGCTGGCGAGTTCTACACTCCACGACCCGTCACAGAATTTATGGTCAGCATGGTTGACCCAAAAATCGACGAAAAAGTTATGGATCCGGCTTGCGGCACAGGTGGTTTCCTCACGTGCACCATTGAGTACAAGCGCAAACATTATGTGCACACCGCCGATGACGAACGTACGTTGCAAGCCACCATATTCGGCGTCGAGAAAAAGCCGCTGCCGCACTTGCTGGCCACCACCAACATGATCTTGCACGGCATCGAAGTGCCTAGCCAGATCCGCCACGACAACACCCTGGCCCGCCCGCTGATCAGCTGGGGCCCCAAGGAGCGGGTCGACTGCATCGTCGCCAACCCGCCGTTCGGTGGCATGGAGGAAGACGGTATCGAGAGCAACTTCCCCGCCAGTTTCCGCACTCGTGAAACCGCCGATTTGTTCCTGGTGCTGATCATGCACTTGCTTAAAGACGGTGGCCGCGCTGCCGTGGTCTTGCCTGACGGCTTTCTGTTTGGTGAAGGTATCAAGAGCCGCATCAAGGAAAAGTTGCTCAACGAGTGCAACCTGCACACCATCGTTCGCCTACCTAACGGCGTGTTCAACCCCTATACCGGCATCAAGACCAACCTGCTGTTTTTCAGCAAAGGCAGCCCGACTCGCGAGACCTGGTTCTACGAGCACCAGTACCCAGACGGCGTAAAGAACTACAGCAAAACTCGACCCATGCGCTTCGAAGAGTTCTCGGTCGAGCAAGCCTGGTGGGGAAACGCGGAAGACGGTTTTGCCGCCCGCGTCGAAGGCCCGTTCGCCTGGAAGGTTAGTGCCGACGACCTCAAAGCCCGCAACTACAACCTCGACTGCAAAAATCCGCATATCGGCGAGCAAGTCAGCCACGATCCGGATGAACTGCTGGGCGACTACAACCGGATGCAGGCCGAAATCACCCAGCTTCGCGATCAGCTCAAGGCCGTTCTGGCTGAAGCCCTGGAGCGCCAGGCATGACCGCGCTGCTCACGGATAACCTGCCTCTGCTGGCCGGTGCGCCCAATGGCATCAAGAAGTTGCGCGAGCTGATTCTGGAATTGGCCGTGCGCGGTAAACTGGTGGAGCAGGACGCCAGCGATGAGCCCGCCAGTGACTTGCTTAAGCGCATTGCCAACGAAAAGACGCGGTTAGTAGCAGAGGATGGCTTGCGCACCACCGCAAGAGACGATGTGCCGGAAGATGAGCACTACCTTAAACTGAACAGCGGTTGGGTATATTCCCGCCTTGGAAATCTTGCCCGTTTTATTGATTACCGAGGGAGAACACCTACAAAAACAACAACCGGTATCCCACTTATCACGGCAAAGAATGTACGGGTAGGCTTCATCAGTCGTGACCCGCAGGAGTTCATCGCAGAAGAAGATTATATGTCATGGATGACAAGAGGCCTCCCTCGGCTGGGAGACATGCTTTTTACAACCGAAGCCCCAATGGGCAACATTGCGCTCATTGATATTTCAGAGAAATTTGCACTAGCCCAGCGGGTAATCTGCTTTCAGCTTCACGAGCTACAAATTGGTCCGTTTTTGAAACTAGCAATAATGTCCACTGCTTTTCAGATGCGACTCCTCAACGCTGCAACAGGAATGACAGCAACGGGGATAAAATCATCTCGGCTCAAAGAGATTCCTGTCGCGTTGCCTCCACTCGCCGAACAATACCGTATCGTGGCCAAAGTCGATGAGCTGATGGCTCTGTGCGACCGCCTGGAAACCCAGCAAGCCCACGCCGTCAGCGCCCACACCCAACTGGTGCAAGCCCTGCTAGGCAGCCTGACCCAAGCTAACGATGCCACCGACTTTGCCGCCAACTGGCAACGGCTCACCGAACACTTCCACACCCTGTTCAGCACCGAACCCAGCATCGACGCCCTCAAACAAACCCTTCTGGAACTGGCCGTCAAGGGCAAACTCGTTCCCCAAGACCCCAGCGACGAATCCGCCAGCGAACTGCTCAAACGCGAAGGTATAAATGCAGAACCCTCCGCGCTGGCAGGATGGGTCAATGTTCCACTCGGCAAGCTAGGGCCCGTGCTTGGCGGAGCTACCCCAAGCAAGGCTAACCCGGAATATTGGGTGGGCGATATCCCATGGGTTTCCCCAAAAGATATGAAGCGCGCATTGATAGGGGATGCCGCAGACCATGTAAGCGCTAAAGCAGTTCAAGAAACAGCGCTGAAACTTGTACCGACAGGCAGCTTACTGATGGTGGTCAGAGGAATGATTCTGATCCATTCGTTTCCTGTCGCGTTGACCACCAGCGATGTGACGATCAATCAAGACATGAAAGCGCTCGTTGTCCCGTCGGAAATTAAAAATTACATGCTGTTCTATTTGCAGGCTATGAAGGGCATGGCTGTTGAGCTTGTTGATCGCTCCAGTCATGGCACTTGTAAGCTCATTTCAGAAAAGCTCTGGTCGATAAACGTTTGTCTGCCGCCCCTTGCCGAGCAACACCGCATCGTCGCCAAAGTCGACCAGCTAATGGCGCTGTGCGATACGTTGAAGCAGCAGATCAACGCGGCGACCGAGAAGCAGTCTGCATTGTTGAATGCCATGATGGCGCAGGCATGAGGGGCATGTTATGCGTTTGAAATCTGTGTTTATCAGTCGGTACAAGAATTTGTGTGACTTCAAGCTGCGCTTTGACGGCGACAGCTTCATTGACGTGTTCGTTGGCAAGAACGGCAGTGGAAAATCCAATCTGTTTGAAGCTCTGATCGAAATTTTTCGCCATCTGACCGAATTCGGCAGGCCCGATAACAGCATTATTTTTGACTACGTAGTGTCCTACGAGATCGATGGGCAGGACATTTGCATCGAATGGGGAGATGGCAAACTCAAGATCAATGAAGATGCAGATCGCAAGACACTCGGCAAAACCCCTTTACCTGACAATGTTCTGATTTATTACTCCGGTCACAACATTGCAGTATCTGGTTTGGTGGCACGCTATGAAATCTCGTTCCGCAAACGCATTCAGGGCGCAAGTCTTGAAGACAGTCGACGCTTTATAGGCATCGGCCCCGAGTACAAGTCTCTGTTGCTAGCTGTACTTTTAGCGCAGCCAAAAGGTAACAAAGCCAGCGATTTCACTCGTCAGAAGCTGGGCATAGAATCGATAGGGACAGAGATTCTAGTAGAACTCAGTCGCCCGGAATTCGCAACTAACAGTTTGAAAGCCTTGAAAGTGGAGGGTATTGAGGACTTTGATCCGCGCACCCACTACTGGGGCGCGAAAGGCATTACCAGTGAGTTTGTTAACCAATTGGCAAGCTGCATCAAGGGCGAGTTTAGGCACGCTGACTTATATGACACTGCCTCCGATTGTTATCGACTCAGTATTAATCTGGAATTGTTCCAGCAATGCTTTGCGGGTGTTGGGGCGGCCGATATTTTTCGGCAGTTCGACAACCTCAAAACGCTGGATATGCTGGCCGACATATCCATACCGCTAAGATTGACCAGCGGAGTCGACGCAACGGTCTCTCATTTCAGCGATGGGCAGTTTCAGTCAGTGTACATCTACGCCATCGTCGAACTTTTCAAAGACCGTAATTGCTTGACCCTGCTTGATGAACCCGATGCTTTCATGCACCCCGAATGGCAGTTCGACTTCCTTAAGCAGGTTTTCGACATTACTGACATAGTAGCGAAGAACAATCACGTTCTGATGAGCAGTCACAGTGCGGTTACGCTGATTTCACACGACAAAAAGAAAATTAAGTTCTTCGATATCAAGGATAACCAGGTCAGTTGCTACGATCTGCCAAAAAACATTGCCATCAAAAAGCTCAGTTCGGACTTGATCAAGTACTCCGAACAGGAGCAATTACTTAGCATAATCAATGCTGTGCAGATCGAAAGTAAGCCGGTGCTATTCACCGAAGGTAGCACCGATCCCATTATCCTCAAGGCTGCTTGGTACAAGCTGTATGAGAGGGAGATGCCTTTTATCCCCTTTTATGCATTTAGTTGTACCTATATCAATCAGTTGTTAACGGACAACCGTATACATACCGAGATGGGTGGCTTGCCAATTTTTGCTCTGTTTGATTTTGATAAGGCTTTCAATCAATGGAATGGACTAAACGGTGATGTCATTGCGGCTGACCCTTTGTTGGGCATGATTAAGAAATGGGCTGGCGGAGAGTCTTTTGCCATCATGCTGCCGGTGCCATTACATCCTAAAATTCAGAGGCAAGTAATTAGCCCGGCCGCACCAACCGGAACTTTTGGCGGCGATTCGTGTTGTGAGATAGAGCATCTATTTTACGGGCAAAAAGGAACGGAGGATTATTACGAAGAGGAGCCTTGTGTTGGCGGTAGCAAAATAGTGTTCAAGTCGGATGGAGACAAAACATACTTTTCAAAAAATGTGGTGCATACACTGGATTCGGAGTGCTTTGAGGTTTTCCGTCCAATTTTTGAGTTTATCCAGTCGAAGTGTGATCTTCAGGTTGATCCTTAGGCGCGTGATTGGCCGTACCTAGCGGGAATCCGCTCGCGCACTGGCGATGACGCCGATGGTTGATTTCTATCGCAATGAGATTAGCTTCAAATTTTTGAAGACCCGAAATCAAAGCATTGAGGGCCCTTCAACCAAACGTGAAAGTACTCGTGGGCAATATCATTGGGAAGGTCGATCTGTATGATCTGATGCCGATTGAATCGCCCAAGCGTTAACGACATGGGTCTTTGAGCTGCCGATCGGCGGGACTAAATAAAAGCCCTTTCGTCTAGGGTTTCATTTTTGCAATGTTTTGGTGCGGTCGTTCGCCGGGAATCAACACGTTTCACGGTTTGATTTTTTTGAGCGTGAAGGCTCACTATTCCGAAGAAGAAAAAGCAAAAAAGGTAGCCAGTTGGCAACCCTTTTCGCAGCAACCGTTTCATTTTTGATGAGACGGGTTCAGGTTTTAATGCGACGCCATGAACACCTTCGGTTATGCAAAGAAAAAGGGCTGCCATTGGCAGCCCTTTTTGGTGCGCCCGTTTCACGTTTAGTGAAAAGGTTTCACGGTTTAGTGGTTTTGAGCGACCGTTAAAATCAATCCCAGCTCAACGCACCGCCAGTCTGGTACTCGATCACACGGGTCTCAAAGAAATTCTTCTCTTTCTTCAAGTCCATGATCTCGCTCATCCATGGG
>JTFP01005473.1_pt1 | contig 21699 bp, 21 predicted proteins | sample 235421 | NCBI WGS metagenome assembly JTFP01 (sample SAMN03067591, study PRJNA260954) | activated sludge metagenome | biome: Sludge; feature: Wastewater; isolation source: sludge from laboratory unaugmented bioreactor treating industrial wastewater | place: India:Gujarat | collected 2013-04 | reverse complement strand
GCAAGTCGAGTCGATCACCTTTGTCTTCACCGACGGCACCATCCGCACCGTACCGCAGCCACAGGCGGTGGCCAGTCGCAATGCCTCCTCCAGCCAGAGCACGACCACCGACAAAATCCGCGGAGGGCTCGGCTACCTGTCCGATCCGTATGGCATCCCGTGCATTGCTGGCGAGCGTCGCTCGAACGCCCAGCAGTACCTCGGCAGCCAGAGCCTGATCACCGCCGCCGGTGCCGGGGTCGCCGCCCTGCTCGGGGGTGAGCGGAACGACAGCAGCGTGATTAATTCGGGCGGCAGTACGCTAGGGGTCACCAGCAGCACGGGCAACAGTGCACTCAACTCCATCCTCAGTGGTGGGGTCAGTGATATCCGCGAGTGGGTCAAAAAACTCTATGGCGAGGCCTTTGCGGCGGTGTACGTCCCTCCTGCCGCGCAGGTCGCCCTGCACCTCGACCATGAAATCACTATCGACTATGAGCCCAACGGCCGGAGCGTTCGCCATGAACCATCGCATGCCACTCTGTCTGACCTGGATTAGCCTGCTCTGCCTGGCCCAGGTCGGGTGTTCCACCAATAAAGAAACCCTCCTGCCCCATGGCGAGCGGACCATGCTGGACATCTGGAACGGCGCCGGTTCGCAAGGCACTCAGCAGCAACTGCTAGATGCTCGGCAGCAGTTACGCCGCCCGTTGGATCAAGCAGACTTCTCCTCTTATCTCCAGGAGCCGTACACTCGCACAGCGGCGAACGAGATCCGCAACCTGTTCCCTCGCCTGCCCAATCCCGATCTAGTGCTGTACGTGTATCCGCATTTGAGTGGTACCGAGCAGGCACCGGTCCCCGGTTACTCGACAGTCTTTCCGTTCTACCAACGCGTGCAGTACGCGCTGCCCGGTGAAAGTCAGGAAGACTTGTAATGCACAGCGACGACGCGGACGACCGCACTCCTGGGTGGAAAGCCTGGCGCAACCCATTACGCCCTCGCGCCACCGTGGCCGACGAAGCTGCACTCTATGCGCACAACCCCAGTTTCACCGATCACCTGCCGTGGGTCGAATACCTTGAGACCGAGCAGTGCTTTCTGCTGGATGACAATCGCTCGGTGGGCGCAGTGTTCGAGCTGCTGCCCCTCGGCACCGAAGGACGCGAACCCGATTGGCTGATGGCGGCGCGCGATGCGCTCGAAGATGCCCTGCAGGACAGTTTTGACGAACTGGATCAGGCACCGTGGGTGGCGCAGTTTTTCTGTCAGGACGACCATGACTTCACCCCCTACCTGAACCGGCTCACGGAGTATATTCGGGACCGCGCACGCAGCACGGTCTTCACCGAGGCCTACCTGGAACTCAACCGCCGCCATCTGCAAGCCATCGCCAAGCCTGGGGGGCTGTTTGAGGACAAGGTGGTCACGCACCTGCCCTGGCACGGCAATAACCGGCGGGTGCGGCTGTTGGTCTATCGCTGGCTCGAGTCGGACACTGAGGAGACGGGGCTCACGCCGGTGCAAGCCCTGCAACAGGCGTGCGAACGGATCGGCGCCGCGCTGCAGGCCTGCGGGGTGGACGCGGTACGGGTCGACGGCCGGGGGTTGTATGACTGGCTGTTGCCGTGGTTCAACCCGGCACCCCGACTCACCGATGAGGCACCCGCGGCGTTCTACCGACGTGTGGCCTACCCGGAATCGAGCGACGGTGAGTCGCTGAAACTGCCCTTCGATCACGACTTCGCCGAGCGCCTGTTCTTCAATGAGCCGCGCTCGGATGTCCAGCGCGGGCTATGGTATTTCGACGAGCAGCCCCATCGGGTGACGGTGGTGGACAAACTGCGCCGAGCGCCGTTGATTGGCCAACTCACGGGCGAAACCCGCAAGGGCGATGCGGTGAACGCGCTGTTCGACCAGTTGCCGGAAGGCACGGTGATGAGCCTGACCCTGGTGGTCAAACCACAGGATGTGCTGGAGGATCAGTTAAGCCGGCTGGCGCGTAAAGCCATCGGTGAAAACCTGGCCTCGACCCAGACCCGCCAGGATGTCGAAGAGGCCCGGACAATTATCGGCCGTAAACACAAACTGTACCGAGGGACGTTGGCGTTCTACCTGCGCGGGCACGATGAACCACAACTGCACCAGCGCTCGGTCAGCCTGGCCAACGCGCTATTGGGTGCCGGGCTACAGCCAGTGCGCGACGGCGATGAGGTCGCCGCCTGCAACAGTTACCTGCGCTGGCTGCCGATGACCTATAACCCATCACGCGACACGCGCAATTGGTACACCCGTCTGATGTTTGCCCAGCACCTGGCGAACCTGGCACCGGTCTGGGGCCGCAGCACCGGTACCGGCAATCCGGGTATCACACTGTTCAATCGCGGCGGCTCGCCCTTGAGCTTCGACCCGCTGTCCCGCCTGGACCGAGCCATGAACGGCCACCTGCTGTTGTTTGGGCCGACCGGCGCCGGTAAGTCAGCCACCCTGGTCAGCCTGCTGATGCAGGTCATGGCGGTGTACCGCCCGCGGCTGTTCATTGTCGAGGCCGGCAACTCGTTTGGTTTGCAAGGCGACTATTTTTCGACTCTAGGCCTGTCAGTCAACAAGGTCCAATTAAAACCTGGCGCCGCGGTGAGCCTCGCGCCCTTTGCCGATGCCTGGCGTCTGGTCGAGCAACCGGATCAGGTGGCCAGTCTGTCGGTTGACGAGTGGGACGATGAGGCGGCCAGCAGTCGTGAAGATCAACGTGATGTGCTCGGCGAATTGGAAATCACCGCGCGCCTGATGATCACCGGTGGCGAGGCCAAGGAAGACGCACGCCTGAGTCGCGCCGATCGCAGCCTGATCCGCGAGTGCATTCTGGATGCCGCACAGAGCTGCGTCACCGCGGGCCGGCAGGTCCTGACCCGCGATGTGCGCGACGCCTTGCTGAACGTCGCCGCCGACCCGCAGCTGCCGGAGAAACGCCGTGAACGCGCCCAGGAAATGGGCGAGTCCATTGACCTGTTCTGCCAGGGCTTCGAGGGCGAACTGTTTGATCGCGCGGGGACGGCCTGGCCTGAGAGTGATGTGACCCTTGTCGATCTCGCCACCTACGCTCGCGAAGGTTATGAAGCGCAGTTATCCATCAGCTATATCAGTTTGATGAATACCGTGAACAACCTTGCCGAGCGTGACCAATACTTGGGCCGACCAATCATCATGGTCACCGACGAAGGCCATATCATCACCAAGAACCCGTTGCTGGCACCTTTCGTGGTCAAGGGGACCAAGATGTGGCGCAAGCTCGGCGCCTGGTTCTGGCTGGCAACGCAAAACCTGGCCGACTTCCCGAATGCCGCGCAGACCATGCTCAACATGATCGAGTGGTGGATTTGTTTGAACATGCCGCCCGCGGAAATCGAGGAGATCGCTCGGTTCAAAAAGCTCACGCCGGCGCAGAAAGCCTTGTTGCTCTCGGCCAGCAAGGAGCCGGGCAAATACACCGAAGGCGTGGTGTTGTCGAAGAAGCTCGAAACCCTGTTTCGGGTGGTTCCGCCAAGCCTATACCTGGCCTTGGCCATGACCGAACCCGAGGAAAAAGCCGAGCGTTGGAGCCTGATGCAGGAGCACTGTTGTTCGGAATTGGACGCGGCCTACCGGGTCGCGGAACGGATCGATAGAGCCCGAGGCATCGATCCCACCTAGGGCGGGCTATTCAGGCATCACGCGGTTGAGCCAGAGCAACTGACTAGTGCGCTACGCCCCGCAGCCGTTGCTGAATCCTCAATAAAAATCCTGCTTCAAAGGCATCCTGGCCGTCACCGACAGGAAAGGTCTTGCGCACTTGCGCCAGCGCCCACCATAGCGGAGTCTCGCCGCTACTATCGAGCCAAGCCTGAGCAGCTTGCACGCCCTGCTCGATCATCGACGCAAATTCACTGCCCCACGGTGTCAGCACACTCGGACAACCATCAGCCGCTGGAATTGAAATCAAGTTTTCGTCCATACACACCTTAGAGTTCTACTGGGAGGCCAGAGACTGGATTCGATTTCGACCATCGTAACGCAACAAAAGACACGCTCATGACCAATAATGAGCATTAAATAGCTTAGACCATTGCAAATGTAGACTATATCCCGTGGATTGAGAGTCTCTCAAAGCGCAATTTGCGCACATGGCTCAAGACTACGAACGGCTTCGCGTGCAACTGGCGGAGAACATCCGCTGCATGCGGCGCGTGAGACACCTCACCCAAGAGCAGTTGGCGCTCATGGCTGAGGTGGACCGTACCTATGTCAGCCAAATCGAACGGTGCACAGGCAATCCGTCACTGTTGGTCCTGTGCAAGCTCGCCAATATTTTCGGCATCACCACCGATCAATTGCTGATCGAGCCCACCGCCCTGCAGCAGATGTTGCACGTCAAATCGTAGTCGTCGCTCTCGCCCCCGTGTAAACCGATCTTCCGGCTCTCGCATTTTGCGCTGACAGCCCGCATGGGGTCGTCGAACCTGACCAGGCTTTTCACTTCAAGAGCCTAAATCATGCCTGCGCCCTCCTCACTGAATGCCTACCCACAACTGAGATCGGCGGCACTGGGTCTGCTGCTGGTCTCTGGACCCAGCGGGGCGCTGGATAGCGCCAGCATCACGGCTTCCGCGCTATCGCCAAACTGCCTCGAATACCGGGTCGTCGGTCTATGTTTTTGGCTGTTCTGCACGCCCTTTGGCTGCAAAATCAAAACCTCGACCAAGGTTCGTCATTTTACGCCTGAACTGGTGGTCTCCAGCTACGCCACCACCGGCAACAACCCGTGGACCGAGATGGCCGTTCTATCCAGCCCTATCAGCGGCGCGGAGGGCGGCGGCAACCTGATCACCCCCAACACCCGACGTGACAACCTGGCCCGCTTCAAGAATGTCGATGGCATTGGCCACCCCGGAGGCTCGGCCGTGACGCAATTAGCTTCGCAATCCGGCTATGCCTGTGCCAGTGGCGCCACCGCGTTCAAGCCCTACTACCTGAGCACCCTGGATTTATTGGCTTGGCGCCATGGCATCCCGGAAAGTGTCTACCCCGAATCCCTCATGCCCGGCGTTCGTGAGATCGGTCAGCAGGCGGCGGGAAACATGTGGGGCAACGTCTATCCCCGTCAGGGCTTTTTGGTGCAGCTTGATGACTTCAAGGCCGCCGCGGTCATGGCGCAACGGGCCGGCGATGTCATTACCCGTCACGGACAGCCCCATGTGTACTTGCCGCTCACCCCCGACAAACGCGACGGCTATTGGCCGCCGGGGCCGATCGTGGAAAACGACGCTTCGACCCACAAATGGCAATTGCTTTACCCCCAGGTTCAGCCCACCTGCGCCATTTTCCCCAGCGATCCGCTGCAGAGCGCCGATGGCGGCTACGCATGGTCGCTGTGGCGGCCCTACAGCTGCTGCAAACGTGAAGGGCAGACTTTGCTGTTCAGCATCGACTTCGCAGGAGGTACTTCATGAATCGCCCCCTTACCCGATCAGGTTGTAGCGTGATGCGTCTGTTGCTCTGCGGACTGTTGCTCATGGCCACGCATGCCCGCGCCGCCGAGGACGATTACCGTTTGGGCACTCAGGGCGACGTGCTCGACGATCGGGTGATGTTCACCATTGGCGGCGGCTCGGCGGTGGGTTCCCCGAGTTCGTTCTACCGCCCCAGCGGTCTCGGGATCGGCGGGTCCTGGCGAGCGAACCTGATGTGCGGAAACATGAGCCTGAGCAATACCCTGCAAAACCAGTTGAACGGCGTCACCGAAGGTTTCCAGCAAATCATGGGCAGCATTGTGCAGAACGCTACCCAGGCGGTGATGTCGCTGCCAGCGTTGATCATTCAACGCGCCAACCCCGGCCTCTATGAATTGCTGAGCAACGGGGTGATGCAGGGGCGTATCGACTTCGATCGCTCCAAGCTGACCTGCCAGGCCATGGCCGATAAAATGGCGGACAAGGTCGGTCCAGCCGGCTGGGGCGCGCTGGCCAAAAACCAAGAAATGCAGAGCCATCTGGAGCAAACCGGTGGGGATGCCGTCGCCGCAGTGAACAACACCGAGGCGCAGAACGGCAACCACGGGGTGTCCTGGGTCGGTGGGCAGAAAGCTGGCGGTAACGGGCAGACACCGATCCGGGTGACCGCCGACGTGGTTCGCGCCGGCTATAACCTGTTGCATAACCGGACGGTGGCGGACAGTGCGTCGATCAGTAGCCACGACTGTCAGGGCGGGGCCATTTGCCAGACCTGGGCGTCGCCCCAAGAGGAGTCCGAGTGGGCGGTCCGCGTCTTGGGCGAGACGGAAGTCGCGACCTGCGACAGCTGCGAAACCCTGCGGGCGACCGCAGGCAGCGGATTGACACCGCTGATTCAGGAGGCCTACAGCGAACGCCTGAAAGCCTTGCAACAGCTGCTATCGGGCGCACTCCCATCTACCCAGGACAACTTGGTTAAGGCCTCCAGTCCGATGCTGCCAGTCACCCGCCGCGTCATCGAAGCCCTGCGCGACGATCCCGACCAGGATCTGCTGGCACGGCGCTTGGCCAGCGAGACGGCTTTATCCAGTGTGCTCGACAAAGCCCTCCTGCTACTGCAAACCCTGTTGGCCGGCAGTCACGAACCAAACGTTGCTTCCGCCGAACCAGCCCAAACTGCCTTGACGAAAAACATCGACGCCCTAGAGCGTGAAGTCCGCTTGCTGCAAACCGAACTGCAGGTCCGGCAGATGCTGGCCACCAACACCGCCAGCCTGGTACTCGATCGGCATGCCGGGGGGGCCGACGCCTCGCGTACCATCGAGCAAGGCGACCCCGAGCCGGGCCGGCTCAACAACGCCAATGCCGGACAAGTGAAGCCATGAAACGCCTACGGCTGTTCACGCTGCTTTCGGGTCTGGGGATTGCCACGGTGATGCTGCTGATCGCCGCACTGCTCACCCAGATCGGCAGCACGGCGCTGGGCAGTGTTGAAAGCTGGCAACTGGCACTCGAATCGGCACGCCCTTATCTGCGGGTATGGCGTGCCCTGCTCTACTGCGCCCTGTTGGCGCTCTGGTGGGATCTGCATCGCCGCTACCGCCATCGACCAGCGGATCGACTGCGCTTACAGCGCATCGGGACCATGGGGCTCGCACTCTTTACCTTTGTCGAACTCACCCGACTGTGAGGCCTCCACCATGCTCATGAGCACCAACAGCTACTTGGAGTTTTACCTCTCCCTGCTGGCCTGGATCATCAACAACGGCCTCTGGAGCGTCTTGTCCGACACCGGGCTGTTCGCCGCGCCCTTCGGTGCCATCATTCTGCAAGAATGGCTGTCAGCCCGTCAGCAAGGCGCGGATGAAGGTAACAAGGGATTGTTCTCGGTGCCACGGATCGAAAACCGGTTATGGCTGGCCTACATCGTGGTGTTGTTCGGCTGTGCGCCGGTCTTCCCCTTGAGCCTCGCCTCGATGACGCTCGATGCAGCGGCCAGCCAACGTTGCGGTATCAGTGTTACCAAGCCAGCGGACACCGCCTGGGGTGCCACCTTCAACACCATCGGTGAACGTTCCGCCAACGTGCCCGTCTGGTGGTTTCTGGTGCATGCAGTGAGCAAAGGCGTGACCGCGGCGGCCTCCGGCGCCATCCCCTGCGCACCGGATATCCGGCAAATGCGCATGGAGATCGACAGCTCACGAATTGACAGTCAGGTGCTGCTGCAGGAAGTCGCCGACTTCACTCGCGATTGCTACGGCTATTCCCGCTCGCGGTTGTTCACCAACCGTCCGCAACTGGACAAGGCGCAAAGTCATGACGCCTCCTGGATCGGCTCGAGCTATTTCCTCGAGACACCCGGCTACTACGATACGGATCGTTCGCGCACGCCGCGGGTCAGTTGGCCCTATGACGTGAGCCGCGATGTGTCCTTGCCGCGGCTAGCGAACGGCGCGGGCTATCCGACCTGCAAGCAGTGGTGGAGCGATAGCGGGGTCGGCTTGCGCGAGCGTTTGATCAAGGAGGTCGATCCTTCGCTGCTGACGCAGCTCAAGGGCTGGCTGATGGGCCGTTCGAACACCGAGATCGAGGATGCCACCCTGCGCGAGCTGGTCAGCCCGCGCCAGCAATCGAGGTCCATGTCGCCCGGACAGGTATTTCAGGACTACGGCTCCAGCGCACGCGGCGGTTCGATCAATCAGGGGCTCAACAACCTGGCCACCAACACCGGATTGGCCCTGGGCTCCTTCAGCAATTTCCCGGCCATGAATGCGCTTCGCGCCGCCCTTCCGATGGTGCAGGCGTTCCTGATCATGGGGGTCATCATCAGTTTGCCTCTGATCCTGCTGGTCAGTACCTACCAATTGAAGACCGTCATGACGGTGACGTTCGCGCTGTTCACTTTACACATGCTGACCTTCTGGTGGGAACTGGCCCGCTGGGTCGACTCCAGCATGCTCAATACCTTGTACAGCCAAGTGTCGGCGTCCAACAAAGTGCTGTTGTCGCTGCCGACATCCGGCGTCATGGATGGGACGGTCACGGCACAGGTGATTGAGTATGTGATGGGCGCGATGTTCATCGTGCTGCCGATGCTGTTTTTAGGGGCAATGAGCTGGGCGGGATATTCAGTCGGTAACGGGATACAAGGCATGTTGGCAAACGGTAGCAAAGCAGCAGGTGATTCAGCGAGCAAGGGTACGGATCAAATGCTGGGCGCCGCTAAGCGCTCAATTAGATGACTTACAGTCGCCTATATAATGCCCGTTGTCGTCGAAGTCACCTATGTAGAGATCAGCCCCCATATAGTCTGGCCCTGGATTTTCCTCTTGATGATCCGAACCAATACAAGCCCTGAACCATAGCAAAGCGATGACACCCAGCAGCATCACAATAAACGTGACCAACCAAACGCTGGCAAAGAGCAACGCTCCCAGCAGTGCCAATTTAGCAATCAGAAAGCTTCCGCGAACAATGCCTTTACCTGCAGGTAGACCTGCTGCCACCGCACGCTCGGCCACGCGGGACTCGAACGTTTTCAGCCGGCGATAACCACGCTTTAGCGACATGCCACAGCCATAGGCACAGCGCTGGGCACGGGAAACCGGAACGGGGTTCTGCGTCGGCATGGTCTCGTCCTCTCTGAGCGTGTTCATGATGGAGACAGCAGTATCAGCGTACTACTGAAAACGATCCGCGCTTGACCGTTTATCAGTTTGCCCGGCCGAAAAACCCTCACTGGAAGACAGCAGACAAGCCGCGTGAAACATCATTACTGAAGGGGTTGACCCACCTAAACCGCGCAACTAAAACCCTTAGTACGGACTGCTGTGATCGACAGCACCTGCCCAGGTAGTCAGAACCTTTAAGACTACGTCACCTTGGTGATGGTTCTCCCCCCAAGTGCGATTAGCGTTCGGTAGCTCGCACGGTCACCACTGCTGCGGTGATGAACGCCCACTGGTCTTCAGAGCGCCTTTCGAGCCCTGCTCGTCAGGTACGCCCACGCTTTTTTTCAACCCACTGCAGGGATTTTTCCACGTACGACTCAGCCCTTATCTCCACAGTCGGATGGCCTGCAAGACCTGCATCCATCAAGCCCATCACCCAACCGGGGAACCCTTCCCGGCGGGCAAGGCGTTCCTCCGTTTTCTATCGAGGAAACAGCCATGCGCGATATCTACCAAGACGTGACCGATAAGATCGTGACCGCTTTAGGCCAAGGCGTTGCTCCCTGGATCAAACCCTGGACCTCAACTGGCTCATCGAACCACGGTACTCACCAACCCTTCCCCATCAACGCCATTACTCGGCGTGCCTATTCGGGCATTAATCTTCCCCTGCTCTGGGCAGAGGCCCGGTTGCAGGGCTTCACTCAAGATCGTTGGCTGACCTTCAACCAAGCCAAAAAAGCCGGTGGGCGCATCCGCAAAGGTGAGCACAGCACCTTGGCGGTTCTCTACAAGCCTATGGAACGCGAAGAGCAGACTGAAACAGGTCAACCCGTTCTCGATGAGAATGGTGAGCCCAAGGTCGCTTACTTTGGCATTCTCTGGAGACATTTCCTGTTCAACATCGAGCAAACGGAGGGACTCGATGCACTCAATGGACCTTTGATCGAAACAGAACCGAGCGAGCCCTTTCAGGCCAACAGCGCGGCGGAAAATCTGCTGCTAAGTTCTGGAGCAAAGGTCATTCATCGGCCGGCCGATCAAGCCTTTTACCACCCGCTGAGGGATTTCATCCAACTGCCAACAAAAGCGCAGTTTCAAGACGAAGGTGGATACTACGCCACTGCACTTCACGAGCTGACGCACTGGACCGGGCATCACTCTCGGTTGCAGCGCGAGGGTGTGACGTCACCCTGTCCTTTCGGCTCGCCCGGCTACGCTTTTGAGGAGTTGATCGCCGAAATGGGCGCTGCTTTTTTATGTGCCTATGCCGGCGTACAAGGAGAGCTGCGGCATGAAGGGTATATCGACTCCTGGCTCGGGCTGCTCAAGGCTGACAAGCGTGCGATCTTTCGGGCCAGTGGCCAAGCTCGAACGGCATCCGAGTATGTGCTCAACCTGGAGCGAAAATGGCAATCAGCGGTCCTGGATGACCCGCTGTGCATGAACGATGGCACTTAATCATTATCTCTCCGCTGCAACCGCTTCACAGGGCCCAACGCGAGTTGGGCTTTTTTTCGGCCCTAAACCACAGAAGGCCTCACGCTGCGGTACTGTACAGGAAGTGGTCGCACGCCAGCAGCTAGCTGTTATTTATCCAGGTTTTGCGCAAGGAAATCCACAAGCTCCAACGGTCTTCGGCTGTCGATCACCTTGTAGATCAGATCACGCTTGCTGCGTGGCAACTTCTTGACCACGCTCTTCGCAGAAGCCCTGACAGCCTCGTCCGTTCCATGGATACGGGCCGCCAAGAGCAGCACCAATGTCGCGTCAGTGAGGTTCATCGCTCGCCCCCAAAAATATGCAGCGCAGTGTACCGACTCTTGCCTTTTCCGTACCAGCACGCCCCCTCAACAATACGATGCCCAGTGGTATCGATATTCCCATTGCTGCACAAAAGGTCTCAAGCCAAAAGGACAGGTAAGGGCTGGAAGGGAATGGGGCCGCAAGGGTAAGAGCGCTATCCAAAAAGGCTAAAAGGCCACTGCCCCAGTCACCTGCCGGAGGTCACGATGCTCAGTCTGTTTCACCGCAAAAGGTCAATGCCCCCTCCGCCACGCACCGTGAGCGTTGCCGAAGGCTACCTGCCCATCGAATCCGCCCACACCCTGTTAGCCGCGGAGCATCGCCGCCAGTTGCTCGATCGTATTTGGCAGTACACGGCACTCTCCCACGCGCAATTCACTCAGCTCTACTTGCAGCCAATCCAGCGCTACGCCGAACGCGTCCAGCAACTCCCGGCCAGTGAAACGCACCACCATGCTTATCTCGGCGGCATGCTCGACCATGGCCTGGAGCTGGTCGCCTGCAGTCTGAAACTGCGTCAGTCCCATCTGCTCCCCACCAGTGCCGCGCCGGAAGACCAAGCCGCCCAGACCGATGCCTGGTCGGCCGGCATCGCCTATGGTGCATTGCTGCATGATATTGGCAAGATTGCCGTGGACCTGCAGGTCGAACGCCAGGATGGTCGCCCTTGGCACCCCTGGCAGGGACCGTTGGATCAGCCCTACCGCTTTCGCTACCTCAAGGGTCGTGACTACCACTTGCATGGCGCCGCCGCAGGGTTGCTCTACACCCAAATTCTTGACCGGCCGATTCTCGACTGGCTCAGTAATTTTCCGCCGCTGTGGGCCAGCTTACTGTATGTCCTGGCCGGTCAGTACGAACATGCCGGCGTACTCGGCGAGTTGGTGATTCAGGCCGACCGCGTTTCCACCGCGCAGAACATCGGGGGTAATCCGAGCAAGGCACTGCAGGCCCCTATTCATTCGCTGCAACATCACCTGATCAGAGGACTACGGCACCTGGTTCAACACGAGCTGAAACTTAACCAACCGGGTGCCTCCGGCTGGCTGACCCAAGACACCCTGTGGCTGGTCAGCAAGACAGTCACCGACAAGTTGCGCACCTATCTGCTGTCGCAGTCGATAGAGGGTATTCCCTCGTCCAATATCGCCGTATTCGACGAACTCCAGTCGCACGAATTGGTCGAGTCGACTCCGGAAGGCAAAGCCATCTGGACGGCTCTGGTGTCACAGGGACATTGGCAGCAGAGTTTCACTTTTCTACGCCTTCAACCGGCGTTGATCTGGGGCAACGAGGAGCGCCCCGAGGTTTTCAGCGGCACGGTGAGCGTGGCCGTCGATGACCAGCCGACTAACGCTCAGGCATCACCACCCACCTCCGAAGCTGGCAGTGCAGGATCAACTCAAAGCCCATCGCCGCCCAATCCACTGGCGATGGCAGATGCCGACTACCTCGGAACATTGTTGGACATGTTCGAACCGGCAGAACCCGAAATCGACGAGGCACCGCCAGAGCCCCCTCTCGAAAGCTCATATCCCCCTTCGGAGACCCCTGGCCAAGCATTCTTGGACTGGGTCAAGGAAGGCATCCAGAGTCACAAGCTGATCATCAATGACAGCAAGGCCAAAATCCACACGGTGAGCGGCTCAGTGTTTCTGGTCACACCGGGTCTATTCCAGCGCTACGCGCAGGAGTTTCCTGGTATCTCACAGGGTTCAGATCAAAAGATTGAACAATGGCGCTGGGTGCAGAAGCAGTTCGAGAAACTGAAAGTCCACAGGAAGCGTGAAGACGGTCTGAATATCTGGACCTGCCAAGTGCGAGGTCCCAGGAAGAAAACCATCTTGAAGGGGTATCTGGTTGCAGAGCCGAAACTATTTTTTGAATTAATGCCACCCGACAATTCTTTTCTTAAAATCGAAAAAGATTAAATTTTCGTAGTATGGAGGAGTTCTCCGCGTCCGGCCTACCATATTGGAGGTGCGCTGTTTTTTGTGGAAAAATCGACCTCACTTCGAGACCTGAAAGCGATGGTGTGCGTTATGAGTATCTCAGCTAACTCTGGAGGCGCAAAAACAAATCCAACCGTAGCGGCTTTCTCATGTCTAAAAATTAATATTTTCCTCGCTACATCGCATAAGTCTGTTGGCGCCGACGCCGAATTGCCCCAAGTGCCGACGCAAGACTGACCCAACTCCAATCGGCAGAAATCCGGCACAGAAAATGGTTTGCTAGGAATCAGACTGGGCCAGTGGCATCTCGGTAACTGGGTCAATTCAGCGTCGGCGCCAACACACAAACCGTCTAACGCAGATTGCGAAGCAACCCGAACGATGGCAAACCGGTCGAACCGGCGTAGGCAAAACCCTCAACTGTCCAGGTGCGCAAAGCACGGAAAAGCGATTGGGAGCCGACGCGCGAATAGCCCATCATGGCCCTGCATCATCAAAACGATGCCGCAGTCAGAGGCCGAATATACGTGTGCAGTCGGCACGGGCGCCAAAGCGAAGGGGCTTGCAATGAGGAGGAGTCCATATACGGACTGTACTCATGACAACCATAGGAGTGTCAGACCATAACAAAGCACGATGTACTGAACAAAATTTCACCTCAAAAAAACTGTCCTGTCGATACCGATGCCGAATTGACGCGTTGCTGAGCTTTCACTGACCCGGCCTGGCTCCTCACGAACCGTTGCCTGTGCTGGATTTTTACCGCCTTCAAGGTGGAAAATCTTGCGTTGGCACATGAGTCAGCTCTGCATCGGCGTTTCGAGTCTTAAGCCTAACCTCACTTTAACTTCAAGACTAAACGTGGGCTTACTGCGATGAGAGCTAAATTGATGCTAGCGTCAGCCTGCTATCGCAAGCATGCTCACCCCCACATGGTCGCGCGGGTGTGCGCCGAAGTATTGGCGATAACAGCGAATAAAATGTTGTAACGATACAAACCCGCATTCGCTAGCGACATTAGGCATACCCCCTCGACCGGCCTGCAATAGGTCACGCGCGTGTTGCAGGCGCAAATCCAGGTAGCGCCGCGACGGCGAACAACCCAAATATTGCTTGAACAGCCTCTCCAGATGTCGGCGGGAAACACCAATGTTTTCGGCAAGCTCGTCGATGCTTAACATGCGATTCAGGTGTTCGCCCATTAATGCCAGCGTTGTCTGCAATTTGGCCGGAGCATTTTGCGTCGATTGCAAGGGTTTAGCTTGACGGGCAGCCTGCTTGTCCATATTCAGAATCAAACCACGACCGTGAGTATGGGCAAGCAGCTCATGCATCAAACCTTGTACTGCTTGGGGGCCAACGCAAGTCAAACGCTGGCGGTCGACACAGAACGGCGCTGCGACTGGAATCAGATCTTTGAATGCACCTAGCGTCAGCGATGGATCGGGTTCAGGCAAACTGCACCTATAACCGTCCAGCGCACCTATTTGCGCCAAGACCCAACCGGCCTTGCCGAGTGAACCGAGCCTGATAGGCTGCATGGCCCAGTAGCGCAACTGGCTTCGTAGGTCAGGAACGTCTATTCGATTGTGTAGGTTCTCGCCACCACAAAGGATTAACACATCCAGTGACTGGGCTTGGTCCAGTCGCGAAGTGGCAGTAACAATGCCATTGCTGGCATAAAGGGGCTGGCCCTCTGAGCTAAGAATTTGCCAATGACAAACCCCTGGACCAGCAACTTGGTTTGCTAGGCGCAATGGCTCCAGTGCATTGGCCAATGTAAAAAAATCAAATCCTTCCACCAACCAAAAGCCAATGCGTAGAGTCTGTGGTTGTGGATGGCGAGAATTGTTGAGTCGCATGCTTCTCTCCTATGGACCAAGTAGCTCAACACTCGATGGAGCTAACGGCCAGCCCGCCACGTGAGGTCTCTTTGTATTTGTCATGCATGTCTGCACCAGTATCTCGCATTGTGCGGATTACCCGATCTAGCGAGATAAAGTGCGTCCCGTCACCGCGCAATGCCATTTGTGCAGCATTGATCGCCTTCACCGCTGCGATGGCATTTCGCTCAATGCACGGCACCTGTACCAGTCCGCCAACGGGATCACAGGTCAAACCAAGATTGTGTTCCAAGCCTATTTCTGCAGCATTCTCCACTTGCTCGGGACTGGCGCCGAGAATTTCCGCAAGGCCGGCAGCGGCCATTGCGCAAGCAGAACCGACCTCGCCCTGACAGCCGACTTCCGCACCGGAGATAGAGGCATTACGTTTGCAAAGAATGCCGACGGCAGCGGCGGCAAGGAAATAGTCCACCACATCGCTATCCTTGGCCTCCGGACAAAATTTCATGTAGTACTGCAAAACGGCTGGAATAATCCCTGCCGCGCCATTGGTGGGTGCTGTGACCATTCGCCCGCCAGCGGCATTTTCTTCGTTGACTGCCAGAGCGAATAGGTTCACCCATTCCATGGCGCTCAATGTCGACCCGATGACATTAGGCTTTCCAATCTCCAACAGACTGCGGTGCAGGCGTGCCGCGCGGCGCTGTACATTCAGTCCGCCAGGCAATACCCCTTCTTGCTTAAGGCCGCTATCCACACAGCTCCGCATGGCCTGCCATATTTGCGCCAGCCCCTGGCGTATTTCTTCTTCAGTGCGCCATGCCAATTCATTTGCCAGCATGAGTTGAGAAATACTTAGTCCATGCGCTTTACACTGACTCAGCAGTTGGGCGGCATTCTCAAATTCGTAAGGCAGTTTGGTCAGATCCTGATCAAGCTGCCCGCTTGCAGCCTGCTTTTGATCGACGACGAAGCCACCACCGATTGAATAGTAGGTTTCGGACAGCAGCAGGCCGTCATCGGTAAACGCGCTTACAGTCATGGCGTTGGGATGGTAAGGCAGGTTTTCTTCGAGCAGACGCATGTCCCGTTGCCAAATAAATGGCACATGGTATTTACCGGCCAAGAGCAAGCATTGCGTCTCACGAAGATCCAACAAGCGTGGCTCAATCAATAAAGGATCGACCTTATCAGGCCATTCACCCATTAGCCCCATGATCACTGCTTTATCCGTCCCATGTCCGACCCCCGTGGCCGACAGCGAACCGTAAAGCAGCACCTCTATGCGTCTTACCTGCGCCAGCATTTCCTGCTCGCGCAAGGCCTCTACAAACAGAGCCCCGGCACGCATTGGACCGACGGTATGGGAACTGGACGGACCGACTCCTATTTTGAACAAGTCAAAAACACTGATAGCCATCGTTGATCTCCACGCCACTTCAAGGTTGTCAGGAACTCCCCCGATTTTCGGCGTTGAGGATCGTCAACAGGTGTCAGATTTCGACTCCTAAGTGTTCGCTAATACCACTTTCCAGCTGAAAGGGTTTGCAAATCGATCAAGCCTTGCTACTTCAATCTCAGGTGCACGCGCTTTAGCATCTGATCGAATGTCCCCTGGTTTCGCCAGCCCCGGAATCGTTGATACACCGTTGACCACGGGCCAAAGCGATCCGGCATATCTCGCCACGCAGCACCCGAGCAGAGCACCCAGAGCACGCTATCGAGCATCAGCCGGTCGCTCAGGCTGGGCCGCCCCCGGCCATGGGTTCCGGTGAAGAGATCAGCAACCACAGTTTAGGCCTCAGCCGAGAGTTCGTAACACTTTGCCATCACAGAATTCCTTTCCGTAGATAGCTGGAAACTCTACAAAATCTCAGCTCCCGAGGGACGCAAATTGGTTTCTCGGGATTTCGTCCAAAACCTAGTTCGCTAAGCTCGGTGGTTCCTGAAACGAGGAAGGTCGGGGAGAGCAATATCAGCAGTATCGACCTGTCGTACGAGCCCTTGTTTTCATCCGCCAGAACCTGAGAGCCGAGCATTACCAGGGCGGCAATGATCAGCGTTTTCCATGAGTCCATTCCGTGCCGCATCCTTGGTTGCTTGATTGAGGGCCGTCGCCATAACAAGGTGGGCACTCGCTAGAAACAACTAGCCCGACATTGGCCGTCATGGGTTTATTTCACGGCGAACGGCCGTGACATAAGGCATCTTGCCATTATCGTTCTGTGACAATCATCGCGAGCGGGGAAAGGAACATGGCGAATCTGCTGGTAAAAGGTACTCGGCTACTGGTCGTTGGGGCGGCATTGTCCAGCCTGCATGGCTGCATGCTCGATCCGGCGGGCATCGGCCTGCCCCTTGCCCAGGCCGCTTATACGCCGGATGATCCGGAGCCTATCGACCACCTGACCCCGCTCAAGGACATGTATCGGGCGCAGGATTGCCCGCAGTTGGCGCGCACGGACGGGGCGCTGAGAACCAGCATGGCCCAGCCCAGCGAGCACACTATCGTGCCGACGGCGCTGGAAGCTGTTCGCTAGGTACAGGCGGAAAAAGGCTGTCCAGCCGGGGCTGAGGTCGCCGCCACGGTGGCACCAGCCACGGCGCCGGCTGAAAATACAGTGCCTGCCGCCAACACGGCGCCAACTGCAAACACGGCACCGCTCACCGTCAATGTCGCTCCGCCAACGTCTGGGCGGGGCTGGCTGGGCGCCTCGTTGCTTCCGGCCGACAAGCTGCACGACGTCCTGGTCCGTGACCTGGGATTGCCCGACAGCCACGGCGTGCTGGTAACCGGCGTTATCCCGGGTAGTACCGGGGCCCAAGCGGGGATCAAGGCCGCTGACGTGATCCAGTCCATCGATGGTCAGGTCTTCGATCAGACCACCCAGTTGATCGCCTACCTTGCCTCGAACAAGGCGGGCAGTCCGGTGACCCTGAAACTATGGCGCAACCGCAGCAGCTTCAGTCTCGTCGCGACCTTGTCGTATACCCAGCCGCCGATCTAAGCGGCGGCGGGTTCGCAAATCTACTGCTATGCCTCGGCGATGCCAGGCACACTCATCCCCGGCGGCAGCTACTGGTTGAGCACGCCATTCGCCTTGCCGGGCGCAACGGTCAGCAATGCCGCCGAGCGCAGGAAAGTGGTGGGTCAGCAGTTCAAGCAATACCTGCTGAGCCAGGGCGTGAATCCCGAGACGGTCAAGGAGGCGTTCGGCATCTGCAGCCAGGGCATCGGCAACGCAAACACCTTCCTCGAAGCCGAAGAAAATGCGCGCAAACACTCTACCGTTCCTGGCCAGCAACTCCATCAGCGTGAAGATCCTCAGGCAGCCCTGAAACGCGGGCGCATCGCTAGGCTCTGTACAAAATGCATCCGAACTCGGCCATTCTGCGTTGAAAACAGGCTCGGAATGCTCATTGACAACCAGTCAACTCCGCTTCCTCGCCTGTTTTCGCCTTGCCTGGCCTTCGCTCGAAGACATTTTGTACAGAGCCTAAGCGATGGTCATGATATCTCTTTATTGAATCCTCGTTCAGGCGCTTCTGCGCATGACAGGCCAGGATTTCGTCTGCATTTTTATTTGGTCACAAAATCACTGTTCGCTTGGTATCAACAAAAACGCGTCGTTCAATGTGATATCCCACGGCTCGCGCCAAGGTGAGCCCTTCGATATCCCGCCCCTTGGCGATCAAGTCTTCGGGGTAATGACTGTGATCTACCACCTCGACGCCCTGGGCGATGATCGGCCCTTCGTCGAGGTCGTTGTTGATGTAGTGCGCGGTCGCGCCGACCAGTTTCACGCCCTTGTTGTAAGCTTGGTGATAGGGCTTGGCCCCCTTGAAACCCGGCAGCAGGGAGTGATGGATGTTGATCGCCTTGCCATCGAGTTTGCGGCACAGCTCCGGTGACAGCACTTGCATGTAGCGGGCAAGGATCACCAGTTCGGCGCCGGACTCTTCGATCACCTGCCATACCTGACGCTCCTGGGACGGCTTGTCGTTCGGTTCCAGCGGGAAGTGGTAATACGGAATCTGATGCCAGTCCGCCAACGGCTTGAGGTCCGGGTGGTTCGACACCACGGCAACCACGTCCATCGACAACTGGCCGATGCGCTGGCGGTAAAGCAAATCGTTGAGGCAGTGATCGGCCTTGGAGACCATGATCACCACTTTTGGCCGGTGGTGCGGCGGCGTCAGTTCGAAAATCATGCCGAAGGCTTCACCACGCGCCTGCAAGCCCGCGCGGAATGATTGCTCGTCGAAACCGTCGGACTGACGGAATTCCACGCGAATGAAGAAACGGCCCGAGAGCCGGTCATCGAAGGAGTGGTGTTCGGTGACGTAGCAGCCCTGCTCGAACAGAAAGCGCGTCACCGCGTCCACCGTGCCGAGCACGCTGGGGCAGTCGGCGGTCAGAATCCATGTGTCTGGGGCGCGGCTCACAGTGCGGTGACTCCTGTTCGTGTTTTAGGCAACCGCTGCGCGGTTGTTCTCGGGCAAGTATCTCTTCTACAGGTTTGTGGAAATCCGTAAGAGCAAGGCTTGCCCGCGAAGGCGATCTTAAGCCTGAACGCTTAGCCCGAACTCGGCTGCTGCATCCTGCAACCACAACCACCAGTAATCCGAGAAGCTGCGACGAATCAGCAGTTCCCAGGTGTCTTCAGCGGTGTGACGGATCACCAGTTGCGATTTGGCGAACACCGTGCCAACCGCCTTGCCCACCGGGAAGTTGTTGGGGTGCACATCGTAGCTGGTGGATTTCATCAGCAACTGGCGCACATTCGGGCCGCTCAGCTCGAGGATCTGCTGCCCGCCGCTGACGTTGACGATCTGGATGTGCAGGTCGCCCAGTGCTTCACGCAGTTTTTTCTCGGCGGCGAATTCTTCACCGGTCGGCACGATCAGCAGCCATTCATCCGGCCCCATCCATTGCAGGCTGGTTTCACCTTTGACGATGAGGGTCAGCGCGGCCGGCAATTCGATGCCCAGGGCCTTGTGCACGCCGGCAGCGAACGCTGCGTCATGGCCATCGCCACGAATGGTCAGGTGACCGAGGAGTTTTTTCTCGCGCACGGTCACACCGGCGTTCTTACGACCCTTGCCCACCAGGCTGGCGAGGTCGGCGTGATGCAGCGACGACTCGGCCTTGGCCCCGGAGGTTGGGCGTTGTTGGTAAACATTGGCTGTGGTCATAAAGCACCTATTCCTGAATTCTGTGTCGCTCCCACGCCTAGCGTGGAAGCGATCGATTACACGTTCTGGCGATCACCTTTCGGATCGAAGAACACCGAAGAAACGATTTCCGCCTCGATCACGCTGCCGTCCGCCAGTGGCGCGAACACACGCTCACCCATGCGGTTCAGGCCGCCCTTGACCACGCCCATGGCAAACGAATAGCCCAGGGAGTTGTGCGCGTAGCTGGAGGTCACGTGACCGACCATGGTCATCGGGATCGCCTGCTTGGTGTTGAACACCAGTTGCGCCCCTTCCGGCAGCCATTTGGTCGGATCGATCGGCTTGAGGCCGACCAGTTGCTTGCGTTGATCACGCACGCAGTCTTCGCGGTTCATGCCACGCCAGCCGATCCACGAGAACGGTTTGGTGCGACCCACGCACCAGCCCATGTTCAGGTCGTCCGGAGTCATCGAGCCGTCAGTGTCCTGACCGACGATGATGAAGCCCTTCTCGGCCCGCAGCACGTGCATGGTTTCAGTGCCATATGGCGTCAGGTTGTACTTCTTGCCGGCATCGACAATCTTCTCCAGCACACCCATCGCATAGTCGGCCTGCACGTTGACTTCGTACGACAACTCACCGGTAAACGAAATCCGGAACACCCGCGCTGGCACGCCGCCGACCAGACCTTCTTTCCAGGTCATGAACGGGAAGGCTTCGTTGCTCAGGTCGATGTCGGTGACTTCGCTGAGCAGCTTGCGGCTGTTCGGCCCGGACAGGGTCATGGTCGCCCAGTGGTCCGTCACGGAAGTGAAGTACACCTTCAGGTCTGGCCATTCGGTCTGCTGATAGATCTCCAGCCATTGCAGCACGCGAGCGGCGCCGCCCGTGGTGGTGGTCATGACGAAATGGTTGTCGGCCAGGCAGGCGGTCACGCCGTCGTCGAACACCATGCCGTCTTCTTTGCACATCAGGCCGTAGCGCGCCTTGCCCACATCGAGCTTGGTCCAGGCGTTGGTGTAGATGCGGTTGAGGAACTCACGCGCATCCGGGCCCTGGATGTCGATCTTGCCCAGGGTCGATGCGTCCAGCAGGCCGACGCTGTCGCGCACGGCTTTGCATTCACGCTTGACCGCGGCGTGCATGTCTTCACCGGATTTCGGGAAGTACCAAGGACGCTTCCACTGACCGACGTCTTCGAACTCGGCGCCATTTTTCAGGTGCCAGTGATGCAGCGCGGTGAACCGCACCGGCTCGAAGATGTGCCCACAGTGACGACCGGCCACGGCGCCGAAGGTCACCGGCGTGTAGTTCGGGCGGAACATGGTGGTGCCCATCTGCGGGATGGTCACGTTCAGCGAACGGGCGGCAATCGCCAGGCCGTTGACATTACCGAGCTTGCCCTGATCGGTGCCGAAGCCCAGTGCGGTGTAGCGCTTGACGTGCTCGACCGACTCGAAGCCCTCGCGGGTCGCCAGTTCGATGGCGGCGGCGGTGACGTCGTTCTGCAGGTCGACAAATTGCTTCGGCGCCCGTGCAGTGTTCTTTTCGTGCGGCACCTGGAACAGTGCCAGGGTCGGCTCTTCCAGACGTGTCAGGACCTTCGGCAGCGTCGCTTCGACCGGACCGAAACCGGCTTCGCTGGCCGCGCGCACGCCGCCTTCAAAACCGTCGGCCAGAGAATCACCGAGGCCATAGACGCCGTTGATGCCACCGACGCAAACGCGTTTCTGCGGTGCTTCACCCGGCACGAAACCGAGGATGTCTTCGCGCCAGGTCGGC
>JTFP01000577.1_pt1 | contig 23137 bp, 20 predicted proteins | sample 235421 | NCBI WGS metagenome assembly JTFP01 (sample SAMN03067591, study PRJNA260954) | activated sludge metagenome | biome: Sludge; feature: Wastewater; isolation source: sludge from laboratory unaugmented bioreactor treating industrial wastewater | place: India:Gujarat | collected 2013-04 | reverse complement strand
GGCATTGCCGTGCGTAAAAATGATCCATTAGCGGGGGAGCTGAATAAAGCCTTGGCAGAGCTGAAGTCTGATGGGACATATGATCGCATTCGCAAAAAATACTTTGAATACGATATTTCGGGAAATAACTGAGCCTCTCGGAGAGCAACATGCAGCTTGATGAGGTCGAGCAGTTTGCACTGAACCAGCTGTTCAATGCAGATGGCACGCAAGGTGAGGTGGCGCAAGCATTTCGTTATAAGGTACAGGAGCGAAGGATCACCGTTGCCGGGTTTTTTTCCATCATAAAATGCCTGGGTCCTTCGGAATATATTCAACCGTCGCAAGAAGTAAGCAAGTCGTTTACGCACCCTCGATTCGAAAAAGGGGGGATGTTTATTTGCTGGGTTGAACATGATTTAACACTTTGTCTGGAAGGCGTCGCCAAGGGCGGAAGCTGGCCTCCTGAACTGATACCTTTTGCGTTGCAAGGATGCAATAGAGGCTGAGTTTGGCTACTCGTCCCTTGTGCGCGTGGTAGCACGCAAGGGTTTTTCGATCCTTGGCTGACGCGCCCAAAGATTATTTCTGGTTGCACGTTAGGTCTGTGCGGCATCACCACTAAATGGTGCAAGTCAGTCCATGACTGGAAGAGCGCAATGAATCGGTTCGTAGTTTGAGATCGATTCATCAGGCCTACCTGATGAAATTAAGGCCTGCCTGACGGCAGGCCAATACCGGGCCCGCACATAAAAAATCCGACGCTCTTACTTCGACACATAGCTGCCATTAACGACCGGCAGCTATGCCCCAAGCGGTGTTAAAAAGGTTTCCAGACTTTAAAGTCTACGTCCAATCTCAAATTCCCACAGCCACTGCCGATCAAAAACTATTTTATTCACCGCCAGCAAAATTGAGAGCATGCTTTGCTTAGACGATGACCGGTATGCTGGCCCATGCGCGTTTATGTAGCAGCTCACAGCCATTTTCAGTGATCAAAATGTTTTCCTCATGCACCATCATTTTTCCGGGTGAGAAGGTCATTCCCGGCTCCAGCGTCAGAATCATTCCTGGCCGCAGAATAACGTCACCACCCGGCACATTGGATGGCCATTCTGTCAGTTGCATACCCAGGCCGTGCCCCATGCGCCCCACATTATTTCCTAAGGCTCCCGCATTTTCCAACACGGTCCACATCGCTTGCCATACATCGCCGGTGGTCCGTCCAGGAGCGGCAATCTTTAGCCCTGCTTCGGTCGATCGATAGACCGCCTCATAAGCAATATGGGTATCGGCCTCGACACGACCAAAGCCGTAATTGCGGTCAAAGTCGCTGAAGTAACCATCGAAGTTGGCGCCGGTGTCGATGATCAGTACATCCCCTTCTCCTAGAATACGATCACTCGGCCCCATAATGATATTGTCGTAACCACCTTGCCCGGAGGCGGAAATTAGGTAGGGACAGGAGTCCGCGCCGAGGCGCAGCATCTCCAAATGCATGGCTTTACACGCCTCACGTTCAGTCATTCCAGCACGCAGGTACTCGCGTAGGTAGTCGAAGCTGGCCGCCGTCACCTCGCAGGCAAAGCGTATCTTGGCGACTTCTGCGGCGGACTTTACACTGCGAATTTCCCTTACGCTCGTCGACACATCGACCATTTGCTGCTGGCTCAAACGCTGCTGCAAAGCAGCGAAATTGGCCGCTGGCATACGTAGATGGGTTTCAGCCCCGAGCATCGCACCAATGCGCCGATGCTGGCGGGCCACTTCAGTCAGGGTGTCGGCCAACAGGGACACACCATCGTCCTCGGGACGCGGCGATGGCCAACTGCGCACGTCGTCGATCCAGGTCTGTTCGAAACCGGCGACGCCAATCTCAGGCACCACGGCTATCGGTCGGCCACTGGCCGGTACCACAAGAAACCAGGGACGCGTCGGGCTCTCCCAGAACTGCGACTTGAAGCCGCTGAAATAACGAAACTCCGGTTCGGTGGAGAAAAAGACCGCGTCTATCCGGTCCTTGGCCATGAGCAGTTGCAACTGCTGCGTGCGTTGTTCGAATTCTCTGTGATCAAAGCCCCGTGAGGGCGGTGTAAGCTTCGCCATGTAGATTCTCCTCTATGTGCAAATGGTTGTGGGCGCCAGACTGCACGGAACCCGCAGACTCCCTGCTGGCTCGCGACCTTAGTGGAAGGCCATATCGCGCAAGAACAAGGCGATACCAGGGAAGAAGATCAACAGCGCAGTGAGCAAGCTGAGAATCAGGATGAACGGCAAGGTGCCCCTGATCACCTCGAGGTACGGCCGATTGAATATTGCGATGGCGGTAAAAATGTCGCAACCAAACGGCGGTGTCGCCGAGCCGACCGCCATCTGCAGGGTTATCATCACCCCAACCAGAATTGGGTCCAGTCCCACTGCGGTGACGATGGGCGTGAAGATTGGCGTCAGGATCAGCAGTACGACTACCGAATCGACGAACATGCAGCCGACAAAGAACGCCAGCGCAATGACAAACAGCAGGTATTCGGGAGAGGCACTCTCCAAGTTGAGGGGAGCCAGCAAGGCCTGTGGAATCTGCTCGAAGGATATATACCAAGAGAACGCTTGACCGATGCCGACCAGAACGAATACCACCGCGGTAATCAGCCCGGTGCTCAGGCCCGCGTCGAGCACATCTCGCAGCCCAAGTTCGCGGTAGATCACACATTCCACGATAATCGCATAGAGCACCGAGAACGACGCAGCTTCAGTGGGGGTGACGATGCCAGAGTAGATGCCGCCGACGATCAGCGCCGGAAAACCGAGTGGCCACAGTGCTTTCTTAAAAGCTTGCAACTTCTGCCGCAGGTCGGTCTTCTCGACCAAGGCGATGCTTGAACTGTGCTTAACGCTATAGAGGAAGCAGTACAGCGAAAACAGCATGGCTAGCAAGATGCCGGGGCCGATGCCAGCAATAAACAATTCTCCAACGCTAGCGTTGGCGAGTGTGCCATAGAGAATAAGTCCGATGCTTGGCGGGATCAGAAATGCAATATCGCTTGCATTGATGATCAGGGCCATGACAAAACTGTCTTTATAGCCGGCCTGCAGCATCTTCGGGCGCATGATCTGACCGACTGATACCACAGTTGCTTGGGTCGATCCCGACACCGAGCCGAATAGCGTGCAAGCAAGGCAGGTGGTAATCGGCAGACCGCCGCGCAAGTGCCCGACGAAGGCTTCAATTAGCCCCAGCAGATTCTGCGAGGTATGCCCTCGGGTCATGATATCGGCGGCCAGAATGAACATTGGCACGGCAATCAACGCATTGGGCGAGATGCCCGTCACCATCTGCTGAATGATCACCCCAGTATCGATACCGGAAAAATGCACCATCCCGATCAGGGTGCTCACCGCAAGCGGGACCACCATCGGAAAGCTGAGAAACAACAAAACGATCATCACTGCTGCGAGGGTGAAGGTGATGACGTAGACATCGGGATCGCCGGCAATAGCATCGGCGATGAATTGCAAGAGCCCGCTCATATCGAATCCCCGAGTTGAATTGATTCGCTCTCGACGACATCGTACGAAAGATAAATTTCACGGTGACAAAGGTTCATCAGGAAGCAAATCAGGTACTGCACACCGGCAACGCTGAAACCGATCGGAATGATCGAGTAGATGATGTAAACCGGAAACTCCAGTGCCGGACTCAGGCGATTGATTTCCTTCAGTTCGAGCACATAAAGAAAGGCTTCGTAACACAAGTAAAACATCAGGGAAGCGGTACTGATGGCGATCAGCGTGGCGATAACCTTTTTGCTGCGATAGCCTAGGTAGTCATACACTGCAGTCATGCGAATATTGCGCCCCTTGCGCACAGCATAAGCAAACCCGATGAAAGTTACAGAAACGATCAAAAATTGATTGAGCTCTTCAGAGAAAAATATACTTTTTCCAAAAAAATAGCGGCCCATGGCATTGGCGTTCGAATTGAGCATAATCAAGATGATGCCAAAACAGACGATAATTTTCTCCAGCTGTTCGGAAATGAAGCTGATTTTTCCAAGCATTTTTTTCATCTATGCAACTCCAGCAAGCCACCACTTACGTGGCGACTTTTCAGCTAACGAATGGTTTATTCAGAGGGCTTTACCTGACTGATGCGTCCGCTACTTCTTGGAGTAAGTTAGCCAGTATTTTCTCGGCACCCTTGCGGGATTCGGATTTTTTCTCGTCCTTGGCGGCGTTTTCGACGATATTGTAGTAGGTTTCATGCAGCCCTACGCTGATTTCCTTGAAGCGGTTTCGCTCAGCCTCGCTCAGTACTACGATATGCATGTTTGGACGATCCGTTAGGATTTTATCCATGTTTTCCTTGTTTATCTTGATCTGGTAATCGTAAGCCGCTTGCTCAGCCGCTGAGATGGCCTTCTTGACCATAGCCTGCTTCTCAGCTGACAAACCGTTGAACCATTTGTTGTTGGCAGATACAGTGCTGACATATACCTGCTGTCCTGGGAATATTAGGTAATTCTGTACTTCATGCCATTTGGCGTTGTAGATGAAGTAGATTGGGTTGACCATGCCGTCGATTGTTTTCAATTGCAGAGAACCATACACCTCACCCCACGACAAGGGCGTGGGAGTGGCCCCAAAAGCCTTATAGGTTTCCACCGGAATGGTCGAAGTGAAGGTTCTGATTTTGTGATTGGCGAAGTCTTCTGGAGTACGAATCATCTTATTGGCACCCCAGACTTCCTCGCCCTCCGAGATCATTGTCATCAACTTTAGGTTAACTTTTACAAAGCGATCTGATATATCTCCGTAAATTGTCTTGCTCTCAGTGAGCATTTTGCGCACAAGAATCTTATCTGTACCTAATACATAGGGTAGGCTGATTGCTTGAACCTCAGGGACATATGATCCGATATGGCCGGCACCTACGGAGACGAACTGGACAGTACCCTTGGCTGTGAGTTCGACGATATCGTTTTCGCTACCCAGTTGCCCGAAGTAATAAATTTTTACTTTGATCTCGCCGCCAGATTCACCTTCAATCACTTCGGAGAATTTCTGCGCAAATATGTCCTGTACGTCCCCTCTATCCTCTTCAGATGCAAACTTCCAAGTCTCAGCTTGTGCGCTGATTGCGATGCCGAGAGTGAGAACTGCAGCAATTATTTTCTTCATGAATACACCTCTTTGTTTTTATATGGCGTTTAGCTATCAATGCATCGGTTATTGCAGTCGATCAGCGACCAGTTGCACCCAATAACGCGCCCCCTTATCCAAAATACGATCGTTAAAGTCGTAATTAGGATTATGTAGGGCGCACCCACCGACCGATTCCGTGCCATTGCCCAGCAAGGCGTAGCAGCCGGGCTTAACCCGCAACATGCTGGAGAAGTCCTCGGAAATAGTGAAGGGATCGCAACTGCCGTTCACCATCTCGCGGCCAAGTGCTGTCGAGGCGGCCTGAATGGCATAGTGAGTTTCCGTGGCGCTATTAACGGTGGGATAAAATGTATTCTCGAATTTGAAGCGGTAACGGGCTCCGGCGGCATGGCAAATACCGGCGACTATGCGCTCCATGGCCTCTTCTATTTTTGCCAGGCTGGTTTCGCTAAAGCAGCGGCAATCGCCTTTGATAGTGACCTGGGAGGGGATCACATTGACCGTACCGTTAGTGATGAACTCGGTGGCGGAAACCACCGCAGTTTCGTGAATCGCGCTTAGATTGCGCGAGACGATAGTTTGCAGGGCCAACACCACTTGCGCTCCCGTTACCAGAGGATCGACGCCCATATGCGGCATGGCCGCATGGCCACCGGTGCCGTCGATGACTATCTCGAAGCTACTCTCGCTGGCCATGATCGAGCCGGATCGAATGGTAAAGCTTCCCTCAGGCAGTCCCGGCAGGTTGTGCATGCCATATACGGCGTCGATCTGAAAACGCAGAAACAGTCCGTCGTCAATCATTGCCTGAGCGCCCTTGCCATGCTCCTCATTCGGTTGAAAGATGAAGTAGACCGTGCCGTTGAAGGTGCGGTTGCGCGCCAAGTGGCAGGCGGCGCCGAGTAACATGGCGGAATGCCCGTCGTGTCCGCACGCATGCATCTTGCCCGTATGCTGAGAGCAATGTTCGAAGCTGTTCTGCTCGTGAATATGTAATGCATCCATATCGGCTCGCAGGCCGATGCTGGCGCTTGCCGAGCCATTGCGCAGGATGCCGACCACGCCGGTTTGACCGACATTGCGCACCACTTCGATACCGAAGGTTTCCAGCTGGTCGGCGATGAACTCGGCGGTTTGCTGTACCTCGAAGCCGCATTCTGGGAAGCGGTGCAGATGGCGACGCCATTCGGTCATTTGGGCAAGTAGTTGCGAATCCAAGGGCGGCATGGTTAAACCTCAACAGTGTTGGTCGACTTGATGTAACGGGGAAATTTAGCGCGCCGGTTAGGGAAGCGCGGTTCCTTGCAAGAGGGCACCGAAGCCTTGTACTGGGGATGCGTACGTCATCAATTGCAAGCTATGCCAGGCTAAGGCTTGGTTACTGCTGACCACCGGCTTGCCGAGACGCCGCTCAATCTGTTCGATGACCAACGAGGTGCGTAGCGCCGTGCAGGACACGAAAAGCAGATCCGCCTGCGGATCACAAACCTTAATGGCTGCATCGGCGATATCCTGGGACGCGATAAAAGTCATGGCAGTATCGTCTTCGAAGCCGAAACCGGCGATGTTCAGTACCTGATAACCCCGGTTTTGAAACAGCGCTGCGACCTCTTGATTCACCGCTTCGGTATAGGGCGTGAGGATTGAGATGCTCTTGGCGCCAAGCCGCTCGAATGCAGCCAAGGCCGCGGTAACTGGGTTGGTCACCGCCACGCCTGGACGGCTTTGATGAACTAGCTCGGATATTCGATCGCTACCGATGGCCACTGTGCCGGAAGTGCAGGCATAGATGATGGCATCCAGGCTAGTGCCGGGCAGGATCGCGTCGGCGGCGGCGCTGATGCCTGGCGCCATGGAGCGCAAGTTGTCGATGGTCAGTGGATTAAAATTGCGCACCCTAGTAGTGAAGATCTCGACCCCTTGAGGATAGAGCCGCCGTAGATCCTGTTCTATGTTGAAATCGGTCGCCAAAGCAATCACGCCAATACGACCGGCCGGAGCCAAATGCTCCAAGGGTTGCCGATGTACCACCTGTTCAACTCTCATCATCGGGTTCTCGCTGATGGCAGGCTTTCGTTCGCCTGTATGACTTATTTTTGTCATGTGGAAATAACTCGCACCACAAGGCGCAAGCCATACTAATGCCTTGAGTGTGCATAAAATCACACAAAACGTATAAAAAAATGCGGTAATTATTCGTTTTTTATGTAAATACCTGTGGGAAAAATCACGATGAAACGTTCAGGATAGTGCTCTAACGGGCAGACCAGAATGCTGAAATCGCTCGGATAACATAACGAGGCAATATTGATATGGTGCAGACTTCCTCGATCGACGGCTTTGATCGCAAGATTCTCGATATCGTGCAATACAGCAACCGTACGACCTCAGAGCAAATCGCCGAGCAGGTGGGGTTATCGCCGGCAGCCGTACAACGTCGACTCAAGCGGATGCGCGAGCAGCAAGTGATCCAGGCGGATATCTCAGTGGTGAGCCCCAAGGCCATCGGCCGGGTCATGACCTTCGTTGTGCAGGTCAGCCTCGAGCGCGAGCGCGCCGACCTAATGGACGCCTTCAAGCTAGACATGAAGAAAAACGAGGCGGTGCAGCAGTGTTACTACGTGACCGGCAGCTCGGACTTCATCCTGATCGTCACTGCCGTTGACATGGCGGGCTACGACCGCTTCACCCGCGAAGCCTTTTTCGACAACGCCAACGTACGCAGTTTCCAGACCAATGTGGTGATGGACGCGGTCAAGGTTGGTCTGTCGGTGCCTGTGGGTGAAGAGCAGGAATGAGGTAAACGTACACTGCCTTTGCAGGCAAGCCGACGCTTTGGACAATGCCAGTCGATACCATAGGTTTACTGCAGACTATTGGTGCTGGCGGTCAATGCACTGGGCTAACTCAACCAACGACCGGGCGACTTGCCACCCGGCCATCACTCGCAACATTATCCAGCAAGCATTCAGCCCACTAAGCGCTGGTAAAGCTCTGGATCGGTGGCCCCTTCGGTACCGATGACCAGAACCTTGCTGGCGCCGTTCAGGCCCAATGCCGCTGCGTACTGAGCGGAACCGCATGCCAACAACGCGGCAGCCAAGCCGGGTACGGCCGATTCTCCGGCTTCGATGGCCGGATCCTGTCTGAATCCCTTGGCCAGCAAACGCATGGTAGCCGGCACTGCCTCTTCGCTGAGGGTCATGAAATCGTCCGCACCGACGACCAGGATATCCCAGGCCAGGGCAGAGACTTCGCCACAGGCCAAGCCTGCCATAAGCGTATCCAGATCGCCCTCGACCACCACTGGCTTACCAGCCTGGGCGCTCAGTTGCAGGCAGTTAGCCTGTTCTGGCTCGACTACCACCAGACGCGGGCGACGCTCGCCCCAGAGATCCCAGAAGTACCCACATACTGCCGATGCCAACCCACCAACACCGCCCTGTATGAAGATATGGGAGGGAATATCCCCCTCCAATTGCTCGACGATTTCGGCCAGCATCACGGTGTAGCCTAGGGCCACATCCTTCGGGATCTCCATGTATCCCTCGTAGCTGGTATCGGAGACGATGATGCGATTATGAGCTTTGGCGTCCTGATCCGCTTGGCGCACTGAGGCATCGTAGTTGCCACTGATACGAATCACCTCGGCACCGAAGGCTTCCATCGCCTGCTTACGCCCCTCGGATACGTCGCGGTGGATGTAGATGACGCAACCACAACCGAACATTTGCGCACCCCACGCCACGGAGCGACCGTGGTTGCCATCGGTCGCACAACTGACCACCACTTCGGCGACCTCGGCCTTACAACGTCCCTCAAGCAGATCGGCGATACTCGGACGGTTACCGGTGCGCGTTTCCAGGACTTTCTGTAATTGCTTCGCCACCGCGTAGGCACCGCCCAGGGCTTTGAAACTTTTCAGGCCAAACCGTTGTGACTCGTCCTTGTACCAGAGTGCAGCAAGATGCACTGACGCGGCTTGCGAACTCAAGGCATGCAAGGGGGTCGGCGCATAACCAGGCCAGCTCTTGATATCGCGGATAGCGTCGCATGATTTGGCAACACTGATAATTTCTTTCAGCTCGTCAGAGTAAGCGCGATTTGCATCCGCTTTCGGGTTCGAAAAATGGGTCAGTGTTCCGATAATATCCTGCATGGCTGTCGCCGTCCTTTCGTCATCAATAAATATGCCAGCCTCGAACCGCTCATGCTTTAGCTGAATGCAGGCGACGATTTAGACCCGGCTGCCTCGCAGGCTCCTTCTGGCCATAATTTCGTTAGCAAATAGCTTGCTGGTGGTTGAGTGCTGTCGTTCGGTCAGGGCTCAGTCACTCGCCATAAATCTATCTATGCGCGGATCACTGAAGCTCTGAAAGCTCATCGTGTTGAAGAAAAGTCTACGGTAAGCCGACGCAGTGACTCCGCAGAACACTCCGAAACTTCGCGGTAATAAATCGTATTTCCTAAGGGATGCGATGGGAGCCCGCAACGCTCATTACGCGCATAGTTCTCGCACGAACTCCGTAAGCTATGGCAGCTGCCGTTACGCGCAGGCAAGCTCGTGACAACCACCCCAGTTGCTCAGCACAGTGCAGTGGGCTTCTCTCGCATTCAGCAAGCCAGCGGTTCCGCTTGGGGGGCGTGCGCATGCGGCAGTTGAGGAGTAGTGATTCTTGAAAAGGGCCGATACCCGTAGCTGCGAAGGCCACTAGAACTCTGAAAATTATGTTACGTCGATTACCTAACTCTGCTACCAAAAATGCTGATCAGTACTGCCGGGATCACATAAATCGGGCCGCAACATAACCGCGGTTATGTTTCGCAAAACATGATGCTGGCTACAAGTCCAGCTTTGAACTCGGCGTCACCGAGATCGGCTGCATGGCCCATGCGCGCCGCAAGTTCTTCGAACTGCACGCTACCAACAAGAGCCAGCTCAACACGCCTTTGGCGGGTGTGGCCTTTGCGGTTGAGGAGCTCGGGCGCAAGCTGGAAACCCGAACCAGCGGGGTCTTGCTCAGCACGATTATCTTGTCGGGGATGGTCGCGATTGCCTTGCAGGGCAACTACAACTATTTCGGCCACTTCGACGTTCAAGATATCCAGCTCGACATCGTTGTCCCGGTGCTGGCGATTGGTATTGGATGTGGTCTTCTGGGTGGATTGTTCAGCCGGATGCTGCTGTGGCCGCAGCGCCATCATCGATTTGTCGTCTGGGAATGGCGCCGCGTGCATCCCGTCTGGTTCGCCGGTATATGTGGAATGATCGTGGCGATACTCGGTTGGCTCAGTGGTGGTATGTCGTTCGGCAGTGGTTACGGGATCACATCCCAGATCATCGTGTCCGATGTCGGCCTGCCATGGCACGCGCCGATCACGCGTTTTCTCGCGACCGTGGTGACTTACTTTTCCGGTATCCCCGGTGGTATTTTTGCCCCTTCCCTGGCGGTAGGGCGGCCATTGGAGCCAACGTCGCGGAGCCCTTCGGACTGGCTGCACAGCCGATGATTGCTTTGTGCATGGTCGGTTTTTTGTCTGCGGTAACCCAGTCGCCGATCACGTCCGCGATCATCGTGATGGAGATGATCGACAGTCATGGCATGGTCATCAGCCTCATGGCCGTGGCGCTGATCGCCAAAGCGGTCAGCGCCAGAATGGGGCCTGAGTTATATCAGCAGTTGGCTCGTGGCTTTCTGCAATCGGCAGACAGTGGCGCATCCCCGCGAAAGCCAGGTTGATCTAACGCACCAGTTGTCGAGCCACTGCACTGAGTGTTTGTTTGTCTTCCTCCAATGTCAGCGACAGGTCTGCGCGTTTCAGCAGAAGGTCTGCGTGCCTGACACAGGCATCGTTGAACATCTGCGGGTTTATCTGCGCCAGACTTACAAGCGCCTTCATCATGCGCAGGTCTACTTCCAGCAAGCTCGCACCGTCTCTGGCAATCGGTGCGAAAAAGTCATCGAACAGGTCATCGACAGTCAGGCCGCGAAGGTAAACCTGCTCGCAGTCTTCATCTATTTTCGCTGCAGAGTCTTGTGGTTTACCCCAACAGGTGAGGCTTCTAACGCCCCGGCCAATGACGTCAATGGCAGTCCCGGGATCGTTGACCGCTGGCGACAAGGCGCGTGAGGCAATCTCTGATAGTACCGACAGCCCGAACCGGGGATCGTGTTCAAACGTTCGGCGTACGCCAATGGTCAAGGCGGCGAGGAGTTTTTCGGTGCTGGCGTGCAATTCGTCTTCGCGTTCCTTGTTCAGGCTAACGGTTCGGGCGAGCGGCATGCCCAGATGGACAAAGCTTCCCGGAAGGATGTCCAGAAAGATCTGTATCTCGCCTGCTTTGGCGATGTCGCCTAGCGCGTGTACATCAATATGTTGGACGTACCCGGTCTGGTGGCCTGTGATGATTTGAGCAGAGGCTGGAATCATCCACTCGGCAGGGTAGGCGGTACCACCCAGATGAGGCCATTGGACCCTGTTGTCGATTGCGTCGATTGTCGCCTGTTCGACACGATCAATGGTTTCACCCACCCGACCGAGTTTGGAAAGGTGATCGATCCAGCGCAGAAGCGTGTAGACAATCAGGATTACCACGGCGATGGTAACCGCGAATAGCAGAACCCTTCCTTGTGTGCCGTAGGCCCCGGTACTCAGTGCGATGATTCCCACCAGGCTGAAAAGAAATGAGCCGATAAAGGTCGCGAGGGCATTTTGTGTCGTGGTGTCCTCCATCACCAGCGTGGTGGCGCGTGGCGTCACGCCACTGCTGGCAGCACCGTAGGCGGGGCGGTCACCATCGTGCTTAACGAAAAAGTGGTCACTGCGAGCATGCTTGAGGCAATGATGCCCAGGATCTTATCCACGGCATCGGCGCCGATACGGGCGGGCAATGATTCGGGAATGTAGTCCTTGAAGACGACGGCGAGCAGCGCTGTTGCCACGCCCAGAAGCGAAAACAGCGTGGCCCTGAACCACAGCCGTTTGGTCAGTTGATGGAGCAGCCAGCGCCAACGAGCGATCATTGTTTATACCTTGTGACAGTGACGTGATCGGTTGGAAGACTCCGAGTCTGAGTCAATAAAGGGGGAGGGCTGATCACCCTAGATGGAGTGTTCCTGATGACCGAAGGTTCATTCAGCAGTTTGGAGTTCCATTGCATCTCGCCTAGCAGCTCCTTATCATCGGCCTGGGTGCGTTGTTGCATACAGTACAGCGCAGGTTAAAGCTCAAACGTTGGTCGGGCCGCCAGCGGAGAGTCAATGTGTCTGATAAATACTCGGCGTCCTCCTCTATCCCCCGTCCTCAGGTTTTAACCGCTCGTGCACTTTCCGCAATAGAACGGTTTTCACATATCGAAGCGGTTAGCGGCATCGTTCTATTACTCGCTGCGCTGGTTGCGCTCATTTGGGCCAATAGCCCGCTTGCTGATTCGTATGAGCATTTCTGGAACACCCAACTCACCTTAGGTTTAGGCGACTTTACAGTCTCGTGCTCACTGCATTTTTTGGTCAATGATGGGCTGATGGCCGTTTTCTTTCTCGTGGTGGGTGCTGAAATACGGCAGGAAATTAATGACGGCGCGCTGGCGAATTTCAAGTTGGCGACATTGCCGCTTGGCGCTGCGTTGGGCGGTGTTTTGATGCCGGCGATCATTTACATGGCGTTCAATCACGGTACCGAAGCCAGTACAGGTTGGGCTGTACCAACCGCCACTGACATTGCTTTTGCTGTGGGGGTTCTAGCACTGCTAGGAAAGTCGATTCCAGGTGGCATACGCGTGCTGCTGCTGGCACTTGCCATCATCGACGACATTGTTGCCATTTTGATCATTGCTGTTTTTTATACCGCGGGCCTGGATTATCTGGGCCTAGTGGTAGCGCTAAGTGGGCTGGTCTTGGTGTTGGTTTTTCAGCGCATGGGCATTGGCAAGGCGTACGCGTACCTGCTGCCTGGCGCCATTGTCTGGTTTGGTCTCCTGAAAACTGGTGTTCATCCAACACTTGCGGGCGTCATTCTCGGTCTTATGACGCCGGTAAACTCAAAGCCCGCAACTGAACGTCCACTAGAGACCATTGGGCGTACGTTCCATGAACTGATGGACAGGTTTGCCCAATCCAATAACAGTCCGCAGGAGGTCGCTAAACCGCTGAAGCAACTCCAGCAAGCCCAGAGGGAAATATTGCCTCCGGTACAGCGCGTTCAGGCTGGACTGCACCCCTGGGTAGCGTTTGGTGTCATGCCGCTCTTTGCATTGGCCAATGCGGGTGTGAGTCTGCAAGGCATCAACCTGGACGATGCTGTCTCGCGGAGTGTCTTTGTGGGTGTGATTTCGGCGCTGGTCCTCGGAAAGCCACTTGGAATTGTTCTGGCGAGCCTCGCCCTCGTCAAACTTAACGTCTGCAAGCTGCCTGAGGGCGTGACATGGTGTGGTGTCGGGCTGGTGGGGCTGCTGGCCGGTATTGGTTTTACGATGTCCATCTTCATCTCGTCGTTGGCATTTTCTGATCCGGCATTACTGTCTGCGGCGAAACTCAGTGTGCTTGCGGCTTCGGCGCTGGCTGCAATCGTCGGACTGATCTGGGGGAAGATGAAGTTCTGAGGGGATTATCCTCGTGGCAACCTCGATAGGTACAAACCACTGTGACACAAAGGGTGGCTCGCCGTTGCGTCGCAGTGGTTTAGTGCCCACTTATTTGTTGTAATGCCAAGAACTCCTGGATGAGTTTTTCAATGAGCGCTAATAGGAACTGTGATGCTCTGCCCAAATATTGAATGGATGGTTACGGTCGGGCTGGGCGACGGGCCGCTACCGGTGGGCGTGAGGATCGCAGTGCCGAGGTTGAGCGGCCCCGCGGTGGTCGAGGACGTCACCGTAATGGCGTTGCAGTGCCACGCCAGGTGGTGTCGGCCAGGTCCTAGTTGTAACGGTTGTTGCTGCGAGCGGTGACCAAAGCGCTGATGGCCACCAGGTTCTTCGCTGCGACTGCGATGCGACGGTCACGGACACCGTCGCCGGTTTTTCCGAGACGGCATCCTTGGCGTCGCTGGCTTCATAGGTGCAGGTGGAGACGATGAATGGCGCGGGGACGATGGCCTAGGGCGTCTAGGCCAAGCGCACGCAGTCGGTGCTGACTGTGCCGAGCCGGAGTCCGGCTTGATCAAGCCCATGACCTTGAGTGGCAGGGTTGGTCGTTATTCGGTCAAACGCGTTTGATTGGTACCAAGTTATCAGCGTCTGGATTGGTCAGCATTTCCAAGCGCTCCCCTAGTGAGCGCCAAGCGTCACGCTTTTCATTCGCATAATCATGGTGTAAGTAATGGCGGCGCACTTTGGAGCCGCCAAGCAGGTGATTCTGGCAGCGGTCGATAATTTCCAAGGTAACACCAAGCTCTTGCATCATCGTCGCGCCTGTGCGGCGTAGGTCGTGCGGCGTCCACTCACCTTTAGTACCGTTGTTCAGCACCAACGTGTTGTCATGGCGGCGGCCTGACAAAGGCTTGCTACGGTTCTTGAACTTCGCCTGCCGGTCGCCCACGCGTTTGGAAATGCTTTTGAGGTCAACATGACCGTCATTGTTGGTGGCGGGGAACAGATATGGGGTTTCGCCTGTCAGGGTATGCAACTCCTTGAACTGACGCAAGGCGAAGCCGGAAAGAAAGACATGGTGGTCTTGGCGCTTGCCTCGCTGGCCTTTGGTGTTCTCGGCTGGGAGTAGCCACGTTCCCTTATCTAGATCGACGTGTTGCCATTCACCCTTCAGTAATTCGCCGATGCGGCAGAGAGTACTCAGGCATATCCACAATGCAATCTGGGCTTTTCGTTCCAGAGGGCGCACCCCGGAGTATCTTTGGCCGGCGGGGAGGGCGCTATAGTCTCGCTCCATGCGTTTTAAAATGTTATGCAACTCCCTGATTTCATCGGAAGACAGTACTCGGTCGCGCTGTTCCTGGTAGTTGTGGTCGAGCAGTTTTTCGACTTCCACCAACTCGGACGGGTTGCCGTCAATCATCAAGCCGCGCCAGGGCTTTCGCTTTTCCGCCCAGCGCAGCATCTGCCCTATATCATTATTCAGGATAACCACGGCCCGGTTCAGGCCGCGAGCTCGTAAAGCGCGTAGCACAGCCAGTAAGTCCTTCTCGGTCAAGTCTCGCAGCGCCTTCTTACCTATGGTGGGCAGCACGTTCTTGCTGAAGCTGCGCCTTAGTTCTGCATTGCCATCCTGACGGGCTACACCGTCCGTTAGCCACTCGTTGAACAGGTCGGCTACTGTCAGGTTCTCGGTGGCCTTGCGCTCGGCTTCGGCAATGATGGCCTTGTTGGCTGCCTGTTCTTTAATTTTATTAGCCTTCTTGTCGTCGCTGGGGTTGATGCCCTCGGCCACTTTCTGTCGTGCTCGATCACGTTCGGCGCGGATGCTGGCTATACCAGAGTCGGGGAAAGTCCCGCATTGATGCCACGCTACCTTGCCATTCCAGCGGAATGCGTATTTAAAGCGAATGCTGATTGAACCGTCCGCTTTGACTCGCACCTCTCCATATAGGCCGCCACCGTCGCTAATAGTGTCGCCTTTCCAATCAGCAGGGATTATTTGTAGTTCTTTAACTTTCCATTCTCCACCTTTACCTGCTTTGGGATATCTGGTCATAGCGATCTCAGGGGTAAACAAAGGGGTAAACAGAAATGGTAGCTAATGCTGGACGTTTATGGCGGTTGCTAGACACGAAGTCTAGTCTAAACCCCTTATATATCTATCTTTCAGCCGTCTAATGTTGTTTCTGGACGTCCAGTGAGATCCATATGTTAATGGCATGGGGTGCTAGGGGTCGAGTGTTCGAATCACTCCGTCCCGACCATATAATTCAACGACTTAGGCCAATGTTCACAGCATTGGCCTTTTTCGTGTGCGTGACATTTGCATGACTTCTCTATTTTTCACGCCTGCTTCCCGCTCCAAAAGGGGTCTGCCGGGAAAACCAAAGGTCATTCGCCTCTTGCCGGTGTGGCCGCATTTTGAGCAGTAGCTTGCTTCATACGAGCAACAGTATTCAGCGCCGCAATCACACGAACATCCACTGCACTCGAGCGTGCATGTCTGGATCTGTTTGTCTTGGCCATTCCGCTTGATCAGGTAATTGGTGCGTCGTTCCAGCCGAAAGCCGGTTAGTTTCTCGGCCACCGTGTAAGTAGCCGGATCCCATCGAAAGTTGTATTTGGCCTTTGGATCATCGGCGAGTCAGTTTACTGGGCGCATGGCGATTCCTCGTCCTCGAATCAAGCGGGAGCGCGCACCGAGCCTGGGTATCTCTTGCGCAAGACGCAACGCGACGTTGCGTCCTGACCATATTCTCTCAAGATGCAGTGCCGCCTATGTTGTTGACCTGGAAAACATCAATGCGCGTGACCTTTTCTGAAGAGTCACCGCTGTCGAACCTCAGGAGTCTATGGCATGGGCGTTTCTACAAGAGATACAGCAGCGACGATACAAAAAGCGTCGATGACAAAGGGGCTCGTGCTTCTGTTTGCTTTTTGTTGCGGTGCCATCGTGGCCAACATCTATTACGCTCAACCGATTATCAGCTTGATCGCCCCGGATATCGGCATGTCGAGTGGACGCGCGAGTTTCATCGTTTCGCTGACTCAGATTGGTTATGCGCTCGGATTGTTTTTCCTGGTGCCCTTGGCGGATCTGGTAGAAAACCGTCGGCTGATGATCGCGACAATTGTGATTACGATCTTCAGCCTGGTAGCCGCCGGTTTGTCCAAGCAGCCGAGTGTATTTCTAGTGGTGTCGGCACTCATCGGTTTCAGCTCAGTCTCCGTGCAGATGCTTATCCCGTTGGCGGCACATCTGACACCGGAAGAATCTCGCGGTCGGGTAGTTGGCGGGATTATGGGTGGCTTGCTGCTAGGGATTCTGCTTGCGCGGCCGCTGTCGAGTCTGGTTGCCGATCATTTGGGCTGGCGGGCGGTGTTTATCGGGGCCGCCGTCTTGATGCTCGTTATCTCCATCGTGATTGGCATGACCATGCCTAAATGGCAACCGACCCATCGCGCGTCGTATGGTCAATTGCTGATGTCCCTGGGACAACTGTTTTGTCACGAGCCCGTGCTGCGTCAGCGCGCGCTTTATCAAGGGCTGATGTTTGCGGCGTTCAGTTTGTTCTGGACCGCTGTGCCGTTGATATTGAGTCGTGAGTTCGGCCTCACGCAAAGTCAGATTGCGATTTTCTCTCTGGTCGGCGCCATCGGTGCAATTGCCGCACCTATCAGTGGTCGACTCGCTGATGCAGGACATACTCGACGAGCGTCGCAGTTGGCCATGGTGCTGGGTATATTGAGTTTCCTACCGGCCTTCATCAATCCCTTTTACGGTGTGATTGGATTAGCGGTCACCGGTATAGCGCTGGATTTTGCAGTACAAATGAACATGGTGCTGGGTCAGCGAGCCGTCTACGCCTTGGGCATTGCTAACAGAGGCCGTCTGAATGCGTTGTACATGATCAGTATCTTTATCGGTGGTGCAATCGGTTCTTCGGTGGCCAGTTCGCTTTATGAACATGCCGGCTGGTTGGCGATTGCTGCGGTGGGAAGCGGATTGTCACTGGTCGCTTTGGTCGTCTTCTCGGTGGTTTCTCGTCGGACCCGAACTGGCGCAATGCTCAAGATGAACAACGGGTGAGTCAAGGAGTGTCATGGACAAGCTGCTCGCATTGAAGATGTTCGTCCAAGCTGTGGATTCGAAGGGCTTTTCTTCTGCCGCTCGACAGTTAGGCCTGGCGACGTCTTCTGTGACTCGGATGATCGATGGGCTTGAGGCGGAACTAGGCGCTGTCCTGCTTAATCGATCCACGCGTCAAATCTCATTATCAGATGCCGGGGCCGCCTACTACTTGAAAGCGCGGGAGGTGCTGAATGCTGTCGCCGAGGCGGATGCCTCGGTCACTGATCGCGGGGAACTCCCTGCGGGCCATCTTCGTATTTCCGTGCCCGTAGCGCTGGGGCGCCGTCTGATTGCGCCGCATATTGCCTCGCTGTTGCAGCGATACCCTCAACTTGTGTTGGACATGACGCTCTCCGATGACATCGTCGAATTACTGGGGGAACGCGTCGATCTGGCGATCCGATTGGGATCGGCAGCAGCCATGGATGGTGTCGTCAGTCGTCCCGTCGGTCATTTCAGACGCCGGGTTGTGGCCAGTGCCGAGTACCTGAATGCACATGGTTTTCCTGAACATCCCATGGACCTCATGCAGCACGAGTGTCTGCGTTTTAGTTACGGCCCAAAGCAACAGGTGTGGACTTTCTTAAAGGAAGGTGAGGAGACTCGGGTACCGATTGAGGGGCGCTTCAAAAGCAACAATGCGGAAGTTTTACGTGAGGTTGCGCTGGCGGGTGGCGGGGTGGCTCTGTTACCTGACTGGCTCGTCAACGACGATATTGGCAGCGGTGATTTGACGTCATTGTTCGAGTCCTTTGTTATCAATCCGAACGATGCCAGTTCGGCCATTTCTGCGTTGTACCTTCCCAATCATCGTGGCTCCAAACGCGTCAATGCGTTTATCGATTTCATCAGCGAATTGCTCGGGCCTGAAGGCTTGGCCGAGCGCTGACCGCCTCATTGCTGTTTTCGCATGTTTGATCCACGACGCAACGAACCCCTTTCGCCATGTGGCACGGCAGATCCCGGAGATTTGAATGAGCACTGCGACATTGCATTACGTCTACGACCCGTTCTGTGGCTGGTGCTATGGGGCGGCGCCGATGATCACGGCGGCCACCGCTATTCCTGGCCTGGAAATTCAGGCCCATGGCGTGGGCATGCTCTCGGGGGACAAAAGCAAGTTGATGTCGGGTGAGTGGCGCGATTTTGTTCGTCCTCACGAAGCCCGGATTACGGCATTCAGCAAACAAACCTTCGCGGACGCCTATGTTCAAGGCGTACTGGAACATGAAAATGTCCAGTTGGACTCTTCACCACCGATTGCAGCGATGTTGACCGCTCAACAGCTGTCCGGACGTGGCATCGAAATGCTCAAACGCCTGCAAATTGCCTACTACCAAGAAGGTCAGGCCATTGCTGACCGAGGGGTAATCGCCGGCATTGCCAATGAGCTTGGGTTTGAACCCGAATCGTTTATGGCAACTTTTGATTTGATCACTGCAGACTCATTGCAAGACCACATCGAGCACAGCAACGAGATGCTTGAAGCTCTGAATGCGCGCGGCTTTCCGGCATTTGCGCTGGAGATCGACGGCCAAATGGAAGTGTTGGCCATGGGGCATTATTTAAGCCGACCTGCGTTGTTCAAGAAGGATATTGAAAGTCGTCTGGCCAAATAGGTGTGGTTCATAGCCAGTGCATTCTTTTGTTTTGTATGATGCCTTAGTGAAGCTCCAGCGAGGCGTTATGCAAGACTCAAAAGATAGAGACGAGAACGAGTCGGGAAAATCAGCGAAATCAACAGACCCCGTCAAATCGACGACTCGACGCCTTTCGCCTGAGGTCAGGGAAAAGCAAATCGTGCAGAAAGCTATCGAGCATTTTGCGACGTGCGGATTCTCGGGCAGTACCCGTGAGCTGGCGCGACAACTGGATATTACCCAACCGTTACTCTATCGATATTTCCCCAGCAAAGAGGCACTGATAGACCGCGTGTACGACGAGGTATATCAGTGGGATTCCTCGTGGGAGGCGATGATCAAGGATCGCTCCGAACCCCTTCAGTCTCGCCTGGTTCATTTCTACACCTCATACGCTCGTGTGATTCTGCGGCGAGAGTGGATTCGTATCTTCGTATTCGCCGGGCTGACACGTGAAGGTATCAATGATCGGTATCTGGCTAAATTGCGTGAGCGGGTCTTCATCCCTGTCATTGCAGAAATCCGCCAGACTCATGGATTGGCGCCATCCTCAGGTGACACGATCAATGAAAAAGAGCTCGAGCTGATCTGGAGTCTGCATGCCAGTATTTTCTATATCGGTGTTCGCAAATGGATTTACGATCTTCCAGTGACTGAAGACATAGATGCGCTGATCGAGCAAATGGTCGATGCGTTCCTTAACGGCAGTCCCCACGTACTGCAGCAAGTCGATAACGATTTGGGTAAGAAGCCTCGCTTGAATTGATCGTTAGTTGCTGCATGAACTCCAGGCGCTCACGAGTGTGCGCCTGGCTACCGATTCAGACGTTTCGCCGGAGTCGGGTGGCTTACTTTTGGCTGAAGGGCATAACGTCGACACCGCCCGGATCGGTCATGACCCCAGGGCATCCTGCCAGCCACGTCGTGCCAGGGGCAGATCGAGCAAGCGCTTGCCGGTGGCATCGTTGATGGCATTGCCCAGTGCTGCGGCCATGGGGCCCTGGACGATTTCTGCGGCACCCAGAAATGGCTGATCCGGCTGATCAATCATATGGACCTCGACCTGTTGCGGTAAATCCGGAAAACGCATGATCGGATAGCCGCTCCAGTCGAAGCTGTGCATGCCGCTGGCGTCATAGAGGATTCGTTCATAGAGCGTCCAACTCGCGGACTGCACGATGCCCCCCTGGATCTGATTGAGCAGCCCGTCGGGGCTGACAATTTGCCCCACGTCGACGGCGGCGACTACGCGATCGATCATCACTTGCCCGGTCTGGCGCTGCACATGCAACTGCACGGCGATCGCGCAGTAACCCATGATGTTTTTGTAGCGGGCAAAGGCGAAGCCGATTCCGCTGCCGGGTCCCGTTGCTTTGTGCGGCCAGCGGAACTCAGCGGCCACGCACTCCACCACCGCCCGTGCTCGCGGATCGCTCAAGTGATTCAGGCGAAATTGCACCGGGTCGATGGTGGCCCTAGCCGCCAGTTCATCGACGGTGCTCTCGATGGCGAACACGTTGATATGGGCACCGAGCGAACGCATGGCCGAGGTCCTGAATGGCATGGTCAGCACAAAGTTCATGTCGACCTTCAGGTTGGGTATCTCATACAACGGAACGGCATTACGGTCGCCGTCACCTTCGGGCTGAGCAATCGGGACTGAAGGGGCGGGGGTGAAGGGGTTGGCCAACAGCCACGCCGGCAACAGGCGCCCGGCATTGACGATACGTTCGTTGTGCGGGGTGCTCCAGAGTTCGTATTTCCAGTCACGAAGACGCCCACTGTCGTCCAGTCCCGCTTCCACCTCGGCAAGCATGGCCGAGCTGTACGGCTCCCAGAGGTTTTCCTGTTCGCGCATCCATTGCACCCGAATCGGCTTGCCGGGAATGGCCATGGCAATCAGCGCGGCATCGGCGGCGGCGTCATCGGCGCCATTGTGGCCATAGCAACCGGAACCTTCAGCGTGGATGCAACGCACCTGAGCCACTGGCAGGCCGACCATCTCGGCGATACCCGCGCGCAGAGGGTAGACACCTTGGGTATGGGTCCAGACGGTCAATGTTCCATCCTTGAACCAGGCCACTGCGCAGGAGGGCCCGATGGAGCCGTGCATCAGGTATTGCTTGGTCACCCGGGCCTTGTAAGCACGCGGCAGCGGTTGCGCGAGGTCACCCTTGGCGCTCACCGGATAGCGCCGCGCCGGTAATTCGGTGAGGAGTTGATGGATGTGTGTCGAGTCAGGCAGCGGGTTACCTTCTGTCCAGCGGGCCTTGGCGTAGCCTTCGCGCATCGCTTTGACCGCCAGCCATTCATCGGTGGCGACCACGGCGAGGTAGCTGCCATTGCGGACCAGTTTCACCTCGCCGGGAAGTTGCCTGAGGGCGGCCTCGTCGATCTCCAGAAGCTGACTGCCGCGCCGGGGCGGGCGTATCACCCGGGCGTGCAGCATATCGGGCAGCCGCATGTCCTGCACATAGGCCGCACCGCCGCTGACTTTGGCCGGGATGTCCAGCCGAGGCAACGATTTGCCGATCAGGGTGAAAGTGCCAGCGGGCTTGAAGGGCGAGTTGGCCGACGCAAAGCGATGCAGTTGAACCCCCACCACTGCCTGTGCGTAGGTCATGCTGCGGCCTTGTGTATCGTAGATCACCGCATCCCGCGTGGTCAGGCTGTCGATGCTGCGCTGCCATTGCCGTGCTGCGGACTCGAGTAACAACTGCCGCACCTGGGCCGCGGCGTTGAACAGTGCAGTGCCGCTGTCGACGATCGTATGGCTGCCGGCGGTGTAACCTTCATTGGGTGTCAGTGCAGTGTCGGCAGTGAGAAAACGGATGAGCCCAGGTGACACTTCAAGGCGTTCGGCGGCGATCTGCAGGAGCGCAGTTTTAACCCCCGTGCCCAGTTCCACTTTGCCGGTGTAGACGGTGATGCCATCTTTCGCATCGATGCGGATCCAGGCGTCCAGATAGGGCGTGGCCCGCAGGCTGCCGGGCAGATCAGGCGCCAGGATTGTCGTACCCAAGGTGTCCACCTCGGTGTCAGCGAAGGCACGGGGAATACCTGGAAGCATCGCGAACCCCATCACCAAAGCCCCGTTTATCACGAAGGCGCGGCGGCTCAGATTGACGTTTTGCGTGGGGGTTTTCATACCTTGCCTCCCTGCGCGACAACCGACTTGATCGCGGCGAAGATCCGCACATGGGTGCCGCAGCGGCACAAGTTGGGTGCCATGTGGCGGCGGATCGTTTCATCGTCCGGATGAGGGTTGGCCTCCAGCAGCGCCTGCGCCCTCACGATCATTCCCGCGATGCAATAACCACACTGGGCGGCCTGTTCATCGATAAAGGCTTTCTGCAACGGCCCCGGTTGGTCGACGCTGCCCAGGCTCTCGACGGTGCGTACCGATTTGCCCGCCAGCGCGCCGCACGGCGTCAGGCAGGAAAACACCGGCTTGTCGTTGACTAACACGGTACACGCGCCGCACTGACCCAGGCCGCAGCCGTATTTGGCGCCATTGAGCCCCACCTGGTTGCGCAAGGCATATAGCAGGGGCATGTCGTCCGCGATGTCCAGTTCGTGAGTCTTGCCGTTGATGTCAAGTGTGATCACGGTTGCTGCTCCTGAGCCCGA
>JTFP01004025.1_pt1 | contig 25439 bp, 17 predicted proteins | sample 235421 | NCBI WGS metagenome assembly JTFP01 (sample SAMN03067591, study PRJNA260954) | activated sludge metagenome | biome: Sludge; feature: Wastewater; isolation source: sludge from laboratory unaugmented bioreactor treating industrial wastewater | place: India:Gujarat | collected 2013-04 | reverse complement strand
GCTCGACGTCAACCGCCAATTCCTCGACGACAGCGCCGCGTTCCGCCTGAACCTGATGAGCCACGAACAAAACGTCGCCGGCCGCGACGCGGTGAATTACGACCGTTGGGGCGTGGCACCGTCGCTGACCTTTGGCCTGGGCACGCCGACCCGCGTCAACGTCAGCTACTACCACATGGAAAGCGACGACCTGCCGGATTCGGGGATCCCCTACGGTTACGGCTCCGCGACCGCCACCGCCCACGTACACGACAAACCCAACGACGGCGGCGACAGCAATAACTTCTACGGCCTGAAGAGTCGCGACTTCCGCAAGACCCGCGCCGATATCAGCACGGTCTCCGTCGAACACGACCTGAACGACAACATGACGCTGAAAAACACCCTGCGCCATGGCAACACCGGCCAGGACTATATCCTCACGCAACCGGACGACAGCAAACTCAACGTCAACAAGTTCGGTACCGTGTGGCGCCGCGCCAACAGCCGCGTGTCGACCACCGAGACCACCACCAACCAGACCGATCTGTTCGGCAACTTCCACGCGCTGGGTTTCAAGCACACCTACTCCACCGGCCTCGAGTTCACCGGCGAAGAAACCCGTGTCAGCAGCTACGCCATCAGCCCCAACGCCAACCCGGTCTGCACCGTGGCCAAAGGCAGCCTGGGCGGCCAATGCACCTCGCTGAGCAACCCGAACCCGGACGACGCCTGGACCGGCAGCATCGCGCGCAACTACAACGGCACCAACACCAAAGCCACCAGCCGCGGCGCCTACGTGTTCGACACCATCGAACTGGACCCGAAATGGCTGCTGAACGTCGGCCTGCGCTACGACACCTTCGACACCGAGGCCAACACCAACGCCACCGCCGGGCGCACCAAGATCAAAGACGACAGCCAGTTCTTCAACTGGCAGGCCGGCCTGGTCTGGAAGCCGGTGGAGAACGCCAGCATCTATGCGTCCTACGCCACCTCGGCCACGCCGGCCGGTGGTCTGGTCGGTGAAGGCTCCGACGGCAACCCACTGTCCGCCGGCGCCGCCACCAGCGACCTGCAACCGGAAGAAACCGTCAACTACGAGCTGGGCACCAAGTGGGATCTGTTCCACGACCGCCTTTCGCTGACGGCTGCCGTGTTCCGCACCGAGAAGAAGAACACGCGCATTCTGGTGGATGCCCTGACCTACGAGAACGCCGGTGAATCCCGCGTCGATGGCCTCGAACTCTCGGCCAGCGGCAAACTCACGGATCAATGGCAAGTGTTCGCCGGCTACAGCTACCTCGACAGCGAGCTGGTCAAATCCGGACGCAACGGGCGCAACGGGGTGCTCAGCGCCGGCTCCAGCGAGGGCAACCAAATGCCCAATACGCCGAAGAACACCTTCAGCCTGTGGACCACTTACGACATCACGTCGAAGCTGACCATCGGCGGCGGTGCGTTCTATGTCGACGAGGTCTACGGCGATGCCGGCAACACCGTGTATGTACCGTCCTACACACGCTACGACGCCATGGCCAGCTACAAGCTGACCAAGAACGTCGATCTGCAACTGAACGTGCAGAACCTGACCGACAAAACCTACTACGACAAGGCCTTCTCGACCCACTTCGCCAACCAGGCGGCCGGGCGCACCGCACTGTTGACCACCAGCTTCCACTTCTAAACGGTCAACCCGCAGCCAACAGCCCCACGCATCGATGCGTGGGGCTTTTGCGTGTTAAACAACAAAGTTTCTCGACAACCCACGGCATAATGCGCGCCGTGCTACAGATATCCAGATGAGCGAGGCGGTCCGACGTGTTGAAGAAAACCCTGTTCCAGTTGCACTGGTTCTTCGGCATCACTGCCGGGCTGGTGCTGGCCTTGATGGGGATCACCGGGGCGGCGGTGTCGTTCCAGGATGAAATACTGCGCGCGCTCAACCCCAGCGTGCTGAGCGTGGCAAAACGCGACGCCGGGGTACTGCCGCCCGCCGAACTGGTGCGCAAGCTCGAAGCCAGCGAAGGCAAGCGCGTGTCGATGCTGTGGGTGGAAACCGACAGCGGCACCGCCGCACGCGTGTTCTTCACCCCGCCGCCGGGTGAACGGCGCGGCCAGATGCGTTACTTCGACCCCTACACCGGCGACTACATGGGTGACGCCGTCGGCCAGGACGTGTTCGGGTTTCTCCTGCAACTGCACCGCTTCCTGGCCATGGGCGACACCGGCCGGCAAATCACCGGGGCCTGCACGCTGATCCTGCTGTTCTTCTGCCTGTCCGGCCTGTACCTGCGCTGGCCGCGCCAGGTCGCGAACTGGCGCGTGTGGCTGACCCTGGACTGGCGCAAAAAAGGTCGCAGCTTCAATTGGGACTTGCACTCGGTGTTCGGCACCTGGTGCCTGTTGTTCTATCTGTTGGCGGCGCTGACCGGCCTGTCGTGGTCCTACGAATGGTACAACCAGGGCCTGAACAAGCTGCTGTCCGACGCCCCGCAGAACGAACGGATGCGCAAACGCGGCCCACCGCCCGCGGGCCCGACGCCGGAAGCCAACTACGCGGCGATCTGGAGCAGCATCTACAGCAGCGCCGGCCCCGACTTGAGTGCCTACAACATCCGCATGCCGGCAGTCGCCGGGCAGCCGGCCACGGTGTTTTACCTGCTGAAAAACTCGCCCCACGACCGCGCGCTGAACCAGATCAACCTGGACCCGGCCACCGGCGCGGTGAAATCCCACGAGCGCTACGCCAGCAAGAGCCTCAAGGCTCAATTGCTGACCAGCCTCTACGCGCTGCACACCGGCAGTTACTTCGGCCTGGTGGGGCGGATCATCCTCACCATCAGCGCGCTGTGCATGCCGTTGTTCTTCATCACCGGCTGGCTGCTGTACCTCGACCGTCGCCGTAAAAAGCGCCAGGTACGCGATGCCCGCGAGCGCCTCAGCGCCAATCACAGCCATGCGCCGGCCTGGCTGATCGGCTTCGCCAGCCAGAGCGGTTTTGCCGAACAACTGGCCTGGCAGACCGCCGGGCAACTGCAGGCCGCGGGCTTGCCAGTGAACGTGCAGCCGCTGGGCAGCGTCAGCCAGGACCAACTGCGCCAATCAGAAAATGCGCTGTTCGTGGTCAGCACCTTCGGCGACGGCGAAGCCCCCGACAGCGCCCGTGGCTTCGAGCGCAGCGTGCTCGGGCAGGACCTGTCCCTCAAAGGCTTGAACTACTCGGTACTGGCCCTCGGCGATCGCCAGTACCAGCACTTCTGCGGCTTTGCGCGGCGCCTGCACTTCTGGCTGACCAACCAGGGCGGCACCCCGTTGTTCGCCCCCGTGGAAGTCGACAGCGGCGACCCCCATGCCCTGCAGCACTGGCAACAACAGCTGGGGCAACTCACCGGGCACGCACCGACAGCGGCGTGGCCGAGCGCACAGTATGAAAACTGCAGCTTGAAGCAGCGCACCTTGCTCAACCCTGGCAGTGTCGGTTCGGCTGTGTACCTGCTGGAGCTGAGCGTGCCGTCAGGGCAACGCTGGACGGCCGGCGACCTGGTGGAAATCCTGCCGCGCAACGGCAGCCGGGCCATCGCGCAGTTCCTCGGGGGCCTGGGCCTGGCCGGCAGCGAGAGCGTGCTGATCGACGGCCTGGCCCACACCCTCGACCAGGCCCTGGCCACCCGCCAATTACCGGACAACCGCGCCCATCTGGTGGGCCTGCATGCCCAGGCGCTGGTGAACGCGCTGGCGCCCCTGGGCATGCGCGAATACTCCATCGCCTCGATTCCCAGCGACGGCGTGCTGGAGTTGATCGTGCGCCAGGAACGTCATCCGGACGGCACCCTCGGCCTTGGCTCGGGCTGGCTGACCGAACACGCGGCCCTCGGCTCGAGCATCAGCCTGCGCCTGCGCCGCAACAGTGGTTTCCACCTGCCGGACGCACCTGCGCCGTTGATCCTGCTGGGCAACGGCACTGGCCTCGCCGGTTTGCGCAGCTTGCTCAAGGCACGCATTGCCGACGGCCAGCAGCGCAACTGGCTGTTGTTCGGCGAACGCACCATCGCCCACGACTACCTGTGCCAGGACGAACTGCAAGGCTGGCTGGCCAGCGGTGACCTGGCGCTGCTGGACCTGGCGTTTTCCCGCGACCAGGAGGAAAAGATCTACGTGCAGGATCGCCTGCGCGAATCGGCGGACGTGTTGCGTCGATGGCTGGCGGACGGCGCGGCGATTTATGTGTGCGGCAGTTTGCAGGGGATGGCCGCGGGGGTGGATCGGGTGCTGCATGAGGTGCTGGGCAGTGAGGCGGTGGAGCGCTTGATCGAACAGGGCCGCTATCGCCGCGATGTCTACTGAGATCCTCTAACCACTGAAGAACTTATGTGGGAGGGGGCTTGCCCCCGATGGCGGTGGATCAGTCAACTCATGGGTTACTGACACACCGCTATCGGGGGCAAGCCCCCTCCCACAGTTTTTGACTGTATTCCAAATCAGTTTTTGACTGCACTCCAAGTCAGTTTTTGACTGCACTCCAATCAGTTTTTGACTGCACCCTCAATCAGACCGGTTGCAGCTTTTGCTCGAACACTGAAACCCCATCCAGATCACGCAGCATCACCGTCAACTCCGCCGTCTGCCCATCGATCTGCACTTCGCCGAAAAACTGGAACCCGGCAAACGGCGAGGTGTTCTGCGCCGGCGGTGCTTTCTCGAACACCACCTGCGGACCAAAGGTTTTATCCAGCGGATTGGGCCCGAAGCTCCCCGCATTCAACGGCCCCGCGACAAACTCCCAGAACGGCTCGAAGTCCTGGAACGCCGCCCGATCCGGATGATAGTGATGCGCCGCGCAGTAATGCACATCCGCCGTCAACCACACATGGTTGCGCACCTGCTGCGCGCGCAGAAACCCGAGCAGCTCGGCGATTTCCAACTCGCGCCCTTGCGCCGGGCCGGGGTCGTTGTTGGCGATCGCTTCCCAGCGCGGTACGCCCGGGCTGACTTCGCCGTCGGGCACGCCGAGGCCGATCGGCATGTCGGCGGCGATCACCTTCCATTGGGCCTGGGACGCCTTGAGTTCGCGCTTGAGCCAGTCCAGTTGCTCTCGGCCGAGGAAGGGTTTGGCGCCGCCCAGGTTGTCATCGTTGGGCCCGCGATAGCTGCGCATGTCGAGCACGAACACATCCAGCAGCGGGCCGTAACTGAGCTTGCGATAAATCCGCCCGCCGCCGTCGGCGCTTTGCCGACGCATGGGTGAATATTCCAGCCAGGCCTGACGCGCATGGCCGACCAGGGTGTTGATGTCCTTGATCTGGTAACGCTCATCGAGCTGCTTGCTCGGCGACCAGTTGTTCACCACTTCGTGGTCGTCCCACTGCCAGATCTGCGGCACTTCGGCGTTAAAGCGCCGCACGTTTTCATCCAGCAGGTTGTAGCGGTAATTACCGCGATACTCATCGAGGGTTTCAGCGACTTTGCTCTTGGCCTCGGTGGTGATGTTGCGCCAGATGCGCCCGCCTTCGGTGGTCAGTTGCGCCGGCACCGGGCCGTCGGCGTAGATGGTGTCGCCGCTGTGGATAAAAAAGTCCGGCAGGCGCAGACGCATGGCTTCGTAGATCCGCATGCCGCCGATGTCCGGGTTGATGCCGAAGCCTTGGCCGACGGTGTCGCCGCTCCACACAAAGCGAATATCGCGACGCTGTTGCGGCACGCTGCGCAGGTGGCCGAACCAGGGCTCGCTGGCGACGCCGGTCTGGGCGTCTTCGAACTGCACGCGGTAGAAAATCGCCTGGTCGGCGGGCAGGCCGGTGAGTTCGACGCGGGCGGTAAAGTCGCTGCGGTTGTCGGCCAGCGGCGAGACGAATCGGCGTGGGTTGCTGAACACACTGCGGGTGTCCCATTCCACCACCATCCGCGCCGGGCGGTCGCTGCGGCTCCAGATCATCGCGCGGTCGCCGAGCAGGTCGCCGGACTGCACGCCATCGGTGAGTTGCGGCCGGTCCTTCACCGACGCAATCACCGCCGGCGCCAGCCCCGGCAGCAACAGGCCCGCGCCGACGGCTTGCATCACGCGGCGACGGCCGAGATCGAAATGGCTCATGCAGATGCCCTCTTGAGTATAAAAAGGGCAACTAGAGCATAGGGGGATGAAGCCGATATGACACCGCCTTCAAAGCCTTGCAGATCCTAATGTGGGAGGGGGCTTGCCCCCGATGGCGGTGGGTCAGTCCATTCATGGGTGACTGACACATCGCCATCGGGGGCAAGCCCCCTCCCACATGTTCAACGGTGTTAGGCTTGGGCGGGTGTGACCGCCAGTTCCACCGCTTCCGGGCGTTTGATCAGCGCATACACCAAACCCGTCAACACGCTACCGGCGGCAATCGCCAGCAAGTACAGCAGCGCATGGTTCATCGCATTCGGGATCACCAGCACAAACAGGCCGCCGTGGGGCGCCGCCAGTTTGCAGCCGAAGTACATCGACAGCGCACCGGTCAACGCGCCGCCGGCGATGCTGGCCGGGATCACCCGCAGCGGGTCCTTGGCAGCAAACGGGATCGCGCCTTCGGAGATAAAGCACAGGCCCAGAATCATCGCGGCCTTGCCGGCCTCGCGTTCGGTCTGGGCAAACTTGCGCCGGGCCAGGAAGGTCGCGATGCCCATGCCGATCGGCGGCACCATGCCGGCCGCCATGGTTGCCGCCATCGGCGCACCGCTGGACGCCGCCAGCAAGCCGACAGAGAACGCATACGCGGCCTTGTTGATCGGCCCGCCCAGGTCAACGCACATCATGCCGCCGAGCAGGATACCGAGCAGCACGGCATTGGTGGTGCCCATCGTGCTGAGGAAGTCGGTCAGCCCGGTGAGCAGCCGCGCCACCGGCGGGCCTACCAGATAGATCATCGCCAGGCCTGTGAACAGGCTCGCCAGCAACGGGATGATCAGGATCGGCTTGAGCGGCTCCAGGCTTTGCGGCAGGCGCACCGCGCCGGTGATCAGCTTGACGCAGTAACCGGCGAGGAAACCGGCAATAATCCCGCCGATAAAGCCCGCGCCCAACGTCCCGGCCAGCAAGCCGCCGATCATGCCGGGGGCCAGGCCGGGGCGGTCGGCAATCGAATAGGCGATATAGCCCGCGAGCAGCGGCACCATGAGCATGAAGGCCTGGTCGCCGACGGTTTTCAGCGCCGCCGCCAGGGTGCCTTTTTCTTCGAAGGCATGGATGCCGAACACGAACGACAAGGCGATCAACAGACCGCCCGCCACCACCATCGGCAACATGAACGACACGCCGGTCAGCAGGTGTTTGTAGACCCCGGTTTTTTCCGACTTGGCCACCGCCCCGCTCGCCGCGCTTTCCACGGTGCCTTCGGCCAGGGCCTTGTTGAGGGTCGCTTCGGCTTGCTTGAGGGCGATGCCGGTGCCGCAGCGGTAGATCTTCTTGCCGGCGAAACGCTCGGTGGCGACTTCGATATCCGCCGCCAGCAGCACCACATCCGCCTCGGCAATCGCTTGCGGGCTCAACGGTGTGCGTGCGCCGACCGAACCCTGGGTTTCCACCTGCAAGTCATAGCCCAGGCGCTTGGCGGTCTGCTGCAACGCTTCGGCGGCCATGAAGGTGTGGGCTACGCCAGTCGGGCAGGCGGTAATCGCGACAATCCGCGGGGCCTGTTTCGTTGCCACCGGGGCTTCGCTGGCGACATACACCTGAGCCTCTTCGGCGCCGCGCCGCAATACCGCCTCGACGTCCTGCAAGGCCTGGGCCGGGGTGCTCTGATACACGCGCTTGCCGACAAACCGCTGCATATCCAGCGGCGTGCTGCTGACCAGCAACACCCACTCGGCGGCATCGAGCGTGGCCTGGGACAACTGGCGTTCCGGGCGCTGCACGTCTACCACTTCGACGCTGGTGCTCCAGCCCTGGCGCTGCGCGGCGGCGTCGAGCAAACGGGCGCACAGCACACTGGTGACCATGCCGTTCGGGCAGGCGGTAACAATGGCTAAATTCATCACAAACCCTCTTATTGTTCTGTCAGCGGGCGCACATGGACGCCGCTTTCGAGACGCGCCAATTGCGCATCATCGCTGATGCCAAACCCGATCTGCGTGACGGCCATCGCGGCAATCGCCGTGGCGCGGCGCAAGGTGGTCTCGGGTAGATCGAAACCGAGCAAACCGTGGAGCATCCCGGCCAGCAGCGAATCGCCGGCGCCGACCGTACTCGCGACGCTGACTTTCGGCGGCGTGGCATGCAGCGCCGTGCCGGGGCTGAACCAGTTGACGCCGTCGGCGCCGTGGGAAATCACCACATGCTCGATGCCGCTCGCATGCAAACGCGCGGCGGCCTGGGCCTGTTGGTCGACGGAGTCGGTCGGGCAGTCCAGCGCTTCGGCAAGTTCTTCGGTATTGGGCTTGATCAACCACGGGCCGGCCTGCAACCCGGCGCGCAGGGCTGCGCCACTGGTGTCCAGGGCGACTTTCAAACCGAGGTCTTTCAGCAGCACCAATAAGCCCTGGAACCACTGCGGGCTGACACCGCACGGCAAGCTGCCGGCGACCACCACCGCATCGTGCCCCGGGGCGATCAGCGTGAGTTGGTTGAGCAACGCCTGCTGCGCCTGCTCGCTGACCAGCGGCCCCGGCGCATTGATGTCGGTGACGCGGCCATCCTGTTCGGCGATCTTGATATTGCTGCGGGTCTCGCCGGGCACGCGGATGAACGCATCGGCAAACCCACGGCGCGCGATCAGCGCGTCAAAGGCCTGGGGGTTGTCCGCGCCGAGAAAACCGCCGACGGTGACCTGATGGCCGAGGTCGGCCAGCACCTGGGCGACGTTCACGCCCTTGCCGGCTGCGTGGGTCAGCATCGTCTCGCTGCGATTGACTTCACCGGGTTCCAGGCGCGCCAGGCGTACCGTGAGGTCCAACGCCGGGTTCAGCGTCAGGGTCAAAATCCTTGCCATCTACACGGCCTCCACAAGGGCTCGCACTTCAGCGGGCGAACCCACCGCGAGTGCTTGTTGCGCCAGGCCCTGGGCCTCGCTCAGACTGAATTCTCGCACCCGCGCCTTCACCTCGGGAATGCTGCGGGCCGACACGCTCAACTCATCCACGCCGAGACCGATCAGCACCGGCACCGCCAGCGGGTCGGCGGCCAGCTCACCGCACACACCGACCCATTTGCCATGGGCATGGGCGGCGCGCACGGTGATGTCGATCAGTTGCAACACGGCGGGGTGCAGGCCATCGGCCTGGGCCGACAGCGTCGGGTGGCCACGGTCGATGGCCAGGGTGTACTGGGTCAGGTCGTTGGTGCCGACGCTGAAGAAGTCGACTTCCTTGGCCAGCACCGGCGCGAGCAACGCGGCGGACGGCACTTCGATCATGATCCCCAGTTGCAGGTCGGCCACCGGGATTTCCAGGCGCAGGCGCTCGGTCATGTCCCGCGCCGCGCGCCACTCATCGACGCTGCCGACCATGGGGAACATGATGCGCAGCGGCCGGTTATCCGCCGAGCGCAGCAGTGCGCGCAATTGCGCTTCCATGATCTGCGGGCGTTGCAGCGTAAGGCGAATGCCGCGCACGCCGAGGAAGGGGTTTTCTTCCTCGGCGATCGGCCAATACGGCAGCGGTTTGTCGCCGCCCACATCCAGGGTACGCACCACCAGCGGACGCCCGTCGAGGCCGTCGAGTACGCGGCGGTATTCGGCTTCCTGGGTGGCTTCGTCCGGCGCTTGGGGGTGGGCCATGAAAATCAGCTCGGTGCGCAGCAGGCCAATGCCTTCGGCGCCCTGCTCCACCGCGCTCGCCACGCCGGCGCTTTCGCCGATGTTGGCGAACACTTCCACGGCGTGCCCATCCCGGGTCAGGGCCGGCTGATGGCGCTGCGCCGAGGCGGCTTGCAGGCGTTGTTCACGGGTGTCGCGTTCGACGCTGGCGCGTTGCAGGGTCGCGGCGTCGGCGTCGACATGCAGGCGGCCGCGCTGACCGTCGAGCAGCAACGGCGTACCGGCGGCCAGCAGCAACACGGCCGGGCCGGCGCCCACCAAGGCGGGGATGCCCAGGGCGCGGGCGACGATGGCGCTGTGGGCGGTGGCGCCGCCACGGGCGGTGAGAATGCCGGCGACGCGCGCCGGGTCGAGGCGCGCCACATCCGACGGGCCGACTTCGTCCATCACCAGGATGTAGGGTTCGTTCGGTTCCTGGACGGTTTCGACACCGCACAACTGCGCCAGCACACGGCGACCGATGTCGCGCAGGTCGGCGGCGCGCTCGGCGAGCAAGGCGTCCTGCAACGATTCCTGCTGCTTGGCGGCGGCTTCGATCACGCTCATCCAGGCGGCTTCGGCGCTTTCACCCTGCTTGAGGCGGGTGTCGACGTCGTCGGTCAGTTCCGGGTCGTCGAGCATTTCCTGGTGGGTGATGAAAATCTCGCGGATCGCCTTGGCCTGGCTGCGTTCGATCAGGCCCTGGATATCGCCGCGCACATCGGCCAGTGAGGCGTGCAGGCGCTGGCGCTCGATGGCCGAGGACTCGCCACGCAGCGGATAGTCGAACGGTTGCAGCACCTGGATATGCGCCGGGCCGATGGCGATGCCCGGTGCGGCGGCGATGGCCTGGATCTGGCTGCCGGCCAGGGGCGCGCTGAGCGTCGGTTCGAGCACCACGGCGGCGGCTTGCACACTCGCGACAGGCAGCGGCTCGACCTCTTCGCCAAGCCCCTCTTGTACCGCGGCCAGCAAGGCGGGCAGCGCATCGTCGGCAATCGTCGGCTCTGCGACAAACTCCAGCACCTGGCCACGCCGGGCGCCGAGGCTGAGCAGCTTGCTCAGGCTTTTCACCGACACGGCGCCCACCGCACCATCGACGATGCGTACACGAATATCGCCGTCAAAACTTTTCGCCAGTTGCGCGAGGATCTTCGCCGGCCGCGCGTGCAGGCCATGGGCATTGGCCAGGGCGATGCGTGCGCTGGGCCAGTCGGGCGGCAGCTCGCCGCCCAATACTTCAAGTACCGCACGGCTGCTGGTGGCGCGGCCCAGTTCCTGGCCACGCCCTTCAATCAACAGCGCACACAGGCGTTCGAGCAAGGTCTGGTGCGCCTCGCCGAGGCTGGCCAGGCAGAACAGACCATTGAGGGGCTGGCCGAGGTAACGCATGGGTTTGTCCGGGGTGACAAACGCCAGCCCCGGGCGCTTGACGGTCTGCTCGCTGTGCAGCCACCACAGGCCATCGCCCAGGGGCAGCGCATCGACCTGCTGCAACACGGCGGCAAAGCCATTGCTCACACAATCGGCCTGGCGCAGCAGGCGGGCGCCGCGCCACACCAGCTCTTCAAAATCATCGGCGGACACACCGAGCCCGATCATTTGCGCGTCCAATGCCAGTTCCTGCGGCGCGCCCTGCAACAGTTTCAGCAGGGCCTCGGCGGAAGCGGCGCGGCGCAGTGCCTGGCCCAGGTCGGTTTCCCCAAGGGCGCGGGTCAGCAATTGCAGCAGGCGCAGGTGTTCATCGGATTTGGCGGCAATGCCGATGGCCAGGTAGACGATCTGGCCATCGCCCCAGTCCACCCCTTCGGGGAACTGCAGCAGGCGCACGCCGGTGGAAAATACCTGATCGCGGGTTTCGGGGGTGCCGTGAGGGATCGCGATGCCTTGACCGAGAAAGGTCGAACCTTGGGCTTCACGGGCTTGCAAGCCGCTGAGATAACCCTCGGCGACCAGGCCGTCGGCCACCAGTTTGTCAGCGAGCAGGTGCAAGGCAGCAGATTTATCCACAGCCGTCTGGCCCATGGAAATCTGCTCTATGGTGAGCTCAAGCATGCCGTTCTCCTAGTTAGTGCGTCGGGCGCACTAGGTATTGTTTTGAATAAATCAGTCTAAAGTCGTTCATGAACAAACTGACTGAGCAGTCGGTTGGCAGTAGCCACTCAGTAGCGAACATCGCAAAAATACGCCTGCTGAAACGTTTAATCTAGAATTCGTGGCAGATTACGCGTTAATTGCGCATCCTTGAAGACCCACTCGGCACTTGAGCTGAGACATTGGTCGTCTGCAGTAATCGGTTACGATTGGACAAAATGTCGGGGCAAGCTCCAGAAAACAAGGAAATCCCGGTTTGAAACTCAGTGATATCGCCCGTCTCGCCGGTGTGTCCGTGACCACCGCCAGCTATGTCATCAATGGCAAAGCCGAACAGCAACGCATCAGCAGCGCAACCGTCGAGCGCGTGCGCGCGGTGGTCCAAGCCCATGGTTTCACGCCCAACCCCCAGGCTGCGGGACTGCGCAGCCGGCATACGCGCACCTTGGGTTTCATCCTGCCAGACCTGGAAAACCCCAGTTACGCACGAATTGCCAAGTTGTTGGAACAGGGCGCACGCGCGCGAGGCTATCAATTGCTGATCGCCAGCTCCGACGATGACGCCGACAGCGAGCGCCAGTTGCTGCAACTGTTCCGCGCCCGACGCTGCGACGCGCTGTTCGTTGCCAGCTGCCTGCCGGCCAGCGACGACAGTTATCGCGAGCTGCAAGCCAAGGGTTTGCCGGTCATCGCCATCGACCGGGAGATGGACTCCGCGCAGTTCTGCTCGGTGGTCAGCGACGACCGCCAGGCCTGCCAGCAACTGACCAGCAGCCTGCTGCAACCGCTACCCAAGCAGATCGCACTGATCGGCGCGCGACCCGAGCTGAGTATCAGCCAGGCGCGCGCCGCCGGTTTCCGTGAAGCGCTGCAGGGATTCGGCGGTGAAGTGATCGTCGAACACGGCGAGGCGTTCAGCCGCGACTGCGGCCGGCAACTGATGGAGCAATTACTGCAGCGCCTGGGGCATTTGCCTGACGCGCTGGTGACCACGTCCTACGTGCTGCTGCAAGGCGTGTTCGACGCACTGCATGACTTCCCGCTCAAGACGCGGCCGCTGCGCCTGGGCACCTTCGGTGATACCCAACTGCTGGATTTCCTGCCGCTGCCGGTGAATGCCATGGCCCAGCAACATCAACTGATCGCCGACACCGCGCTGCGCCTGGCCCTGGCTGCAATTGAAGAACAACAGTATCAACCCGGCGTAAACGCCATCGGCCGCACCTTCAAGCAGCGCATTCACGAGGTTTGAGCGTGGAGCTGATCGACACCCACACCCACCTGGACTTCCCGGACTTCGACAGTGATCGCCGGCAAGTCCTCGCGCACAGCCGCCAACTCGGCGTACAGCGCATGGTGGTGTTGGGGGTGTATCAGCAAAATTGGCAACGACTGTGGGATCTGGTGCAAGACGATGAAGGTTTGTTCGCAGCCTTCGGCCTGCACCCGGCGTACCTCGACGAGCATCGCCCCGCCGACCTGACGGCCCTGGGCGACTGGCTGACCCGCCTGCGGGGCCATCGGCAATTGTGCGCGGTGGGCGAGATCGGCCTGGATTACTTCCTCGAACACCTCGACCGCGAACGCCAGCAACACCTGTTCGAAGCCCAACTCAAGATGGCCGTGGATTTCCAATTGCCGGCCCTGCTGCATGTGCGCCGCAGCCATGCCGCCGTGATCGCCACCCTCAAGCGCATCCGCCTGCCACGGGGCGGCATCATCCACGCCTTCGCCGGCAGCCGCGAAGAGGCGCGCGAGTACATCAAGCTGGGGTTCAAACTGGGCCTGGGCGGCGCGGCCACCTGGCCACAGGCGCTGCGCATGCACAAAGTACTCGCGCAACTGCCCCTGGACGCCGTGGTACTGGAAACCGATGCACCGGACATGGCCCCCGCCATGCATCCCAGCCAGCGCAACAGCCCGGAACACCTGCCCGAGATCTGCGCCGCGTTGGCCGAGCGCATGGGCCTGAGCCCGTTATCGCTGGCGCAGGCGAGCACACGCAACGCGTGCGAGCTGTTCAATTGGTAGCGGGCTGACGGCCTGCAGGTCCAGGGTCATGCGTTGCCGATGGCGGGCAAAACGCAGCACCAGGCAGTGGATCAGCACCGTCACCAGTGAAAGGTTGAGCTGCTCGATCACACTGAGCAACCCCACCCACTCCGCCACCAGTGCGACCAGCAAGGTCACGCAGGTCAGGATGATCATGCTCGGGCGAACCAGCGCCCACTGGTCCAGCGCACGAAATTGACGCTGCTGTTTGCGACCCCGCAACTGCAGGCCCGACTGGCAATACACGCACTCGAACGGCTCGTCGATGGCAATCGCGTTCAACTGCCAAGGCTTGAGTTCAAACGTCATGTCGCATCGGGCACAGCGCCCTCTGATACCGAATGCAGCAATCATCGCCGTGCCTCTTTGGGACTGTGACCAGGTGAAACAAATTTTCACCTATTCACGCCGCCAGAAAAGATACGCCGCAAAATTAAGACAAACACCACAACCACAAAGGACAAATCCTACTAACAGGCCCTACACCCGAAATGCGCCGATCAGTTGCTTCAGCTCGATCACCTGCTGCGACAACTGCCGGCTGGCCGCTTCGGTCTGGTACGCACCGTCGGCCGCATGCTCTCCGGCGCGGTTGATTTCGACGATGTTGCGGTCGATGTCGTGGGCGACCGCGGTTTGCTGCTCGACGGCGGCGGCAATCTGCTGGTTCTGATCCACGATCATGCCGACGGCGCCGAGAATATTTTCCAGGGCCTGCTGGACCTTTTCCGACTGGCCCACGGTGCCTTCAGCCATGGCATGGCTGGTGCCCATGGCCTTGACTGCCGCGCCGACACCGCTGTGCAAGCGGCTGATCATCTGCTCGATCTCTTCAGTGGAGTGCTGGGTGCGCCGGGCCAGGGTCCGCACTTCATCGGCCACCACCGCAAAGCCGCGGCCCTGCTCCCCGGCGCGGGCCGCTTCGATCGCGGCGTTGAGCGCCAGCAGGTTGGTTTGCTCGGCGATGCTCTTGATCACTTCCAGCACGCTGCTGATGGATTGGCTGTCGGTGGCCAGTTGATTGATCACGCGTACCGACTCATCGATCTCCGATGCCAACCGCGCAATGCTGCCTTGCTGGGACTGCACCAGGCCACGGCCGCTGACGGTTTCATCGTTGACGCTATGGGCGCTGCTCACCGCCGCCGCCGCGCTGCGTGCCACTTCCTGGGCGGTGGAGGACATCTGGTTCATGGCCGTCGCCACCTGTTCGATCTGGCTGCGCTGCCCGGAGACCGCCTGGTTACTGCGGGCCGAGACCGCCTCGACCTGACCGGCCTGCAACTCAACCTGGCTGACGGTGTGCCCGACGCGCTCGATCAGGTCGTGGATCTTGGCCACGGTGCCATTGAACACTTGGCCCAGGTCGCCCAACTCGTCGCGGCTGCGGGCGACAAACGTGACGGTCATATCGCCCGCCGCCACCTTGTCCATCATCGCCCCCAAGCGCCGCAACGTGGTGCGCGTCGAGGCATAGAAACCGGCGTACAGATAAAAGATCAGCAAAAACACCGCCGCCAGGGCCGACACCAGTACGACCATGTGCGTGCGGTTTTGCGTCAGCCGTTGCTCCAACTGTTGTCCGAGGAAACCCAGGGTGGCCTCATTGAGTTGGTAGGTCTGGGCCATCAGTTGACTCACGTCGTCGTAGAAGCCCTGCCACGGTGCGTCGAGGGTTTCGGCCATCACCACCTGCTCTTCAAACAGTTCACTGCCTTGCTTGAGGCTCGCGTTGCTGGCCTTGGCCAGGCTGTCGAGCGCTGTGTGGGCGGCTTTGCTGGAGCCCAGGGCGTCCTGCAGCTTCAAGCCGTATTCGGCCTGGAGTTTTTCCAACTGCTGCAACAACTCATCGAAGCGCGTGCTGGAGGAGGAGTTGAGAAAACCCTGGCCGAGGGAGTACGCGCCCATTGCCCGCCCTTCGCCCAACGTCTGGGTGACTTGCGGCGTGACGCCGGTGATCAGTTCGCTGAGCTGGCGCAGATCACTCTGGGGGTCGCGGCTCAAGCCGGATTGGCTGGCGATGATCTGGCTGAGCATCTGCGCCTTGTTCAGCAGTTTGCCGATCAGCGCACTTTTGCTCTGTAGCGATGACTCCTGTTGCTGGGCCTTGAAGGCGCCAACCAGCTCGTCGCGCTTGGCGTCGAATACGGCGACTTGCTCGGGGTCGGTGGCCATCGCGCTCAGGCCTTGCAGGCGCGCCAGCACACTCTGCTCCAGGGTGTTGATCGCGCCCTCCAGATCGCCCGCCTTGCCGGATTGGCCGAGGGTCGCGTTGATCTGCACCTGGTTGTTGAGGGTTTCCAGGTCACGGCGCAAGGCCAGGCTGCTGCCGAGCAAATCCAGGCTTTGCAGTTCGATGCGGGTGCCCTGGAATTCACGCCAGGAATCGCGCACCAGGAAATAGTTGGTCGCCAGCATCGGCAACAGGAACAACACGCTGATCAAACTGAACTTCATGCCGAAGCTCAGGCGGTTCATCAGCGCGACGGCGGGATAGAGCAAGCTCTTCACAGGTGAACTCCCTTCCTATTATTTTTATTTGAGGCGCAGGGCGGCGGCAGATAGCCACTATTTGGCGCTCTACTTGTATAGCTCAAATCGCAAGGGAGTTTTGTAACGTAAAGTTAACGCGCTGTGGGAGCAGGCTTGCTCCCACAGGGATTGAGCGTGACCGCTAGGGCAACACGGTCCAGATGGCGAAACCGGCATACCACAGCACCGCCGCGCGCAGCAGCAGTTCCCACAGGCGATCCAGGCTGTTGATGCCGTCGGCCCCCACCACCGGCGGCGGGATTTCGGCGGCCACCAGGCCGACTTTGTCCATCAGTTGCGCGGCACTGATGTCCCAGCTCAACAGCTCGTGGAGCATCACTCGGCTGACCGCGACAAAGTTGCCCACCAAGGCGAAGCTCGCCGCCAGCAAGCGCACCGGCAACCAGTCAAAGGCATGCCGCAGTTGCGCGGCACGCTCGGCCACCAGAGGGTTCTGACTGTGTTCGCTGGCCAGCGCCAGCAGGCGATAGGCCAGGGCTGCGACCGGGCCCAACAGGAAATACCAGAAGATCACCGCAAAGAAGCTCTGATAGGCCTGCCACAAGAGATACCCCTGGACACGCTCCAGCAACTGCTCGCCACTGTCGGCAGCGACCTTCAGGTCACGCTCGGCCACATGCTCGGCGGCCTGCAGGTCGCCGCGCCGCCAGGCATCGCGGAACGGGCCAAGCCCGGCCAGCAGGTCACCGCGCCCCAGGCTATAGATCAGCACCAGCAAATGCACCGGCAGCGCCAACAGGCCGTAGGCCACCGGTTCCAGCACCAGCAGCAACAACGCCAGCACGGCCACCGGCAGCAACACCAGCAGCGCCAGAATCAACCAGGGCTGTTCGCCCAGGCGCGGGCTCGATTCCAATCTGGCCAGTTCGCGCAGCCATCTGCCGTCGCGCTGCAACTTTTGGCGCAAGGCCGAGAATTTCTCGATCCAGACCGCCAGCACCAACATCAGGAAACTCATTGTGCGTGTCCTCCATCCTGCAGGGCGCTGCGAAAGCGCATCCAATCAAAAGCGGGCCCGGGATCGGTCTTGCGCCCCGGGGCGATATCGCTGTGACCACAAATGCGCTGACGGGTGATGCCCGGGTAAGTCGCCAGCAACTGACGTGTCAGGTCGATCAGTGACGCATATTGGGCATCGGTAAAGGGCAGGTCATCCGTGCCTTCCAGCTCGATCCCCAGGGAAAAGTCATTGCACGTTTCGCGCCCCTCGAAGCTGGAAACCCCGGCATGCCAGGCGCGGTCGAGGCAGGACACAAACTGCGTCACCCCTCCGTCGCGTTCAATCAGAAAATGCGCTGACACGCGTAGGTCGGCAATCCCTGCAAAGTAAGGATGTTCCGTGACATCCAAGCGATTCTGGAAAAATTCCTGCACCTTGCCGGTGGCGAACTGCGCCGGCGGCAGGCTGATGTTATGCACCACCAACAGCGAGACTTCACCTGCGGGGCGCTCGTTGAAGTTGGGCGAAGGGCAATGACGAACACCCTGGCACCAACCGCTGGCGGGGTCCAACTGCATACAGGTTCCTTGAACGTGACTAAGTCTGACCAGTATGCCGCGTTCAGCCCTATGGTTGCGATCACTTGCCGCGATTGAGTTGACGCAAGTTACCCGCCACCGTCGCCAGCGCACGCTCGAACAGCAGGGCTTCGTCCAGGATACGCAACGCACCACGCTTGAACGCCAGGGCCAGTTGGCCGGCGCTGCGCTCGAGCACCTTGAGCCCGGCGCGGTTGACGAAAACATAGCGATCGGCCGGTGCCATGATCGCGTTCAGTTTGCCGCGCAGAGCGGTTTCCTCGGGTTCCAGGAACTCCAGCCAAACGCCGACGCGCAATTGGCGCACCTTGAGCAGGTCGGGATCATCCGCGGCCAGGTCCTGCGCGGCATCGGGCAAGCCAGGGTCGAACACGAAGGGCTCCTGCACCTCGATCAACCTCTCGCCGCCCTCGAACGCCTGAACATGCAGGGCCTGCAGCCGAACAAAGAACTCACGGGTGCTGAAAGGGTCGAACCCCGCGCCGCTCACCCCGTCGCGCAAGGCCTTGAGCAACGCCGGCAACTGCTCCAGCAGATGCCGCCCGGCCTCGGTGTCGTCGTGCAGGCCAACGCTCCAGATCAACTCGTCCAGGGTGCGCAGCCCCGCCTGCCACTGCACCGATTGCTCACCGTGCTTGAGGCTGGCCAGCAACAGCACCTGGCTCCAGGCCTGTTGCACAAACTGCACCACCGAGCGCGGCAGGACCTTGCCCAGCAAGCGCCGGTTCAGCACGTCGGCCACGCGCTGTCGGGCCGCCTCGTTACGCAGGCGCGCTTCCTCGGCATCGCGGGTGTGCTGTTCGAGCAATGCACTGTGCCGACGCTCGTCAGCGGTAAACGCGCAGAACTCCGACAGCAGTTCGGAAAAAATCGCCGGGTCTTCGGCAAAATCATTCAGCAACCGCTGCACCACCTGCTCGACGTGCAGGTACAGGCTGTCACGCGGGTTGCCCTCAGCCGGGCTCCAACCGATGGCGGCACCAGCGATTTCGTTGAGCAGCCGCCGCGCCGGATGGCCGGCGCGGCTGAAAAGGCTCTTGTCCAGCACCGCCAGTTTGAGCATCGGGATCTGCAACCGGGCGATCAAGGCTTTGAAGGCGTCCGGGACGGCGTGGTCATTGAGGATGAATTCGAACAACAGCGCGACCAGGTTGATCACGTCTTCGTCGGCCTCTTCCACGACCCGGGATTTGCCGCTCTTGACGCTGACTCGGGTCAGCAGTTGCTTCAACTGGTTGCGCAGGTCGAAGTCGTCCTCGACATCCGGCTCCGGCACGTATTGCTGCAAATGGGACAACAGCCGCAGCAGGTCGCGGGTGGCAATGGGCTGGGGCTCGGCGCTGGCTTCCAGGGTCGGCGTGACACTGCCGCGCACGGCGCCCAGCAGCGCTCGCAAGGTAGAAAAGGCGTGCTCGCCATTTTCGTCGACTGGCTGGTCGGCGCTTGGCAACCGGGCTTCACGCGTGTGCTTGCACGGTACGCGCCCGCCGGAACGACGGGCCGGCACCGCCTTGAGTTCAGGCAGCACGCCGGTGGCGACCAGCAACTGATTGGCCTCACCGTACAGGTGGTCGGCGTCGCTGAGCACGTACTTTTCAAAGAGCTTGAGCATGACCAGCTTGACGCGAATTTCCACGCCCAGGCTGCGCCCCGCGCGTAGGAAAAACTCGCACAGCAGCGCCGGCCCCAGGGGGTTCTCGCAGTCATCCATGGACCTGCCGAGCAAGGCGCCCAGGCGAGTGGTCAGTTGCCCCAGGGCGAGGCCGTCGCGATGCTGCACCCGCCCGAGCATTGCCTCCAGCGCCAGGGCTTTTTCCAGGTCCTCCCTGAGGATGCCGGGCACCTTGTCGTAGGACACCACCGGCACCAACTGCCGTTCACCGCGCCCTGCCCCGCCCAGGTTGGCGAAGGCCTCGAACAGTTGCCCCATGAACACGCGCTCGAAATTCTTGCGCTTGAGACGCAGGTCGCGCATGGCTTCAAAGAAAATATGGTGGTCGACGTTGTTAAGGGCCTTGTCGGCCATTTCGAACAGGGTGTCGTCGGCGTTATCGAACAGCTCCTGCAAACCTTGCTGCAGTTGCTGCGCAGCCTTGTCGCGAACCTGCAGCAACACCACCGGTAGGCGCGCGAGCGGCGATGGCGTGGTCTGTGCCTTATTGATCGGCACCACCTTTCCGTCGTTGTGCATCCAGGCCTCCTGAAACGGCGGTGTGGGTAGGGCAAAGTCGGGGCAGGCCCAGTTGGGCACTGCGAATATCCGGTTACCACCAGGACGTCAAAGCTATGACGCCAATTGCAAGGCGCGAGATTATCTTGCAAATGGGGGTCGTTGCGCCAGCGAACTCTGTCATAACGCTGTAAATGAGCACGCCACTGGGTTCAAACGCGCACAGCCCCTATAATCGGCGCACTTTGTTTGTGGAGCCTGTTATGCCGAATCTCCGTCTTGCCGACCTCACCGCCGAAATCGAAGCCAACGTGCGCCGCGCACTGCGCGAAGACATCGGCAGCGGCGACATCACCGCGCAATTGATCCCGGCCGAACGGCTGGCCAAGGCCACGATCATCACCCGCGATGCGGCCGTTATCGCTGGCACGGCCTGGGTGGACGCGGTGTTCCGCCAACTGGACCCGCGGGTCGCGGTGCATTGGCTGGTGGCCGACGGTGAACGCGTCAGCCCCAACCAGGCACTGTTCCACCTCGAAGGCCCGGCACGTTCGCTGCTCAGCGGCGAACGCAGCGCGCTGAATTTCCTGCAGATGCTCTCCGGCGTCGCCACACGCGCCCAGTACCTGGCGGATAGCGTCGCGAGCACCCAGGTCAAGTTGCTCGATACGCGCAAGACGCTGCCGGGCCTGCGTCTGGCGCAGAAATACGCCGTGACCTGTGGCGGTTGCCACAACCATCGCATCGGTTTGTATGACGCGTTCCTGATCAAGGAAAACCATATCGCCGCCTGTGGCGGTATCTCCCAGGCGATTTCGGCCGCGCACAAGATTGCCCCGGGCAAACCGGTGGAAGTCGAAGTGGAAAGCCTGGACGAATTGCGCGAAGCATTGGCGGCGGGCGCCGATATCATCATGCTCGACGAACTGAGCCTGGACGACATGCGTGAAGCCGTGCGCCTGAACGGCGGCAAAGCCAAGCTGGAAGCCAGCGGCGGGATCAACGAAAAAACCCTGCTGCCCATCGCTGAAACAGGGGTGGACTACATCTCCATCGGCGCGATGACCAAGGATGTGAAAGCGGTGGACCTGTCGATGCGCCTCAGTATCTGAAGCCCGTTGCAGGAGCCGGGTTGCCGGCTCCTGCAACAGCGGTTCAAACCACCAGGTTATTCATCTCGCAATACTCTTCCCATTCGACACCGAGCACTTCAGCCGCCTCTTGGTGCAAGGCCAGCCGTGCGGCTTCGAACTCGTCCGCTGACGAGGTGTACTTGAGGCTCAGCTCCCATGGCTGGAGGCCCTGGCTCTCGGCCTCGTCCTCAAATGCCCACTGGATCTGGTCGCGCTGATCGTCAGCGCTCAGGTCCTTGATCTCTTCTTTAAGCTGCGGCGATTCCCCGAGGTATTTGTCGAGGGCTGCTTGGTGCCGAACTTCCTGGGTCATTTCAGTCGTGGTCATGTTGTTCTCTTAGATCGAGGAATGGGGATGCATCTGGGTCATCAAGGTTGCGCAGATACAAAAGAGCGGGCACGAATGCCGACTCGCCTGGCCTTCAGAACCATTCTGGGATCATCTGAAAACGGTGTTGCTTTGGTGCCCGAGACAGGAATCGAACCTGCGACCTTCGCGTTACGAGTGCGCTGCTCTACCGGCTGAGCTACACGGGCGGTGGGCTAAAGCTAGCACCGCATCGGGCGTCCGGCAACTCACTGACGTCGCAGGGCAATCACCCCTTGGGCCCAGAAGCGCGGCTGCAGGTGTTGATTGCCACCTTCAAGATAGTCTTGCTGGGCTTGCTCGATGTGCGGGGCATCACGCATCACGACCCACACCAGCAGGCCAACGGACAGCACCGCCGCCACCCGCCACCCTGCCCAGGCCCACGGCAGCGACGCGCCAGGAGCGGCGCGCCACACGTGCAGCGCCATCAACCAGCCCACCACCAGCGCCAACCAGACCTGCGAGTTGGGCATCACGATGACGCCGTCGACCATTGCTTGCGTAAGCGCGCCCAGCAATGCCGCGAACAGGCACCCGCGCAGCAAGTCCACGCGCGCTGTAGAACAAGCCCGCGCCCGCAACACGCGGAGGGTGGCCCAGCCACCGCGCCACGCCAAGGCAGCCACGCACAAGGCCGAGGGAACGCCCCACTCGCTGGCCCATTGCAGGATTGCCTGGTGCGGGTGCGCGGCGATCGGGTTGGCGATATCCGCGAAATGCATCGGCCCGAACCCCAGCCACGGACGCTCGGCGATCATGTGCCAGGCCTGCCACCAGATCGGGCCACGCCCCGACAGCGAAGTGGTGAGGCGATCGCTGACGCCACTGCCGACCTCGACACCCAGCGCACCCGTCAACAGCGTGAACAACGCCGTATACAGCAACAAACCGCCGCACACCGCAGCCAATTGCCAGGCCAACCAGCGTCGCCCCCACGGCCCGAGCAGCGTCAACGCCACCCCGGCCACCGCCATGCCGAGCCAGGTGCCGCGGGTGCCGCCGCTGATCGCGATCAACCACCACACACACAGCAACGCAAACACCGCGCCGCGCACGGAGCGGGAGACCTTGGGCATCAGCAAGGGCAGCGCCAGCAATGGCAGGGTGAAGGTCTGGAATTGACCGTAGAAGCGCTTGTTGGAAAACCCGGACAGCAACGCGTCCGGATCAAGAACCCGCACGCCACTGGCGAAGGCGAGCGCGCCGGCATACAGGTATTGGATCGACTTGATCAGGCACAGCAGCAGCACCATCAGGATCAGCACGCGGTCCAACGGCTCACCCGCGCGTCGGCGCAGCAGGGCAACCGCGACGGCGATCGCCCCGCAACCGATGAACAGCGCGACCTCGGTGAAGGCCCAGAGCGGCTGATGGGCCAGTGCCGATGACACCAGGCCCAGCCCAACGATCAGCACCAGGCCCAGGACCGTCGGCCGGTCCACCAGACGCTCGACGGGAACGACCGTCAGCCCATACACCACCGCGCCCAGGCCCATGGCCACCTGCATTGCGCGCTGCCAGTCATGCCCGCTGAACGGCGCGCAGATACCCAGCGCGAGCAAGCACGCTGCAATCACCAGGAACGTCTTGTCGCGCTGCTGCGGGGATAACGACATCGGCCACCTTTACGTCCGTGCACAGGGTTTGGCAGTCATGCCCCGTCGGCGCCACACCCTTTGGCGGCGTACTTGGCCTCTGCCGTCGTGGCGCATTTCCAGCCGGCGGTGGCGCTGCGCGTCAGGGTAATGGTCTTGCCCAGTACCGGTGCCGGGGCGTCGAGTATTTCGCAACTGATGGAACCGCCGCCGGTGGCGACATCCCCTGTCACATCGATCTTGCAATTGGCGGTCGGGCTGGTGCCACCGATCAATGCCACGGTTGGCACTGTGCCTTGGTTGAATACATCCTCGTAGCCGGCTTTCAACGCGGTGATTTCAGCCAGCCCGGCCGTGAACTTGGCCTTGGCCTGATGCGTGGTGTACATGGGCAAGCCAATGGTGGCCAAAATGCCGATGATTGCCACGACGATCAACAACTCGATCAAAGTAAAACCTTTCTGACGCATCACATTCCTCTCCAGAACAGAACCCATGACAAGGCGCGTCCTGCGCCCCGTATCGTGCAGCCGCGCCAGTGTACTCACCCGCGAGCGGCCAATCGCGTCCAAGACGCACAATCTGACATTTTATCGTTGAACGCCGAGCAATCCGAATCCGTCACCTGGCTACGCTATAAAGATTCGACGACCTGTGTGCGGAACAGAGACATGACCAACGCTGCCACGACATACGCCTGGGAAGGCATCAACCGCCAGGGACGCAGGGTGTCCGGGCAAACCGTCAGCCACGACCTCGCGCGGGTCAAGGCACAACTGCGCCAGCAAGGGATTTGCCCTGGCCGCGTGCGCAAACAATCCGCCGGCCTGCCAAGCCTCGCTGCGCCGATCAAACCGGCGGACATTGCCCTGTTCACCCGTCAACTGGCGACACTGCTGAAGGCCGGCATTGCCTTGCTGCAAGCCTTCGACGTGATCAGCGAAGGCTTCGACAACCGCCACATGTACAGGCTGGTAAAAGGCCTGAAACAGGAGATCGGCGCCGGGAATACCCTGGCGTCGGCACTGCGCAAACAGCCGCGCTACTTCGATGACCTGTACTGCAACCTGGTGGCAGCGGGTGAGCAGGCCGGTGCCCTGGAAACCCTTCTGGAACGGGTGGCGGATCACCTGGAAAAGAGCGAACGGCTCAAGGCCCGGATCAAGAAGGCCATGACCTACCCCATCGCGGTCATCGTGGTCGCCAGCCTTGTCAGCAGTCTCTTGCTGATCCATGTGGTGCCGCAATTCCAGAACCTGTTCGCCAGCGTGGACAGCGAGTTGCCTGGTTTTACTCTGTACGTGATTGCCTTGTCCGAGTTCCTGCAACAAGCCTGGTGGATGCTGGCGCTCAGCCTGGGCGCGGGAGGTCTGGGGTTGCGCCGGGCCTATCGCGTATCGCCCGGTTTTCGTCATTGGCTGGATGCCGGTTTGTTGAAAGCGCCCCTGGCGGGCACACTGCTGAAAAAGTCGGCGGTCGCCCGCTACGCACGCACGCTTTCAACTACGTTCGCGGCCGGAGTGCCGTTGGTGCAGGCCCTGGATTCAGTGGCGGCCGCTGCCAGCAACCAGCTATTCAAACAGGCTATCGAACATATGCGTCACGATGTATCCACAGGCATGCCGCTGAATCGGGCCATGGCCGCCAGCGGTCTGTTCCCTGGCATGGCGATCCAGATGACGGCGATTGGTGAAGAATCCGGCACCCTGGAGCACATGCTGGAAAAAGTCGCGAGCCACTATGAGTCGGACGTCGACACGCTGGTCGACCAACTCACCAGCCTGATGGAACCGCTGATCATGGTGGTGCTCGGCGGGATTGTCGGCAGGAGCCGCAACAGCTTCTAAGTTCACCAATGCCTGACGAATCGCTTCATCCGCGTAAGCAAACGCCATTTTCTGACCATTCTCTTCGGTCAGGAAGTAATCGTAGTTGAAGCGGCCACCACCACCGGCACTGCCACGCTCACGGCGATCGCCTTTCTGTGCCAGCACACTGATTGACAGGCGTACCAGCGGACGAATGTCGCCTGCATAAGTGCCATCAGTTGCCGCCACCAGCATCTGCTCATGGACGCCGCTCAGGCTGACGGAAACTTCCTGGATCAGCGGCTCTTTGGTCCGAATGTAAGCATCCAACTGCATCAACAGTTCGGTTTTCTTCTGCTTTTCCCAGCTTTGCAGCGGGTTGTCTGCC
>JTFP01003694.1_pt1 | contig 26569 bp, 19 predicted proteins | sample 235421 | NCBI WGS metagenome assembly JTFP01 (sample SAMN03067591, study PRJNA260954) | activated sludge metagenome | biome: Sludge; feature: Wastewater; isolation source: sludge from laboratory unaugmented bioreactor treating industrial wastewater | place: India:Gujarat | collected 2013-04 | reverse complement strand
CCCTGGCGGTACTGCGCGAGATCGGCGTGGAGACTGGCGGTTCCAACGTGCAGTTCGGTATCTGCCCGAACACCGGCCGCATGGTCGTGATCGAGATGAACCCGCGTGTGTCCCGTTCGTCGGCCCTGGCCTCGAAAGCCACCGGTTTCCCGATCGCCAAGGTCGCGGCCAAGCTGGCTGTGGGTTACACCCTGGACGAACTGTCGAACGACATCACCGGCGGCAAGACCCCGGCGTCCTTCGAGCCGTCCATCGACTACGTCGTGACCAAGCTGCCACGTTTCGCCTTCGAGAAGTTCCCCAAGGCTGACGCGCGCCTGACCACCCAGATGAAGTCGGTCGGCGAAGTCATGGCCATTGGCCGGACCTTCCAGGAATCCCTGCAGAAAGCCCTGCGCGGCCTCGAAGTCGGTGTTTGCGGCCTGGACGAGAAGCTCGACCTGAGCAATCCGGAAAGCATGAGCGTGCTCAAGCGCGAGCTGACCGTGCCGGGTGCCGAGCGTATCTGGTACGTCGCTGACGCGTTCCGCGCCGGCATGACCGTCGAAGACATCTTCGGCATGAACATGATCGATCCGTGGTTCCTGGTGCAGATCGAAGATCTGATCAAGGAAGAAGAGAAGGTCAAGACCCTGGGTCTGGCCAGCATCGACCGCGACACCATGTTCCGCCTCAAGCGCAAAGGTTTCTCCGACCAGCGCCTGGCCAAGTTGCTGGGTGTGACTGAGAAAAACCTGCGCACTCATCGCCACAAGCTGGACATCTTCCCGGTCTATAAGCGCGTTGACACCTGCGCCGCCGAGTTTTCCACCGACACCGCCTACCTGTACTCCACCTACGAGGAAGAGTGCGAAGCTGCGCCGTCGGGTCGCGACAAGATCATGATCCTGGGTGGCGGTCCGAACCGTATCGGCCAGGGCATCGAGTTCGACTACTGCTGCGTACACGCCGCCCTCGCCCTGCGCGAAGACGGGTACGAGACCATCATGGTCAACTGCAACCCGGAAACCGTTTCCACCGACTACGACACTTCCGACCGCCTGTACTTCGAGCCGGTCACCCTGGAAGACGTGCTGGAAATCGTGCGCGTCGAGAAGCCTAAAGGCGTGATCGTCCAGTACGGCGGCCAAACCCCGCTGAAACTGGCTCGCGCCCTCGAAGCCGCTGGCGTGCCGATCATCGGCACCAGCCCAGACGCCATCGACCGTGCCGAAGACCGTGAGCGCTTCCAGCAAATGGTCGAGCGCCTGAACCTGCGTCAGCCGCCAAACGCTACCGTGCGCAGCGAAGACGAAGCCCTGCGTGCGGCCAGCAAGATCGGCTACCCGCTGGTGGTGCGTCCGTCCTACGTACTGGGCGGCCGGGCGATGGAAATCGTCTACGAAGAAGAAGAACTCAAGCGTTACCTGCGTGATGCGGTGAAAGTGTCCAACGACAGCCCGGTGCTGCTGGACCACTTCCTCAACTGCGCCATCGAGATGGACGTGGATGCGGTTTGCGACGGTACTGACGTGGTCATCGGCGCAATCATGCAGCACATCGAACAGGCGGGCGTTCACTCCGGTGACTCCGCGTGCTCGCTGCCGCCTTACTCGCTGCCGCTGCACATCCAGGACGAGATGCGCGAACAGGTCAAGAAAATGGCCCTGGAACTGGGTGTGGTCGGCCTGATGAACGTACAGTTGGCGCTGCAAGGCGAAGACATCTACGTCATCGAAGTCAACCCGCGCGCCTCGCGTACCGTGCCGTTCGTGTCCAAGTGCATCGGTGTGTCCCTGGCCATGATCGCTGCCCGCGTGATGGCCGGTAAGACCCTGAAGGAAATCGGCTTCACCAAGGAAATCATTCCGAACTTCTACAGCGTGAAAGAGGCGGTGTTCCCATTCGCCAAATTCCCTGGCGTGGACCCGATCCTGGGCCCAGAGATGAAGTCCACCGGTGAAGTGATGGGCGTGGGCGATACCTTCGGTGAAGCGTTCGCCAAGGCCCAGATGGGCGCCAGCGAAGTGCTGCCGACCGGCGGTACTGCGTTCATCAGCGTGCGCGACGATGACAAGCCACTGGTTGCAGGCGTGGCCCGTGATCTGATCAACTTGGGCTTCGAGATCGTGGCCACCGCCGGGACCGCCAGGCTGATTGAAGCGGCGGGTCTGAAAGTGCGTCGCGTGAACAAGGTGACGGAAGGCCGTCCGCATGTGGTCGATATGATCAAGAATGACGAAGTCACTCTGATCATCAACACCACTGAGGGTCGTCAGTCGATTGCGGATTCTTACTCCATTCGTCGTAATGCCTTGCAGCACAAGATCTACTGCACCACGACCATTGCTGCTGGCGAAGCTATCTGCGAAGCGCTCAAGTTCGGTCCGGAAAAGACCGTGCGTCGCTTGCAGGATCTACACGCAGGATTGAAGGCATGATCAAATACCCAATGACCGTTCGGGGCGCCAAGGCCCTGGAAGAGGAGCACGCCCATCTGACCAAGGTCGTACGTCCAAAGCTGAGCCAGGACATCGGTACGGCCCGCGAGCTGGGTGACTTGAAGGAAAACGCCGAATACCACGCTGCCCGCGAGCAGCAGGGTATGGTCGAGGCGCGGATCCGTGACATCGAAGGCCGTATGCAGAATGCGGTCATCATCGACGTCACGACCATCCCGCACACCGGCAAAGTGATTTTCGGCACCACGGTGGAAATCGCCAATGTCGAAACCGACGAAAGCGTGGTGTACCACATCGTCGGTGAAGACGAAGCTGACTTCAAACTCGGCAAGATCTCCGTCGGTTCGCCACTGGCCCGTGCCTTGATTGCCAAGGAAGAGGGTGATGTGGTGGTTGTGAAAACGCCCGGTGGCGTGATCGAGTACGAGATTGTTGAAGTTCGCCATGTCTGAAAGGCGGCGCCCGCTTCGTGCGGGCGCCATGCTTTGGCAGTTTGCCCAGATGCTGTGGGTGGGCGGCCTGTGGTTGTTGCATATTGGCGTGTTACCGGCGTTGGGGCTGATTGGCCTGGCGCCGTTGTTGATCGATGAGATCGATGGATTACTGAGTGCGCTGCTGGTGGGTTTTGCGGCGGCGTGCGTGACGCTTCAGGCGCTGGTGCTGATCAAGGCCGAAGGCTTGGGGAGTTTGTGGCGGGATATTCGCGGCCAACTGCTGTTGATGGCGCTGTATGCATGTGCAATGTATTGCATCGTGCATGTGTGGCTGCCGGAAGCGTTGCGCTGGCAGCTATTCAGCTATCTTGTGCTAGGGTTTTCCGGCCTGGTGCTGGTGATGCAGCCGGCGCCTGGGTGGAGTGGCGGGGCGCGCGAAGCACGCCCGTGACCCTTGTTGTCATTTGAAGCGATGAACGTTCGACAGTTGCTTGTTGACGCTGAAGTTCTTGCGATACAGCAGTGCCATCTTGCCGATGACCTGAACCAGGTCCGCCTTGCCAACCTTGCACAGTTCTGCAATGGCGGCCAGGCGCGCTTCGCGGTCAAGGATGTTGACCTTGATCTTGATCAGTTCGTGATCGCCCAATGCGCGTTCAAGTTCGGCTAACACACCTTCAGTCAAACCGTTGTCGGCCACGATCAAAACTGGTTTCAGATGGTGGCCAATGGATTTGTACTGTTTCTTCTGCTCTTGAGTGAGCGGCATAATCTGACCCCTGCGTCTGATCTTGTAAAAAGCGGCGGCCAGTTTACCCGAGCGAGTCCGGGACCGCCCAGTTAATCACGACCCGTTTTATTTTCGAGGTGGCCCGTGGCCCGTTCCAAAACTAGCCTTAAGTGGCTGCAAGAGCATTTCAACGACCCTTACGTCAAAAAGGCGCAAAAGGACGGCTACCGTTCCCGGGCCAGCTACAAGCTGCTGGAGCTTCAGGACAAGGACAAACTGTTCCGTCCCGGCATGAGCGTGATCGACCTGGGCGCCGCCCCGGGTGGCTGGTCCCAGGTGGCCAGTCGTCTGATTGGCGGGCAAGGCCGGTTGATCGCTTCCGACATCCTGGAGATGGACAGCATCCCGGATGTGACCTTCGTCCATGGTGACTTTACCCAGGACGCGGTGTTAGCTGAGATCCTGCAGGCTGTGGGAAATTCGCAGGTGGACCTTGTGATTTCCGACATGGCCCCCAATATGAGTGGATTACCGGCTGTTGATATGCCGCGAGCCATGTTTCTGTGCGAGTTGGCGCTGGATCTGGCGGGGCGGGTATTGCGTCCGGGTGGTGATTTCCTGGTCAAGGTCTTCCAGGGCGAGGGTTTCGACGAGTACCACAAGAACATCCGCAAGCTGTTCGATAAGGTGCAGATGCGCAAGCCGGACTCCTCACGGGATCGGTCTCGCGAGCAATATCTGCTGGCGCGGGGGTTCCGCGGTATCGAAGGTGCAGCGAGTGATGAGCGCCTTTGAAGGTTTGAGGGGAGTCGATAGGTTTTTTTATATCGCTTTCGTCACGAAGCTTTACGAATATTGTGTAGTCAAAGTTTCACAAAGGGTTACAGACGGCGCCTGCCAGAGTTGTAGGTAATGTAGTAAGTTAGGCCGGTGAATATCATGCGAAGCGCGCGCCAGTAGCGGAGCTTGCTTCAGAGGGTAGTTAATTGAACGATATGGCAAAGAATCTGATCCTGTGGTTGATCATCGCGGCTGTCCTGGTGACGGTGATGAACAACTTCTCCAGCCCTAACGAGCCGCAGACCCTCAACTATTCCGACTTCATCCAGCAAGTTAAGGATGGCAAGGTCGAGCGCGTAGCGGTTGATGGCTACGTGATTACCGGCAAGCGCAACGATGGCGACGGCTTCAAGACCATTCGTCCGGCAATCCAGGACAACGGTCTGATCGGCGACCTGGTGGATAACCACGTGATCGTCGAAGGCAAGCTGCCTGAGCAGCAGAGCATCTGGACTCAACTCCTGGTGGCAAGCTTCCCGATCCTGGTGATCATCGCCGTGTTCATGTTCTTCATGCGCCAGATGCAAGGTGGTGCAGGAGGCAAGGGCGGGCCGATGAGTTTCGGCAAGAGCAAGGCGCGCCTGCTCTCCGAAGACCAGGTGAAGACCACCCTGGCTGACGTCGCTGGTTGCGACGAAGCCAAGGAAGAAGTGGGTGAGCTGGTCGAGTTCCTGCGTGATCCGGGCAAGTTCCAGCGCCTGGGTGGCCGCATTCCACGCGGTGTGCTGATGGTCGGCCCGCCGGGTACCGGTAAAACCTTGCTGGCCAAGGCGATTGCCGGTGAAGCCAAGGTGCCGTTCTTCACCATTTCCGGTTCGGACTTCGTCGAAATGTTCGTCGGCGTTGGTGCCAGCCGTGTTCGCGACATGTTCGAGCAGGCCAAGAAACACGCGCCATGCATCATCTTCATCGATGAAATCGACGCCGTTGGTCGCCATCGTGGTGCTGGCATGGGCGGTGGTCATGATGAACGTGAGCAGACCCTCAACCAGTTGCTGGTGGAGATGGACGGCTTTGAAATGAATGACGGCATCATCGTCATTGCCGCAACCAACCGTCCGGATGTGTTGGACCCTGCATTGCTGCGTCCAGGCCGTTTCGACCGTCAGGTCGTGGTGGGCTTGCCGGATATCCGTGGTCGTGAGCAGATTCTGAAAGTCCACATGCGTAAAGTGCCCATGGGCGACGACGTCGCTCCGGCCGTGATTGCCCGCGGTACGCCTGGCTTCTCCGGTGCCGACCTGGCCAACCTGGTGAACGAGGCTTCGCTGTTTGCGGCCCGCACCGGCAAGCGCATCGTAGAAATGAAAGAGTTCGAACTGGCCAAAGACAAGATCATGATGGGCGCCGAGCGCAAATCCATGGTCATGTCCGAGAAAGAGAAGCAGAACACCGCTTATCACGAAGCCGGTCACGCTATCGTGGGGCGCGTCGTGCCTGAGCATGACCCGGTCTACAAAGTGTCGATCATTCCTCGTGGTCGGGCGCTGGGTGTGACCATGTTCCTGCCGGAAGAGGATCGCTACAGCCTCTCCAAGCGTGCGTTGATCAGTCAGATCTGCTCGCTGTATGGCGGCCGGATTGCTGAAGAGATGACCCTGGGCTTCGACGGTGTCACCACCGGTGCTTCCAACGACATCATGCGTGCCAGCCAGATTGCGCGGAACATGGTGACCAAATGGGGCCTGTCGGAAAAACTCGGTCCTTTGATGTACGCCGAGGAAGAAGGCGAAGTGTTCCTGGGACGTGGCGGTGGCGGTCAAAGTGCCAGCTTCTCCGGTGAGACAGCCAAGCTGATCGACTCCGAAGTGCGCAGCATCATTGATCAGTGCTACGGCACGGCCAAGCAGATCCTCACCGACAACCGCGACAAGCTGGATGCCATGGCGGATGCGCTGATGAAGTACGAAACCATTGATGCCGATCAGATCGACGACATCATGGCGGGCCGTACACCGCGTGAACCTCGCGATTGGGAAGGTGGTTCGGGCACCTCTGGCACGCCGCCAGTGGTTCAGAACGAACGCCCTGAAAACCCGATCGGCGGTCCTGCAGCTGACCACTAAGGTTTGAAATGACTTTTGCGTCGTCCTCCACCCGGTTGCCTTGCGGCAGCCGGGTTCTTGATTTGGCCCATACGCATGTCATGGGCATTCTTAATGTAACCCCCGATTCCTTTTCCGATGGTGGTCGCTTCAATCAGCTCGATGCTGCGTTGCGTCACGCCGAGGCGATGGTGGCGGCGGGTGCGACCTTGATCGATGTCGGCGGCGAGTCGACCCGGCCCGGTGCTCGCGTGGTTTCTCCCGTGGAGGAGCTGGAGCGGGTGGCGCCGATCGTCGAGCGCATCGCTCGCGAGCTGGATGTGATCATTTCCGTGGATACATCGACCCCGGCGGTGATGCGCGAAACGGCGCGCCTGGGCGCGGGGCTGATCAACGATGTGCGTTCGTTGCAGCGTGATGGCGCGCTGGACGCCGCCGCAGCGACCGGCCTGCCGGTGTGCCTGATGCATATGCTGGGCGAGCCCGGCACCATGCAGGACAATCCGCACTACGATGATCTGGTTGGCGAAGTGAGCGGGTTCCTGGCTCATCGCATTGCTCAATGCGCCGCCGTAGGGATCGCTGCCGACAAGATCATCCTCGATCCGGGGTTTGGTTTCGCCAAGACCCTGCAGCACAATCTAAGTCTGTTCAAGCATATGGAAGCCTTGCATGCCCTGGGTCGACCTTTGTTGGTCGGCGTTTCGCGCAAGAGCATGATAGGTCTGGCGCTGAATCGCCCGGTGGGCGAGCGGCTTTATGGTGGGTTGGCGCTGGCGGCACTTGCTGTGACCAAGGGTGCGCGTATCTTGCGTGTGCATGATGTCGCTGAGACCGTGGATGTTGTCCGCATGATTGCCGCAGTAGAATCGGCCGAATAAGAATGATGGAGCACTTATGACAAAGAAATACTTTGGCACCGACGGTATCCGTGGTCGGGTCGGCGAGTTTCCCATTACCCCCGATTTCATGCTCAAGCTGGGTTGGGCGGCAGGCATGGCGTTCCGCAGCATGGGCGCGTGCCGCATCCTGGTGGGCAAGGACACGCGTATCTCAGGCTATATGTTTGAGTCTGCGCTGGAGGCCGGTTTGTCCGCCGCCGGTGCCGATGTAATGCTGCTGGGCCCGATGCCGACCCCGGCGATCGCTTACCTGACGCGTACCTTCCATGCCGAAGCCGGCATTGTGATTAGTGCTTCGCACAATCCTCATGATGACAACGGCATCAAGTTCTTCTCGGGGCAGGGCACCAAGCTGCCGGATGAGATCGAGCTGATGATCGAAGAGCTGCTGGATGCGCCGATGACGGTGGTCGAGTCCAGCAAGCTGGGCAAGGTGTCGCGGATCAACGACGCCTCTGGCCGTTATATCGAATTCTGTAAGAGCAGTGTGCCAAGCAGCACCAATTTCGCCGGGCTGAAGATCGTCGTCGACTGTGCCCATGGTGCGACCTATAAAGTGGCGCCGAGCGTATTCAAGGAGCTGGGTGCGGAAGTAACGGTGCTGTCGGCCCAGCCTAACGGGTTGAACATCAACGAAAACTGCGGCTCCACGCATATGGAGCAATTGCAGGCTGCCGTCCTGGCCGAGCATGCCGACCTGGGTATTGCCTTTGATGGCGACGGCGACCGCGTGCTGATGGTGGATCACACCGGCGCCGTGGTTGATGGCGATGACTTGATGTTCATCATTGCCCGCGACCTGCATGAGCGTAACCGCTTGCAGGGCGGTGTTGTCGGTACGCTGATGAGCAATCTCGGGCTGGAGTTGGCACTGGGCGAGCTGGGCATTCCTTTTGTGCGTGCCAATGTCGGGGATCGTTATGTGATTGCCGAACTGCTGGAGCGCAATTGGCAGATCGGTGGCGAGAACTCCGGGCATGTCGTGTGCTTCCAGCACACCACCACGGGCGACGCGATCATCGCCGCGCTGCAGGTGCTGTTGGCGTTGCGCCGTCGCCAGGAAAGCCTGGCCCAGGCGCGTCAAGCCCTGCGCAAGTGCCCGCAAGTGCTGCTCAACGTGCGCTTTGCCGGTGGCGACAACCCGATCGAACACCCGGCTGTCAAAGCGGCCTGCGAGCGCGTGACCCTGGCAATGGCGGGGCGTGGGCGCGTGTTGTTGCGCAAGTCCGGCACAGAGCCGCTGGTGCGCGTCATGGTCGAAGGTGAGGACGAAACCCTGGTTCGCGGGCATGCCGAAGACCTGGCAAAACTAGTAACTGAAGTTTGCTCCTGAATTCGGCTTGCCAGTGATGGTGTGGTTGGGTAACATCTGCGCCCACTTTGACCGACGAGGTACAGCATGCGTCGCACTATGGTAGCTGGTAACTGGAAGATGCACGGTACCCGCGCCAGTGTCGCTGAGCTGATCAATGGCCTTCGTCACTTGGCCTTGCCGAGCGGTGTTGATATCGCGGTTTTTCCATCTTGCTTGCATATCAACCAAGTGGTTGATGGCTTGAAAGGTAAGTCGATTCAGGTCGGCGCGCAGAACTGCGCAATGGAACCCATGCAAGGTGCGCTGACAGGTGAGATTTCGCCAAGTCAGTTGGTTGATGCGGGTTGTTCCTACGTGCTTGTCGGGCACTCCGAGCGCCGTCAGTTGATGGGCGAACGGGATGGGACGCTCAATCGCAAGTTCGCAGCGGCACAGGCTTGTGGCTTGATTCCGGTGTTGTGCATAGGGGAGACCCTTGAACAGCGCGAATCGGGCAAGACTCTTGAAGTTGTCTCGCGTCAGCTGGGCAGCATCATCGAGGAGCTGGGTGTTGGTGCGTTTGCGAAGGCAGTCATCGCTTACGAGCCGGTCTGGGCCATTGGCACCGGGCTGACTGCAACACCGCAACAGGCGCAGGATGTGCATGCAGCTATCCGCGCGCAGTTGGCGGCAGAGAATTCTGAGGTCGCACAAGGTGTGCGGCTTCTATACGGCGGCAGCGTGAAGGCGGCCAATGCGGTCGAACTGTTCGGCATGCCGGATATCGATGGGGGGCTCATTGGTGGAGCTTCCCTGAATGCAGATGAGTTCGGTGCGATTTGTCGCGCCGCGGGAAACTGAAAAAATGCTGGAAACAGTCGTAGTCGTTTTTCATCTGTTGGCTGCCCTGGGCGTAGTTGCCCTGGTTTTGTTGCAACAGGGTAAAGGTGCGGATGCTGGTGCGTCTTTCGGTGCAGGTGCTTCAAATACTGTGTTCGGAAGCCAAGGTTCCTCTACCTTTCTTAGTAAGTTTACTGCTATACTTGCCGCAGGTTTCTTCATAACCAGCTTAGGGTTAGGTTACTTTGCTAAAGAGAAAGCTCATGTGCTGACTCAAGTAGGTTTGCCAAACCCAGCAGTGTTGGAAGTACCAAAAGCAAAACCGGCTTCTGATGATGTCCCGGTGCTTCAAGAGCAAAAGTCGGCTACTCCAGCGACTGACGTGCCTCCAGCTCAAGAGCAGAAGTAAGAAGGGTTGTAAACGCTGTATTGCCGAGGTGGTGGAATTGGTAGACACGCAACCTTGAGGTGGTTGTGCCCATAGGGTGTAGGGGTTCGAGTCCCCTTCTCGGTACCAATTATCAGGAGAGCCCGCTGTTGCGGGCTTTCTTGTAGGTGGAAGGTTACATTGACCCTGTAAGGGATCGGTCGTATACTTCCGCCCCAGCTTTGTCGCGGGGTGGAGCAGTCTGGTAGCTCGTCGGGCTCATAACCCGAAGGTCGTCGGTTCAAATCCGGCCCCCGCAACCAGTTTTAGCGGAGCCCCTTATTAAGGGGCTTTTTGTTAGCTGGACACTTTCAACGCCGCTATTCGACGGCGTTTCAAGGATGGGCGTTTCGCCCATTTTTTTATTTTGCACAGCATGCACATACATGCACGAGGGGGTTCAGGTGTCGAGCAAGCTAGAAGAGTTGCAGGCCTTGCTGGCCCCGGTGGTCGTGGCCCTGGGCTATGAATGCTGGGGTATTGAGTTTTCGGCTCAAGGTCGCCACTCAATGTTGCGCGTTTATATTGATAAAGAGGGCGGCGTGCTGGTGGACGATTGTGCCATTGTCAGCCGTCAGATCAGTGGCGTCCTGGATGTTGAAGATCCAATCGCCGTTGAGTACACCCTCGAAGTTTCCTCGCCTGGCATGGAACGCCCACTGTTCACTCTCGAGCAGTTTGCAAAATTTGCCGGTGGACAAGTGAAAATCAAGCTGCGATCTCCCTTTGAAGGGCGACGCAATTTTCAGGGCCTTCTGCGCGGTGTAGAAGAGCAGGATGTCGTGGTGCAAGTAGAAGACCATGAGTTCCTGTTGCCGATCGATATGATCGACAAGGCCAACATTATTCCCAGTTTTGACTGAGACGCGGATCCCGCGGATCCAATGGCTTGCGAAAGGCGAGGCGTACGATGAGCAAAGAAGTACTGCTGGTTGTTGAGTCGGTATCCAATGAAAAGGGCGTACCGGCAAACGTGATTTTTGAAGCGCTGGAGCTGGCCCTGGCCACTGCGACCAAAAAGCGTTTTGAAGACGAAGTTGATCTGCGTGTGGAAATCAACCGCCACACCGGTGCCTATGAAACTTTCCGTCGCTGGACGGTCGTTGAAGAAGCCGATCTTGATGATCCGGCCATCGAAACCTGGCCGAGCAAGGTCGCTGAAACGCACCCTGGCGCCAAGGTCGGTGATGTTGTCGAAGAAAAGATCGAATCGATCGAGTTCGGCCGTATTGCTGCACAAACTGCCAAGCAGGTCATTGTGCAGAAGGTTCGCGAGGCCGAGCGCGCTCAAGTCGTTGACGCCTATCGCGAGCGCCTGGGTGAAATCATCTCCGGCACCGTGAAAAAAGTTACCCGCGACAACGTGATCGTCGACCTGGGCAACAACGCCGAAGCGTTGCTGGCCCGCGAAGACATCATTTCTCGCGAAACCTTCCGTGTCGGCGTGCGTTTGCGTGCGCTGCTCAAGGAAATCCGCACCGAGAACCGCGGTCCTCAGCTGATCCTGTCGCGTACCGCGCCGGAAATGCTGATCGAACTGTTCCGCATCGAAGTGCCGGAAATCGCCGAAGGCCTGATCGAAGTCATGGCTGCGTCCCGCGACCCGGGTTCGCGCGCCAAGATCGCGGTCCGTTCCAAGGACAAACGCATCGACCCGCAGGGCGCTTGCATTGGTATGCGCGGTTCGCGCGTCCAGGCAGTGTCGGGCGAGTTGGGCGGTGAGCGTGTGGATATCGTCCTGTGGGACGATAACCCGGCGCAGTTCGTGATCAACGCCATGTCGCCGGCTGAAGTGGCGGCAATTATCGTTGACGAAGATGCCCATGCCATGGACATCGCCGTTGGCGCAGACAATCTGGCTCAGGCCATTGGTCGTGGTGGTCAGAACGTGCGTCTGGCCAGCCAACTGACCGGCTGGACCCTGAACGTGATGACCGAATCGGACATCCAGGCTAAGCAGCAAGCTGAAACCGGTGACATCCTGCGCAACTTCATCGACGAGCTGGAAGTCGACGAAGACCTGGCGCAGGTGCTGGTAGATGAAGGCTTCACCAGCCTGGAAGAGATTGCCTACGTACCGTTGGAAGAAATGCTCAACATCGATGGCTTTGACGAAGACACCGTCAACGAGCTTCGCGCTCGGGCCAAGGATCGTTTGTTGACTAAAGCCATCGCTACTGAGGAAAAGCTGGCAGACGCCCATCCGGCCGAAGACCTGCTCTCGCTTGAGGGTATGGACAAGGATTTGGCGATGGAACTGGCGGTGCGCGGCGTAATTACCCGCGAAGACCTGGCCGAGCAGTCTATTGACGATCTGCTCGACATCGACGGCATTGACGATGATCGTGCCGGCAAGTTGATCATGGCCGCCCGAGCCCATTGGTTCGAGTAATTAGGCGCGGCCTGAGGAGAGAAGTGCATGACGCAAGTCACGGTGAAACAACTGGCCGATGAGGTCAAAACACCGGTAGAGCGCCTGTTGCAGCAGATGCGTGAGGCAGGTCTGCCGCACACCGCCGCCGATGAAGGTGTGAGCGATAGTGAGAAGCAGTCTTTGCTGACTCACTTGAAGAGCAGCCACAAGGCGAAAGTGGAAGAACCGCGCAAGATTACATTGCAGCGCAAAACCACCAGCACCCTGCGTGTTGCTGGTAGCAAGAGCATCAGCGTTGAAGTACGCAAGAAGAAAGTCTTCGTACAGCGCAGCCCGGAAGAAATCGAAGCCGAGCGCAAACGCGAACTGGAAGAACGTCGCGCAGTAGAAAATGCTGCTCGTCAGAAGGCTGAAGAAGAAGCCAAGCGTCGCGCCGAAGAAGAAGCGCGTCGCCAGCCTGCTGCTGCGCAACCTGCTGCCACTGATGCGGTCGCTGCTCCTGCTGCCGCGCCTGTAGAAGCTGCGCGTGAGGCCGCTCCGGTGGCCGCTGCACCAGCACCTGCTGCTGATGCGCGTAAACGCGACGAACCTCGTCGTCCGGACAAACCACGTGCCGACGATAACAGTCGTCGCGGTGGCGGCGGTGATGGTGAGCGCAAAAACGCTCCGCATCGTGCTTCGGTCAAAGAGAAAGCGCCTGCGCCACGCGTTGCCCCACGTACCACCGACGAAGAAAGCGACAGCTTCCGTCGTGGTGGTCGCGGCAAGGCCAAGCTGAAAAAACGCAACGCCCACGGTTTCCAGAGCCCAACCGGCCCTGTCGTGCGTGAAGTGAAGATCGGCGAGACCATCACTGTGGGCGATCTCGCCCAGCAGATGTCGGTCAAGGCAGCTGAAATCATCAAGTTCATGTTCAAGCTGGGCACTCCGGCCACCATCAACCAGGTACTGGATCAGGAAACTGCCCAACTGGTTGCTGAAGAGCTGGGCCACAAAGTGACCCTGGTCAGCGACACCGCCCTGGAAGATTCCCTGGCCGAGTCCCTGAAGTTCGAAGGTGAAGCTGTTTCCCGTGCGCCGGTCGTGACCGTAATGGGCCACGTTGACCACGGTAAGACTTCCCTGCTCGACTACATCCGTCGTGCCAAGGTTGCGGCAGGCGAGGCTGGCGGTATTACCCAGCACATCGGCGCCTACCACGTTGAAACCGATCGCGGCATGGTGACGTTCCTCGACACCCCTGGTCACGCCGCGTTTACCGCGATGCGTGCCCGTGGTGCCAAGGCGACCGACATCGTGATCCTGGTCGTTGCAGCAGACGACGGCGTGATGCCACAAACCATCGAAGCCGTTCAGCATGCCAAGGCAGCTGGCGTACCGTTGGTGGTTGCGGTGAACAAAATCGACAAGCCGGGCGCCGATCTCGATCGCATCCGTAGCGAACTGTCGGTTCACGGCGTGACTTCCGAAGAGTGGGGTGGCGACACTCCATTCGTACCGGTCTCGGCGAAAGTCGGTACTGGCGTTGACGAACTGCTCGAAGCTGTTCTGTTGCAAGCCGAAGTCCTGGAACTGACCGCTACGCCATCGGCTCCTGGCCGTGGTGTTGTGGTTGAGTCCCGCCTCGACAAGGGCCGTGGCCCGGTGGCGACCGTTCTGGTTCAAGACGGTACCCTGCGCCAAGGCGACATGGTACTGGTCGGTTCGAACTATGGCCGTGTACGTGCCATGCTCGACGAGAACGGCAAGTCCATCAAGGAAGCCGGTCCGTCCATCCCTGTCGAGATTCTCGGCCTGGACGGTACCCCGGACGCTGGCGACGAGATGAGCGTGGTTGCCGACGAGAAGAAAGCCCGTGAAGTGGCTCTGTTCCGTCAAGGCAAGTTCCGCGAAGTCAAGCTGGCCCGTGCTCACGCCGGCAAGCTGGAAAACATCTTCGAGAACATGGGCCAGGAAGAGAAGAAGACGCTTAACATCGTCCTCAAATCTGACGTCCGTGGTTCCCTCGAAGCGTTGAACGGCGCCTTGAACGGCCTGGGTAACGACGAAGTGCAAGTGCGTGTCGTCGGTGGCGGTGTCGGTGGTATCACCGAGTCCGACGCCAACCTGGCACTGGCTTCCAACGCTGTACTGTTCGGCTTCAACGTGCGTGCCGATGCTGGCGCTCGCAAGATCGTCGAGCAGGAAGGCCTGGACATGCGTTACTACAACGTCATCTACGACATCATCGAAGACGTCAAGAAAGCCCTCACCGGCATGCTTGGCAGCGACGTCCGGGAGAACATCCTGGGTATCGCCGAGGTGCGTGACGTGTTCCGCTCGCCGAAATTCGGCGCGATCGCCGGCTGCATGGTTATCGAAGGCACCGTTCACCGTAACCGTCCGATCCGTGTACTGCGTGAAGACATCGTTATCTTCGAAGGCGAGCTGGAATCCCTGCGCCGCTTCAAGGATGACGCTTCCGAAGTACGTGCCGGCATGGAATGCGGTATCGGCGTCAAGAGCTACAACGACGTCAAGGTTGGCGACAAGATCGAAGTCTTCGAGAAGGTTCAGGTTGCTCGCAGCCTCTAACTCGCGCACTTCAGGAGCCACGCCGCGTGTGGGCATGCAAATGCCCCACGCAACGTCCGGACTCTAAACGCAACGCCCGGTCTGGCTTTTGTCAGGCCGGGCGTTTGCCGCTTTCAGACCCCACGGGTTTCACCGTGTGGCAGTAACAGGTAACAAGACATGGCAAAAGAATACAGCCGTACCCAACGTATCGGCGATCAGATGCAGCGCGAGCTGGCCCAACTGATCCGTCGCGAAGTCAAAGATCCTCGTGTTGGCCTGGTCACCATCACCGCCGTTGAAGTGAGCCGTGACGTGGGTCACGCAAAAATCTTCATCACCGTGATGGGTGAGGACAGCAGCGAAGAAATCGCGCAAAGCATCAAGGTGCTCAACTCGGCCGCAGGTTTCCTGCGCATGCAGTTGGCCCGCGAAATGAAGCTGCGCAGCGTGCCTCAGTTGCACTTCCACTACGACGAAAGCGTCGTGCGTGGCGCGCACCTGTCGGCACTGATCGAGCGCGCCGTGGCTGAGGATAATCAGCATCCGTCCACACCTGAAGACGCCAAGGAGTAAGCGGTGGCTCAGGTCAAACGTATCCGTCGCAACGTCAGCGGCATCATTCTGCTCGACAAGCCCATTGGCTTTACCTCCAATGCCGCCTTGCAGAAGGTCCGCTGGCTGCTCAATGCCGAGAAAGCCGGGCACACCGGCAGCCTCGACCCCCTGGCCACCGGCGTGTTGCCGTTGTGCTTTGGCGAGGCCACCAAGTTCTCGCAATACCTGCTCGATTCCGACAAGGGTTACGAAACCCTGATGCAACTGGGCAAGACCACCACCACGGCCGATGCCGAGGGTGATGTTTTGCAGGTTCGCGACGTGACCGTTGGTCGTGCTGATATCGAGGCTGCTTTACCCGCTTTTCGTGGGCAAATCAGTCAGATACCGCCGATGTACTCGGCGCTCAAGCGCGATGGGCAACCACTTTACAAGCTGGCTCGTGCGGGTGAAGTAGTGGAGCGCGAACCGCGTTCTGTTACTATTGCGCGCTTGGAATTGCTCGCCTGTGAAGGCGACACCGCACGCCTGGCCGTGGACTGCAGCAAAGGCACCTATATCCGTACCCTGGTGGAAGATATCGGTGAAAAGCTCGGTTGCGGCGCGTATGTCGCAGAACTGCGACGCACCCAGGCCGGCCCTTTCAGCCTGGCCCAGACGGTGACGCTGGAAGAGTTGGAAGCGGTACACGCCGAAGGCGGCAATGAAGCGGTCGATCGCTTCTTGATGCCATCGGACAGCGGTTTGCTCGATTGGCCATTGCTGCACTTCTCGGAGCACAGCGCGTTCTACTGGCTCAACGGCCAGCCGGTACGTGCCCCGGACGCGCCGAAATTCGGCATGGTGCGGGTACAGGATCATAACGGTCGCTTTATCGGTATCGGTGAAGTGAGCGAAGACGGGCGCATCGCGCCGCGTCGACTGATTCGGTCAGAATGACCGAAACCAGTTTGTGGTAAAAGCGTATCAGCCTTTACGCAAGCTGGAACGAGGGTGGCTGTTAACAGGCACGGTCACTACTCATTTTTAGATACAGGGATTTGTCCCTGGCCTGTTGAAACTGCCCTTTGGGTGGTTTCCTGAAAAAAGGATTGCCTCATGGCTCTCGACGTTCAAGAAAAAGCACAAATCGTAGCTGACTATCAGCAAGCTGTTGGTGACACTGGTTCGCCAGAAGTGCAAGTTGCACTGCTGACCCACAACATCAACAAACTGCAAGGTCACTTCAAGGCCAACGGTAAAGATCACCACTCCCGTCGTGGTCTGATCCGCATGGTAAACCAGCGCCGTAAGCTGCTGGACTACCTGAAAGGCAAGGATCTGGGTCGTTATCAGGCTCTGATCGGTCGCCTGGGTCTGCGTCGCTAATAAGCGATTGCGCTAGAGGTTGGTTGTTTGCCGTGTGTCAGTGGGATTCCCGCTGGCCCATGGCAGGCTTCCAGCCTCAAGTTTTATCTGGATACACGTTTTACCCCTGGACAAGGGTTGGGCCGATTCCCGACATTGCCCAAGAATTTCGCAAGAAGACAAGTTCCCCAAGAGCCACAAAGAAGGTAGGACACCGTGAACCCGGTTATCAAAAAATTTCAGTTCGGTCAGTCGACCGTTACCCTCGAGACAGGCCGTATCGCCCGTCAAGCCTCCGGCGCAGTGCTGGTTACCGTTGACGACGACGTTACCGTACTGGTGACCGTTGTAGGCGCCAAGACTGCAGACCCAAGCAAGGGCTTCTTCCCTCTGTCTGTTCACTACCAGGAAAAGACTTACGCTGCCGGTAAGATCCCTGGCGGTTTCTTCAAGCGCGAAGGCCGTCCTTCCGAGAAAGAAACCCTGACTTCCCGACTGATCGACCGTCCGATCCGTCCGCTGTTCCCAGAAGGCTTCATGAACGAAGTGCAGGTTGTCTGCACCGTCGTCTCCACCAGCAAAAAGACCGATCCGGACATCGCTGCGATGATCGGTACCTCGGCTGCCCTGGCTATCTCCGGCATTCCTTTCGATGGCCCGATCGGCGCTGCGCGCGTGGCTTTCCACGAAAGCACCGGCTACCTGCTGAACCCGACTTACGAGCAACTGAAAGCCTCGAGCCTGGACATGGTCGTTGCCGGTACCTCGGAAGCCGTACTGATGGTTGAATCGGAAGCCAAAGAGCTGACCGAAGACCAGATGCTGGGCGCGGTACTGTTCGCTCACGACGAGTTCCAGGTTGTGATCAACGCCGTTAAAGAACTCGCTGCCGAAGCCGCCAAGCCAACCTGGGCCTGGGCTCCGCAAGCCGAAGCCACCGAACTGCTGGGTGCGATCCGTGCCGAGTTCGGCGAAGCGATCTCCCAGGCCTACACCATTACCGTCAAGGCCGACCGTTACGCTCGCCTGGGCGAGCTGAAGGATCAGGTCGTTGCCAAGCTGTCCGGTGAAGAAGGCCAGCCTTCTGCCAGCGACGTCAAAGCAGCATTCGGCGAAATCGAATACCGCACCGTTCGCGAAAACATCGTTAACGGCAAGCCACGTATCGACGGTCGCGACACCCGCACCGTGCGTCCGCTGAACATCGAAGTCGGCGTTCTGCCGAAGACTCACGGTTCTGCGCTGTTCACCCGTGGCGAAACCCAGGCCCTGGTCGTTGCGACCCTGGGTACTGCCCGCGACGCACAGCTGCTGGACACCCTGGAAGGCGAGAAAAAAGACCCGTTCATGCTGCACTACAACTTCCCGCCGTTCTCGGTGGGCGAATGTGGTCGCATGGGTGGCGCCGGTCGCCGCGAAATCGGTCACGGCCGTCTGGCCCGTCGTTCGGTTCAGGCCATGCTGCCAGCCGCCGACGTGTTCCCGTACACCATCCGTGTGGTGTCGGAAATCACCGAGTCCAACGGTTCCAGCTCCATGGCTTCGGTCTGCGGTGCTTCCCTGGCACTGATGGACGCTGGTGTGCCGATGAAGGCGCCGGTTGCCGGTATCGCCATGGGCCTGGTCAAAGAAGGCGAGAAGTTCGCCGTCCTGACCGACATCCTGGGTGACGAAGACCACCTGGGCGACATGGACTTCAAAGTAGCCGGTACCGCTAAAGGTGTTACCGCGCTGCAGATGGACATCAAGATCAAGGGCATCACCGAAGAGATCATGGAAATCGCTCTGGGCCAAGCCCTGGAAGCGCGCCTGAACATCCTCGGTCAGATGAACCAGATCATTGGTCAGTCCCGCACCGAACTGTCGGAAAATGCTCCGACCATGATCGCGATGAAAATCGACACCGACAAAATCCGTGATGTCATCGGTAAAGGCGGCGCGACCATTCGTGCGATCTGTGAAGAGACCAAGGCTTCGATCGATATCGAAGACGACGGCTCGATCAAGATCTTCGGCGAAACCAAGGAAGCTGCAGAAGCGGCGCGTCAGCGCGTTCTGGGCATCACTGCCGAAGCCGAGATCGGCAAGATCTACGTCGGTAAAGTTGAGCGCATCGTCGACTTCGGCGCATTCGTCAACATCCTGCCGGGCAAAGACGGTCTGGTTCACATCTCCATGCTGAGCGACGCTCGTGTTGAGAAAGTGACCGACATTCTGAAAGAAGGCCAGGAAGTGGAAGTGCTGGTACTGGACGTGGACAACCGCGGCCGTATCAAGCTGTCCATCAAAGACGTGGCAGCAGCCAAGGCTTCGGGCGCTTAAATACCCGCAGGCTTCACGCTGAAAAAAGGACTCTTCGGAGTCCTTTTTTTATGCGTGCAGGAAAATGCCGAAAAATCAGACGCTTAATCACAGCCAAAAGCCGCAACTTGCATGCAGGCACGCTCTGCTTCATGCAAATTGCACGAATCCGAAAATTCGCTCAATCTATAACTCTTTGTTTTTAAAGGGTTTATTTGCAGGCTTCGACTTGGCACAGTGCCTGCAACAGTCCTGTTAATGCTGCAGCATCAAGGTTCACACACTGCAGACTTTTAATAAAACAGGAGTTACTCGTATGAAGAAGTTCGCTCTCGCTACCGCAACTGCTACCGCCCTGACCCTGGCCATGGCCAACGTTGCCTTCGCTCAAACCGCGCAGGCGCCGATGACGCTGGCAGCTGGCGAAATGACCAAAGCCAAAGAGTCCACCTCGGACACTTGGATCACCACCAAAGTCAAAGCTGACCTGCTGACCGAAAAGGGCATCCCAGGTTCGGACATCAAGGTTGAGACCAACAAAGGTGTGGTTTCCCTGTCTTCGACCGTTGCCATCTCTGACTCGCAGAAAGCTACCGCTGTCGCCATCACCAAGCGTATCAAGGGTGTGACCGCTGTATCCGCTGACGGCCTGCTGGCTGGCGGTGCGGTAAAAGCCGACAACATCGACACATCCAAAGAAGCCGCTTCGGACACTTGGATCACTACCAAGGTGAAGGCTGACCTGGTTACCGAGAAAGGCATTCCGGGTACCGACATCAAAGTCGAAACCAACAAGGGTGTAGTTTCCCTGTCTTCTTCCGTCGCAGTGACCGAAGCACAGAAAACTACCGCGGTGAACATCACCAAGAAAATCAAAGGCGTGAAAGCTGTATCGGCCGATGGCCTGAAAGCAGAGTAACGCTCAACCAATCGCTGAACTAGGCGGCGGCGGCAACGAGTGAGTTAGATATCCACTCAATGCACCTCACGGGTTCATGCGACCGACCATAGGGATGTGGTCATTACAGGCCCCGGCACATGTGTCGGGGCCTGTTCTATTCCGGCCAGGAATGCTATCGAAGTGCGCGCCAGCTTGCGCTGGCGCGTGGGGTCATTCGGCGTCCAGATGCATCTGCGTTACCACCCGGCCATCCTTCTCGGCCTGGCCCAGTTTGGCGTCGACGAAGTACACCCGGTCATCTTCCAGCTGCCCTTTGTCGACCAGGTAGTCCTTGATGGTGCTTGCGCGGTCCTGACCGAGCTGGCGCAACAGCACGTCGCTGCTGCTCCAGAACGTGATCACGCCGTCCTTGAGTTTGGCCGTGCGTTCATCGTCGCTCAGGTTTTTCCACTCCGCCGGTGGTTGTTGTTTCAGGCGGGTGCGGTAGATACCTTCGAGCAAGGGGGCTTTTTCCTTTTCCGGTACTTGCAGCAAGGACGCCTGGGCCGGAACCTTGTCGCCACGGCGCTGCAGGATCTTGTAGTAGTTATATTGGTATTCGCGCTCCAGGCGCTGCTCGGCGAGGAATTTGCCGTCACTGTCGGCCGCCGCCGTGCCTTCGATTTCCAGGCGCAGGGTAGGGCGTTCTTTGAGGGCCTTGGCCAAGGTGTTCAGGGCGCCCTCGGCGTCTTTGTTCAGTTCGCTGGAGCCTGCGGCGAACGAGACGTTGCCGAGGTCTTCCGAACCGCCGCCGCTCACCAGCCCACCGATAAACTTGAACGGCGCCGTTGCCGCGCGCACCACCAGGTTGCGCAGGGTCTGCCAGATGATCGGCATCACGCTGAATTGCGGGTTGTTCAAGTCGCCGCTGATGGGCAGTTCAATCGAGATCTTGCCGTCAGAGTCCTTGAGCAGGGCGATCGCCAGGCGAATCGGCAGGTCTACCGCATCGGCACTGTCGACTTTCTCACCCAGTTGCAGTTGCTCGACCACCACTTTGTTCTCGGCCTTCAGTTGGCCTTTGGTGATCACGTAATGCAGGTCGAGGTTGAGGCGGCCCTTGCGAATCCGGAAACCGGCGAACTTACCCGAGTAGGGCGTCAGGGTCGTCAGCTCGACACGTTTGAAGCTGGTGGCGATATCCAGTGCCGCCATCGGATCAAACGGGTTCACGCTGCCTTTGATGGTTACCGGTGCATAGCGATCCACCTTGCCCTTGATGTCGACAGCTGCCGGTTTGGCCTGGCGGCTGTCAATGGTGCCGATCTGCCCGTTGAGCTGTTGGATCGCGGTGGCGAAGTTGGGCGTGAGGCTGAAGTCGGCGAAGTTGGCCGAACCGTCGTTGATCGCGATCTGCCCGATATGAATACCCAGCGGTTTTTCTTTGCTTGCGGCCGGCTTGGCCGCCGACTTGGCGCCGCTGTCGGCCGGCTGTGGAATCAGCAGGTCGTCGACGTTGGTGGTGCGATCATCGTTGATCATGAAGCGCACATAGGGCTGTTGCAGGTTGATCTTGTCGATCGACAGGCTGTCGCCATGCTGGTAGTTCAGCCCTTCCAGCACCAGGCGCTGCCATTTGAGGAAGTCACGGGTCTTGAGGGTGTCGAGGGTGTGCAACTGATCGACCTGCGCCCGGCCGGTGATCTGTAGGGCCAGCGGCTCGGTGCTTTTGAGGTTCACATCGAGGTTGCTGCCGAGCATGCCGCTACGCAGTTCCAGGCGGATGAACGGGCTGATATAGGACTGCGCGACCCGCAGGTCGATGTCCTGGGTGTTCACTTTCAGCTTGGCGCTGACCGGGTTGAGGTTGACCTCGCCGGTTGCCTGGATCTTGCCTTGCTTGCCCAGGCCGGTGTCGACCTTGAGGGTGAAGGGGTTGCCGTTGAGGCTGTCGAAGTTCTGCACATCGACGTTCAGCGGGCCGAGTTCCAGCGCGACCGCAGGTTTGGCCTGGCGGTCGGCCAGGTGGACCTGATAGTTGCGCAGTTGCACATCCTTGAGCAGTACTTGCCAAGGCTTGCTCGGCGCTGCGGGCGCGGCTTTGGGCGAGTCGGCAGCTGCTGGCGCGCTGGCCGCTTCCGGCGCCTTGGCCGGCTTGCTCGGCTGGCTGGCGAACAGTTTCTGCCAGTCCAGTTGGCCATCGGCTTCGCGGGCGGCCCAGGTTTCCAGCTTGTTGCTGCGGATCTTGCCGACCACCACTTGCTGCTTGGCCAGGTCGATCGTGGTTTCGCTGACGTCCAGGCGCTCCAGGCGCACCAATGGCCGGCCATCCGGCGCCTTGATGGCGAACGGCGCGATGCTGGCGGCGGTGTTGGTCAGGTTCAGTTCGGTTTCTTTGGCCAGGCTGAACGTGTAGTCCGTGCTGAAGTTGAGCACGCCGTTTTCGAGGACCAGGGGCAGGGCGTCGCGCACATAGGGCCACCAGGCTTTCATCTTGCCATCGGTGATTTTCAGGGTGCCTTTGGACGTGATCGGCACCAGGCTGACGTTACCCTTCCAGTCGATCTGCCCGCCTTCCGGGCCGGCGGCGACCAGGGTCATGTCGGCATTGTCTTCCGGCAGGGTGCTGAGGTTTTTCAGCTCGAAGTCGAGTTTGTCGTAGAGGAACTCGATTGGCTCGCTGGGGCGCAGGTCTTCAAAGTGCAGATAACCGCCCGCCAGCTTGATCCGCTCGATCCGCAACGGGAACGGTTTGGCGTTGGGGTCTGCCGGTGTCGGTTCGCTGGGTGGCAGTTTGAACAACTGCGCCAGGTTCAACTGGCCGGACTTGTCGAACAGCAACTCGGTCTTGGGTTTGTCGAGTTGCACATCGGCCAGGTGCAGGGCGCGGGTCCACAGGCTGTCGAGCTGCAGGTTGGCGTAGAGCCGCTCGAAACCCACTTGTTCCTTGCCGGGGTCGCCGATCTTGAGGCCCCACAGCGTCACTTCCAGGCTGAATGGGTTGAGCTCGATACGCTCGATGCGGGCCGGCACCGTGGCGTAGTTGGCCAACTGTTGGTTGGCTATGCGAAGGGCAATGCCGGGCAAAATCAAAAAGCCCAGCAAGCTGTACAGGGCAACGGCAGTCAACAAGGCGCCAGTGGCGCGAATCAATCCTTTGGGCATGGGGCGGCGCCATCTATGTCGAACAGGAGTGCCTTGGAGTATGGCACGGGTTTTCGGTTCCGAAGAGCCACCCTCTTTCAGAAAATTCCTATAACTGCAGGATCAGAGTCTTCAACGGAGGTTGCTGGTCTTGTGACGGAAAGTCGGCGCCAGGAGGCATGATTTGCCAGTCGCGCACCGGACGCCCGGCTTTCTCGGCGCAACGTAGCACCTGCTCACGCCAATCGTCCATGCTCACTTTTGCCAGGTTGTTGCAGCAGATCAGCACGCCGTCATCGGCGGTTGCCAACAGCGCCGGCTTGAGCAGGCTTTGATAGTCGCGCAACAGGTCGACGGTGCCGAAGGCGCTCTTGGCCCAGGCCGGCGGGTCAAGCAACACCAAGTCATATTGACGCGGTTCCAGGCGCGGATAGCTCGGCAGTTTCTGCCCGCGCCGCTGAGTGATCGGCAGGCCGGCCAGCTGGCGAATTGCCGGGAAATAATCGGATTGCACGAACGTCATGGGTGCCAGCTGCGGGTTGAGCAGGCCGTTTTCGCGGCCGACCGCCAGGTTGCCTTCGGCAAAATCCAGGTTGCACACGTCACGGGCACCGCCGGCCGCGGCGCTCAGGCCCACGCCACAGGTGTAGGCGAACAGGTTCAGTACGCTTTTGCCGGCACTGTGTGTCTTGACCCAGCCGCGGGTGTTGCGCAGGTCGAGGAACAGCAACGGGTCTTGCCCGGCATGGCGCCCGCGCACGCGGTAATTGAGGCCCCATTCGTGGCCGACCAGGTCCTGCAGCGCTTGCGGTGTGGCGCGGTAGACCGTGTCTTCGCGGTCGATCCGCGAGTTGCCACGGGAACGGTCGTTGTACACCAGCAGCAATTCCAGGCCCATGTACTGGCTGATCAGTTGATGCAGGTCCAGCAAGTCTGCGCTTTCCAGCGGTTGGTGGAAGCTCTGCACCAGCAATTGCGGGCCATAGCGGTCGATGGTCAGGCCACCGGCGCCTTCCTGGCTGCCGTGGAACAGCCGGTAACAGTCGGTGCCTTGGGCGTGCAACTCGCTGATCAGGCCTTGACGATGATCAAGGGCGGCGCGCAGCGCCTGGTTCAGGGGAGACATGGAGCGCGCCTTGCTGGGTAAATGTGGGCGCGGAGTTTAGCAGTTATGGAGCGTCGCCTACATCAACCCCATCCGCCGATGCGCGCGCTGCACCGAGCCATTGCGCATCGCCCAACGCAGCACCGGCGCGCTGCGCTTGACCCCGGCACGCACCAGCTGGCGTTGCAGCGGGCTCGGGTGTTGCCCCAGCATGTCGGCGGCCCAGGCCGGCAGCAGGTCGATCCCGGCTTGCATCATCAGGGCGCCAAAGGGTTTGGCCAGGGTGCTGGGCGCCGGGGCTTCGAGCAGCAGGCGCAGCACTTCGCGGCTGCGCGCGTCGCACAACAATTGTGGACGGATACGCGCCAGATAATCCGCAATTTCCTCGCGTGAGCGCGGCACATTCCGCGCGCCCAGGCGTTCGGCGACCAGGGCGATTTCGTTGTAGTAACGATCCTGATCGCGCCCCGACAGCTGCGGGTTGCGATAACGCACGTGCGCGGCGAGGAAGCTGCTGACCTCCGCCACATGCACCCAGGTCAGCAACTGCGGGTCGCTGGCCGCGTAGGCGCGGCCGTCGGGCGCATGGCCGACAACCTGCAGGTGAATGGTGCGTACTTTCTCGATCAGCCAATCGGCGTCTTTGCGTGAACCGAAGGTGGTGCCGGAAATGAACTGCGACGTGCGGCGCAGACGCCCGAGCATGTCCTGGCGAAAGTTCGAATGGTCCCACACGCCAGCCAGCGCCAATGGGTGCAAGGCTTGCAGCATCAAGGCGCTGATGCCGCCGATGAGCATGCTGCTGAAATCGCCATGCACTTGCCAACTGAGCGAGTCCGGGCCGAACAGGCCGGGGTCGCCCTTGGGGTTTTCCAGGTCCAACTGGCCCAGCGACAAGCCGGTGAGGCTCATCAACTGGGTTTCGATACGGCTGCGGATAAATTCCATGGCGACGCGCGGGTTCCTATCGGTTCAGGCGTTTGTCGATCAGGCCGGCGACCACGCTGGGGTCGGCCAGGGTGGAGGTATCTCCGAGGCTGTCCAACTCGTTGCAGGCTATTTTGCGCAAAATGCGTCGCATGATCTTACCCGAGCGGGTTTTCGGCAAGGCCGGGGCCCATTGGATCAGTTCCGGTTTGGCAAAGCTGCCGATTTCCTTGCTGACCAGTTCGAGCAGATGTTTCTTCAGTGTCTCGCTGGGCTCCACGCCATTCATCGGGGTGACGAACGCATAGATGCCCTGGCCTTTGACGTCATGGGGATAGCCCACCACCGCAGCCTCGGCGACCCAGTCATGCAACACCAGGGCACTTTCCACCTCGGCGGTGCCGATACGGTGGCCGGAGACGTTGATCACATCGTCGATGCGCCCGGTGATCCAGTAGTCGCCGTCTTCGTCACGCCGCGCGCCATCGCCGGTGAAGTAATAACCGGGGTAGGGTTTGAAATAGGTGTCGATCATGCGCTGCGGGTCGCCATAGACACTGCGGATCTGCCCCGGCCAGCTGGATTTGATCGCCAGCACGCCGCTGCCCGGGCCGTTGATTTCCTTGCCGTGCTCATCGAGCAGCACCGGCAGCACGCCGAACATCGGTTGGGTCGCGCAGCCGGGCTTGATGCGCTGGGCGCTGACCAGCGGGCTGAGCATGATGCCGCCGGTTTCGGTCTGCCACCAGGTATCGACAATCGGGCAGCGTTGTTCGCCGACGGCGTTGAAGTACCAGTCCCAGGCTTCCGGATTGATCGGCTCACCGACGCTGCCGAGTAGGCGCAGGCTGGCGCGGGAGGTGTTCTCCAACGGAGCGTGGCCCTCGCGCATCAATGCGCGCAGGGCCGTCGGCGCGGTATAGAAGATATTGACCTGGTGCTTGTCGATGACCTGCCAGAAGCGCGAGCTGCTCGGGTAGCTGGGCACGCCTTCGAACATCAGCGAGGTGGCGCCGTTGGCCAGCGGGCCGTACACGATGTAGCTGTGGCCGGTGACCCAGCCCACATCGGCGGTACACCAGAACACTTCGCCGTCGCGGTAGTCGAGCACGTACTTGAAGGTCATCGCGGCTTGCAGCAGGTAGCCGCCGGTGGTGTGCAGCACGCCCTTGGGTTTGCCGGTGCTGCCGGAGGTGTAGAGGATAAACAGCGGGTCTTCGGCGCCCATCGGCTCGGGTGGGCAGTCATCGCTGGCGGCATCCACGGCTTGTTGATAGTTGAGGTCGCGGCCTTCGCTCCAGTTCACGGCGGCCCCGGTGCGCGCTACCACCAGCACGGTGCTGACGTTCGGGCAACTGGCCAGGGCCTTGTCGACATTTTGTTTCAACGCCACCGGCTTGCCGCCGCGCACGCCTTCATCGGCGGGG
>JTFP01003133.1_pt1 | contig 27227 bp, 20 predicted proteins | sample 235421 | NCBI WGS metagenome assembly JTFP01 (sample SAMN03067591, study PRJNA260954) | activated sludge metagenome | biome: Sludge; feature: Wastewater; isolation source: sludge from laboratory unaugmented bioreactor treating industrial wastewater | place: India:Gujarat | collected 2013-04 | reverse complement strand
CATTGTTTTTGCCGGCACACCCGAATTTGCCGCCGAACACCTCAAGGCCCTGCTCGCCAGCCCTTATGACATCGTCGCGGTGTACACCCAGCCGGATCGCCCGGCCGGTCGCGGGCAAAAACTGATGCCGAGCCCGGTCAAGCAACTGGCGCTGGAGCACCACATTCCCGTGCTGCAACCGCCGACCCTGCGCAACGCCGAGGCCCAGGCCGAGTTGGCAGCGCTGAAACCGGACCTGCTGGTGGTGGTGGCCTATGGCTTGATCCTGCCCCAAGTCGTCCTGGACATCCCGCGCCTGGGTTGCATCAACAGCCATGCCTCGCTGCTGCCACGCTGGCGCGGTGCGGCGCCGATCCAACGCGCCGTGGAAGCGGGCGACAGCGAAAGCGGCGTGACCGTGATGCGTATGGAAGCGGGCCTGGATACCGGCCCGATGCTGTTGAAAGTCAGCACCCCGATCACCGCCGAAGACACCGGCGGCAGCCTGCACGATCGCTTGGCCGAGATGGGCCCGCCGGCCGTGATCCAGGCGATTGCCGGGCTCGCTGCCGGCACCCTAGAAGGCGAGGTGCAGGACGACAGCCTGGCGACCTACGCGCACAAACTGAACAAGGACGAAGCACGCCTCGACTGGAACCGCCCGGCCGTGGAACTGGAGCGCCTGGTGCGCGCGTTCAACCCGTGGCCGATCTGCCACAGCACCCTCAATGGCGAAGCCTTGAAGGTTTTGGCTGCCACCCTGGCCGACGGCAAGGGCGCCCCCGGTGAAATCATCGGTGCCAGCAAGGACGGCCTGCTGGTCGCCTGCGGTGAACAGGCGCTGTGTCTGACGCGTCTGCAATTGCCCGGTGGCAAGGCGCTGAGTTTCAGCGATTTGTTCAACAGCCGTCGTGAGAAATTTGCCGTAGGCACGCTTCTCGGGGTGGCCGCCCAATGAACCCGCGTCTGGCCGCCGCCAAGGCCCTGGCCGCCGTGCTCAACGGCAAGGCTTCGCTGAACAGTTCGCTGCCGACCCAGTTGGATAAGGTCGAAGACCGTGATCGCGGTTTCACCCAGGACCTCGCCTTCGGCACCGCGCGCTGGCAGCCACGGCTGTCGGCGCTGGCAGCCAAGCTGCTGCAAAAGCCGTTCAAGGCGGCCGATGCCGATGTAGAAGCGCTGCTGCTGGTAGGCCTCTATCAATTGCTCTACACCCGCGTGCCGGCCCACGCCGCCATCGGTGAAACCGTCGGCTGCGCCGAAAAGCTGAAAAAACCCTGGGCCAAAGCCCTGCTCAACGCCGTGCTGCGCCGCGCCCAGCGCGAAAGCGAAGCGCTGCTGGCCGAGCTGGAACATGACCCGGTGGTGCGTACCGCTCACCCGCGCTGGCTGCAAAAATCTCTGAAAGCCTTCTGGCCCGAGCAATGGGAAGCCATCTGCGCGGCCAACAATGCACACCCGCCGATGATCCTGCGGGTCAACCGTCGCCATCACCGCCGCGATGCTTATCTGCAATTGCTGACCGATGCGGGCATCGCGGCCGCGCCGTGCGTGTACAGCACCGATGGCATCGTGCTCGAAGCCGCCACCGACGTGCGCAGCCTGCCGGGCTTCGCCGAGGGCTGGATCAGCGTGCAGGATGAAGCCGCGCAACTGGCGGCCGACCTGCTCGACCTGGCCCCAGGCCAGCGCGTGCTGGACGCCTGCTGCGCCCCCGGCGGTAAGACGTGTCACATCCTGGAGGTCGAAAAAGACCTCGCCGGCGTCGTCGCCGTCGACCTGGAAGCCAAGCGCCTGGTGCGCGTGCGGGAAAACCTCGCACGCCTGGGCCTGAGCGCCGAGCTGATCGCCGCCGATGGCCGCGACACCGCCACCTGGTGGGACGGCAAGCCGTTCCAGCGCATCCTGCTCGACGCGCCGTGCTCCGCCACCGGCGTGATCCGTCGCCATCCGGACATCAAGCTGACCCGCCAACCCGACGACATCGCCGCCCTGGCCGTGCTGCAAGGCGAACTGCTCGACGCGTTGTGGCCGACCCTGGAAGTCGGCGGCATCCTGCTCTACGCCACCTGTTCCACCTTGCCCACCGAGAACACCGAGGTCATCGAAGCCTTCCTCGCCCGTACCAGCGGCGCGCGCGAGCTGGACCTCGCCACGGCAGCCGGCATCAAGCAGCCCCACGGGCGCCAATTGCTGGCACAGGAAGGCGGACACGATGGCTTCTACTACGCCAAACTGATCAAGATCGCCGCCGCACGCGGCTGAACGGTTCAAAGGGAGTAACCGGATGAAAATCATCATCCTCGGGGCAGGGCAGGTCGGTGGCACGCTGGCCGAGCATTTGGCCAGCGAAGCCAACGACATCACCGTGGTCGACACCGATGCCGAGCGCCTGCGCAACCTCGGCGACCGCCTGGACATTCGTACCGTGCAGGGTCGTGCGTCGTTTCCTACGGTGCTGCGTCAGGCGGGTGCCGACGATGCCGATATGCTGGTGGCCGTGACCAACAGCGACGAGACCAATATGGTCGCGTGCCAGGTCGCCCACACGCTGTTCCACACCCCGACCAAGATCGCCCGGGTGCGTGAAGCCGCGTACCTGACCCGCGCCGGCCTGTTCGACAACGACGCGATCCCGGTGGACGTGCTGATCAGCCCGGAGCAGGTGGTCACCCATTACATCAAGCGCCTGATCGAGATTCCCGGCGCGTTGCAGGTGATCGACTTCGCCGACGGCAAAGCGCAACTGGTCGCCGTGAAGGCCTATTACGGCGGGCCGTTGGTCGGCCAGCAACTGCGCCAACTGCGCGAACACATGCCGAATGTAGAAACCCGCGTCGCGGCGATTTTCCGGCGTGACCGGCCGATCCTGCCCCAGGGCGACACGGTGATCGAGGCTGACGACGAAGTCTTCTTCATCGCCGCCAAAGCGAATATTCGTGCCGTGATGAGCGAAATGCGCCGTCTCGATGAGACGTATAAACGCATCGTCATCGCCGGTGGCGGGCAGATCGGCGAACGCTTGGCTGAGGCCATCGAAAGCCGCTACCAAGTGAAGATCATCGAGATGAGCCCGGCGCGCTGCCGGCATTTGTCCGACACCCTCGACAGCACCGTAGTCCTGCAAGGCAGCGCTTCGGACCGCGACCTGTTGATGGAAGAAAACATCGCCGACGCCGATATCTTCCTGGCCCTGACCAACGATGACGAAGCCAACATCATGTCATCGCTGCTGGCCAAGCGGCTGGGGGCGAAGAAGGTGATGACCATCATCAATAACCCGGCGTATGTCGACCTGATCCAGGGCGGCGATATCGACATCGCCATCAGCCCGCAGTTGGCGACTATCGGCACCTTGCTCACCCACGTGCGCCGTGGCGATATCGTCAGCGTCCACTCCCTGCGCCGCGGCGCGGCGGAAGCCATCGAGGCGATCGCCCATGGCGACTCGAAGTCGAGCAAGGTGATCGGCAAGGCCATCCGCGACATCGGCTTGCCGCCGGGTACCACCATCGGTGCGATCATTCGCGATGAGGAAGTGATCATTGCCCACGACGACACGGTAATTGCCACCGGTGACCATGTGATCCTGTTCCTGGTGGATAAAAAACATATCCGCGATGTGGAGAAGCTGTTCCACGTGGGGTTGAGCTTTTTCTGATCAAACGGAGTACACCGACATGCTCGAATCCCTGGAGAAAATGCTGGCCAAGGGTGTGGATAACGCCCTGCTGCGCTTTGGGCTGGGCAAGGGTTATCTGGACCTGAAGGACAACGCCAAGGCCGCCGAGCATCTGCACAAGTGTGTCGAGTTTGATCCGAAGTATTCGGCTGCGTGGAAGCTGCTGGGTAAGGCCCACGTCGGGCTGGGCGATCAGGCCGCCGCGCGACTGGCCTGGGGGAAGGGCATTGAAGCGGCCCAGGCCCATGGCGACAAGCAGGCCGAGAAAGAAATGACGGTGTTCCTGAAAAAACTCGACCGCCAGGCCTAAGCGGAACTCAAATGTGGGAGGGGCGGTGCGACGATTCGACTTGCCCCCGATAGCGGAGGTTCAGTCAAATATGCATTGGCTGACACACTGCTATCGGGGGCAAGCCCCCTCCCACATTGGTTTTGGGTTGCCTTTGAGTCAGTACCACCGCGCCTCACCCGGCGGGCGTTTCTTGAAGCGCTTCATGCTCCACATGTACTGGCTCGGGTAGGCGCCGACATAACGCTCCACCACCTTGCTCATCGCCGCGCAGGAGGTGGCGGTGTCGGTGCTGTACATGTCTTCCGGCGCTGCTTCCAGGATCACTTTGTAGCCTGAACCGTCCGGCAGGCGCAGGGCATGCAGGAATACGCCGACCGCCTTGTGGCCCGCGAGCATGTTCGGCACGAACTTGCTGGTCAGCGCCTGGGTGGCGAAGAACGGCACGAAGATCCCCGCCGATTCGGCCGGCTCCGGGTCGGCCGGAATGCCCACCTGGCCGCCCTTGCGCACTTCCTTGATGACACTGAGGATGCCTTCCTTGGTGGACGCCGCCACGCGGTTGCCCAGTTGCACGCGTTGCTTGCGCAGCAGGTCATCCACCGCCTTGAGCTTCGGCGGGCGGTAGAAAATGATCGGTTTGCACTGGCTGCAATAGAAGTGGTTCAACACCTCCCAGTTGCCCAGGTGGCTGGTGATACCGACCACGCCTTTGCCCGAGGCCAGGGCTTCGTGGAGGACTTCCAGGCCTTCGACTTCGCGCACCAGGTCGATGGAGCGCTGGGCCGGCCAGATCCAGGCGCAGGCGCTTTCGGTCAGGGACTTACCAATGTCCATCAGGCTGCGGCCCACCAGGCGCTCGCGCTCGGCCGGGTCCATGTCCGGGAAGCATTTTGAGAGGTTGATCCGCACCGTGTCGCGGGAGCGGTTGGGGGTTTTCCACATGATCCAGCCAATCGCCGAACCTACGGCTTGCACGGCGCGCCAGGGCAGCAGGGCAAACAACCGGAGAGCGCCTACCAGCAAGGCGCCTTTAAACTTTTCCACAGGTCACTCCTGATCGTGTGTGGTGCGCAAAGCACGCATTCTAACCGGCGTTGGCCAAGTCCGCGTAACGGTCGCAGTCCTGGGTGTGGTCCATGACCATGCCCGAGGCCTGCATGAACGCGTAGCAAATGGTCGGCCCGACGAAGGTGAAACCGGCTTTTTTCAGCGCGCGGCTCATGGCCTCGGCTTCGGCGGTAATCGCCGGGACTTCGCTGCGGTCCTTGAAGTGATTGACCTTGGGCACGCCGCCGACAAACGACCACAGCAGCCCCACCGGGTCCTCCAGCGCCAACCAGGCCGCGGCGTTGCGGCGGGTGGCGTTGAGCTTCAGACGATTGCGCACGATGCCTGGGTCGAGCATCAACGCTTCGATCTCGGCATCGCTCAGCCGCGCCAGGCGCTGTGCATCAAAACCGAACAAGACCTTTCGATAATGCTCGCGTTTGCGTAAAACGGTGATCCAGGACAGGCCCGCCTGGAACCCTTCGAGCAAAAGTAACTCGAACAAACCCTGCGCATCGCGCAGCGGCGTTCCCCACTCCTGATCGTGATAAGCCATGTACAGCGGATCTTCAGAACACCAAAAGCAGCGTGGCATAAGGCTCCAGGGGATGGTGGCGCGGCCGAATCGGGTATACTCCCGCTCTTTAAATCGCAGCCCAAGTAACAGGTGAATTTCGTGAGCCAGCCTACGCCAGCCGTGCGTACCTTCCAAGACTTGATCCTCGCCCTCCAGCAGTACTGGGCCGAGCAAGGTTGTGTGGTACTTCAGCCCTACGATATGGAAGTAGGCGCCGGCACTTTCCACACCGCTACATTCCTGCGGGCCATCGGCCCGGAAACCTGGAACGCCGCTTATGTGCAGCCCAGTCGGCGCCCGACTGACGGCCGCTACGGCGAAAACCCGAACCGTCTGCAGCATTACTACCAGTTCCAGGTGGTATTGAAGCCGAACCCGGACAACTTCCAGGAGCTGTACCTCGGCTCGCTGAAACATGTCGGCCTCGACCCGTTGGTCCACGACATCCGTTTCGTCGAAGACAACTGGGAATCGCCGACCCTGGGCGCCTGGGGCCTGGGCTGGGAAGTCTGGCTGAACGGCATGGAAGTCACGCAGTTCACCTACTTCCAGCAAGCGGGCGGCATCGAGTGCTACCCGGTGACCGGCGAGATCACCTACGGTCTCGAGCGCCTGGCCATGTACCTGCAAGGCGTGGATTCGGTCTACGACCTGGTGTGGGCAGACGGCCCGTTCGGCAAAGTGACCTACGGCGATGTGTTCCACCAGAACGAAGTGGAACAGTCGACCTATAACTTCGAACACGCCAACGTCGAGAAGCTGTTCGAACTGTTCGACTTCTATGAAAGCGAAGCCAAGCGCCTGATCGAACTGGACCAGCCGCTGCCGTTGCCGAGCTATGAAATGGTGTTGAAGGCGTCCCATACCTTCAACCTGCTGGACGCCCGCCGCGCCATCTCGGTGACCGCGCGCCAGCAATATATTCTGCGTGTTCGCACCCTGGCGCGTTCCGTCGCCCAAGCCTACCTGCTGGCTCGCGCCAAGCTGGGCTTCCCGATGGCAACCCCGGACCTGCGTGATGAAGTGTTGGCTAAGCTGGAGGCTGCACAATGAGTGCTCAAGATTTTCTGGTTGAACTGGGCACCGAAGAGCTGCCACCCAAGGCACTGAACACCCTGGCCGATGCGTTCCTGGCCGGTATCGAAAAAGGCCTGCAAAGCGCGGGCCTGAAGTTCGAGGCGAAAAAAGTCTACGCCGCGCCGCGTCGCCTGGCGGTGTTGCTGACCGCGCTGGAAACCCAGCAGCCGGACCGCAGCATCAACCTCGACGGCCCGCCACGCCAGGCCGCCTTCGACGCCGAAGGCAACCCGACCCAAGCAGCGCTGGGCTTTGCCAAGAAGTGTGGCGTCGAGCTGAGCGAGATCGACCAGAGCGGCCCGAAACTGCGTTTCAGCCAGGTCATCAAAGGCAAGCCGACCGCCAGCCTGTTGCCGACCATCGTCGAAGACTCCCTGAACGACCTGCCGATCCCCAAGCGCATGCGCTGGGGCGCGCGCAAGGAAGAGTTCGTGCGTCCGACCCAGTGGCTGGTGATGCTGCTCGGTGACCAGGTCATCGATTGCACCATCCTTGCCCAGAAAGCCGGCCGCGATTCCCGTGGTCACCGCTTCCACCACCCGCAAAGCGTGCGTATCACCGCGCCGGCCAACTACCTCAACGACCTGCGCGCCGCCTATGTGCTGGCCGACGCCAACGAGCGTCGCGAGCTGATCAGCAAGCGCACCGAAGAGCTGGCCCGCCTGCAGGAAGGCACCGCCATCGTGCCGCCAAGCCTGCTGGACGAAGTGACCGCCCTGGTTGAATGGCCGGTGCCGCTGGTGTGCTCGTTCGAAGAACGCTTCCTCGATGTGCCGCAAGAAGCGCTGATCACCACGATGCAGGACAACCAGAAGTACTTCTGCCTGCTGGACGTGGACGGTAAGTTGCTGCCGCGCTTCATCACCGTGGCCAACATCGAAAGCAAGGACCCGCAGCAGATCATCGCCGGTAACGAAAAAGTCGTGCGCCCGCGCCTGACCGACGCCGAGTTCTTCTTCAAGCAAGACAAGAAGCAGAAGCTCGAAGACTTCAACCTGCGCCTGCAAAACGTGGTGTTCCAGGAAAAACTCGGCAGCGTCTACGACAAGGCTGTGCGCGTTTCCAAACTGGCCGCCTACATTGCCCCGCGCATTGGCGGTGACGCTGCCTGGGCTGCGCGCGCCGGCCTGCTGTCCAAGTGCGACCTGGCCACCGAGATGGTCGGCGAGTTCCCGGAAATGCAAGGCGTTGCCGGTTACTACTACGCCCTCAATGACGGCGAGCCGGACGATGTCGCCCTGGCCCTGAACGAGCAGTACATGCCGCGCGGTGCCGGCGCCGAATTGCCGACCACCCTGACCGGTGCGGCCGTGGCCATTGCCGACAAGCTGGATACCCTCGTCGGGATCTTCGGCATCGGCATGCTGCCCACCGGCAGTAAAGACCCGTATGCACTGCGCCGTGCGGCCCTGGGCGTGCTGCGGATCCTGATCGACAAGAAGCTCGACCTCGACCTGACCCAGGCCGTGGTGTTCGCAGTCGGCCAGTTCGGCGGCAAGGTCAAGCAAACCGGCCTGGCCGAGCAAGTGCTGGAGTTCGTGTTCGACCGCCTGCGTGCGCGTTACGAAGACGAAGGCGTGGACGTTTCGGTGTACCTGTCGGTACGTGCCCTGCAACCGGGTTCGGCGCTGGACTTCGACCAGCGCGTGCAAGCCGTGCAGGCCTTCCGCAAACTGCCGGAAGCCGACGCCCTGGCCGCCGTGAACAAGCGCGTGTCGAACCTGTTGAGCAAGGCCGACAACCTCGGCAATGCCGATGTCGACCCAGGCCTGTTCGCCGATGCCAAGGAGTTCTCGCTGAACTCGGCCATCGCCAAGGCGGAAAATGCGGTGAAACCGTTGATCGCCGAACGCAACTACGCCGAAGCACTGGCGCGCCTGGCCACCTTGCGCGAGCCGGTGGATGCGTTCTTCGAAGCGGTGATGATCAATGCCGAAGATGCCGGCGTGCGGAAAAACCGCTACGCCATGCTGGCGCGTTTGCGCGGTCTGTTCATCAACATCGCTGACATTTCCGTATTGGGCTGATCATGTTGAAACTGCTGATTCTCGATCGGGACGGGGTGATCAATTACGACTCCGACGCTTACATCAAGTCGGTGGAGGAATGGATCCCACTGCCCGGCGCGATCGAGGCCATCGCGCAGTTGAGCAAGGCCGGCTGGACGGTGGCCGTCGCCACCAACCAGTCCGGCATCGCCCGCGGCTACTACGACATCGCTACCCTGGACGCCATGCACGCGCGCTTGCGCACGTTGGTGGCGGAGCAGGGCGGTGAGGTGGGGCTGGTGGTGTACTGCCCCCACGGGCCGGATGAGGGCTGCGATTGCCGCAAACCCAAGCCTGGCATGTTGAAAACCATTTCAGAACATTACAACGTGCCCCTGGCTGGGCTATGGTTCGTCGGGGACAGCCTCGGTGACCTGGAGGCGGCCAAAGCCGTCGACTCTCAGCCAGTTTTGGTAAAGACCGGGAAAGGCGAAAAGACCCAGGCGAAAAACCTGCCGGTAGGCACCTTGATTTTTGACGATCTGGCGGCGGTTGCCGCAGAACTTATCAACAACTAGTCGCCCTCGACTGCCTGACCAAGGACTGTTCGGGAGTGCGCCTTCAACAGGCGGGCTGTGTCCCGCAACGGTAAATGCCGCCATGTCGATTTTGCAGGCCATCAGAACCTTCTTCTTTTACCTGCTGTTGGGCACCAGTTCGTTTCTCTGGTGCACCCTGAGCTTTTTTATCGCGCCTTTTCTGCCGTTCAAGGCGCGCTATCGCTTCATCAACGTCTATTGGTGCCGCTGCGCGCTGTGGCTGACCAAGGTGTTCCTGAACATCCGCTTCGAGGTCAAGGGCGCGGAAAACGTCCCGGATCAGCCCTGCGTGATTCTGTCGAACCACCAGAGCACGTGGGAGACGTTCTTCCTCTCGGCCTACTTCTCGCCCCTGAGCCAAGTGCTCAAGCGCGAGCTGCTGTATGTGCCGTTCTTCGGCTGGGCGATGGCGATGCTGCGCCCGATCGCCATCGACCGCGACAACCCCAAGGCGGCGCTCAAACACGTGGCCAAAAAGGGCGACGAGCTGCTCAAGGACGGCGTCTGGGTGCTGATCTTTCCGGAAGGTACGCGTGTGCCCTACGGCACCGTCGGCAAGTTCTCACGTGGCGGCACGGCATTGGCCGTCAACGCCCACCTGCCTGTGTTGCCGATTGCACATAATGCCGGCAAGTACTGGCCAAAAACCGGTTGGGCAAAACGTGCAGGCACCATCACCGTGGTGATCGGGGAACCGATGTACGCCGAAGGTGAAGGGCCGCGTGCAATTGCCGCACTGAATGACCGCGCCGCCGCCTGGAATGAAGCCCAGCAACGCGCCATGGGTTCGCTGCCGCCGGAGCCGGTGGCGGTGGACACACCGGTGGCCTGATCATCTGTGGATAACCTGTGTACGGTTTGTTGGCAAAATGGCATTTTCTCTTCATAACAAGATGATTTTATTAGATATTTCCTGATCTCATAAAAATACTAAAAACGTGCATAAGTTTTTTTTGGATAAAAAAACCGGTCCTTGAGACCGGTTTTTTATACACAGCGCAAAAGCACGTGTTGTCAGTCTTCCAACTGGGGCAGCTGCAGGGTGAATGTGGTGCCCTTGCCCACCACGCTTTCGCAACAGATACGGCCACCGTGCCGCTCCACAACGGCCTTGACCATGGTCAGGCCCAACCCAAGGCCTTCGCTGCCCTGGGCAGAATCGAAGCGGCGGTACTGGCTGAACAGTTCCGGCAAGTCCTTTGCCGCAATGCCCGGGCCCTGGTCGCTGATGCGACACTCCAGCCAACCTTGCGCGCTGCCGTGGCTCAACCTCACGGTGGTGCCGGCCGGCGAGTATTTGATCGCGTTCTCCAGCACGTTGAACAACGCGCGGGTGAGCAGGGATTGATCGGCCGACACCATGCCTTCATCCGCTTCATCCAGGTCGTGGATCAACTGGATGCCCTTGAGCTGCGCAATCACCGCCACCTGATCGAACGCATCCATCACCAGCATGGCAAACAGGCTTGGCTGGAAGTGGTAGCCGTCAGCCTCGGCTTTCGCCAGTTGTACGAACGATTCGGTGAGGCTCAAGGCGCGTCGAACCTGCTGCTCGATCTGGGCAAACACCGGCGACTCCGCGTTATGCACATCCAGCAATGCGAGGATCGCCGAGTGCGGCGCGCGCAGGTCGTGGGACAGGAAGCGCAGCATGGTTTCGCGGTGTTGCTGGGCTTCGCGCTCCTTGCTCAAGTCGGTCAGGCTGAGCAGCCAGCCGAGGGCGACGTCGCCTTCGGCGGGCAGCAAGGGTGCGATTTCCATGCGCAGGCTGCGTTGGTGGATGTCCCGGAACTCGACGATTTCCAGGGCGGACAAGGCAGGGCGCACGCCGTTATGCAGGGGTGGATAACCCAGGTCCGCGAGCTGTTCGAGCAGGTTTTGGTTGACCAGATCATTGCCGAATACTTCACGGGCAATGCGGTTGGCCAACAGGATGTTGCCCCGCGGGTCGGTGATCAGGGTCGCCACCGGCAGGCACTCAAGGCCATCGGCCATGAAGCGTCGGGTGTCACGGGTGCGGCTGACGGCCTGCTCCAGGGCAAAGATGCGCCCTTGCAACACATCGCCTTTGTTCGCGGGCGCTCGGCGGCGTTCGGGCAGCACCTTGGGTTCATTGTCCAGGCGCGCCAGTTCCCAGCCAAAGTAGGCAAGGATCACGCTCAGGCGGCGCCAGTTCCAGATCAGGTAGCTAAGCAACATACCGATCAGGCAGGCCGCGGGCGACCACCAATGGCCAAGGCGTAACAGCGCCCACGCGCCGAGCAACGCACCGGCCATGCAACCCAAGGTCATCCACAGCGCGTAGCGTGGGCGGTACAGCAAAAGGCCGAGCAACAACGCCACCCAGGCAGTGGCGATCAGTGCCGCGAGCCAGCCGGGGAGGTCGACGATGCTGCGCTCCTGCAGCAAACCGTTAAGCACATTGGCCTGGATTTCCACACCGGCGGTGGTATCCGGAGTGGAGGAGAGCGGCGTCACAAAACGGTCCCCCAGCCCATAGGCGCTGGCGCCCACCAGGATCAGGCGGTCGCGCAGCAATTCGGCCGGCACTTCGCCGTGCAATACGCTGGCGTAGGACACACTGGGAAACCCATGCGGCTCAGACGTGGACGGGACGCGAACTCTATATTCCCGATGCCAGCGCTGACTGTTGGGTTGTTCGCTGCGTCCCGGCATTTGCGCGGTTTGCCCACTCAACGTATACGCCAGCCATGCCAACTGCGGCAGGGTGTTCCCAGGCGGGCCTTCACGCAGATACAGGCTGCGGACGGCACCGTCGCTGTCTGCTTCGACGTTGATATGGCCCAGCCCCTTGGCGCAATTGAGCAGCGGCAACAGTTGTTCGCCCGGCTGGCTCGCGCCGCCATCACGTTCCAGGGGAAGCAAAACATTCCCGGCGTCGCACACGGCATTGGCCAGGCGCTGGTCATCCGTGGCGTTGCGCGGCTCACTGAAGATCACATCGAACAAGATACCCGCGGGTTGGGCAGCACTCAGACGGTTGATGACGTCGGCATGCAGGCTGCGCGGCCATGGCCATTGGCCGAGCTTTTTCAGGCTCTGGTCATCGATGGTCACCAGCAAAATGCGTGGATCGACCGGCAGAGGGGTCAGGCGGCGCAGGTCGTCATACAGCGGGTTATTGAAGGCCAGGCCCGCACTTAAGGACAAATATGCAGTAAAGGGCAGCAACACCAGGCCAATCCACAGCCACTCCCGAAACAGACCATGGAACAACAACTGCGCCTGGGTGGGCTGGCGTTTTTCGGCCTTGCGCCACAGCATCACAGGGCGACCGCCAGGAACCCGCACCGCTGCTGAAAATGGACAGTTGAAGATGTCATAGACCCGGTTTCTCCCTCCAGGTGGTGCGCGGTGTGGTGCTGAACCCAGTGAAGCTCATTTTGATCGCCCCGGGGTTTTTCCTGAGTGCGTTCGTTGAAACATACCGTACATCGGGGCGCAGTATCAGCTACCCGCACGGCTATGCAATGCCAGCGGCACTGATCCTTTTCCTTACGCGCGGGAGTCGGTATCTTTCCCCCTGAGTCGCATGGTTTTTCAAAGCGTTAACGGCCCTTTGATATCAGCGTACCGAGAGATCCAAAGGGTCGTTGAATCTGAGCACAATTCTTCAGATTCAATGACTGGCATCTGCGCAGCAAGGACGCCCGCTCTTCGACCGGCCGACAGCTGAAATATTTCCAAGTAGAAAGGACCCACCCATGCGTGTCGCAATACTGGATGACGAACCCGCTGAATTGCAGCGGGTGGAACAGACACTGCGACAGATCCCCAGCAACCTGGAACAGCCCTGGTCTGTGCATTGCTTCGAACGCGGTGAAGACCTGCTGCGCCAACTGCGCCGGGAAACCTTCGACCTGCTGATCCTCGACTGGCAGCTGCCCGACATCAGCGGCATCGCCTTGCTGCGCTGGACCCGTGAACACATGGAATCGCCTCCGGCGGTGATCATGCTCACCAGCCGCGATGCCGAGAGCGATATCGTCACCGCCCTGAACAGCGGCGCCGACGATTACGTCAGTAAACCCTTTCGCCCGAATGAACTCAAAGCCCGGGTCAACGCCGTCCTGCGCCGCCACGGTCTGCAAAAGTCGGCAACGTCTGAAGTGCAAAGTTTCAACGACCTGACCTTTGACGACGCCGAACTGACCGTCACCCGCGCGGGCAAACCGATCAACCTGACCGAGCGCGAATACCGCCTGGCCAGCTGCCTGTTCGCCAACCTGGCGCGGCCGTTGTCTCGCGAGTATCTGTATGAGCGGTTCTGGAGCCATGAAGAAATGGTCTCGTCGCGGCCGCTGGACACACATATCTATCGGCTGCGGAACAAGCTGGGGTTAACCGCGGATCGGGGTTGGCAGTTGTTGACGATCTATGGATACGGCTACCGGTTGGAGAGTGTGGCGGCCGCCTCAGCGGGTTAAAAATGCCGATGTTCCACGTGGAGCATTTGGCTTTATTGATGCAGAGGGACGTGGCGGCTATCTAAATACGGCCGCATCAATGCCTCGAACCACTCGTGGAACACATCCAGTCGCTGCGAACGCTGCCGGCGGTGCGGGTAGAGCAGGGATACCGGCATCGAAGCGGCACAGTAACTCGACATGACCTCCACCAGTTGTCGTGAGTCCAGCAGGTGTTGGACGTCAAAGCGCGGGATCTGGATCAACCCCAACCCTGCAAGGCAGCAAGCGATATAGCTTTCGGCATTGTTCACGATCACCCGGCTCGGCACGTCGAACCGCTGCACGCTGCCGTCGCCGGACAGGTATTCCCAAGGCAGTTCCTTGCCCGACTTCGGCGACGCATAGCCGATGGTCCAATGTCCGTCGAGTAGCTGCGCAGGCTGCTGAGGCTCTCCATGCTCAAGCAGATAGGCCGGGCTCGCACAATTGATCAAGGCAATCTGACCCAGCGGCCGCACCACAAGACTGCTGTCATGCAGCGCGCCAACGCGCACCGCACAGTCCACACCTTCCTGCACCAGATCGATGGCCCGGTCGGTCGAACCCAAAATCAATTGAAGCAGGGGATGACAACGCAACAGGCCGGGCAGCGCTGGCGCGATGACGCGGCGGGCAATGCGGCTGGGCACATCGATGATCAGCCGGCCGGAGACTTGCCGCTGGCTGGCCTGGAATAACTGGTCGATGTCTTCGACGCTGCACAACACCGGGCGCACACGGCTGAGCAATTGCTCCCCATCGGGTGTCAGCCGTACCTGCCGCGTCGTGCGATGCAGCAGGCGCACGCCCAGTTGAGCCTCTAACTGCTGGATGGCCGCAGACACCGACGCTCGTGGCATCTCCAGCGCGTTGGCAGCTTTGATGAAGCTGCCCATCTCGGCCACTTTGGCGAATACGCGGTACTGGTCGAATCTGTCCATGATCTGCCCTGCCGATGGTCCCGACGTCAGCCTGCCCAGGGGCGCCTGCTCTGCGTCGATTGTACGGCGCCCCAGCAGCGGATGGCGACGAAGATCACACTGCGGATAATGGATTTACTTGGTGGTGTACCCGCCATTGATGAGAATGGTCTGGCCGGTGATCCACCAGCCGTCACTGACCAGATGGCGAATGAAAGGCACCACGTCCTCGATGTCGGTCAGGCCTGTTTTGCTGAATGGCGAGAGCGCGGCGGCGGTCTTGTGATAGGCCACCGCGTCGGCGCCTTCGGCCGGGTAGAAGAACGGCGTATCCATCGGCCCCGGACCGACCGCTGTCACCGAAATGCCGCGGGCGCCCAATTCTTTGGAGGCCGCTCGGGTGTAGTGTTCGACCGGCGCCTTGGTGCCGGCATAAGCGGCATAGAACGGCGTGAAGGCGCCCAGCAGCGACGTCACTATCGTGCAGATCTTGCCATGGTCGTTGAGGTGCTTGCCCGCCTCCTTGAGGAAGAAGAAAGCGGTCTTGGAGTTGACCGCGCTCATCTCGTCGTATTCGGCTTCACTCACCTCGGCCATCGGCTTCTTGAGCACCTTGCCAACGGTGTTGATGGCGATGTCGGGTGTGCCGACCGCGGCGATGGCATCGGCGAACAACCTCTCGATGGCGCCGGCCGTCTTCAGATCCCCCTGAAGCGCGACGGCCTGTGCGCCGCAGGCCTGAACGGCGGCGACCGTGGCATCGGCATCAACCTTGGACGCGGCGCTGTTGTAATGGATCGCAACAGCCTTGGCACCCTGTGCGGCCATATCACGGGCGATGAGACCGCCAAGGTTCTTCGCGCCACCCGCGATGAGAACGACTTTGCCTTTAATGGAATGGTCTGCCATGGGGAATCTCCTTCACGAATCGTTGGAGAATTGAGATTAGGCCGCTTCAACGCGGCGATAAACCGTGGATGACTGGATGAATAATCCAGAAAAACACCCCAATCAGGCAGATTGGAGTGGGGAAGGTCACGTAATAAAAACCCGGATCGAATGCAAAAAAAGCCCGCGATTTGGCGGGCTCTTTTCGTGATGTTCAGCTAATCGGTGAGGATTAGCCGAACCATCTATGTGTGCAACTCCACGGAGGGCCTGGAATGCTTGGGAAGACGCAGACGGGAGCCTCTTACTCCTCAGATGCCACCAGTCGCACACCTTTACGCGTGACCTGTTGCCCGACTTCAAAACGCCCATTGGGTGAGCGCACCGTACTAATCTCGCCTTGCGCGTTTTTCACTTCATAAGCGGTTTCAGACTGGCCAATGCCTCCTTGCACCGCGCTGCCGGCGAAAAAACCGCCAGCTGCGCCGACTAATGCTCCAATCGGACCGCCTACCGCGCCAACCATCATTCCGGTCAAAACGCCGACCCCCTTGCCGGCAGTTGTGTCGGGGACTACACGGATTATCTGGTCTGCCTGGCATAGCGGAGACAGCAGTGTACACAGGGTGAAACTGAGCGCGATGGTACGAGTCATGAGATTGTCCCTTTGGGGTTTGCGTTAAGTTCATTACCTAATACACAAACCGGGCCAACAATTTTATTGTTTAATATCAACTAGTTAAATAACAACACTGTCATTATGACCTAACTCGAAAAAGGTCATAATGACAAAAAAATAGTCAATATGACTTCCTATCGCCGGTTGAGGCAATTTCTTGAAGGTAGGGGTTGAACAGCGCTCAACGTTCTACAGAGCCGCTATGCGTCATGAGCGAAGATCGAGTTGTTGCACTTGAGATAGCGTTGAAACGGTGATGGCGATCGACAGAAATAATGGAATTGATATTGATCAACTATGCAGACAATCAATTGGCGCGATAATCGCAACGGCGCAATGACCTGGGCTCTAACGTTCAAACCCCACATTGAGCGCCCAGGTTATCTGGAATCAAAAAGGCAGCGGCAGGGGGAGGGGGAGGGCAACGGCATTCAGATGGCCCAGGAAGAGAAAGCCCGAAACCAATACCGCGTTGATCGACCAGGCCACCGTGAGGAAACGAGCGATCTGACCGTAGAGGGGGTCACTGACATTATCCGCATTGCGCCATACCGCATTGAGCATGCACGCGGTGTAGGCCACAAAACCCAGCAGCATTAGACCAAACAGGGAGGGTGCAACTTTGTTGAAGGCGACCAGAATCAGGCCAAACAGTACATTGCTGAGCACTACCCCATAGAGCCAGAACACCACCCACAGCGCAGTGCTGCCCTGCGAGTTTACCCACTGCTGAAGCTTACTCATCACAACCCCCCTGGCTAGCTAATAGCCCGATCTTCCCTATAGGCCCGTACAGACTTCACCCAAGTGATGCCGACGTAGGGACGTCGTGCATGGTTTCAGTCTAGCGGGTATTTCCTACATGTCCCGACCGAGTACAAGTAGGCCGACAAACCTTGCTTCCTTGTTTCCGGGTTCTCAGCGGGACGGGTTTATGGAGTAAACGATGGACAAGAAATCGCTACCGGATTGGGATCCCAGGTCTGAAGCCGTATTAAAGGATCAGACGACAGCCTATGACGACATGCGCCGCCGTTGCCCGGTCGCACACAGTCAATATGGCTATACGTCGTTATTCAGGCATGCGGATGTGCTGCGCGTACTTAACGATCATGAAACCTTCAGCAATGCCGTCTCGCGTTTCCCCGCGGTCCCCAACGGAATGGATCCGCCCGAACATACGGCGTACCGGAACCTCATCGAGCGTTATTTCAGCCCGGAGCCTATGGATGCCTTTGCGCCGACGTGCCGTGACATAGCAGTTCGTCTGGTGCAGGCGTTACCGGATGAAGGCCGTGCAGAACTGATCGGCGAATTTGCCCAGATCTTTGCGTTGCAGATCCAGTGTGCCTGGCTGGGTTGGCCGGCGGATTTTCATGAACCGCTGCGCCTGTGGACGCTGAAGAATCACTCGGCCACGCTGTCCAGAGACGAGGCGGCCCTGAGTGCCGTGGCCCTTGAGTTTGACGGTTACATCAAGGATCTGCTGGACGTGCGCCGTACCGCTGGCGCTGCTGCGTCGCATGACATCACGACCCTCTTGCTACGCGACCAGTCCTTGGGAAGGCCCCTGACGGACGACGAGATCGTCAGCATTCTACGTAACTGGACAGTCGGCGAACTCGGAACCATTTCCGCCTCGGTCGGCATTCTTGCGCACTATCTGGCGACCAACTTCGGGTGGCAGCAGCGATTGCGCGAACAACCCGCGCTGTTACCTGTCGCCATTGATGAAATACTGCGTATTCATGCACCACTGATCATGAACCGTCGGGTGACTACGAAAGAGGTCACGTTGGGTGGGCGCACGCTGGCGAAGGGTTCGCGTATTGCCCTCAACTGGGCGTCTGCCAATCGGGACGAAGCGGTCTTTGGAGATCCCGATGAATTGCGCCTCGATCGCGATCCCGAGTTGAACCTGCTCTATGGCGCCGGCATTCATGTCTGCCCCGGTGCGCCGCTTGCCAGACTGGAGCTACGGATCGTGATGGAAGAACTGCTTGGACGCACCAGCCGGATTACGCTGGCGCCGGATAAAGAACCAGTGAACGCGTTTTTCCCTGCCGGCGGGTTTTCTTCTCTACATCTGCAGATTCAGAAACCGCCGTCCCAACCGCTGGGCGCCGGCCTTCCCCCCGAGATCCGATAGCGTTTTATGCTGGACCGCTTGGCGGCGAGGGCGACATGTGGGTCAGCATGACCGACCTGCATTGAGCCCTGATCGGCCGCGAGTGTTATTTCAAACCGAGCCGCTTCGCCAGTCGGTGCAGGTTGGCCACATCCATATCGAGCATTCGCGCACAGGCAGACCAGTTATCTGCGCAATTTTTCAGCGTGCTTTCAATCAGCTGACGCTGGAAGCTATCCGTCGCGTCCCGTAGGCATTGGCCAACGCTGCTGGAAGGAACATCCACAGCAACAGGCAGTATCGCCATCTGTTCGGGGACTTGATTGAAATGTTGTGCTTCCAGCAGCAGCTCTTCACTTTGCTGGGTCGCACGAGCAAGGATTGTCGCTCGATAAACAGCATGCTCCAGTTCGCGAACGTTTCCTGGCCACGAGTACTGCTTGAGCAACGACAGGCAACCGGCAGCCAACGCCACCCGTTGCAATCCCATGCGTACCCGGCTCTGCTCGCAGAAAAAACCCGCTAGCAATGTGATGTCCTGCCCACGCTCACGCAGTGGCGGCACATGCACAGGGAACACGCTTAACCGGTGGAACAGGTCGACCCGGAAGCGATTGTTCAGCACCTCCTGCTTCAGGTCACGATTGGTCGCGGCAAGCACCCTTACGTTGACCCGCAAGACGGTATCGTCACCGACCCGTTGCAGGTCGCCGTATTGCAATACCCGCAGCAGTTTTGCTTGCAGGCTCAGCGACAGTTCACCGATTTCGTCGAGGAACAGTGTGCCGTTATCGGCCATTTCGAACTTCCCGGTGCGATGATGGATCGCCCCGGTGAAGGCACCTTTGACATGGCCGAACAACTCACTCTCAGCCACTGACTCCGGCAGCGCAGCGCAGTTTAGATAGACCACAGGGTGACTGGCGCGTGATGAACCTTCATGTATCGCCTTGGCGACCAGTTCCTTGCCGACCCCGGTTTCTCCAGTGATCAAAACGTTCAGGTCGGAACCTGCCACCATTTCGATCTCTCTTTTCAACTGTTGCATGACCTCGCTGAGCCCGACCATTTCGGTGCCGGGTTTGCCCGCCGGGACATGACTGATGGAGAGAGGCGTAATGGTCTGACTCTCCAGTTGCTCCACCAGCAACGCATTGGTCAAGGCAGCAGAAGCGAGGGCGCCCACCAGTCGCAGCTCTTCGTCGCTGAAGTGATCAAACTGTGCCGGGTCCATGCCATCGATCGTCAGCGCGCCAATCAGTGTCTGGTCCGCGAACAACGGTAACCCGATGCAGGCATGTACTTTGAGGTCCTGCCGGCTCGGGATCAGGCCGTCATAGGGATCAGGCAAATGACTCTCTGCCGGAAAGCGCACCACGTCACCGGCGCGAGCGATGGCTTCCAGACGCGGATGTGCATCAAGGCTGAAGCGGCGCCCCAGAACATCCGGTGCCAGGCCATCGATCGCCAGCGGACGGAACAGTCGCTGTTCATAACGTAACAAGGCAGAGGCGTCGCAACCGAGCAATTGGCGCAGGGTATTGATCAGACGTTGAAAGCGGTCCTGATGGGAAATGCCGCTTTGCAGCTCAATAGCGATGCGTGCCAGGGATTCAACGGAGAGACTCATGGTTTGTCACTTTGACAATGAATTAGTCATAAAGACAATAGTCGGGCAATGTCATATTGACAATCACTGTTTTATTTTTCCTTTAAAATCAATGAATTATTATGTGGCACGAAGGTTGCCATCTTCGGTGTAGAACATCATTTCTATACCGAGGTAGGTCATGTCAATTCACGTCAAAAACAACATCCATTGGGTCGGTCAGCGCGATTGGGAAGTGCGGGACTTTCATGGCACAGAATACAAATGCCACAAAGGTAGCAGCTATAACAGCTACCTGATCCGTGAAGAAAAGACCGTACTGATTGATACGGTTGATCACCGGTTCAGTCGGGAGTTCATACAGAACCTGGCGATGGAAATCGACCTGAACACGCTGGACTGTATCGTCATCAACCATGCGGAAGAGGACCATGCAGGAGCGCTGACAGAGTTGATGTCGCTGATCCCGAATACGCCGATCTATTGCACCGCCAATGGCGTGGACTCGATCAACGGTCATCACCATCATCCCGAGTGGAATTTCCACGTCGTCCATACCGGCGACACCCTGGATGTCGGCAATGGCAAACAGCTGGTTTTCGTGGAAACCCCGATGCTGCATTGGCCGGACAGCATGATGACGTACATGACCGGCGATGCCGTTCTGTTCAGTAACGACGCCTTTGGCCAGCATTACTGCGACGAACACCTGTTTAATGATGAAGTGGATCAAAACGAACTGTTCGAACAGTGCCAACGCTACTACGCCAATATCCTCACCCCATTCAGTCGCCTGGTCATTGCCAAGATTACCGAGATCCTCGGTTTCAACCTGCCGGTCGATATGATTGCCACCGCTCATGGCGTGGTGTGGCGGGATAATCCGACGCAGATCGTGCACCGCTATCTGGAATGGGCGGCGGACTATCAGGAGGATCGCATCACCCTGTTCTACGACACCATGTCGAACAACACCCGCATGATGGCCGATGCCATCGCACAGGGTATTCACGAAGTCGATCCAGGTGTGGCGGTGAAGATTTTCAACGTCGCGCGCCACGACAAAAATGAGATTCTGACCAACGTGTTCCGCTCAAAAGGCGTTTTGGTGGGCTCGTCCACCATGAACAACGTGATGATGCCGAAAGTCGCCGCGCTGCTGGAGGAAATAACCGGGCTGCGTTTTCGTGACAAAAAGGCTTCGGCGTTTGGCAGTTACGGCTGGAATGGCGGGGCGGTAGACCGTATCCAGACGCGCTTGATGGACGCCGGTTTTGAAACCACATTGGCGCTCAAAGCCAAGTGGCGGCCGGACGGTGACGCGCTTGAGGTTTGCCGGGCTCATGGCCGCGAAATCGCTCGGCAATGGGCGCTGCATCCATCGACGGCTGCACATGTCGTACCCGCTGCAGCCACCGCAACTGCCCAGGCAGACCCCATCGCGGACAACGGCCTGCGCATGCGCTGCAGTGTTTGCCAATGGATTTACGACCCCGCGATCGGCGAGCCGATGCAGGATGTGCAGGCCGGTACTGCCTGGTGTGATGTGCCTGATTACTTCCTGTGCCCTGAATGTTCAATGGGTAAATCGGTATTCGATGAGCTGCCTTCGGAGGCGACATGAACCGGGAAATCGTCATTGTGGGCTCCGGCTTCGCGGCTCGTCAGGTGGTCAAGAACTTGCGCCGGCTGGATGCAGCGGTGCCCATTCGATTGATCGCTGCAGACAGTTGCGATGAGTACAACAAGCCCGACCTGAGTCACGTCGTCAGTCTCAATCAGACTGCCGACGACATGACCCGCCAGCCTGCGGCAGAGTTTGCCGAGATGTATCGGTTGACCCTGAACTCGTGCTGCCAGCTCACTGCGATTGACCGCGAAAACCAGCGTGTTAGCGCCGGGAATGAGGCATTCAGCTACGACCAACTGATTCTCGCCACGGGGGCGCAAGCCATGGTTCCGCCGATTCCCGGGCGGGAGTGGATGGTGACTCTGAACAGCCAGCAGGAATACCGTCATGCACAACATGCACTGCGGGCTGCACAGCGCGTACTGATCCTCGGGGCCGGCTTGATTGGCAGTGAACTGGCGATGGACATCAATCGTGCCGGAAAGCAGGTGGTGCTGATGGACAAGTCCTGCAGCCTACTCGCATCGTTGCTTCCTGTTGAGGTGAGCAGCCGCCTGCAGCACCGGTTATGCCAGATGGGTGTGGAAATGCTGTTTAACCAGGCGTTGGTATCCATTGAAAAGAGAAACGATGGCCTGTTGGCGACGTTGTCCAACGGCCGACACATCAGCGCCGATGTGATCGTTGCCTCAATTGGGTTGAAACCCGATACGACGTTAGCCACACAGGCTGGCTTACGAGTGGACCGCGGCATTGAGGTTGATGAACGCATGTGTACCTCTGACCCACGCATATTCGCCGTTGGCGATTGCGCGCAAATCCAGGGCAAGCTACTGCCGTTTCTGCAACCTATCCAGGTAAGCGCCATGACCCTCGCGCGTAATGTGCTGGGTGGGAATGAGGAAGTTAAGTTCCCGGCGATGCTGGTGAAGGTCAAGACTCCGGAAATGCCGCTGCACCTGGCCGGAGAAACCAGCCGCAAGGACTTGCAATGGCAGATCAGCCTTGAGGCACAGGGGCTGATAGCCAAAGGTCTGGACATGGCAGGGCAGTTACGTGCGTTCGTCGTCAGTGAAGACCAAATGAAGCAGGCCTTTACGTTACTACGGCAACTCTCGTTGTGAATCCAATTGGCAGAGCTCTCGCGCGTTCCTGGACATACGGGCAAAAAAAGGCCAACCCGCAGGGGTTGGCCTTTTTTGTAGCGCGCATAGTGTGAAGTTCAGCTGCTTTTGTGAGTTCCTACACCCGATCAGAAATCCAGGTTAGACACCGCCAAAGCATTACTCTCGATGAAGTCACGGCGAGGCTCGACCGCATCACCCATCAGGGTGTTGAAGATCTGGTCTGCGCCAATGGCGTCTTCGATGGTCACGCGCAGCATACGGCGCTGAGCGGGGTCCATGGTGGTTTCCCACAGTTGATCCGGGTTCATCTCGCCCAGACCTTTGTAGCGCTGGATGGTGTGACGCTTGGTGCTTTCGGCCATCAGCCAGTCAAGGGCTTCCTTGAATTCCCTGACCTGCTTCTTGCGTTCGCCACGTTGGATATAAGCGCCATCGTCCAGCAGGGTGCTCAGTTGTGCGCCCAGGGTGACCACGGTTTTGTAGTCGTTGCTGCCGAAGAAGTCGCGGTTGAAGGTGACGTAGTTGGACAGGCCGTGGGAGATCAATTCGACCTCGGGCAGCCACACGTTACGTTCACGGTCTTCGCGCAGGCTGGCTTTGTACACCAGGCCGGATTTCTCGACGGTGCGCAGACGCACTTCGTACTGGGCCAGCCAATCCTGCATCGCTGCGTGATCGCCCAACTGCTCCAGGCTCACGGCCGGCAGGTAGATGAAGTGCTCGGTCAGCTCCTGAGGGTACAGGCGCGACAGACGCTTGAGCGTCTTCATGACCATGCGGAAGTCGTTGACCAGACGCTCCAGCGCCTCACCGGAAATGCCCGGTGCTTCTTCGTTCAAGTGCAGGCTGGCGTCTTCCAGGGCCGACTGCGTCATGTACTCTTCCATGGCGTCGTCGTCTTTGATGTATTGCTCTTGCTTGCCCTTTTTGACTTTGTACAACGGCGGCTGGGCGATGTAGATGTAGCCGCGCTCGATCAGCTCCGGCAACTGACGGAAGAAGAAGGTCAGCAGCAGGGTACGGATGTGCGAACCGTCGACGTCAGCATCGGTCATGATGATGATGTTGTGATAGCGCAGTTTGTCGATGTTGTATTCGTCGCGGCCGATACCGCAGCCCAACGCCGTGATCAAGGTGCCGACTTCCTGGGAGGAAATCATCTTGTCGAAGCGTGCTTTCTCGACGTTGAGGATCTTACCCTTCAACGGCAGGATGGCCTGGGTGCGACGGTTACGACCCTGCTTGGCGGAACCGCCAGCAGAGTCACCTTCCACCAGGTACAGCTCGGAAAGGGCAGGGTCCTTCTCCTGGCAGTCAGCCAGTTTGCCCGGCAGGCCGGCGATGTCCAGCGCGCCTTTGCGGCGGGTCATCTCACGGGCTTTACGCGCGGCTTCACGGGCACGCGCTGCGTCGATCATCTTGCCGACAACCAGCTTGGCTTCGTTCGGGTTTTCCAGCAGGAAGTCGGAGAAGTACTTGCCCATCTCCTGTTCCACGGCGGTCTTCACTTCGGAAGACACCAGCTTGTCTTTGGTCTGGGAGCTGAACTTAGGGTCCGGTACTTTCACCGAAATAATCGCAGTCAGACCTTCACGCGCATCGTCACCGGTGGTGGCAACTTTGTGCTTCTTGGCCAGGCCTTCGGCTTCGATGTAGGTGTTCAGGTTACGCGTCAGTGCGGAACGGAAACCCACCAGGTGAGTACCGCCGTCGCGCTGCGGAATGTTGTTGGTGAAGCACAACAGGTTCTCGTTGAAGCTGTCGTTCCACTGCAGGGCGATTTCCACGCCGATGCCGTCTTCACGCTGGACGTTGAAGTGGAACACCTGGTTGACCGGAGTCTTGTTGGTGTTCAGGTATTCAACGAACGCACGCAGGCCGCCTTCGTACTTGAACAGCTCTTCCTTGCCGCTGCGCTCATCCTTGAGGACGATGCCGACACCGGAGTTGAGGAAGGACAGTTCACGAATCCGCTTGGCCAGGATGTCCCAGCTGAAGTGGATGTTCTTGAAGGTTTCGTCAGAAGGACGGAAGTGAATCTGGGTACCGGTAGTTTCGCTTTCGCCAACAACCTTCATCGGTTCCTGCGGAACACCGTGAACGTAGGTCTGCTCCCAAATCTTGCCGCTGCGACGCACGGTCAGCACCAGCAGTTCGGAGAGGGCGTTTACTACGGAAACACCTACGCCGTGCAAACCACCGGATACTTTGTACGAGTTGTCGTCGAACTTACCGCCGGCGTGGAGCACGGTCATGATGACCTCTGCCGCCGAAACGCCTTCTTCTTTATGCACGTCTACCGGAATGCCACGACCGTTGTCGCGCACGGTGATGGACTCATCCGGGTGAATGATAATGCTGATGTCGTCGCAGTGACCGGCGAGAGCTTCGTCGATGGAGTTGTCGACCACCTCGAACACCATGTGGTGCAGACCGCTACCATCATCGGTGTCGCCAATGTACATACCGGGACGTTTGCGTACGGCATCCAAACCTTTCAGCACTTTAATGCTGGTCGAGTCGTACGTGTTTTCTTCGCTCATGCCTTCACTCCCGATGGTCGTGGGTCTGGGTGATACGGCCTTGTTCCACGTGGAACAAAGCGACTGGCGTTTCCGTCTGCCAGCCTTCCCTCAATAATTCGTGGTCTACACAGGTGATAAACACCTGGCAGCGTAAGTCTTCCAACAAGCGGCATAACGCTCGGCGGTGTTGCTCGTCGAGTTCTGACGGCAAATCATCCACCAGATAAATACATTGACCGCGCCGGGCCTGGCTAACCAAATGCCCTTGGGCGATACGCAACGCACATACCACCAGCTTCTGCTGGCCGCGGGACAAGATATCTGCGGCATTATGTGCGCCTAACCTAAGACGCAAATCAGCGCGCTGGGGGCCGGCCTGGGTGTAGCCGATTTGCTGATCCCGCTGCAAGGACGTGGCGAGCACTGCACTCAGTTCACGCTCTTTGTCCCAACCGCGGTAGTAGCTCAGCGTCAGCCCTTCGAGGTCCAACAGCTCACTCAAGGTCTGCTCAAAGACTGGTTTCAAGGCTTTGATATAGGCGCGGCGGTATTCATCTATTTCGTCGCTGGCCAGGCACAGTTCCCGGTCCCAGGCTGCTTGCGACGCGGCGTCAAGTGTACCATGCCGCAGCCATGAGTTCCGCTGCCGCAAGGCCTTCTGCAGGCGCTGCCAAGTGGCCATGAAGCGCGGTTCCACGTGGAACACTCCCCAATCGAGGAACTGCCGACGGATTTTCGGCGCGCCTTCGAGCAAACGGAAACTGTCGGGGTTGATCAGTTGCAGCGGCAGGATTTCCGCCAACTGCGCCGCGCTGCGAGCATTTTGCCCGTCGATGCGGATCTGAAACTCGCCCCCGCGATCACGGGATATCCCCAGGCTGCTGTGGCCGCCTTCAGCCAACTCGACCTGGCCAAACACCGTACACGCCAGTTGTTCGTACTGAATCACCGGCAACAGGCGGGCACTGCGGAAAGACCGGGCAAGCCCCAACAAATGGATGGCTTCCAGCACGCTGGTTTTGCCACTGCCGTTGGCGCCATGGAGGATATTGATGCGGGGGGAGGGGGAGAAGGTCACCGGGTGCAGATTGCGCACCGCGGTGACCGAGACGCGACTGAGGGACATCTAGCTTCTGCTGAGCATGATTACAGACGCATCGGCATAACAACGTAAGCCGAGTCATCGTTATCGGATTCTTGCACCAGCGCACTGCTGTTGGAGTCGGACAGAATCAGGCGAACCTGTTCGGTGGTCATCACACCCAGCACGTCGAGCAAGTAGCTCACGTTGAAGCCGATTTCCAGCGAGCCGCCGTTGTAGTCGACGCCCACTTCTTCTTCCGCTTCTTCCTGTTCCGGGTTGTTGGCCTGGATCTTCAGTTGGCCGTTGGCCAATTGCAGGCGAATACCCCGGTACTTTTCGTTGGACAGAATCGCAGTACGGCTGAACGCCTCACGCAGGGCCTGACGATCACCGACCACCAGCTTGTCGCCACCCTTAGGCAGTACACGCTCGTAATCCGGGAACTTGCCGTCAACCAGCTTGGAGGTGAAGGTGAACTCGCCGGTGGTGGCGCGGATGTGATGCTGGCCCAGGACGATGCTGACGATACCGTCCGGCTCGGTGAGCAGACGCGCCAGTTCAAGGATACCTTTGCGCGGCACGATCACCTGATGACGGTCCGGCTGACCGATATCGGCCTTCATCGAACACATGGCCAGGCGGTGACCGTCGGTGGCCACGGCGCGAATAATACCTTCCGACACTTCCAGCAACATACCGTTGAGGTAATAGCGCACGTCCTGCTGGGCCATGGCGAAGCTGGTGCGCTCGATCAAACGCCGCAGTTTGCTTTGCTCCAGGCTGCAGGTCAGCGAACCCGGGCCTTCTTCCACAGTCGGGAAGTCATTGGCCGGCAACGTCGACAAGGTGAAGCGACTGCGGCCGGCCTTGACCACCAGCTTCTGCTCATCGACCTTGATGTCGATCAGCGCGTCGTTGGGCAAGCTT
>JTFP01001526.1_pt1 | contig 31828 bp, 26 predicted proteins | sample 235421 | NCBI WGS metagenome assembly JTFP01 (sample SAMN03067591, study PRJNA260954) | activated sludge metagenome | biome: Sludge; feature: Wastewater; isolation source: sludge from laboratory unaugmented bioreactor treating industrial wastewater | place: India:Gujarat | collected 2013-04 | reverse complement strand
ATGCAAACCTGCGTCGCTGCGCTCCGACTGCCCGGCCGGATGAGCGTGGAATAGGTGGCCGGATGTTGGTGGGCTGGGTGGCCGGATGGCGTGGAATGCGCACCTATCTCCTCACGTCAGCAAGCGTATGAAAGCAGATAAGCCCCGAGTGACCGTATCGCGTGGAGGGGCACGCCGCTACTGATAAACACCCAACCGAACGCGCTCCAGGTATTCCACCACAACCTTGAAACCCACCGAGGTATTGAGCATCTCGAAAGGAACAATCCCTGACAGATGCTTACATGACCTTCCCAGCCAATTCTCGGCGAGCGTTTGAGAGCCGAAGACCATCACTGCAAGCTCAAGCCCCTGGGCGTATTGGAGCGCTACAGCGCTCTGCTGGGGATTCAATCGGACTTCGTTCTGGGGATTACTCAGCCGTTGGATGGTCCGAGCGGACTTCCCCATGATTCGCTCTAGGAGCTTGTGAGCTTTGAACAGGCTTGATGAGCGGACCATAGCCTGAACATCACTGAGGGCAAAACCAGCTTGGACAAGGCGCAGGATGTCCAGATGACTCAAGCTTCCTGTCTCAGCATGGGTCAACTGGAACGTCGGCGGTTGAGCTGCGGCCCCTGTTTGAGGTCTCAAGATTGAAGAACTCATTGGACTGACTCCCAATGCTCTGTATGCCAGATTAAATCCGTTTCTCTCTCATTGTAGTGATCAGCCGCTTTGAAATATGAGTTAATTCCACCTCGGCTCGCTGGATCGCTCAAGATCACTACTTCACTCCCAAACATCCGAGCAACTCCGGCAGCACTTGCGCAGCGCTGCCTATCAACATGATCTCCCTATCGTCTCCCAGGCTCACATCCTCAAGGTTTACGTGGATCACAGTGGCTTTCGCTTTGATGGCCATCTCAGGCAGGTCCGCTGCCGGCCTCACTACACCAGATGTCCCTACGGAGATAAGCACGTCGCAGGTCCTGACGAGCCGCACAGCCGACAGCCAAGCATCCTCAGGCAAATTCTCCCTAAACCAGACTACTCCCGGTCGGGCTCGACCATTGCAGCGGCTGCACCTAGGCGGCTCAACCAACTCGCCCTCTTTGGAAATTCCCAACTGTTCCGGCTCCAATGCAATCGGACGGTGACATGCAAAGCATTTCACGCTCAGCAGGGTGCCATGCAGATGGACAACTGCATCTACTCCGGCCCGCTCATGCAGATTGTCAATATTCTGGGTGATCACCGATACGTCCCAGCCAGCCTTCGCAAACTTGCGGATTGAGTGATGACCCGCGTTAGGTTGGGCCAGAGTGACTTGGCGCCGACGCCACAGATACCACCCCCATACCAGGGCGGAGTTCTCTCGAAACGCGTCAGCGGTTTCCAGACGCTGTGGGTTATGCTTTGCCCACAATCCGGTGAGTTTGTCTCGGAAGGTCGGTATGCCGCTCTCGGCTGATATACCCGCCCCCGTGAAGAACACGATTCGCCTGGCTACTGCCAGCACATCGGCCGCTTTCCGCATGTGGGTCATGATGCACACCTGGCCGATCAGTACGGCCCTATCGTTTGAACAGCAGCTTCATATAGGCCCGAGTTCGCGGATATCGATCTCGACGCTCCAGACGCTGTGCAAGGCATGGGAGTAGGGAGAAAATCTGCGCCTGCTTGAGACACAGGTTCTGATCCGATCCGAATCGCCGAATAATCTCAGCTTCCAACTCACGTTGCAGTCCATCGTCCCTGCTCTCCCAATCGACTCGCGGATTAGGGTTTCTAGCAGGTTTGGGCATTTGACTAGCCTGCGCATACAACCACTCTCTGTCGTGACGATGCAGCCAGGTATAAAGCGATTGGCATTCGCGGCGAAGCTCAGTGAGAAAATGCGATGGAAACTGCAACTGAAGCTCAGCCCATCGTAAGCGATGATCCGCCTGATCGAGAGCCATCCGTCGAGCCTCCCATGACGCTTGAACTCCACGCTCCACGCGGAGCAGCTTGTTCACCGTGGATATGGTGAGTTGAAACTCCTGGCAAATGTCATCCTTTGCCGTTCCTTCAGCAAGTCGGCTCAGTAAAAGTGCCCTGAGCTCAGGCTTGAGCCGCTTCGGCCGAGCGTGGCCCTTTCTGTTTGCCGGTGATACTGAAACGTCAGGTACTGGGGGTGACGTCGGCAGTGCCGAAAGCGCTTTCCGCTGAGCACAAGCGACATCGTGGTACACCGCAAAGGACGAAACCTCGCCGAATAGCCAGGTAATCATCATCAGGTGTTTGAGTGGATGAATGTGCCGCCGTGGTGACCGCACCATTTGACTGATGAAGCTGGCGGCGGCGGTCTCAGTAGATGGTAGCCCACCATATGGACGAAACCTTCGCAAGGGGCTGATATGCGTCAAAAGGCTGTGTGCCGCGCTTTCCGTTGGTAGCCACTTGCGGTAGAGCTGGGCGACCTCTACTGGATCAAAGTGCTTGGCCAAGCCTAGAGACCCCAACTCGCGGCACGCCGAGGCCAGTTGAGCGAGGCGTTCCCGTTCCAGGTAGGTGATCACGCCATAATCCGAATCGCGTAATGTGCCAGCCCAGGGCATCGTCCAAGTGAAGCGCCCACACCAACGGCGATTTTGGCTGCATTCGCAAAGCACTTCACTGTGCTCAGGGCATACCACCACGCCTGGGTACTGATGGGACAGATGCCAATATGAGACCCCACACGAGTCCAGGTCCCGAGCCATGCAGGACCGGCAGGCTCGCAAAGGATGATCAGCACCAAATCCTCCACAAACGAGGCCGAGTTGGTACTTCAGCGGTCCAAGCGATGGGCCTCTGATTTGAACAAGGGCGCCGGCGACTGAGCTATCCGACTGAAAAGGGGAGAAGAACGGGAAAATGGTGCGCTGTTCGATGATGGAGATGGCTTCTCCCCAAAGGCCCGAGGTGTTCCGCTCGAAAGCATCCAAACCACAAGGCACATCGTGCTTGATGCACCGTTCTGAGAGGCTGAACAGCTGCTCGGTAGTCGCGGCTGGGCGGAGGTGACCAGACAGGAAATGCAGACGACTGCAAAGACTGAAGAACGTCTCTCCCGGTAGCCAAGCGAGGGAAAGTCCAAAACAAGAGGTAGCCATGGGCACCTCTCCATGCGAAAGGCTTCTCGGGCACGCATACGTGCTGTGGATAACTTATTGTAGCCGGATGGCAGTTGTGGATAGTTTTTTTGGAACTATCAGATAGCGTAGATATTCAGCTACGCCTTAGCGATGTGGATAACTTATAAGTTATCCAACGAAGAGCAATTGAAACCTTTTGCACACATGAACCATACAAACTTACGCTATATCAAGCAGCTAGGGAAGGGACCGGAATCTTGTGTGCGCTTTGCAAAAAACTTTTAAGGTTGTCAACACAGCTTTCATAGCGTTACCATGCGTAATAATCGCTATAGGCTTAACTGCGAATCGATCTAAAAATGCATAGATAGCGGCGTATGCTAAGTCTCCAAACTTCGCTATGCGCCTAGAGCAAAAAGTTCGCTGCCAAGTAAAATAGCCAAATTTAGAATATAAAGAGGTAAGCGGTATGAAGAATTCTGGTTAGCTTTTCGGGGAACCAGAATAGACAAAGGCCTGAGTTTTACCCCAAGCCCCTGTGTCAAGATTAGTGCCCTGACACAGTTATTGTCTATCCGCATGTGCGGGGCGTCAAGCCCTGCCGTTCCCCTTCGTCCCTTGAAACGTAAATCCGGGTGCCCCAACAGGACCAGGTCGTGTGCGTACGCCTTTCGTACGCATGTACTCCACTTGGCCACCGCTGGCAGAACAAGTGGTATGGGTATGGACAATAATGATTTCCGAAAAAACGCTGAAGCGGATTAGAGACCGCCAGGGCAATTTCCGGTGGGGGGACGATTACGTTCCCGCCATTTGTGCTGTACCAGGTGAAGCCCCGAAGACTTCGAGGATCTGCCGCCTTAACAGCCGAAAGCTGGGCCGCACACTTCACCTGCTATCCATTCCTGAACGAGTGTTCACACAACTAGCGTTGTTCAATCCAGCAGTGTTTGAAATTCATGAGCAAAAAATGCTGCACCCGGTGCCGCATGTACATCCCCTGCATGGCCACCCTTTCGCCCTTGGCTTGAGTCTAAGTCCTCTAGTCGGAACTCTCGCCGCAGCAAAAGATATAGGGATGGACCATGCCAAGGTGGTGATAGAAACGCCGTGCGGCGAACGCCAGTGGTCCGCCTACCCATACCTGGGTGACCTACTGATCTACCTCCGAGAGCCGGGCACGGCACCCTATGCTCTAAACTGGAACATAAAACTTTCCAAGTTTGATTTTATGGAGAAACGGCGTTCAAAAGTGAAATCATTAGAAGCGCGGAGAAAAGATCGTGAACGCGCTGAGTTACGTCTTCGCCTAGAAGAAACTTATTATGCAAGCGCCGGCATCAGAACAGTAAATCTCTCGCTCGACGATATAGATCCAATTGTCGTAGCCAACTTGGATCAGATTTTCGGATTACATGATCGGCCTCTCAGTCTTGACTCGCAATTGCTGGAGGACTTCAGCCATCAACTGCAAGAGGACTTTAATATAGGTCGCCCTCCTGCGCTGGCAGCCATCGCCTACAGCAACAAATGGGGGCATCGGGATCAGTTTATCGCACGGATATACCAAGATATTTGGAGTCGAGCCCTGCCAGTAGACCTATTTCAATATATACAGATTGACCAACCACTTGGACAGGCCCGGTGCGAAGTGATTGACCACTATCGCGATTTCTTCTCGGAAGCCACCAAATGATGGCGGGATCTCGGCTCATCGCGCCGCAGGGCTGCGGTGAGCTCATCAAAGGAAAGGAATACCACTTTCTCATCAGCGATGGTGGGTGTAACCGTGTCCGCCTGGTCGAGTTCGATGAAAAAGGGTCAACTGCAAAACTGCACACGATGACCCGGCTGCGCTTCGAAACGGCGCTAGAGGATGGTGAGATCGTAGAGGCAGGCAGCCATGATTATCCGCCATGGCTGGGAGCGACAGCAGGCATCGAAACCAAATGGCGCGAAAGCCGCCGCGTTGGCCCGAAACAGTCATACGAGGAAAAAGTTGACGGCCGCCTGATGAGCATCGCAGAACTAATTCCCAAGAGAGCGGAGATACTGGCCTCAGATGACCCAGAGGCAATCATCAATGCTCACGCCAGGGCTTCAAAGCCAAGGCAGCATCCTGCACGGATCAGGCTATGGTTCTTCACTTACCTTGTATTTGGGCAGACTAAGTGGGCATTGATGCCCCGCTTTGACCAGTGCGGCAAATGGGACAGGAGTGAGAAAACCGATAAAAAACTTGGTCGCCCCTCCGGCCATGGTCAGAATCATGGGTATCCCGTAACACCTGAAATGAAGGAAAAAATTCTGCACGGCTTCTCGAAACACAAACGGGTAGATAAGACCAAGGACGATATTTACGGGGATTCACTGCGAAAGACCTTTGGTTGCCGTACTCGTCAGGGTTCAGCGGGAAAAGAGTTTTACCATCCCAAAGGTGAGCCTTTTCCAAGCTTCAATCAATTCTGGAATTGGGTAAAACGGCAAACAGAACCAGCAGCCCTTGCGCAAGAAATGATAGGGCCAAGCGCTGCCCGTGCTAAATCTGGAGACATCGGAAGCTTTGCTCATATGATTGGCAACCTAAACCAGCGGTTGGAATTCGATGGTTATTATCCGAGCGAAAAAATATCGGGAATCATCGAAGGAGCACCGCTGGACTCATTTTGTGTAGTAAGAGCAGTGTGTGCACTTTCAGGGGCGGTTGTAGGTATCGGTTTCGCCAGAAGCAGGGAAAGTCTAGAGGCATACCGAATGGCCTTATTTTGTATAGCAGTAGGCAAGGTTAAATACTGTGAGCTGTTTGGTATCGATATCAAGCCAGAGGAGTGGCCCTGTGAAGGACTCTCAAGCCAGATGATATTCGATAGAGGCCCTGCAGTGTACATGAACGTTTCTGAATCAAAAGAATGGCTAGGCCGACTGGAAGTTACACCTACACATTCTGGGCAATCAAAAGCCACAGTTGAATCATCCCACCCGAGGGATAAGCAGTTCAAAGATCAGCCGGTACACGTTCATAGCGGTCTCAATCTTGTTGAGATGGCACGTAGAGAGATACGTAGGGTTATCAAGGACAACGAGACCTCCGACGCAAGCGACCGGATGGATGGAGATATGTGGCTGGAACGTTTCTCACCAACCCCTCTGAATGTTTGGAATTACCACGATGTCCTAGGCCGCAACCATGGCATTAAGGTGTCATTTGAAGAAGCCATTAGAGAATTTTTGACACCTATGCCTGCGGTGATCAAAGAAAAAGGCGTTTATTTTTTCGGGAGAAAATACAACTCAAAAGAGCTTACTGATACCGGTATATTTGACCGCGTTGCTCACGGTGGCGTGATTCGCATAATAGCATACAGCATGACAATGTGCGTGCGTCACATATGGGTAGAGGTTGAGGGCAGGCTTCACGAGCTAAGTTTCGTTTACACCGCAAGCACAAGACCTAGAAGCGGGGATATTTCGCTGGAAGATCTTCAGTTCATCAACGAGTCACGACTCCAAGCTCAAGCAAAACGCCGGAACGAAAAAGTTGCCGTTGAACAACATCACTATCAAGAGTATGAAAAAGAGACCGGCAAGGCGTGGCATACCGGTGTGAGAAAACTGGGACGAGCCGCAAAGAGCCCTGAAGCGCAGCGAGACTTAGATGATCAAAGACGAATTATGGGTAATAAATCATGATCGAACGAATGCGGACACGATTCGATGGTCTGATTGATATCGAGAACATTCGAAAAAAGGTAACGATCCGCCCAGAACCCGTTGGCGACATTGATCGACTACCTCCAATGTTAGCTGCTCACTTCCTTGATATGAAACTGAGGCAGATTTTCCTACCAGATCAATTCAGCTTGGAGCTGATTTCAGAGCTGGTAGGGAAAGCAGCGATACACTCGACGATGCGGTCCGAAACAGAACAAATTTTTGTCAACGGTTTGTATTACCCAACACCATCAGAAACGTTTCCAATTTGTCTGACTGGCTTAGCGGGTGTGGGTAAATCGGCGACCATCGAAGCGCTACTTCGCGTAATGCCCGGTCCTACTGAGTTCAAGATAGATCATTGCATGGAACCCCAAACGGCCGACTCTTACTGGTACGCCAGCGCTAAGGGTAAAGCGTCTGGTAAGCAGCTACTCACTGATTTCCTTGGCATTGAGGTGTCTACCCGTGAGAACGTTGCAACCCTCAAATTAAGAGCACAGCAGCAAGCAAACAAGCGCGGTATCTCTCTGGCAGTGCTTGAGGAAATGCAGCATTTAACGCCTGGGAAAGGCGTAGCCCTAACGACCGACATACTGCTTACTATGTCCGGCCTAGGCTTACCCATGGTGTATGTATCGAACTTCAGCTTGGGACATAAGCTGCTAAAACGTAACCAAGAAGACACTCAGCGTTTAGTAGCAGAGCCTAGAATCATGTGGCCGGATGCTCCAGACTCAAAAATCTGGGCTGATTTCATAGATGTATGTATTACTGTGAGTGACGGTCGAATTCGGGCCGAACCCGCAGATTTTTCTCACGAAATTTATCGTGGCAGCTATGGGCTTAAGCGTGCAGCCATTCACCTGATGGTACAAGCATATATTCAAGCTCGTGCCTCGAACCGCACATGGGTTAAAATTGAGGATGTTCATCAAGCGTATACCTCAAGTGCTTATTATTCATACCGAATAGACGTTGAGGAACTGGAGCGGATTGCAATTCAAAACAAATCCAAGCGAGAGGACCTTATTTGCCCCTTCGGCTCACCCACGCGGTCTAATGTGGTGCAGTTCGTAAGGAAGGAACGCGACAACCGTGTCGCACAAGCTGTTTTCAAAGGTGCGCTGACGGCTGAGGAGCGTGAAACGCATAGAAGCTTGAAGCTGGATACCGACATGAAGGCTCAAACGCCGAAGCGCCCTAAGCGTCCGCCTTTAGGGAAACCAACAAATGATGACTTGGGGAACGCGTTCAGCGATTATTTTGATGATAAGGATGACAAGTAATATCTAAAAGCAGACCCGGTACTCGGCACGCATTAGGTCATCAACGTTGCGCACCAACCCACCTGCTTTATCCAGCCTATCTAGCAAACCTGCGAAGCTCCCATATACAGCTCCTATGACGTCTATAATACCCTTGCTATAAATAACGTCAGGGCGATAATTAATCTTTGTATCTGAAATTCTTCTGGCACCATCAAGTCTCCAATAAATTGCGTTTAGTTTTTCTTCAGACATTTTCCCAGCAGCGGAAAGTGTTATAGCCTCATCTGCAAGATGCGCGAGAACAAATTCAAGATCAACAGCAAATTTCGACTCGCCAATTTCCGCGAAAATCCTTGAAAATGATCGCTTTCCTTCATCTTGATTTTTCTTTGATTCATATTGATGAATATAACGACCTTTACATCCGTTCCATAGAAGGTCATGACCATATCCCAAGCTGTGACGGCTGATATCGGCTCCACAAACAGGGCATTTCCTAAGCAGTACCGTATTGTGCTTCGCGCAAACCTTCACATATCTGTGGTCACGTCTCCAATAGGGGAAGCCAAGCGAATCAATATCCTCTTTTACACAGTCGATGCAAATTCCGGGAAGCTGACTCTCAGTTTCAAATCTAATAGTAGACTTCTGATAACTCCATCTGGTGTAGCTTTGCTGGCCAGAGCCTGGGAAAACCGCCACTTGCGAATAACTTGTGTGATCGTGGAGCAGACGATTGAAACCGTATGTGTCAGATCTGCCAAGTACCTCAGCGATGAATCCGATAGACGATCCCCGCATGTAGTACCTGGATATTTCCTTGAACTTGATCGACTCAGGTGATCGAGAATCTAGGTAGAAATGTCTTTCTATAAAGGAACGTAGGGATTCTTGCGGTTGGATGGTGAGTAGCAAGGTGGATCACCCAGGAATTCAAGGAACCAGAGAGGCGGGAGAAATAGATCGTCGCTTGGAGCCCTCGGAGGCTCCAAGCGAGACAGACTTTAATATTCAGAGACAGACTTTAATGTTTACGATCACAGGCCTCCAGGCGCCAGCCGTATTACTCCACCGTCACCGACTTCGCCAGGTTGCGCGGCTGGTCAACGTCGGTGCCCTTGAGCACGGCGACGTAGTACGACAGCAATTGCAGCGGGATGGTGTAGAGGATCGGCGACAGGGTGTCGTGGATGTGCGGCATGTTGATGACGTGGGTGCCTTCGCCATTGACCATGCCGGCTTTCTCGTCGGCGAAGACGATCAGTTGGCCGCCGCGGGCGCGCACTTCCTGCAGGTTGGACTTGAGCTTCTCCAGCAGTTCGTTGTTCGGCGCGACGGTGACCACCGGCATGTCGTCATCCACCAGGGCCAATGGGCCGTGTTTCAGTTCGCCGGCCGGGTAGGCTTCGGCGTGGATGTACGAAATTTCCTTGAGCTTCAGGGAGCCTTCCATCGCCACCGGGTATTGCGCGCCACGGCCGAGGAACAGGGTGTGGTTCTTGTCGGCGAACAGCTCGGCGACTTTTTCTACGGTGCTGTCCATCGCCAGCGCTTCGCCGAGGCGGGTCGGCAGGCGGCGCAGTTCTTCCACCAGGGTGGCTTCGACGCCGGGGGCCAGGGTGCCGCGTACTTGGCCCAGGGACAGGGTCAGCAGCAGCAGGCCGACCAGTTGGGTGGTGAAGGCTTTGGTGGAGGCCACGCCGATTTCGCGACCGGCCTGGGTCAGCAGGGTCAGGTCGGACTCACGCACCAGGGAGCTGATGCTGACGTTGCAGATCGCCAGGCTGGCGAGGAAGCCCAGCTCTTTGGCGTTACGCAGGGCGGCCAGGGTGTCGGCGGTTTCGCCGGACTGCGAGATGGTCACGAACAGGCTGTCGGGCTGCACCACCACCTTGCGGTAGCGGAATTCGCTGGCGACTTCGACCTGGCACGGGATGCCGGCCAGTTCTTCCAGCCAGTAACGCGCAACCATCCCGGCGTGGTAGCTGGTGCCGCAGGCCACGATCTGGACATTGCGCACCTTGGCGAACAGCGCGGCGGCTTGCGGGCCGAAGGCGTTGACCAGCACTTGCTTGTCGCCAAGTCGACCTTCCAGGGTGCGTTGCACCACGGCCGGTTGCTCGTGGATTTCCTTGAGCATGAAGTGGCGGAACGCGCCCTTGTCGGCCGCTTCGGCGCCGTCGCGGTATTGCACGGCTTCGCGCTCGACGGAATTGCCGTTTACGTCCCAGATCGCCACGCTGTCACGGCGGATGTCGGCAATATCGCCTTCTTCCAGGTACATGAAGCGGTCGGTGACCTGGCGCAGGGCCAGTTGGTCGGAGGCGAGGAAGTTTTCCCCCAGGCCCAGGCCGATCACCAGCGGGCTGCCACTGCGCGCGGCAACCACGCGGTCGGGTTGGCTCGCGCAGATCACGGCCAGGCCGTAGGCGCCGTGCAGTTTCTTGACCGTGGCCTTGAGGGCGGCGGTCAGGTCGCTGTGGTCCTTGAGCTTGTGGTCGAGCAGGTGGGCGATGACTTCGGTGTCGGTGTCCGAGGTGAACACGTAACCCAGGCTCTTCAACTGTTCACGCAGCACTTCGTGGTTTTCGATGATGCCGTTGTGTACCACGGCCACGTCGCCAGAGAAGTGCGGGTGGGCGTTACGTTCGCACGGCGCACCGTGGGTGGCCCAACGGGTGTGGGCGATGCCCAGGCGACCGACCAACGGTTCGCCGGCCAGGGCCTGGTCCAACTCGCTGACCTTGCCCGGACGACGCAGGCGCTCCAGCTTGCCGGCGTTGGTGAAGACCGCCACACCGGCGCTGTCATAGCCGCGGTATTCCAGGCGTTTGAGGCCTTCGATCAGGATGGGGGTGATGTTACGTTCAGCGACTGCGCCAACAATGCCACACATGGTGTTTCTCCTAGATGATTGCCGCGCATATCAGCGTAATGCCGCGGGCTTGGATCTGGTCGCGGGCCTCATGCGGCAGGCGATCATCGGTAATCAGGGTATGGACGCTGCTCCAGGGCAGTTCCAGGTTGGGAATCTTGCGGCCGATCTTGTCGGATTCGACCATCACCACCACTTCACGGGCGACCTCGGCCATCACGCGGCTCAGGCCCAGCAGTTCGTTGAACGTGGTGGTGCCGCGCTGCAGATCGATGCCGTCGGCGCCGATGAACAGTTGATCAAAGTCGTAGGAACGCAGCACCTGCTCGGCAACCTGGCCCTGGAACGAATCCGAATGCGGGTCCCAGGTGCCGCCGGTCATCAACAGCACCGGCTCGTGTTCCAGTTCGCTCAAGGCGCGGGCCACGTGCAGGGAGTTGGTCATCACCACCAGGCCGGGCTGGTGGCCCAGTTCGGGGATCATGGCGGCGGTGGTGCTGCCGCTGTCGATGATGATGCGTGCGTGTTCGCGCAGGCGCATCACGGCGGCACGTGCGATGGCGCGCTTGTAGACCGAGATCGGCTGGGCAGGGTCGCCGACGAGTTCCTGGGGCATGGTGATCGCGCCACCGTAACGGCGTAGCAGCAGGCCGTTGCTTTCGAGGGCGGCCAGGTCCTTGCGGATGGTGACTTCCGAGGTTTCGAAACGCTTGGCCAATTCATCCACGCTGACTTCGCCCAGTTGATTGAGCAAGGTCAGGATGTTGTGGCGTCGTTGGGGTGTATTTCGTTTCGACATGATGAATTTATGTTTCGCTTCGAAAGATAACGAAGGCAATAAAAACCTATTGGCGAAAGATCGTCAAGCAGCACGCGGCAAATTTTTGAAACTGGCGAAGGGCTAATGTGGGAGGGGGCTTGCCCCCGATAGCAGTGTGTCAGTCATTAAGTGCTTTGACTGGACCGTCGCCATCGGGGGCAAGCCCCCTCCCACATTGACTATTTGTTGCTGATAAGACTGTGGATAACTCAGCTCTTTTTGATTTTGACCGGGCGTTTCCAACCGTCGATGTTGCGCTGACGGGCGCGGGCCACGGCAAGCTGGGACTTATCCACATCCTGATTGATGGTTGAACCCGCTGCGGTGTTTGAGCCATCACCGATGGTTACAGGTGCAACCAGCGAGTTATTGGAGCCGATGAATACGTCTTCACCAATCGTCGTCTGATACTTGTTGGCACCATCGTAATTGCAGGTGATGGTGCCGGCGCCGACGTTGGTCCGCGCGCCGATCACCGCATCGCCCAGGTACGTCAGGTGGCCGGCCTTGGCGCCTTCGCCCAGATGGGCGTTTTTCAATTCGACAAAGTTACCCACATGGGCCTTGGCTTCCAACACGCTGCCGGGACGCAGGCGCGCAAATGGGCCGGCATCGCTGCCCTCGCCCATCACCGCACCGTCGAGATGGCTGTTGGCCTTGATCACCACGCCCTTGCGCAGGGTGCTGTCCTTGATCACGCAGTTCGGCCCGATCACCACGTCGTCTTCGATGATCACACGACCTTCAAGAATCACGTTGATGTCGATCAGCACATCCCGGCCCACGGTGACTTCACCGCGCACATCGAAGCGCGCCGGGTCGCGCAGGGTCACGCCCTGGGCCATCAGGCGGCGGCCTTCGCGCAGTTGGTAGTGACGCTCCAGTTCGGCGAGTTGCTTGCGGTCGTTGGCGCCCTGCACTTCCATCGGGTCGTGGGGCTGTTCGGTGGCGACCAGCAAGCCATCGTTGACGGCCATTTCGATCACGTCGGTCAGGTAGTACTCGCCCTGGGCGTTGTTGTTGGACAAACGGCTCATCCAGTCCGCCAGGCGATTGGCCGGCACTGCGAGAATCCCGGTGTTGCCTTCGGTGATGGCGCGTTGGGCGTCGCTGGCGTCCTTGTGCTCGACGATAGCGGCGACCTTGCCGTCGGCGTTGCGCACGATGCGGCCGTAGCCGGTAGGGTCATCCAGTTCGACGGTGAGCAGGCCCATCTGGCCAGGCACGACGTGCTTGAGCAGGCGCTGCAGGGTTTCCACTTCGATCAGGGGCACGTCGCCGTAGAGGATCAGCACCGTGTCGGCTTTGATGAACGGCACGGCTTGGGCGGTAGCGTGGCCGGTGCCCAGTTGCTTGTCTTGCAATACGAAATTCAGGTCATCCGCGGCCAGGCGTTCACGCACCACATCGGCACCGTGGCCGATGACGACGTGGATGCGTTGCGGGGCCAGTTGCCGGGCGCTGTGGATAACATGACCAAGCATGGAGTTACCGGCCACCGGGTGCAGCACTTTGGGCAAGGCCGACCGCATGCGGGTGCCCTGGCCAGCGGCGAGAATGACGATTTCTAGAGACATGAATGGCTACCAATCCTGGGCGGTCCGGCTTCAGACCAGAGAAGTGTTTTGCAAAAAAAGAAAAAGGGTAGCCGAGGCTACCCTTTTTAATCAATCACGCATGAGGCGTAACGGCTTAGCCGCCAAACTTCTTGCGGATCTGCTGGACGGTACGCAGCTGAGCTGCGGCCTCGGCCAGACGAGCGGCAGCAGAACCGTAGTCGAAATCTGCGCCTTTTTCGTTCAGGGCCTTCTCGGCGGCCTTGACGGCTGCCTGAGCGGAGGCTTCATCCAGGTCAGCAGCACGTTGCACGGTGTCGGCAAGTACCTTGACCATGTTCGGCTGAACCTCGAGGTAACCACCAGAGATGTAAAACACCTCCCGGTCCCCGCCTTGCTTGGTCAGAGTGATCGGACCTGGCTTCAAACTGGTGATCAACGGCGCGTGGCCCATGGCAATACCCAGGTCACCGAGTTCGCCGTGTGCAATCACCATTTCTACCAGACCGGAGAAGATTTGCCCTTCCGCGCTGACGATATCGCAATGGACTGTCATAGCCATCTGATTGCCTCAACCTGATGAGCGCCCGTTGCCGGGCGCCGGGATTACAGTTTCTTGGCTTTCTCGATCGCTTCTTCGATGCCGCCGACCATGTAGAACGCTTGTTCTGGCAGGTGGTCGTAGTCACCGTTGAGGATGCCTTTGAAGCCAGCAATGGTGTCTTTCAGGGAAACGTATTTACCCGAGGCACCGGTGAAGACTTCAGCCACGAAGAACGGCTGCGACAAGAAACGCTGGATCTTACGAGCGCGGGATACCAACTGCTTGTCGGTTTCCGACAGCTCGTCCATACCCAGGATCGCAATGATGTCCTTCAGTTCTTTGTAACGCTGCAGCACGTACTGAACGCCGCGAGCGGTGTCGTAGTGCTCCTGGCCGATCACGTTCGGGTCCAGCTGGCGCGAAGTCGAGTCGAGTGGATCGACCGCTGGGTAGATACCCAGGGAAGCGATGTCACGGGACAGAACGACGGTGGCGTCCAAGTGGGCGAAGGTGGTCGCTGGCGACGGGTCGGTCAAGTCATCCGCAGGTACGTATACCGCTTGGATCGAAGTGATCGAACCTTCCTTGGTCGAAGTGATACGTTCTTGCAGAACGCCCATCTCTTCAGCCAGGGTCGGCTGGTAACCTACTGCCGAAGGCATACGGCCCAGCAGTGCGGATACTTCAGTACCGGCCAGGGTGTAACGATAGATGTTGTCGACGAACAGCAGAACGTCGTTACCTTCGTCACGGAACTTCTCGGCCATGGTCAGGCCGGTCAGTGCTACGCGCAGACGGTTTCCCGGCGGCTCGTTCATCTGACCGTAAACCAGTGCCACTTTGTCCAGAACGTTGGAGTCCTTCATCTCGTGGTAGAAGTCGTTACCCTCACGAGTACGCTCACCCACACCAGCGAACACGGAATAACCGCTGTGCTCGATGGCGATGTTACGGATCAGTTCCATCATGTTTACGGTCTTGCCTACACCGGCACCACCGAACAGACCGACTTTACCGCCCTTGGCGAACGGGCAAACCAGGTCGATAACCTTGATGCCGGTTTCCAGCAGGTCGTTGCCGCCAGCTTGTTCCGCGAACGAAGGTGCTGGACGGTGAATGCCCCAGCGCTCTTCGGTGTCGATCGGGCCAGCTTCGTCGATCGGGTTACCCAGAACGTCCATGATCCGGCCCAGGGTCGCTTTACCGACCGGTACGGAGATGGCAGCGCCAGTGTCCAGAACACCCAGACCGCGCTTCAAGCCCTCGGTGGAACCCATTGCAATGGTACGAACCACGCCGTCGCCCAGCTGTTGCTGAACTTCCAGAGTGGTGCCTGCATCGCTTTGTACTTTCAAAGCGTTGTAGATGCTCGGTACGCTGTCGCGTGGAAATTCCACGTCGATAACGGCGCCGATGATTTGAACGATACGTCCGCTACTCATAGCTGGATCCTCTGAATATTTGAACCGTTAAACCGCGGCAGCGCCGCCGACGATTTCCGAGATCTCTTGGGTGATCGCAGCCTGACGCGCCTTGTTGTAGATCAGCTGCAAATCGCTGATCAGATCACCGGCGTTATCGGTAGCGTTTTTCATCGCGATCATCCGCGCCGCTTGTTCAGCTGCGTTGTTCTCGACCACCGCCTGGTACACCTGCGACTCCACGTAGCGCACCATCAAGCCGTCAAGCAGCTCTTTGGCGTCTGGTTCGTAGAGGTAGTCCCAGTGGTGCTTGAGTTCCTGATCCGGAGTCGCCACCAGTGGAATCAATTGCTCCACGGTAGGCTGCTGGGTCATGGTGTTGATGAACTTGTTGGATACCACGGACAGGCGGTCAATCCGGCCTTCCAGGTACGCATCCAGCATCACCTTCACACTGCCGATCAAATCATTGATCGACGGCTCTTCACCCAGGTGGCTGATAGCTGCAACGACGTTACCGCCGAAGTTGCGGAAAAAGGCCGCACCCTTGCTACCAACTACACACAGATCAATCTCGACGCCGTTTTCGCGGTTTACCGCCATGTCCTTGACCAGGGCCTTGAACAGGTTGGTATTCAAACCACCGCACAAACCACGGTCACTGCTCACTACCACATAACCCACACGCTTAACTTCGCGGTCGATCATGAACGGGTGGCGGTATTCCGGGTTGGCGTTGGCCAGATGCCCAATTACCTGGCGGATACGCTCCGCATAAGGACGGCTAGCCGACATACGCATTTGTGCCTTGCGCATTTTGCTGACCGCCACTTTTTCCATGGCGCTGGTAATTTTTTGCGTGCTTTTGATGCTCGCAATCTTACTGCGAATCTCTTTTGCGCCTGCCATGTAACACCTATCAGGTTAGCAAGCGGGAGCCTTGCGGCTCCCGCTGCGGCTTACCAGGTTTGGGTGGCCTTGAACTTCTCGATACCGGCTTTCATGCCAGCGTCGATATCGTCATTGAAGTCACCCTTCACGTTGATCTTCGCCATCAATTCGGCGTGATCGCGGTTGAAGTAAGCAATCAGCGCTTGTTCAAAGCTGCCGACCTTGGCGATTTCAACGTCGGTCAGGAACCCACGCTCAGCGGCATACAGCGACAACGCCATGTCAGCGATCGACATCGGGGCGTATTGCTTCTGCTTCATCAGCTCGGTAACGCGCTGACCATGCTCAAGTTGCTTACGGGTCGCTTCGTCCAGGTCAGAAGCGAACTGGGCGAATGCCGCCAGTTCACGGTACTGAGCCAGAGCGGTACGGATACCACCGGAGAGCTTCTTGATGATCTTGGTCTGAGCGGCACCACCCACACGGGATACCGAAACACCGGCGTTCACTGCAGGGCGGATGCCCGAGTTGAACATGGCCGATTCCAGGAAGATCTGACCGTCGGTGATGGAAATCACGTTGGTCGGAACGAACGCGGAAACGTCGCCAGCCTGGGTTTCGATGATCGGCAGTGCGGTCAGGGAACCGGTTTTGCCGGTCACTGCGCCGTTGGTGAACTTCTCTACGTATTCTTCCGAAACGCGGGATGCGCGCTCCAGCAGACGGGAGTGGAGATAGAACACGTCGCCTGGGTAGGCTTCACGGCCTGGTGGACGGCGCAGCAGCAGGGAAATCTGGCGGTAAGCCACTGCTTGCTTGGACAGATCGTCATAAACGATCAGCGCGTCTTCACCGCGGTCGCGGAAGAATTCACCCATGGTGCAACCGGAGTACGGTGCCAGGAATTGCAGCGCAGGAGATTCCGAAGCACTGGCAGCCACGATGATCGTGTTGGCCAGGGCGCCGTTTTCTTCCAGCTTGCGAACCACGTTGGCGATGGTCGATTGTTTCTGACCGATGGCTACGTAGACGCAGAAAATGCCGCTGTTCTTCTGGTTGATGATCGCGTCGATCGCCAGAGCGGTTTTACCGATCTGACGGTCACCGATGATCAGCTCACGCTGGCCACGGCCGACTGGGATCATGGCATCGACAGCCTTGTAGCCAGTCTGTACAGGCTGGTCTACCGACTTACGCCAGATCACGCCTGGAGCAACTTTCTCGACCGCATCGGTCTCGGTGTTGTTCAGCGGACCTTTGCCGTCAACTGGGTTACCCAGTGCGTCGACTACGCGACCCAGCAGTTCCTTACCAACCGGAACCTCCAGGATGCGGCCGGTGCACTTGGCGCTCATGCCTTCAGCCAGACTGGTGTACGCGCCCAATACAACGGCACCTACGGAGTCTTGCTCCAGGTTGAGGGCCATACCGTAGACGCCGCCCGGAAACTCGATCATCTCGCCGTACATGACGTCGGCCAGACCGTGAATCCGCACGATGCCGTCAGATACGCTGACGACAGTGCCTTCGTTACGGGCTTGGGAGGTCACATCGAGCTTGTCGATGCGGCCCTTGATAATTTCACTTATTTCGGAAGGATTGAGTTGCTGCATTGCTCTGCTGCCCCTTCAAACTCAAGATTTCAATGCTTCGGCAAGGCTCGCGAGTTTGCCGCGAACCGAGCCATCGATAACCAGGTCGCCGGCGCGAATGACAATGCCCCCAATGAGGGATTTGTCTTCCGCAACTTGCAGGCGCACTTCCCGGTCGAGTCGTGCACTGAGAACCTTGGCGAGTTTGTCTTGCTGTTCTTGGTTCAATGCAAAAGCACTGGTCACTTCAACGTCTACCGACTTCTCTTGCTCGGCCTTGAACAGGTCGAACAGAGCGGCAATCTCCGGCAGAAGCGGGAGACGGTCGTTTTCGGCAACGACGTGAATGAAGTTCTGCACTTTCACATCGAACTTGTCGCCGCACACGTCAATAAACGTGGCGGCCTTGTCTGCGCTCGTCAGGCGCGGGGCCTTGAGCACGCGCTGCATGGTGTCGTCTTGCGACACTGCTGCAGCCAGGCCGAGCATGGCTGACCAAGAGGCCAGCTGCTGGTGGGCCTGGGCGTGCTCGAAGGCTGCCTTAGCGTAAGGTCGGGCCAACGTGGTCAGTTCTGCCATGATCGCCCTCGCTTAAATTTCAGCAGCCAGTTTATTAACCAGCTCCGCGTGCGCGTTTTGATCGATTGTGGCACCGAGGATCTTCTCGGCACCGCCGACCGCCAGAGCACCCAGTTGGGCACGCAGCGCGTCTTTGACGCCGTTCAGTTCCTGTTCGATCTCGGCATGAGCCGAAGCCTTCACACGATCAGCTTCGACGCGGGCTTTTTCAACAGCCTCTTCGACGATCTGGTTGCCGCGCTTCTTGGCTTGCTCAATGATTTCAGCTGCCTGTGCTTTAGCATCGCGCAGTTGATGACCCACTTTCTCTTGGGCCAACTCCAGGTCGCGAGCTGCACGGCTGGCAGCGTCCAAACCATCCGCGATCTTCTTCTGACGTTCGTGCAAAGCCGCGATGACCGGAGGCCACACGAACTTCATGCAAAACACTACAAAAATGAAGAACGCAACGGATTGGCCAATCAGGGTTGCATTAATGTTCACGCCAACACCTCGCTCATTCGTTGTCCATCACCCCAATCAACTCGAAAATTCGAGTGATTAGCCAGCGAGTTGACCAACGAAGGGGTTCGCGAAGGTGAAGAACAGAGCGATACCAACGCCGATCATGGTCACGGCGTCGAGCAGGCCGGCGACGATGAACATTTTAACTTGCAGCATTGGAACCATTTCTGGCTGACGCGCTGCGCCTTCCAGGAATTTGCCGCCAAGCAGGCCGAAACCAATGGCAGTACCCAGGGCGCCCAGGCCGATCAACAGTGCAACAGCGATAGCGGTTAGACCAACTACAGTTTCCATCTTTCCTCCCGACTTTTACGTCGTATGGTTTAGGTTTTTTAGATTTTAAAGCGGTAAAACAAATCGTTTCATAGCCCTTTCAGGCCACCTTCCCGTTTTACCGGGAAGGACATCAGACTAGTCGAGACTGGCCTTAATGGTTCTCTTCGTGCGCCATCGACAGGTAGACGATGGTCAGCATCATGAAGATAAACGCCTGCAGGGTGATGATCAGGATGTGGAACACAGCCCACGCCCACTGCAGAACAACGCCCAGGCCGCTAAGCCAGAGCAGACCGCTGCCGAACATCACAGCGATCAGAATGAACACCAGCTCGCCGGCATACATGTTGCCGAACAGTCGCAAGGCCAGGGAGATCGGCTTGGCGACCAGGGTCACGAATTCCAGCAGGAAGTTCACCGGGATCAGCAGGGCTTGAACGAAGATGTTCTTGCTGCCGAACGGGTGCAGGGTCAGTTCGCCGATGAAGCCGCCGATGCCCTTGACCTTGATGCTGTAGAAAATGATCAACGCGAACACCGACAGGGCCATGCCCAGGGTGGCGTTAGGGTCAGTGGTGGACACCGCACGGAATGGAATGTGGTGATCGCCAGTGATCAGGATGGCCAGCTGAGGAATCCAGTCGACCGGAATCAGGTCGACGGCGTTCATCAGGAACACCCAGACGAAGATGGTCAGTGCCAGCGGTGCAATCACCGGGCTACGGCCATGGAAGCTGTCTTTCACGCTGCCATCGACGAATTCGACCAATACTTCAACGAAGTTCTGCAGGGCACCCGGTTGACCGGAAGTCGCCTTCTTTGCCGCCATGCGGAAAATCAGGACGAAAATCAGACCCAATGCGACCGACCAGCCCAGAGTATCCAGGTGGAAAGCCCAGAAGCCCATTTCTTTGGCTTCTGCTGCGGTGTGGGCGAAGCCCCAGCCGCCGTTGGGAAGCTGACCGAAGGTCAGGTTCTGCAAGTGGTGCTGGATATAGCCCGAAGCGGTTGTTTCTGCCATGGTTGCCTCAAACGCCCTAAGGTTTCGAAAGTCTTGTTTTCATTAGCAGGGGAGCGAACCAGCTGACCAGTTGGGTCAACACGAAGACGCTGAATACAGCCAGCGGCGCCAATGGCTTCACACCTGCAAAGGTCAGTGCAAACAGCACTGCCGTCAAAATCAATTTCCCCGCCTCGCCGGCATAAAAAGACCGGACGATGGCCTGGGCTGCTCGGGCGCCGGAAAACCGAAAGGCCCTGTGAGCAAAATACATATTGGGCAGCAAGGCTATCAGGCCTCCGCAGAGTCCCGAGTATCCCGCTACGACTCCATGCCAATACCAAAGCGCCAGTGCGGCGATCAGCAAAATGACAAATTGCGCCAATAGAACCGGGAAAACGGCCAAGCGATGGAACGACGACGTGTTTGGCGTGCGGGTTTCCACCACTCTTGCTCCTCAATGGTCGGCTGCCGGAAATCAATAACTTGGCATAATTTGTGCCGACAAAATGCGCGCAGAGTATAGGGGCGGTTCTGCCCCTATTCAACTGTCAGGTAGTGATTTCCGATCACACGCTACATAAGCAATTGTTTCAGCGGATGTGGGCAAGAACACCCTGAAGCTCATCTAGCGAGTTATAGCCGATGACCAGTTGGCCTTTACCCTTCTTGCCATGCCGAATTTGCACCGCAGAGCCCAGGCGCTCGGCCAGGCGCTGTTCGAGACGCGCGATATCCGGATCAGTTTTGACCGCTTCGACCGGTGCAGGTTTACCACTGAGCCACTGTCGAACCAGGGCCTCGGTCTGACGAACGGTTAGGCCTCGTGCGACAACGTGTCGCGCCCCTTCAACCTGTTGATTTTCCGGTAAACCGAGCAAAGCACGCGCATGCCCCATTTCGAGGTCGCCATGGGAAAGCATCGTCTTGATGACTTCCGGCAGTGCGATCAGGCGCAGCAGGTTGGACACGGTCACGCGGGATTTACCCACGGCATCGGCCACTTGTTGCTGGGTCAACTGGAATTCCTGCTGCAAACGCTGCAAAGCGATCGCTTCTTCGATCGGATTGAGGTCTTCGCGCTGGATGTTCTCGATCAACGCCATGGCGATGGCGGTTTCATCCGGCACATCGCGCACCATCGCCGGGATGGTTTCCTTGCCGGCCTGTTGGCTCGCGCGCCAGCGGCGTTCGCCGGCGATGATTTCAAAGCGGCCGGCGCCAATCGGGCGGACCACGATCGGCTGCATCACGCCCTGGGCCTTGATCGAGTTGGCCAGTTCTTCCAGCGCCTGCGGGTCCATGTCCCGGCGCGGCTGGTATTTGCCGCGCTGGATCAGGTCCAGCGGCAAGTGCTGCAGCTCGCGCTCGTCGGCCTGTACCGCTTGTTCTTCAAGGGTCGTGACAGTCGGACCACTCAGCAGTGCATCCAGTCCACGTCCGAGACCTCGTTTCTTGACGGCCATGGGGTTTCCTTAAGTTGGCTGGGCTGCAGCGGTACGGGAGTTGCGGCGTTGACGACGAACCATCTCGCCGGCCAATGCCAGGTAGGCAATGGCGCCACGCGAGGACTTGTCATACGCCAGCGCGGGCATGCCATAGCTTGGCGCTTCGGCCAGGCGGATGTTGCGTGGGATCACGGTGTCGTACAGCTGATCGCCGAAGTGTTCCTTGAGCTGCGCCGACACATCGTTCATCAGGCTCAGGCGCGGATCGAACATGGTCCGCAGCAAGCCTTCGATCTGCAGGTTCGGGTTGAGCAGTTCGGCGATGCGCTTGATGTTATCCACAAGGTCGCTCAAGCCTTCCAGTGCGTAGTACTCGCACTGCATGGGGATAATCACGCCATCGGCGGCCACCAGCGCATTGAGCGTCAGCATCGACAGCGACGGCGGGCAGTCGATCAAGATGTAATCGTAATTCTCGCGGATCGGCGCCAAGGCGCTGCGCAGACGGCTTTCTTTCATCTGCATTTCCAGCAGCACCACTTCCGCCGCCGTCAGGTCGCGGTTGGCCGGCAGCAGTTGATAACCGCCGTGTTCGGAATAGTGCATGGCCTGGGCCAGGTCGCACTCGCCAATCAGCAAGTCGTAGACCGAGTTTTCCAGGCCGTGTTTATCCACACCGCTACCCATGGTGGCGTTGCCCTGTGGATCGAGATCGATCAACAGCACCCGGCGCTTGGTCGCGACCAGGGATGCTGCGAGGTTGATGCAGGTGGTGGTTTTACCCACGCCACCTTTCTGGTTCGCTATCGCGAATACCTTAGCCATTCTTGCTTGTGTTCCCAATCATGCCGTGCGGCGCAGTATCAGCAGATGGCGTTGGCCTTGGCAACCGGGTACGGCCAAGGCGTGTTCGCTATCGAGGTGGAAGTCTGCCGGCAATGCTAACAGCTCGTCGCTTGGATGAACGCCCTTCATTGCCAGCCAACGTGTGTCGCGGTCGCCTAAGTGGCGGGTCCAGTTGCTGAAATTCTCCATGCTGCTGAAAGCCCGGGAAACAATTCCGTTGAAAGGCTGCGGCGGCGTGAAGGCTTCGACGCGACTGTGGATAACTTGCAGGTTGTCCAGCTTCAGTTCGAGTTTGACCTGGGTCAGGAAGCGGGTCTTCTTGCCGTTACTGTCCAGGCAGGTCACTTGCGACTCGGGAAACAGGATAGCGAGCGGAATGCCGGGCATCCCGCCGCCGCTGCCGACGTCGAGCCAGCGGCCGTTTTCGATGAACGGCATCACGCTCAGGCTGTCGAGCAAGTGGCGCGAGACCATTTCGTCGGGGTCGCGCACCGCCGTCAGGTTGTAAGCCTTGTTCCATTTGATCAACAGGGCCAGGTAGCCGAGCAGCAACTCGTGCTGGGCGGGGCTCAGGTCGACACCCAACTGGCGTGCTCCTGTGGATAACTCTTCGGCGTGTTGCGAGGTGACCAACGAACTCAAGCGCTTTGCTCCAACTGACGGCCCGCGCCGCGTTTTTTCAAATGAATCATCAACAGCGAAATGGCTGCCGGGGTGACACCGGGGATCCGTGAAGCCTGGCCCAGGGTTTCCGGGCGAGTTATCCCCAGCTTGCTTTGGATTTCTTTCGATAGCCCGGAAATCCCGGTGTAATCGATATCCACAGGCAGCTTGGTGTCTTCACTGGCGCGCAGGCGAGCGATCTCGTCCTGCTGGCGATCGATATAACCGGCGTACTTGGTTTTGATCTCGACCTGTTCGGCGACCTGCGGATCGTCTGCGCCGCCGCCGGTCACTTCAATCAGACCAGCGTAGTCGATTTCCGGACGGGACAGCAGGTTCAGCAGGTTGTACTCGTGGGTCAGCGGCGTGCCGAATTTTTCGGCGATCGCATCGCCCTGCTCGGTACCCGGGCGAACCCAGGTGCTTTTCAGGCGCTGCTCTTCCAGGTCGATACTTTCGCGTTTCTTGCAGAAAGCCGCCCAACGCGCGTCATCCACCAGGCCCAACTCGCGGCCTTTTTCGGTCAGCCGCAGGTCGGCGTTGTCTTCGCGCAGGATCAGACGGTATTCCGCCCGCGAAGTGAACATCCGGTACGGTTCCTGGGTACCCAGGGTGATCAGGTCGTCGACCAACACGCCGATATACGCTTCATCGCGACGCGGGCACCAGCTGTCTTTGCCCTGAGCGCGCAACGCGGCGTTGGCCCCGGCCAGCAAACCTTGGGCGCCGGCTTCTTCGTAACCGGTGGTGCCATTGATTTGCCCGGCGAAGAACAGACCGCCGATCACTTTGGTTTCCAGGCTGTATTTCAGGTCACGCGGGTCGAAGTAGTCGTACTCGATGGCGTAGCCGGGACGCACGATGTGCGCGTTTTCCATGCCGCGAATCGATTGCACGATCTGGATTTGCACGTCGAACGGCAGGGAAGTGGAAATCCCGTTCGGGTACAGCTCGTGAGTGGTCAAGCCTTCGGGCTCGATGAAGACCTGGTGGCTTTCCTTGTCGGCAAAGCGGTGGATCTTGTCTTCGATCGACGGGCAGTAACGCGGGCCGATGCCTTCGATTACCCCGGAATACATCGGCGAACGGTCGAGGTTCGCGGCAATGATTTCGTGGGTACGCGCATTGGTGTGGGTAATCCAGCAGCTCACCTGTTTCGGGTGCTGCTCTTTCGAACCCATGAACGACATCACCGGAATCGGCGTATCGCCGGCCTGCTCGGTCATCACCGAGAAATCCACCGAACGCCCATCGATCCGCGGCGGCGTACCGGTTTTCAGGCGACCGACGCGCAGCGGCAGTTCGCGCAGGCGTTGTGCCAGGGCAATCGACGGCGGATCGCCGGCGCGGCCACCGGAATAGTTCTGCATGCCGATGTGGATAAGTCCACCGAGGAACGTGCCGGTGGTCAACACCACGGATTCAGCGAAGAAACGCAGGCCCATCTGGGTGACAACACCGCGGACCTGGTCTTGTTCGACGATCAGGTCATCGGCTGCCTGTTGAAATATCCACAGGTTCGCCTGGTTCTCCAGGGTTTCGCGTACCGCCGCCTTGTACAGGATGCGGTCGGCTTGTGCCCGGGTCGCACGCACGGCTGGGCCTTTGCGGCTGTTCAGCACACGAAATTGAATACCCCCTTTGTCGGTGGCCATGGCCATCGCGCCGCCAAGGGCGTCGATTTCCTTGACCAGATGGCTTTTGCCGATGCCGCCAATGGCAGGGTTGCAACTCATGGCACCAAGGGTTTCCACGTTGTGCGTCAGCAACAGGGTTTTTGCACCCATGCGTGCTGAGGCCAGTGCTGCCTCGGTACCGGCATGACCGCCGCCGATGACGATCACTTCAAAACGGGAAGGGAAATCCACCACGCACCTCGTGCCTGCTTATGTAGGTAATTAGGAATTGATTGATTGAGCTGGTTTTAGAGCTTTGGCGGCCAGTATAGGGACTTAGCCCTTCCTAAAGAACCCTTTGCACAAAATTTAACCAGCTGTGGATGAATCAAAGACAATAGAAATTAAAAGAGAGAAAGATATTAAATCTTTGTTTTTATGTTTATTTATACTGAGCCTACTTTCTGTGGATAGATTGCTACAGCCCTTTATTTACGTAATGTACAGAGATTCAAAAGTCTGTGGTCATGTGTCCATGAGCGGCGTGGATAAGTGCTTTAAGCCTGTGGATTAAACAGGCTGTTATCCACAGAGGGGTTTTCGCTCAGGTTTCAAGCCCTGTTATCAACCGGGCACAGGCGCGGTTATTCACAGGGCTTAATCCACAGAAATTGCTGCGCCAACGCAAATCGCGCCCACGGCGAGGCCACCAATGGCTGGCTCAGGAGTGCAGAAAGAGAGGAAATCGGCTGAAACAAGAGAAACAGACAGGCACGAATGGCCTGTCTGTGGACAACGAAGGTCTATTTACCAATACAGAAGCTGGAAAAGATCCGCCCCAGCAGGTCATCCGAGCTGAATGCCCCGGTGATCTCGCCCAATAGCTGCTGCGCCTGGCGTAAATCCTCAGCCAGCAGCTCACCGGCGCCTGCCAAGGTCAGCTGCGCCCGACCATGCTCCAAGGCCGCGCTGGCATGGCGCAGCGCCTCCAGGTGCCTGCGACGGGCGCTGAAGCTGCTTTCCGACGTCTGCTCATAGCCCATGCAGGCTTTGAGGTGTTCGCGCAGCAACTCCAGGCCATCCCCGGCCGACTTGGCACTCAGGCTGATCGTGACGTGGCCATCCTCGCTGGTTTCCATGGCAATGGCTTCGCCGGTCAGGTCAGCCTTGTTGCGGATCAAGGTGACTTTGGCCGGGTCGGGCCGTTGCTCGAGGAATTCCGGCCACAGGGCGAAAGGGTCCACCGCCTCGGGCGCGGTGGCGTCTACCACCAGCAGCACGCGGTCGGCTTCGCCGATGGCCTTGAGGGCGCGTTCCACGCCGATCTTTTCCACCTGGTCGTCGGTGTCACGCAGCCCGGCCGTATCGACGACGTGCAGCGGCATGCCGTCTATGTGGATATGTTCGCGCAGGATATCCCGGGTGGTGCCGGCAATCTCGGTGACGATCGCCGCTTCACGGCCCGCCAGGGCATTGAGCAGGCTGGATTTGCCCGCATTGGGGCGCCCGGCAATCACCACGGTCATGCCGTCGCGCAACAACGCGCCCTGCCCGGCTTCGCGCAGTACTGTGGATAACTCGTCGCGGACTTTATCCAGCATCGCCAACACATGGCCATCGGCGAGGAAGTCGATTTCTTCTTCCGGAAAATCAATCGCCGCCTCCACATAGATGCGCAGGCTGATCAGTTGCTCGGTCAAGTTATGCACGCGCAGGGAAAACGCGCCCTGCAGTGAGCGCAAGGCGTTGCGCGCCGCCTGTGCAGAACTGGCCTCGATCAAATCGGCAATGGCTTCGGCCTGGGCCAGGTCGAGTTTGTCGTTGAGGAATGCACGCTCGCTGAATTCTCCCGGCCGGGCCAAGCGACAGCCCAGTTGCAGGCAGCGCTGCAGCAGCATATCCAGCACGACGGGGCCGCCGTGGCCCTGCAATTCAAGGACATCTTCACCGGTAAAGGAATTCGGCCCCGGGAAATAGAGGGCCAGGCCTTCGTCCAGCACCTGGTTATCCGCATCCAGAAACGCGCCGTAATGGGCGTAGCGCGGTTTCAACTCACGACCGCTGATGGCCTTGGCGGCCATGCCGGCGAGCGGCCCGGAAATTCGAACGATACCGACACCGCCGCGACCTTGGGCGGTAGCGACAGCAGCGATGGTTTCACGAGGAGCGCTCATCAGCAGGTTCCAGAACAAAAGTGACGGAAAGCAAAACGCCCCACTAGGGGGCGTCTTGAGTGGTTATCCACAGAGTAAGTTACGCCGCGGCTTTTTTGGTAGCCGCTTCGATCTTACGTGTGATGTACCACTGTTGAGAGATCGACAGCACGTTGTTGACCACCCAGTACAGCACCAGACCAGCCGGGAACCACAGGAAGAAGAAGGTGAAGATGATTGGCATCATTTTCATTACCTTGGCCTGCATCGGATCCGGCGGAGTCGGATTCAGGCGCTGCTGGATGAACATGGTCGCGCCCATGATGATCGGCAGGATAAAGAACGGGTCTTTGATCGACAGGTCAGTTATCCACAGCATGAACGGTGCCTGGCGCATTTCCACGCTTTCCAGGAGTACCCAGTACAGCGACAGGAATACCGGCATCTGCACCAGAATCGGCAAGCATCCACCCAGCGGGTTGATCTTCTCTTTCTTGTACAGCTCCATCATGGCCTGCGACATTTTCTGCCGGTCGTCGCCATGTTGTTCTTTCAGCGCGGCCAGTTTCGGGGCCACGGCACGCATGCGCGCCATCGACTTGTAGCTGGCGGCCGACAGTGGGAAGAAGATCCCCTTGATCAGCATCGTCAGGAAGATGATCGAGAAGCCCCAGTTGCCGACGATGCTGTGGATATGTTGCAGCAGCCAGAAGATCGGCTGGGCAATGAACCACAGGATGCCGTAATCCACAGTCAGTTCCAGACCTGGGGATAACTCTTTGAGCACTGCCTGGCTTTTCGGGCCGGCGTACAGGGTCGCGCTGGTTTCAGCCTTGGCGCCTGGGGCAACGGTCAACGCCGGGCCAGTAAAGCCGATGATGTAGTTGCCCTGGCTGTCCTTGCGGGTTTGCACCAGGTTGGCTTCACCCTTGTTCGGGATCCACGCGGTCACGAAGTAGTGTTGCAACCAGGCAACCCAACCACCCTGCACGGTTTCTTTCAGCGCGCCCTTGTCGATATCTTTCATCGACACTTTTTTGTACGGCTCGTTACTTGTCCACAGGGCGGCACCCAGGTAAGTCGCGGTGCCGGTGGCAGTGCTGGAAGAAGGATCGGAGCTGCCATCACGCTTGAGCTGGGCAAACAGGTTGCCGCTCCACGGTTTGTCGCTTTCGTTGTCGATCAGGTAAGTGACCTTCAAGTCGTACAAACCGCGGGTGAAGCTGAAGCGTTTGATGTAATTGACGCCGTCGAGGCTGAATTTCAGGTCGACGTTCAACTGGTTCTGGCCGTCAGCCAGTTGATAAGTCTTCTGTTCGGTCGAATAAACCGGACGACCGGTAGCACGCGCATCCGGACCGTTGGTGCCGGTCAGGCCGCTTTGTGCCAGATAAACGCGTTCGCCGCCGTTATCGAACAGCTGGAACGGAACATCCGGATGGTCTTGGCGACGTGGATACAGCGGCAGTTTCAGCTGCGCGATATCACCACCTTGTGGATCGATAGCCAGGTCGAGCACATCCGTTTTCACATGGATGAGGTCTTTATTGGTGACAACTGGCGTTTCTACAGGGGCGCTTGTCTCGCCATTCGCGCTGGGAACATCGGCACTCGCGGACGCATTGTTACCCAGCGGGGTGTCCGGAATAGCCGGCGCAGCCTGATTGGCAGCAACATTCTGAGTCGGCAGGGCAGCTTGGCCGTAGTCCTGGTTCCACTTAAGAACCATGACGTAGGACACGATTGCCAGGGCGACGATCAGGATCGTGCGTTTAATATCCATGATTACTCGGCCATCGAAGAAGAACGGGAGGTAGGGATAGGTGGAACCGGGTCATAACCACCGGGATTCCACGGATGACAGCGACCTAAACGACGAAAGGTCAGCCAGCCACCGCGCAGAAGACCATGATTTTCTATGGCCTCTAACGCGTAGCAGGAACAACTGGGGTAGAAACGACAGTGGTTGGCCATCAGAGGACTAATGGCATAGCGGTAAAACTGGATCGGAACGAGTGCCAGTTTACGCATCAAGGCTGTCTACCCCTACAGTTTCGGTGCTGACTGCTGGTGCTGGTTTGTTGGTACGCGCCAGACGTTTCCAGAGCTTGCCGAAATGCTGAATCAATTCGGGGTTTTCTACGTCCCCCAAGCCTTTGCGCGCGACGATAACAATATCCCAACCAACCAGAGTGTCCTGGTGGAGGCGAAACGATTCGCGCATCAGACGCTTGAGGCGATTGCGCTCAACGGAGAGCTTTACGCTCTTCTTGCCGATCACCAACCCGAGACGGGGGTGATCCAGATCGTTGTTACGCGCAAGGAGCAGGAGATTTTTCCCCGGAACCTTGCCGGTGGGGGAGTCAAAGACTGCCTTGAAGTGCCGGGGGGTAAGCAGACGCTTTTCCCGACTGAAGTCCTGACTCACCACCAGTACCGGATTATCAAACTGCCAGACGCGCACGACCTTTGGCGCGGCGACGCGACAGGACAGCACGGCCGTTCTTGGTAGCCATGCGAGCACGGAAGCCGTGGGTACGGGCGCGTTTGATGGTGCTTGGTTGGAAAGTACGTTTCATGGCGTTGTTACCTGGTTCGTCCACAACGGGCCGGAATGGCCCCCGTTTTAAGAGACCGGCGATTCTAGAGAAAGCAAGCCTCTAGGTCAATTTCCAACCAGCTTTTCCTTCAATTAGATCTTTACAGGCAATCCGCCCTTTTTTGTCCGACGAGCTTCCAAGGGCAATGCCATAGATATAAAAATAAAGAAGGAAGTTATTTAAAGCTTTTCTGTAAAGCTTATAAAAGCTAGGCAGGCATTCCTCTGTGGATAACTGCCTTTAGGCCTTATTCCACGTGATGTACAGAGAATGACAACACGGGGGAGAAACGGTGCTCTGCCTGTGCTGCGCTGTCGGATAAGCTGTGGGTGGAATGGGTTGTTATCCACAGGCCAGTTACCCACAGACTTTCGACCCCACTTGTGCAACGAGCTCAGGGGCGCTTATCCACAGAGCTTATGCACAGACCATTGGTCGCCTTTATTCACGTTAAGGCGTTGATTTTGGCTGACCTGTGCGCAACCTACATGTGGATAAGTGGGCGGCCGACCGCTACAATGGCGGCTGTTTTTGCCTCACCGGCTTTCAACTTAGGGGATATCCGTGTCAGTGGAACTTTGGCAGCAGTGCGTAGAGCTTTTGCGCGATGAGCTGCCTGCCCAGCAATTCAACACCTGGATCCGTCCGCTACAGGTCGAAGCCGAAGGCGACGAGTTGCGCGTCTACGCACCCAACCGTTTTGTTCTCGACTGGGTCAACGAGAAGTACCTGAGCCGCGTTCTCGAATTGCTCGATGAACATGGCAACGGCCTCGCGCCCGTGCTCTCCTTATTAATAGGCAGCAAACGTAGCTCCGCGCCTCGCGCTGCGCCGAATGCGCCATTGGCGGCTGCCGCGTCGCAAGCCCAGGCGGTGACGGCTCCGGTCAACCACGCGCCGGCTCCCGCGCCGACGCCTTCGAAATCGTCGGCCCAGAAAAACGCGCCGGCCAATGAAGAGCCGTCCCGCGACAGCTTCGATCCGATGGCGGGTGCCAGTTCCCAGCAAGCACCGGTTCGCGCCGAGCAGCGCACCGTGCAGGTCGAGGGCGCGCTCAAGCACACCAGCTACCTGAACCGCACCTTTACCTTTGAGAACTTCGTCGAGGGTAAATCCAACCAGCTGGCCCGCGCGGCCGCCTGGCAAGTCGCCGACAACCCCAAGCACGGTTACAACCCGCTGTTCCTTTATGGTGGCGTTGGCCTGGGTAAGACGCACTTGATGCACGCGGTGGGTAACCATCTATTAAAGAAGAACCCGAATGCCAAGGTCGTGTACCTGCACTCGGAGCGCTTCGTGGCTGACATGGTCAAGGCCTTGCAGCTCAACGCTATCAACGAGTTCAAGCGGTTCTACCGTTCCGTGGATGCCTTGCTGATCGATGACATTCAATTCTTCGCGCGCAAGGAACGTTCCCAGGAAGAGTTTTTCCACACCTTCAACGCCCTGCTCGAAGGCGGCCAGCAGGTCATCTTGACCAGCGACCGCTACCCGAAGGAAATCGAAGGCCTGGAAGAACGCTTGAAGTCGCGCTTCGGCTGGGGCCTGACCGTGGCGGTCGAGCCACCGGAGCTGGAAACCCGCGTGGCGATCCTGATGAAAAAGGCCGATCAGGCCAAAGTCGATCTGCCCCACGACGCCGCGTTCTTCATCGCCCAACGCATTCGCTCCAACGTGCGTGAGCTGGAAGGCGCGCTCAAGCGGGTCATCGCGCACTCGCACTTCATGGGCCGCGACATCACCATCGAGCTGATTCGCGAATCCCTGAAAGACCTGCTGGCTCTGCAGGACAAACTGGTGAGTGTGGATAACATCCAACGCACCGTGGCCGAGTACTACAAGATCAAGATTTCCGATCTGCTGTCCAAGCGCCGTTCGCGCTCGGTGGCACGTCCGCGTCAGGTGGCCATGGCACTCTCCAAAGAGTTGACCAACCACAGCCTGCCGGAAATCGGCGATGTCTTCGGTGGTCGCGACCACACCACGGTCTTGCACGCATGCCGCAAGATCAACGAGCTTAAGGAATCCGACGCGGATATTCGCGAGGACTACAAGAACCTGCTGCGTACACTGACTACTTGATGACACCAGCGCAGCTTATTAAGGCAAGGGACTAGACCATGCACTTCACCATTCAACGCGAAGCCCTGTTGAAACCCCTGCAACTGGTCGCAGGCGTCGTCGAGCGCCGACAGACCTTGCCGGTGCTTTCCAACGTATTGCTGGTTGTCGAGGGCCAGCAATTGTCCTTGACCGGCACCGACCTGGAAGTCGAACTGGTGGGTCGCGTTCAGCTGGAAGAGCCCGCTGAACCTGGCGAGATCACCGTGCCCGCGCGCAAGCTGATGGATATCTGCAAAA
>JTFP01002877.1_pt1 | contig 33893 bp, 28 predicted proteins | sample 235421 | NCBI WGS metagenome assembly JTFP01 (sample SAMN03067591, study PRJNA260954) | activated sludge metagenome | biome: Sludge; feature: Wastewater; isolation source: sludge from laboratory unaugmented bioreactor treating industrial wastewater | place: India:Gujarat | collected 2013-04 | reverse complement strand
CATCCCCTACCGTCTTCATCGACGCGGTCGAAAGGGCCCTGAAATGCTGACCCCTGTAGGAGCGAGCTTGCTCGCGAAGATCGTCAACGATAACGCTGGCCACCTGACACCCCGCGGCGCCCTCAGGTTTTTCGCGAGCAAGCTCGCTCCTACAGTGTTCGCGTTGTTTGGTTTTTCGGCGGCGGCCCATGGGTTCGACTTACAGCAACTGAGCGATCAGTTGGCCAAACCCAGCGTGATCCACGGCAGCTTCATCCAGGAAAAACACCTGCGCGCCCTGCCGCAGCCCTTGGTCAGCAAAGGCACCTTCGTCCTGGCCAAAGACCACGGCCTGCTGTGGCTGCTCAAAACCCCGCTGCAACAGGATTACCGCATCAGTACCCAAGGCATTGCGCGGCGTGACGCCAATGGCTGGCAGACGCTGCCGAACAAGAGCGCCGGGGCCGAGCAGAACCGCCTGTTCCTCGCCGTGCTGCAGGGCGACAGCAGCGGCTTGCAGCGTGACTTCGACCTGCAACTGCAGGGCGAAGCCGAGCAGTGGCAGTTGACGCTGACCCCGCGCTCGCTGCTGCTCAAGCAAGTGTTCAAGCAGATCAATATCGATGGCGGCACGCTGGTCCACAGCATCGAACTGCTGGAAACCCAGGGCGACAGCACTGTGCTGCGCATGCAGGACAGCAGCGCCGACCTTCCCCTGAGCGATGCGGAGCAACACGACTTTGCCCAGTGAGCGTTTAATGCCGCGCCTGTTCCTGACCCTGCTGGTGGCCGTGCTGGCCCTGGCCGGCTGGCAATGGCGCCATGGCGCGCCGTTGTCGGCCAACCTGATGGAACTGGTGCCGGGCAACACGCCGGACGCCCTCGAACTGCAAGCCGAACAGCGCATGCAGGAACCGTTGAACCGCGAAATCCTGGTCCTCGTGGGGCACGCCGACCGCCAGCAGGCGGTCAACGTGGCCGAGCAACTGGGCGCGCGCTGGCAAGCCAGCGGCCTGTTTGAAAAGGTCCAATGGAACCTGCAAGCCGACCTGCCAGCACTGCGCGCGCAATTGTTGCGCGGGCGCTTGTCGATGCTCGCGGCCAAGGACCGCGAGCAACTGATCGACCACCCCGACGCCTTCATCCAGCAGCGCGTGCAAGCGTTGTTCGACCCGTTCACCGGGTTCAGCCTGGTGCCGAGCCAGGACGACTGGCTGGGCCTGACCGGACGCATTCAGAACAGCCAGCCGCAGAGCGGCGCGGTGCAATTGGATATCGGCAGCGGCGCATTGATCGCCGATGCCGACGGCAAGAGCTGGGTGCTGTTGCGTGCGCGCACCACCGGCAATGCCTTCGATATGAAACTGCCGCTGCAGGTCGCGGACCTGCTCCAGGCCAGTCGCGCCCAAGCCACCGAGCACGGCGCGCAACTGCTCGCGGCCAGCGGTTTGCTCTACGCTGCCAGCGGGCAACAGCAAGCCAGCCGCGAAATCACCTGGGTCGGCGGCGGCGCCACCCTCGGCATTCTGCTGCTGTTGCTCCTGGCGTTCCGCCGCTGGCGCGTGCTGCTGGCCTTCGTGCCGGTGCTGGTGGGCATGCTGTTCGGCGCAGTGGCCTGTGTGGCGCTGTTCGGGCATATGCATGTGATGACGCTGGTGCTCGGCTCCAGCCTGATCGGCGTGGCGGTGGACTACCCGCTGCACTATTTGTCGAAAAGCTGGAGCCTGCAGCCGTGGCGCAGTTGGCCGGCGTTGCGCCTGACCCTGCCGGGCCTGAGCCTGAGCCTGGCGACCAGTTGTATCGGTTACCTGGCGCTGGCCTGGACGCCGTTCCCGGCGCTGACTCAGATCGCCGTATTCTCCGCTGCCGGCCTGGTCGGTGCGTACCTGTCGGCCGTGTGCCTGTTGCCGGCGCTGCTCCAGGGTATCGACCTGCGCCCGGCGCAATGGCCGTTGCACATCGCCGAGCGCCTGTGGCTGATGCGTTCCGGGTTGATCAAGCGCGTGCCGAGCGCGGTGCTGCTGGTGTGGGTGCTGCTGTTTTGCGCCGGCGGCTTGTGGCAGTTGAACAGTAAAAACGATCTGCGCCAGTGGATCGGCGCCCCGCCGCAATTACTGCAGGAAGCCCAGGCCGTGGCGCGGATCACCGGGTTCCAACCCACCAGCCAGTTCTTCCTGGTGCGCGCCGACAATCAGCAGCAGTTGCTGGAACGCCAGGCCGCCCTGGGCCAGCGCCTGGAACAGCTGGTGAATATGGACAAGCTCCAGGGTTATCTGGCGCTGAACCAGCTGGTCAACCTGCCCGCCGAGCAACAACAACTGCGCGAGGCGTTGAATGCACTTCCCGCGCACTGGCAACCGCTGCTCGACCTCGGCGTGCCCGTCGGCGCGCTGCAGGCCGAAGTCGCTCAACTGCAAGCGCTGCCTACCCAAGACATCGACGCCGCACTGCTCGGGCCACTGGCCGAACCCTGGCGCACGCTGTGGCTGGGCCCGGTCGACGGCGGTGTGGCAGCCATGATCAGCCTGCAAGGCTTGAGCGACCCGGCGCTGCTGCAGGTGCAGGCCGTGGATTTGCCGGGGGTGCAACTGGTGGATCGCCTGGGGGAGTTGAACCGGGTGTTCGCCGCCACGCAGATCAGCGCGGCTGAATTGAAGTTGATGTCGTGCGGGCTGATCGTGCTGTTGTTGATCGTGCCCTTCGGCTTTGGCGGCGCGCTGCGCATCGTCGCCCTGCCGTTGCTGGCCGCGCTGTGCAGCCTGGCCAGCCTCGGTTGGCTGGGCCAGCCGCTGACGCTGTTCAGCCTGTTCGGCCTGCTGCTGGTCACCGCCATCAGCGTCGACTACGCGATCCTGATGCGTGAACAGATCGGCGGGCCTGCGGTCAGCTTATTAGGAACACTGCTGGCGGCACTGACGACCTGGTTGTCGTTCGGCCTGCTGGCGCTGTCGAGTACACCCGCGGTGAGTAATTTCGGCCTGTCGGTCAGCCTGGGCCTGGCCTTCAGCTTTATGCTGGCGCCCTGGGCCGGCCGACAGAAGCACGCCTCATGAATGTGATTATCGCCAAAGCGGCAAGGAGCCCTCGTGCCCATAGTTGAAATGGAACGTCGCCAGGTGGTGGTGATCGGTGCCGGCCCGTCCGGTACCATCGCTGCCGCGCTGTTAAAGCGTAAAGGGCATGATGTATTGATTATCGAGCGCCAGCATTTCCCACGCTTTTCGATCGGTGAAAGCCTGCTGTCGCACTGCATCGACTTTATCGAAGAGGCCGGCATGCTCGACGCCGTGCAGGCCGCGGGTTTCCAGGTGAAAACCGGTGCCGCATTCGCCTGGGGCGAGCGCTACAGTGCGTTTGATTTCGGCGATACGTTCAGCCACGGCAAACCGACCACCTTCCAGGTGCAGCGCGGCGAGTTCGACAAGTTGCTGGCCGATCAGGCGGCGCTGCAAGGCGTCGACATCCGTTACGGCGAAACCATCGTCGGCGTGGATTTCAGCGGTGAAACCCACTACCTGCATGTGCGCCGGGAGAACGGCAGCGAGTACCACATCAAAGCCAAGTTCGTGCTCGACGCCAGCGGCTACGGCCGCGTCCTGCCGCGCCTGCTGGACCTGGAAGCGCCGTCGGATTTCCCGTTGCGCCAGGCGGTGTTCAGCCATGTCGAGGACCGCATCGAACACCCAGGCTTCGACCGCACCAAGATCCTCGTGACGACCCACCCGACCCAGCGCGACATCTGGTTCTGGACCATCCCGTTCAGCAACGGCCGTTGCTCGGTGGGCGTAGTGGCGGCCAAGGAACATTTTGCCGGCCGCGACAACGACCTGGACGCGTGCCTGCGCGGGTTCATCGACGAAACCCCAAGCCTCAGCAGCGTGCTGCAGAACGCCGTATGGGACACCCCCGCGCGTACCATCGGAGGCTACTCGGCCAACGTCAAAACCTTGCACGGCCCGGGCTTCGCGCTGCTGGGCAATGCCGCAGAATTCCTCGACCCGGTGTTCTCCTCCGGCGTGACCATCGCCATGCGTTCGGCGAGCATGGCCGCGGGCGTGCTGCATCGTCAGCTCAACGGCGAAACCGTGGACTGGCAGCGCGAGTTTGCCGAGCCGTTGAAGCGCGGCGTCGACACCTTCCGCTGCTACGTCGAAGGCTGGTACGCCGGGACGTTCCAGGATGTTATTTTTCACGCCGGCAGCTCGCCGGAGATTCGCCGGATGATCAGTTCGATCCTCGCCGGCTACGCCTGGGACGAGCGCAACCCGTTTGTCAGCGAGCCCAAGCGGCGGTTGCGGATGTTGTCGGAAATTTGTGCAGGGGATGCCGTGTGAGCAGTCAGTACTTGAGTAAGAACTACGTCGAAGAAACCAAGTTCGGCTTCTGGTTCCTGCGCAGCCACACCTGGCAGCACCATGTGTTGCGCGTGGCGATCAACGACCTGCGCAGCCTGTTCAGCGAACCGTTGCCGGTGGCGCCGGTACTGCTGGACGCCGGCTGCGGCCAGGGCAAATCCTTCAAGCTGTTGCAGCAAGTGTTTGCGCCGTCCCGCCTGATCGGGCTGGATGCCGACCCGCACAGCCTTGAGCTGAGCAAGGCGGAAGCCGCGCACCAAGGGCTGGACGTCGAGCTGATCGGCAGCGACTGCGCCACCCTCGACGTCGCCGACGCCAGCGTCGATATCCTGTTCTGCCACCAGACCTTCCATCATCTGGTTGAGCAGCACCGTGCATTGAAAGAGTTCTACCGGGTACTCAAGCCCGGCGGCTATCTGCTGTTTGCCGAGTCCACCGAAGCCTATATCGACACCTGGGTGATTCGCTGGCTGTTCCGCCACCCCATGCAGGTGCAGAAAAGCGCCGAAGAGTACCTGCAGATGCTGCACGAGCAGGGCTTTGAATTCGGCGCGCAGAACGTCTCCTACCCATACCTGTGGTGGAGCCGGGCCAGCGATTTCGGCCTGCTGGAACGCTGGGGCCTGCGCAAGGCACCGCCGGTGGGCCAGCGCGAAGAAACCCTGGTCAACTGCGTGGCGCGCAAACCGCTGGCGAGCGCGGCACCATGATGCGTGCGCTGCTGATCGGCTGCCTGTTGCTGCTGAGCGCCTGCGCCAGCCAACCGCCCTTGCCGGCAAAAAACCCGGCCCTGGCCCTACCAATGCAACTGCATGTGCGGCGTCTGGCGGACGGCCAGAGCCAGGACTGGTTGCTGGTGATCCAGCACGAAGGCAACGCAATCCGCTGGTCGATGATGGACCCGCTGGGCATCCCCCAGGCCCGGCAGAAGCTGATCGACGGCCAGTGGCAGGCCGACGGGTTGCTGCCGCCCAATCCCCAGGCGCGCGAGCTGTTCGCCGCGTTGCTGTTTGCACTGACTTCGGCGGATGACCTCCGCGCGCTGTACCCGAACGCCCAAGCGATGGACCTGACACGCACCCTGCCGGGCCATTGGAAAATCGTCTATCAGTCATCCGAGGTGTTCAGCGTGAACATGCACGGGCAACCGCTGAGCTATCGCATCACCCCGCTGGGAATGGCGCGATGACCGCGTATCTGAATGCCCTCGGCGTGATCTGCGCTCTCGGGCGCGGCCAGGCCGACGTCAGCCGCAGCCTGTTTGCCGGCGACTGCTCCGGCATGCGCGCCGAAAGCGGTTGGGTGCCGGAGCGGGTATTGCCGGTTGCCGGCGTACCGGGCGCACTGGCGACCATCCCGCCCGAGCTGGGCCAGCAGAGCAGTCGCAATAACCAGTTGCTGCTCGAAGCCGCGTTGCAGATCGACAGCGAGATCCGCCAGGCGATCCAACGCTACGGCGCGGCGCGGGTCGGCATTGTGCTCGGCACCAGCACCTCGGGCATCGACGAAGCCAGTCGCGGCATTGCCCGTTACCTGAGCGATCATCGCTTCCCCGACGACTACGACTACCAGCAACAGGAACTCAGCGCCCCGGCGAACTTCCTCGCCGACTGGCTGCAACTGAGCGGCCCGGCCTATGTGATTTCCACCGCCTGCACCTCCAGCGCCCGCGCCTTGATGAGTGCCCGGCGCCTGCTGGAACTGGGCCTGTGCGATGCGGTGATCTGCGGCGGCGTCGACAGCCTGTGCAAGCTGACGCTTAACGGCTTTACCGCGCTGGAAGCGGTCTCGAGCGAGCGTTGCAACCCGTTTTCGGTGAACCGCAACGGCATCAACATCGGCGAAGCGGCGGTGTTGTTTTTGATGACTCGCGAGCCCGCCCCCATCGCGCTGCTGGGCAGTGGCGCGAGTTGCGATGCACACCATATTTCCGCGCCTGAGCCCACTGGCAAAGGCGCGTTGCTGGCGATGCGCAAGGCCCTGGCCAGCGCACGCTTGAAGCCGGAACAGATCGGCTACCTGAACCTGCACGGCACCGCCACCCAACACAACGACGCCATGGAAAGCCTGGCCGTCGCCAACCTGTTCCCCGACGGCGTGGCCTGTTCATCGACCAAACCGATGAGCGGCCACACCCTGGGCGCGGCCGGCGCACTGGAAGCAGCGTTCTGCTGGCTGAGCCTGGCCCACGGCCGGCTGCCGCCCCACGTATGGGACGGCCAGGCCGACCCGGCGCTGCCCGCCTTGCAGTGGGCACGCCGTGGTGACACCTTGAAAAAACGCTGCCTGATGAGCAACTCGTTTGCCTTCGGCGGCAATAATGTCAGCCTGATTATCGCAGAGGCCCCATGATCGATTGGCCACTCGCCGCACTGCTGCCCCACGCGGGCGACATGATCCTGATCGACCAGGTGCTGTCGTTCGACGAAGAGCAGATTCACACCCGCCTCACCGTCAAGCCCGGTGGCTTGTTCAACCGCCCCGACGGCAGCCTGCCGGCCTGGGTCGGCATCGAGCTGATGGCGCAAAGCGTTGCCGCCTATGCCGGTTGCCGCGCGCGCCAGAACGGCCAGGCGGTGGAGCTGGGCTTCCTGTTGGGCACGCGTAAGTTCGAGTGCAACGTGGAGCACTTCCCGGCCGGTGCCGAGTTGACCATCCACGGCCTGCGCTCCCTGGAAGACGACAACGGCATGGGTGTGTTCGAATGCCACCTGACCGGCGACGGTATCCACGCCAGTGCCCGCTTGAACGTATTTCGACCGCCCCAGGCGGCCACCTATTTAGATGAATCGAAGGACGAAACGCCATGACTGAATCCGTACTGGTCACCGGCTCCAGCCGTGGCATCGGCCGCGCCATTGCCCTGCGCCTGGCGCAGGCCGGGCACGACATCGTGTTGCATTGCCGCAGCGGTCGAGCAGAAGCCGACGCGGTGCAGGTCGAGATCGAAGCCCTGGGCCGCAAGGCGCGGGTGCTGCAATTCGACGTTTCCGAGCGGGCCGAGTGCAAGGCAATCCTCGAAGCCGACGTGGAACGACACGGCGCGTATTACGGTGTGGTGCTCAACGCCGGCCTGACCCGCGACGGCGCGTTCCCGGCCTTGTCGGAAGACGACTGGGACGTGGTGATGCGTACCAACCTCGACGGTTTCTACAACGTGCTGCACCCGGTGATGATGCCGATGATCCGTCGTCGCGCCGCCGGGCGTATCGTGTGCATCACCTCGGTGTCCGGGCTGATCGGCAATCGCGGCCAGGTCAACTACAGCGCCTCCAAGGCCGGCCTGATCGGCGCGGCCAAGGCCCTGGCCATCGAGCTGGGCAAGCGCAAGATCACCGTCAACTGCGTCGCACCGGGCTTGATCGACACCGCGATGCTCGATGAAAACGTACCGGTCGAAGAGCTGATGAAAATGATCCCGGCGCAGCGCATGGGCACGCCGGAAGAAGTGGCCGGCGCGGTGAATTTCCTGATGTCGGCCGAAGCCGGCTATATCACCCGCCAGGTCTTGGCCGTGAACGGAGGTCTGTGCTGATGAAGCGCGTGGTCGTAACCGGCATGGCCGGCATCACCTCCCTGGGCAGCGACTGGAACACCATCGCCGCCAACTTTCGCGCCAACCGCAGCGGCATCCGGCGCATGGACGAGTGGGACCGTTTCAGCGAATTGAACACGCGCCTGGCCGGGCCGATCGACGACTTCGTCGTGCCCGCGCACTGGACCCGCAAGCAACTGCGCAGCATGGGCCGCGTATCGCGCCTGGCGGTGTGGGCGGCGGAGCAGGCGCTGAAAGACGCCGGCTTGCTCGGTGACGAGTCGATCAAGGACGGGCGCATGGGCGTGGCCTGCGGCTCGTCCACCGGCAGCACCGACGAGATCAAGGCGTTCGGCAACATGCTGCTCAACTCGGTGGCCGAGGGGCTGAACGCCAACTCCTATGTCCGCATGATGCCCCACACCACGGCGGCGAATATCAGCATCTTCTTTGGCCTCACCGGGCGCTTGATTCCCACGTCCAGCGCTTGCACCAGCGGCAGCCAGGGCATCGGCTATGCCTATGAGGCGATCAAGTTCGGACGCCTGCCGCTGATGCTTGCCGGCGGCGCCGAAGAGCTGTGCCCCACCGAAGCCATGGTGTTTGACGCGCTCTACGCCACCAGCCTGAAGAACGATGCGCCACAGACCAGCCCGCGCCCCTACGACAGCGGCCGCGACGGCCTGGTGATCGGCGAAGGCGGCGGCATGCTGGTGCTCGAAGAACTGGAACACGCCCTGGCCCGTGGCGCGCATATCCACGCCGAAATTGTCGGTTTCGGCAGCAACGCCGACGGCCAGCACACCACGCGCCCGGAACAGAAAACCATGCGCCGCGCCATGGAGCTGGCCCTGGAAGACGCCGGGCTCGAGCCGTCGGTCATCGGCTACGTGAACGGCCATGGCACCGCCACCGACCAGGGCGACATCGCCGAAACCCTGGCCACCAACAGCCTGTTCGGCAGCCGCATGCCCATTAGTTCGCAGAAGAGCTTCCTCGGCCATACCCTGGGTGCGTGCGGGGCGCTGGAGTCGTGGTTCAGCATCGAGATGATGAACCGCGACCAGTACGTACACACCTTCAACCTGGATTCCGTCGACCCGCAGTGCGGCGAACTGGATTACCTGCAAGGTGAGTTTCGCGAGATGCACCACGACTACGTGATGAACAACAACTTTGCCTTCGGCGGCGTCAACACCTCGTTGATCTTCCGCCGCTGGTCCTGACTTTTTACATCAACTGGAGAAAACGGAATGTCTTCCTTGCTACGCGCCACCCTGATCACCCTGGCCCTGCTGACCGGCGCCGGTTGCACCAGCAAACCGGTGCTCAACACCCAGCACGACTTGCCGGCGGGTGCCCAGGTCAGCGAAGAACAAGTCAAACAGGTGATCGTCACCGCCCTGCAAAAACGCGAATGGACCGTGCAACGCCTGAGCCCGCAACTGGTGCAGGCCGAGATCACCGTGCGCAATCAGTTCTACGCCGCCATCGACATCCGCTACACCCGCAACAGCTACGCGATCACCTACCGCGACAGCCGCGACCTGGGCTACAAGGACGGCAAGATCCATCGCAACTACAACCGTTGGGTGAGCATGCTGGATCGGGACATCATGGCGGGGTTGCGTTCGGCGGGGATGCAGTAACCCCGGAAACGACAAAGGGCGCCGTTCGGCGCCCTCTTCACAAACCGCTGGGCTTGTCATCGCCGCATCCTGCCTGGCTCTGCAAGCGCTGGCAAAACACAGCTGAACTCACCGCCCCCCAAGCGCGCTGCGAACCGCCGCCTTACGCGTCAACAACTCCACGAACGCCTGCGCCATCGGCGTTTGCGCGCCCTTGCGCTGCACCAGCCACACCGCCGTCACCGCCTCCTGGTCGAGCAAGGTGCGATAGACCACGCCATCGATGCGGATGCGCTGGTAGGACGCCGGCAGCACCGACACGCCCAACCCCGCCGCGACCAACCCGATGATCGTCATCGCCTCCCCGGCTTCCTGGGCAAAGCGCGGGCTGAAGCCGGCGTCGCGGGCCAGGTTGAGCAGTTGTGCGTAGAGGCCGCTGCCGTAGCTGCGCGGGAAAAACACGAACGGCTCCTCGGCCAACTGCGCCAGGTGCAAGCCCCGCTCGCTGCCTTGCACCAAGGGATGATCGGCGTTGAGCACCGCCACCAGAGGTTCGCGCATCAACTCCACCACACTCAGCGAGTCCGGCAACGGCAGCGGGCGCATCAAGCCGACCTGGATCGACTCATCCACCAGCGACTCGGCCACCTCGGTGCTGCTCATTTCCTGCAAACTCAGGTGGACCGCCGGGAACGCCTGGCGAAACGCAAAGATCGCCTGGGGGATGCTCGAATTGAACGGCGCCGACGACGTGAAGCCGATCTTCAGTTCGCCCAGCTCACCCAACTGCGCCCGGCGTGCCACATCCGCGGCCTTATCGACTTGCGCCAGCACCAGTCGCGCCTCGTGCAGGAACAAGCGCCCGGCTTCGCTCAGTTCGACCCGACGGTTGGTCCGCTCGAACAAACGCGCGCCCACCTCGTGCTCCAGCGCCTGGATCTGCTGGCTCAGAGGCGGTTGCGAGATGCCCAGCACCTGCGCGGCCCGGCCAAAATGCAGCTCTTCGGCGACGGCGATGAAGTACCGCAGGTGACGTAATTCCATAGCAGCCTCATTAGGTCGTTAAAGCTATCAAACAGGTCGAATAATATATTGGAAAGAATCATTAGGCAGCTATATTCTTTTTTGCATTGCCGGTCCTGGCAGGCTTTTCCTCCCCGAGGTCCCCGTGAAATCTGCTGTCGCTCCATTCGCTCAAGAAGTCCCGTCGACTGCCCTGGATAAAAGGGTGGAGCAGCTCACTGACACGTACATCGAAAAAGGCACACCGATGTTCATGCGGACCGTGCTGGCGCTGTTCTGCGGCGGCTTCGCGACGTTTGCCCTGCTGTATTGCGTGCAGCCGATGATGCCGGCGTTGTCCCACGAATTTTCCATCAACGCGGCGCAAAGCAGCCTGGTGCTGTCGGTGTCCACGGCGATGCTCGCCCTGGGCCTGCTGATCACCGGGCCGATTTCCGACACCCTGGGGCGCAAGCCGGTGATGGTCGCCGCGTTGTTCTGCGCCGCCCTGTCCACCATCGCCAGCGGCCTGATGCCGAGTTGGGAAGGGATTCTGCTGATGCGCGCGCTGCTGGGGCTGTCGCTGAGTGGCCTGGCCGCCGTGGCGATGACCTACCTGAGCGAAGAGATCCACCCGCAGCACATCGGCCTGGCCATGGGCCTGTACATCGGCGGTAACGCCATCGGCGGCATGAGCGGGCGCCTGATCATCGGCGTATTGATCGACTTCGTCAGCTGGCACACCGCCGTGCTGATCATCGGCGCCCTGGCCCTGATCGCCGCGACGGTGTTCTGGAAAATCCTCCCCGAATCGCGCAACTTCCGCGCCAGCAGCCTCAAGCCGCGCAGCCTGGTGGACGGCTTCGTCATGCACTTCAAGGACGCGGGCCTGCCGTGGTTGTTCCTCGAAGCCTTCCTGCTGATGGGCGCGTTTGTGACGATGTTCAACTACATCGGCTATCGCCTGCTGGCCGACCCGTATGACCTGAGCCAGGCCGTGGTCGGCCTGTTGTCGCTGGTGTACCTCTCGGGCATCTACAGCTCGGCGAAAATCGGCGCCCTGGCCGACCGCCTCGGCCGCCGCCGTGTGCTGTGGGCCACCATCGTGTCGATGCTTGGCGGCATCGGCCTGACCCTGTTCACTCCGCTGTGGCTGGTGATACCCGGCATGCTGGTGTTCACCTTCGGTTTCTTCGGCGCGCACTCAGTGGCCAGCAGCTGGATCGGCCGTCGCGCGGTGAAAGCCAAGGGGCAAGCGTCGTCGCTGTACCTGTTCTGCTACTACGCGGGGTCAAGCGTCGCCGGCACCACGGGGGGGTTCTTCTGGCATTTGGCCGGGTGGAACGGGATTGGCGGGTTTATCGTCGCGCTGTTGCTCGGCGCGTTGCTGGTGGCGTTGAAGTTGGCGAAGTTGCCGCCGCTGGCCTCGGCTTGAGGCGCAGCGCCCTAGAACGACATCCGCACCATCACCCGCTTACCCCGGCGCTCGTGCATAACCACGGCGCCGATGTGCATCACCAGCATCAGCAACAAGGCCACGCAGGACAGCACATGCACGCGGGAGTACCAGACGATGCTGGCCGGGTCACTGTGAAACGGTGCGAAGGAGACCAGGTTAAAGAGGTTGATCGGGCGATCCATCATCAGTACCCCTGTTGCCAGCACCATTGCCAACACCACATACATGGCCTTATGCACCCATAGCGCCAGGTATTCCCGTGGTGAACGCCTGACGGAAAAATCCAGGCCGTGGGTAAAGGAGCAATAAACCCGCACGACAAACACCGGGATGTACAGGGTGGTCAATGACACATTGAAAAAAAACACCCACGCTTTGACCGAGGCCGGCACGGCGAATATCGCCACGACAGAACCTGACAATAGCGCCCACACGATGATGACGGCCGAAACCCAATGCAGCAGTTTCTGGCACGTTGAATAGTCAGCGGTATTCATCCAGCGATCACCTGACAACGGACGCCAATCACTGGCGAGTGGAAAAGTTGGGCAGGATTTTTTCTTGGGCGGACAACGGCAGCCGTAGGAGAAGTCCTAAAGACCACAGACTACCAAGGCAGGACTTAACAAGAGCTGAAGCGCAACGAGCCCCCGCCTGCCGGGCAGACGGGGGCTCGATTCAGGCGGGGACGCTGTTACTCGTGATACTGCGCCGACAACTCATGCACCGCGCGCAAGAACGCGCCGGCATGTTCCGGGTTCACTTCCGGCGTAATGCCGTGACCCAGGTTGAACACATGCCCGCTGCCCTTGCCGTAGCTGGCCAGGATGCGCCCGACTTCAGTGCAGATGGCTTCTGGCTTGGCGTACAGCACAGTCGGGTCCATGTTGCCTTGCAGCGCAACCTGGTTGCCGACGCGACGGCGGGCGTCGCCGATGTCGCAGGTCCAGTCCAGGCCCAGGGCATCCGCGCCGGCATCGGCGATGCTTTCCAGCCACAGGCCGCCGCCCTTGGTGAACAGGATCACCGGCACTTTACGGCCTTCGTGTTCGCGGATCAGGCCGCTGACGATCTTGCGCATGTAGGCCAAGGAGAACTCCTGGTACGCCGCCGCCGACAGGTTGCCGCCCCAGGTGTCGAAGATCTGCACCGCTTGCGCGCCGGCCATGATCTGGCCGTTGAGGTACGAGGTGACCGACTGCGCCAGCTTGTCCAGCAGCAGGTGCATGGCCTGCGGGTTGTCGTAGAGCATGGCCTTGGTCTTGCGGAAGTCTTTCGACGAGCCGCCTTCGACCATGTAGGTGGCCAGGGTCCAGGGGCTGCCGGAGAAACCGATCAGCGGCACGCGGCCATTGAGCTCGCGGCGGATGGTGCTGACGGCGTCCATCACGTAACCGAGGTCTTTGTGCGGGTCCGGGATCGGCAGCGCTTCGATGTCGGCCAGGGTGCTGATGACTTTCTTGAAACGCGGGCCTTCGCCGGTCTCGAAGTACAGGCCTTGGCCCATGGCGTCAGGAATGGTGAGGATATCGGAAAAGAGGATGGCCGCATCCAGCTCCGGGTAGCGGTCCAACGGCTGCAGGGTGACTTCGCAGGCGAACTCCGGGTTCATGCACAGGCTCATGAAGTCGCCGGCCTGGGCGCGGCTGGCGCGGTATTCCGGCAGGTAGCGACCGGCTTGACGCATCATCCACACAGGGGTGACGTCTACGGGCTGCTTGAGCAGGGCACGAAGGAAACGGTCGTTCTTGAGGGCAGTCATGTCGGCATCCGCAAAAAAAGTACGGGCATTTTCTCAGAGCGCGACGCAAAAGGCACGGGATGAGCCGTGCCTTTTATCTATCGGGTTGATTTACGACAATCTCTTGGGCACATCAAAACCAAATGTGGGAGGGGGCTTGCCCCCGATTGCAGTGTGTCAGTCTCTGTATCTTTAACTGGACTACCGCTATCGGGGGCAAGCCCCCTCCCACATGTTGATCCCATTTCAACTCGGGATCGGGGTCAGACCTGCAGGTAGTCCAGGATACCTTCGGCGGCGTTGCGGCCTTCGAAGATCGCCGTCACTACCAGGTCAGAGCCGCGCACCATGTCGCCACCGGCGAAGATCTTCGGGTTGCTGGTCTGGTGCTTGTACTGGCCTTGTTCCGGGGCGACGACGCGGCCCTGGCTGTCGGTCTGGATCTGGAACTGCTCGAACCACGGCGCCGGGCTTGGGCGGAAGCCGAAGGCGATGACCACGGCGTCGGCCGGGATGATCTCTTCGGAACCCGGGATCGGCTCGGGGCTGCGACGGCCACGGGCGTCCGGTTCGCCGAGACGGGTCTCGACCACCTTCACGCCTTCGACGCGGTCTTCACCGACAATCGCGATCGGCTGGCGGTTATAGAGGAATTTCACGCCTTCTTCCTTGGCGTTCTTCACCTCTTTGCGCGAGCCTGGCATGTTCGCTTCGTCACGACGATACGCACAGGTCACCGACTTGGCGCCCTGGCGGATCGAGGTGCGGTTGCAGTCCATCGCGGTGTCGCCACCGCCCAGCACCACGACCTTCTTGCCTTTCATGTCGATGAAGTCTTCCGGCGACTTTTCAAAGCCCAGGTTGCGGTTGACGTTGGCGATCAGGAAGTCGAGCGCGTCGTACACGCCCGGCAGGTCCTCGCCGGCAAAGCCGCCCTTCATGTAGGTGTAGGTGCCCATGCCCATGAACACTGCATCGTATTCGGCGAGCAGTTGTTCCATGGTCACGTCTTTGCCGACTTCGGTGTTCAGGCGGAACTCGATGCCCATGCCAGTGAACACTTCACGACGATTGCTCAGCACGGTTTTTTCCAGCTTGAACTCGGGGATGCCGAAGGTCAGCAGGCCGCCGATTTCCGGGTTCTTGTCGAACACCACCGGGGTCACGCCGCCACGCACCAGCACGTCGGCACAGCCCAGGCCCGCCGGGCCCGCGCCGATGATCGCGACGCGCTTGCCGTTCGGCTTGACCTTGGACATGTCCGGGCGCCAGCCCATGGCGAAGGCGGTGTCGGTGATGTACTTCTCCACCGAACCGATGGTCACCGCGCCAAAACCGTCGTTGAGGGTGCAGGCACCCTCGCACAGACGGTCCTGCGGGCACACCCGGCCGCAGACTTCCGGCAGGGTGTTGGTCTGGTGCGACAGCTCGGCAGCGGCGAGGATGTTGCCCTCGGCCACCAGTTTCAGCCAGTTGGGAATGAAGTTGTGTACTGGACACTTCCATTCGCAATACGGGTTACCGCACCCCAGGCAGCGGTGGGCCTGGTCGGCCGACTGCTGGGGTTTGAAGGGTTCGTAGATTTCCACGAACTCTTTCTTGCGTTGACGCAACAGTTTCTTCTTCGGATCTTTGCGCCCGACATCGATGAACTGGAAGTCGTTATTCAGACGTTCAGCCATGTTAAAACCTCATCAAACTCTTCAGGCGCATATCACTGCGGGTTGGCACGGATGCTGGAAAGCAACGATTTCAGGTTGGCAGCCTTGGGCTTGACCAGCCAGAAACGACGCAGGAAATCATCAAGGTTCTCGGCGAGGTTACGACCCCATTCGCTGCCGGTTTCCTCGACGTACTCGTCCAGCACGTGCTGCAAGTGGTTACGGTGGGATTCCATCGCTTCGCCGCTGATCCGCTGGATCTCGACCAACTCGTGGTTGACCCGGTCGACGAAGGTGTTGTCCTGGTCGAGCACGTAGGCGAAACCGCCGGTCATGCCCGAACCGAAGTTGTAACCGGTCTTGCCCAGTACCGCGACAAAGCCCCCGGTCATGTACTCGCAGCAGTGATCGCCAGTGCCTTCCACCACGGTGTGGGCACCGGAGTTACGCACGGCGAAACGCTCACCGGCGGTACCCGCGGCGAACAGCTTGCCGCCGGTGGCGCCGTACAAGCAGGTGTTGCCGATGATGGCACTGTCCTGGGTCTTGTAGACGCTGCCTTTAGGCGGAACGATCACCAGCTTGCCACCGGTCATGCCCTTGCCCACGTAGTCGTTGGCGTCACCTTCCAGGTACATGTGCAGGCCACCGGCGTTCCACACGCCGAAGCTCTGGCCCGCGGTGCCCGTGAAGCGGAAGGTGATCGGCGCCCTGGCCATGCCCTGGTTGCCGTGCTTGCGCGCGATTTCGCCGGAGATGCGTGCGCCGATGGAGCGGTCGCAGTTGCAAATGTCCAGGCTGAATTCGCCGCCGCTGGCGTCGTTGATCGACGAAGCGGCCATCTCGACCATCTTCTCGGCCAGCAGGCCTTTGTCGAACGGTGGGTTGCGGTCCACCTGGCAGAATTGTGGCTTGTCTGCCGGGATATGATCGCTGCCCAACAGCGGCGTCAGGTCCAGGTGTTGTTGCTTGGCGGTCTGGCCTTCGAGGATGTCCAGCAGATCGGTGCGGCCGATCAGCTCTTCGAGGGAGCGCACGCCCAGCTTGGCCAACCACTCACGGGTTTCTTCGGCGACGTAGGTGAAGAAATTCACCACCATGTCGACGGTGCCGATGTAGTGATCCTTGCGCAGCTTCTCGTTCTGAGTGGCGACGCCGGTGGCGCAGTTGTTCAGGTGGCAGATGCGCAGGTATTTGCAGCCCAGGGCGATCATCGGCGCGGTGCCGAAGCCGAAGCTTTCGGCGCCGAGGATCGCGGCCTTGATCACGTCGAGGCCGGTTTTCAGGCCGCCGTCGGTTTGCACCCGGACTTTGCCGCGCAGGTCGTTGCCGCGCAAGGTCTGATGCGTCTCGGCCAGGCCCAGCTCCCACGGAGCGCCGGCGTACTTGATCGAGGTCAGCGGCGAAGCGCCGGTGCCGCCGTCGTAGCCGGAGATGGTGATCAGGTCGGCATAAGCCTTGGCCACACCGGCGGCGATCGTGCCCACGCCGGCTTCGGCGACCAGTTTCACCGAGACCAGGGCCTGTGGGTTGACTTGTTTGAGGTCGAAAATCAGCTGCGACAAGTCTTCGATCGAGTAGATGTCGTGGTGCGGTGGCGGCGAAATCAGGGTCACGCCCGGCACCGCATAACGCAGCTTGGCGATCAGACCATTGACCTTGCCGCCTGGCAGCTGGCCGCCTTCACCGGGCTTGGCGCCCTGGGCGACTTTGATCTGCAGCACTTCGGCGTTGACCAGGTATTCCGGGGTTACCCCGAAACGGCCAGTCGCCACTTGCTTGATTTTCGAGCTCTTGATGGTGCCATAGCGCGCCGGGTCTTCGCCGCCTTCGCCGGAGTTGGAACGCGCACCCAGGCGGTTCATGGCTTCGGCCAGGGCTTCGTGCGCCTCGGGCGACAAGGCGCCCAGGGAAATACCGGCGGAGTCGAAGCGCTTGAGGACCGATTCGAGCGGTTCGATTTCGCTGAGGGCCAGCGGCGTATCCAGGGTTTTCACCTTGAACAGGTCGCGGATCATCGACACCGGACGGTTATCCACCAGCGCGGGTATTCCTTGAACTTGGCGTAGTCGCCCTGCTGCACAGCGGCTTGCAGGGTGCTGACCACGTCCGGGTTGTAGGCGTGATACTCGCCACCGTGTACGAACTTGAGCAGGCCGCCTTGCTGGATCGGCTTGCGCGCACTCCAGGCTTCGGCCGCCAGGGCTTTCTGCTCGGCTTCGATGTCGACGAAACGCGCACCCTTGATGCGGCTCGGTACGCCACGGAAGCTCAGCTCGCAGACTTCTTCCGACAGGCCAATGGCCTCGAACAACTGCGCGCCACGGTAGGAAGTGACGGTGGAGATGCCCATCTTCGACAGGATCTTCAGCAGGCCCTTGGTGATGCCTTTACGGTAGTTCTTGAACACCTCGTAGAGGTCGCCCAGCACTTCACCGGTACGGATCAGGTCACCGAGCACTTCGTAGGCGAGGAACGGGTACACCGCCGAAGCGCCGAAACCGATCAGCACCGCGAAGTGGTGCGGGTCGCGGGCGGTGGCGGTTTCCACGAGGATGTTGGAGTCGCAGCGCAGGCCTTTTTCGGTCAGGCGGTGATGGACCGCGCCGGTGGCCAGGGAGGCGTGGATCGGCAGCTTGCCCGGTGCGATGTGACGGTCGGTCAGCACGATCTGGGTACGCCCGGCGCGCACGGCTTCTTCGGCCTGGTCCGCGACATTGCGCACCGCGGCTTCAAGGCCGAGGCTCTCGTCGTAGTTCAGGTCGATGATCTGGCGGTCGAAGCCCGGACGCTCCAGGGTCATCAGCGAACGCCACTTGGCCGGGGAAATGACCGGCGAGCTGAGGATCACACGGGAGGCGTGCTCAGGCGATTCCTGGAAGATGTTGCGCTCGGCGCCGAGACACACTTCCAGGGACATCACGATGGCTTCACGCAGCGGGTCGATCGGTGGGTTGGTCACCTGGGCGAACTGCTGGCGGAAATAGTCGTATGGCGTGCGAACGCGCTGGGACAGCACGGCCATCGGCGTGTCGTCGCCCATCGAGCCGACCGCCTCGTAGCCTTGCTCGCCGAGCGGACGCAGCACCTGGTCGCGCTCTTCGAACGTGACCTGGTACATCTTCATGTACTGCTTGAGCTGGTCGATGTCGTAGAACGCCGAACCGTGGTCGTTGTCTTCCATGGTCGCCTGGATGCGCAGGGCATTCTTGCGCAGCCATTGCTTGTACGGGTGACGGGACTTCAAGCGGTTGTCGATCGCATCGGTGTCGAGGATCTGCCCGGTTTCGGTGTCCACGGCGAGGATCTGGCCAGGACCGACGCGGCCTTTGGCGATCACATCTTCCGGCTGGTAGTTCCACACGCCGATTTCCGACGCGAGGGTGATGAAACCGTTGGTGGTGGTCACCCAACGCGCCGGGCGCAGACCGTTACGGTCGAGCAGGCACACCGCGTAGCGGCCGTCGGTCATGACCACGCCGGCCGGGCCGTCCCACGGTTCCATGTGCATCGAGTTGTACTCATAGAACGCCCGCAGATCGGGGTCCATGGTCTCGACGTTCTGCCACGCAGGCGGAATGATCATCCGCACGCCACGGAACAGGTCGATGCCGCCGGTGACCATCAGTTCGAGCATGTTGTCCATGCTGGAGGAGTCGGAGCCGACGCGGTTGACCAGCGGGCCGAGCTCTTCCAGGTCCATCAAATCGTTGGCGAACTTGGTGCGACGGGCCACGGCCCAGTTGCGGTTGCCGGTGATGGTGTTGATCTCGCCGTTGTGGGCGAGGAAGCGGAATGGCTGGGCCAGCGGCCATTTCGGCAGGGTGTTGGTGGAGAAGCGCTGGTGGAACACGCAGATCGCGGTTTGCAGGCGCTCATCGCTCAGGTCCGGATAGAAGGCGGTCAAGTCCGCCGGCATCATCAGGCCTTTATAAATGATGGTCTTGTGCGAAAAGCTGCAGATGTAGTGGTCGGTGTCGGCGGCATTCGACACGGACGAGCGACGACGCGAGGTGAACAGCTTGATCGCCATGTCCTGGTCGCTCAGGCCGTCGCCCGCGATGAACACTTGTTCGATCTGCGGCAGGCGCTCCAGGGCCAGGCGGCCGAGCACGCTGGTGTCGATCGGCACTTTGCGCCAGCCGACGAGTTGCAGGCCGGCCGCGAGGATTTCGCGGTTCATGTTCTCGCGAGCGGCTTCGGCTTTGACCGGGTCCTGGTTGAAAAACACCATGCCCACGGCGTACTGCTTGGGCAGCTCGACCGCGAAATGCTGTTTGGCGATGGCGCGCAGGAACAGGTCGGGCTTTTGAATGAGCAAGCCACAACCGTCACCGGTCTTGCCGTCGGCGTTGATCCCACCGCGGTGGGTCATGCAGGTCAGGGCCTCGATGGCCGTTTGCAAAAGGGTATGACTGGGCTCGCCCTGCATATGGGCAATCAGGCCGAAACCGCAGTTATCCTTGAATTCATCGGGTTGGTACAGACCTGCTTTCATAGACACTTTCTCACCAGGCTGCCTCTTATATCGAGGCAAATTTCTTTTCAATTCAACCAGTTACCTTCCACGCCGAACGTTCGCCGGCTTTGCAGGGGCAAAAGGGAGGTCATTGTACACACCGACACAGACGCTCACAAATTTAGCGACGAGATGTCGCAAATCTATGTCGCATTTATGAAAGGTTTAAAGCGATATGCTGTGCTAGTCAAAACTTTTTTAATTTTGACCGCTACGACTCAAAAGCCACTGTGACGCAGACACCACAATGCGCGCGGCCTTGAGGGCTGCACGCACTTGCGGTTTTTTTTGAGGTGCCGGGAGGGCGGCCTGGGTAAGGCCGCCGAATCTTCAGCGAGTTGCTGCCAGTTCTTGTTGAACGCTGGCAACAGTGCGAGGCCAAGGTTTACCAGCCTGAACCTTCGCTGGCAAGGCTTTGATAGCGGTATCGGCGGCGGCACGGCTGGAGAAGCTGCCGTAAGTGATCACGTAAAGCGGCTTGCCGTTGAGCACCTTCTTGAAATAACGGTACTCGCCGCCCTGCTCTTTGACGAAGGCTTGAGCATTGGCTTCGGAGCTGGTGCCGAGGATCTGCACCACGAAGTTACCGCTGGGCTGGCTGGTGTACCAGCTGCTGCCGGTGGCGCCGGCCTTGGCGACAGTCACCGGTTTTTCCGCCGGTTTGGCGGCCGGAGCTGGCTTGGCGACAGGCGCTGGCGCGACCGGCTTGGCGACGGGCGCCGGTTTGGCGGTCGCGACCGTAGGCGCAGGTACAGGCACAGGCGTTGGTTTTGCCGCCGGTTGACCGGCAGGCACGCCCGCTGGCGGCGCGGTGGTAGTCACGGTCGGCGGTGTGCTGCTGGAGCCTTCCACTGGCACGCCGTCGTCGCCTTCGGAGATACCGCCGGCCGCTTCGGCGAGCGGGCCGCGCATGACAGGCTGGCCGACCATCGGCAGATTGGTCGGTTGGCCGGAGTTGGCGAACTCGACATTCGGCGTGGGTTTACCCAGTGGTAACTGCGCCTGTTCGGTTGGCGCGCCGGCAGGCGTCGGTGCCTTGCTGCGACCCGGGATCAACCAGGCGGCGGCGACAGCGACCACGACAACGGCGGAAATAGCCAATACGTGCTTTTTAGGCATAGTGAACCCCATCTTTGGACGCTTGACCGCAGAGCGGCTGGCAATCATGGCTTCAATCATCGCATCGCGGGCAACCTGGTTGATGGTGCCAGGCCAGCCGTCGGAGCTTTCATGAATATCAGAGATCTGCTGAGCGGAGAAAAGTTCGATGCCCTGCCCGGCGCCTTCGAGGCGTTGTGCCAGGTATTCACGGGTTTCTTCCTCTTCATACGGCTGCAATTCGATGACGTGGAACAGCTCCTGCTCGCCGCTGATCTGCTCCAGAGCGGCGATCAGGGACGATTCACCGAACAGGAACACATGCGGACGACCTTCCGGCGTACCCGCTGCCAGCGCCAGCAGCGCTTCGAGGGCCGACTCGTCAAGCTGCTCGGCGTCGTCCACCAGCAGGTAGACTTCCTGGCCGGTCAGGCCCAGTTGCACCACTTGCTTGAGAATCGCATTCGGCTCGGCGCTGGCAACGTCCAGGGCCTGGGCCACCTGACGCAGCACGCCCGCCGCATCGCCGGCGCCACGCGCCGACACCACTACGCTTTGCACCGATTGTTTGTTAGTGCTGGCGACCAGCGCCTGGCGCAGCAGGGTCTTGCCGCTGCCCAGCGGGCCGGTGACGACCAGCAACAACTGGCTGTAGCGCGCGAGGTGATGCAACTGCCCGAGCACCGACTTGCGCTGCGCAGGGAAGAATTTGAAACCAGGCACCCGTGGAGCGAAGGGGTCGTGGCTTAACTGGTAATGGCCGAGGAACGCCTCGTCGGCATGCAAACTAGTCATCGGGCTCTTATTAACCTTTAAGCTGGGCCAGGGCGCGGTAATCCGCTCCCAGCGTGGCCTGTAGAATCTCTTTCGGATAATCGTCGGTCACCACCGCTTCGCCCATGCGGCGCAGCAGCACCAGTCGCAGTCGACCGTCGATCACTTTCTTGTCTATCGCCATATGTTCGAGGAAATCCGCCTCGCTCATTTCCTCGGGCGGGATCACCGGCAACCCGGCGCGCTGGAACAGGCGGATGCCCCGATCCCGGTCCTGGGCGCTGATCCAGCCCAGGCGTTGCGACATCTCCAATGCCATCACTGTGCCAGCCGCTACGGCTTCCCCATGCAACCACACACCATAGCCCATGTGCGTTTCGATCGCATGGCCGAAGGTGTGGCCCAGGTTCAAGGTGGCCCGTACACCGGACTCCCGTTCGTCGGCATTCACCACCAGCGCCTTGGCCGCACAGGAACGGGAGATCGCTTCGGTCAGCGCCACCTGGTCCAGCGCGCGCAGGGCGTCGACATGTTCTTCCAGCCAGGTCAGGAACGGCTCGTCGCAGATCAGCCCGTACTTGATGACTTCCGCCAGGCCCGCCGACAGCTCGCGCGGGGGCAAGGTGTTGAGGGTCGCGGTGTCGATCAGCACAGCCTGGGGCTGGTAGAACGCGCCCACCATGTTTTTGCCCAGCGGATGGTTGATGCCGGTCTTGCCGCCCACCGACGAATCGACCTGGGACAGCAAGGTGGTCGGCACCTGGATGAAATCCACGCCGCGCTGGTAACAGGCGGCCGCAAAACCGGCCATGTCACCAATCACGCCGCCACCGAGGGCGACCACGGTGGTGCGCCGGTCATGGCGCGCGGTCAGCAGGCCATCGAAGATCAGTTGCAGGGTTTCCCAGTTCTTGTGGGCTTCGCCGTCGGGCAGCACCACGGAGATCACCGAGTACGCCGCCAGGCTGCGGCTCAGACGCTCAAGATACAGCGGCGCGACCGTTTCGTTGGAGATGATCGCCACTTGCCGCCCGGCAATATGCGGTGCGAGCAACTCGGGCTGGTCGAGCAGACCTTCGCCAATATGGATCGGGTAGCTGCGCTCGCCTAGATCGACCTTAAGTGTCTGCATGTGTCCCCGCGTTGAAGATGTATTAACGACCGGCAACGTCGTGATCCGACGTCGCCTGATGGCTCTACGCCACACCCCACAGGGTGATGACGCGCCGCCGAGAATAGCGCATTTCGGGCCTGGCTTTAACGGGGTGGCAGCCGTTGCAGGCGCTCGAGAATGTCGAGCACCACCATCCGAGGTGGCCGCTCATCGGTTTCCACCACCAGATCGGCGATTTCCCGATACAGCGGATCGCGCAGCGCCAGCAGATCCCGCAGGGTCTTCGCCGGGTCGGCGGTGCGCAGCAGTGGGCGATTGCGATCACGCGCGGTGCGCCCCACCTGCTGCTCGACCGACGCATGCAGATAGACCACCCGACCACCGGCATGCAATGCCCGGCGGTTCTCCTCGCGCATCACAGCACCGCCGCCGGTCGCCAGGACCACGCCATCGCAAGCGCACAGCTCGGCAATCATCGCCTGCTCACGGTCACGAAAGCCCAGTTCGCCTTCCTTATCGAAGATCCACGGGATATTGGCACCCGAGCGCACTTCAATTTCCTTATCGGAGTCTTTGAATGGCAGGCGCAGCTCTTTGGCCAGCAAACGGCCGATGGTGCTTTTTCCAGCCCCCATCGGTCCTACAAGAATCAAATTTCGCACAGAATCAACGACTCACAGCAATCGCCTGGTTATTCATAATACGCGGAGTCAGGAATACCAGCAGCTCGGATTTTTTTTCTGCCAGCACATCGCGCCGGAAAAGGCGGCCAAGATACGGCACATCGCCCAAAAATGGCACTTTATCTAGCACTTTGCTTTGGGTATTGGAGAAAACTCCGCCGATGACGATGGTCTCGCCGTCCCTGACCAGCACCTTGGCGTTGACCTCGTTTTTCTTGATCGGCGGTACGTCGTTGAGCTTGTTCAGGTAATCCGGCTCATCCTTGGTGACTTTGACCTCCATGATCACGCGGTCGTCGGGGGTGATTTGCGGGGTGACTTCCAGGGACAGCGAAGCCTCCTTGAACGACACCGAGGTGGCGCCGCTGGAGCTGGATTCCTGATAGGGAATCTCGGTGCCCTTGAGGATGCGCGCGGTCTCCTTGTCGGACGTGACCACCTTGGGCTGCGAGACAATCTCGCCGTTGCCGGTTTTTTCCATCGCGGTCAGTTCCAGGTCCAGCAGCAGGTTGTCGGTGATAAACGCGACACCCAGGCCAGAAGTGTTGGTGAGCGCCCCCAAATCGACAAAGGGCGAGCCGGACGGGTTTTCCACAGGCTCGGTGCCTGGCTCCGGAGGTTTCTCGACACCGCCAGCGCCCCAGTTGCCGCGATTGACCCGCCCTCCCCAGCGCACGCCCAGGCTTTTGTCGTAGTCGACATTGGCCTCGACAATCCGCGCCTCGATCATCACCTGGCGCACCGGAATATCCAGCTGCGCCACGATGCGGCGCAGCTCTTCCAGGCGTTCGCCGGTCTGGTAGGCAATGATGTTATTGGTGCGGTCATCCACCGCCACCGAGCCGCGTTCGTCGGTGGCGCCTTCCAGGCCGGTCACCGATTGGAACAACTTGGCCAGGTCCGCAGCCTTGGCGTAATTGACCTGCAACAGTTCGCGCCGCAATGGCGCCAGTTCAGCCATCTGCTTGCGCGACTCCAACGTCAGCAGCTCGCGCGCGGCCAACTCGTCGGCGGGCGCCACCAACAGCACCCCGGCCTTCACCCGCTGGTCCAGCCCCTTGCTTTGCAACACCAGGTCCAGCGCCTGATCCCAAGGCACGTCCTTGAGCCGCAGGGGGATCGAACCTTGCACATCGTCACTGGCGACCAGATTCAGGCCCGCCACATCGGCAATCTGCTGCAACACGGCGCGCAGCTCGATGTTCTGGAAGTTGAGGTTCAGCTTGTCGCCGGTATAGGTACCTGATGCCGCACCGCCGGGAGGCGGCAGTTGGATCAGATCTACACGATTGGGCACAGCAGCAGCCATCGGTGCCGTGAACGCTATCCATAGCGCCACACCGAAGGACGAGAAAGTCCTTTTCATTGTTTGATTCCGTTATGAGTTGACGTTCAGCACGAGGGTCCGCGGGCGTTCCAGCCACGCGCCCTGTTCATCGGGAAACAATTCGAGCAATTCCACATGGCCCTCATCAATAGCCGTGACCCGACCGTGGTCCGGCCCCAGGTAATCGCCGACCGCCAGCCTGTGGACGCTGGCGGCGGCACGCAGCAGGGCGAAGGTCTGCGCGCCTCGGGACAGCGTGCCGACCATTTCGAACTGGTCGACGGCGATACCTTCCAGGGCGCCGCGGGCACGCCCGAGGTCCGGTGCGAGCGCGGGCCGGCCGGGTACGTGACCGACCTGCAAGGCGCGCGGCTGGAACGGATCACGCAAGGCCAGCGCGTCATAGACAAAGCGCGGCCCCGGCTCGACGGCCGGGGCCGACTGACCGCCCGACGACGGATTGCGATAGGTCTTGGCCACCAACTCCAGGCGCAACCCTGCCGCATCAGCCCGAAGCGCCACATCATGCACCGTGACGATGCGCGGCAAGCCGCCCAAAGCGCTCACAAACATCGCCAGGTCGTGATAAGCCCCGGTGACGCCCAGGCGTAACGGCTGCTCGATATAGAGCGGCCGGGGCTGTTCATCCAACACCACGATAGCGTCGACGAGCACCCCATTGGCCGCCCCCAGGCGAGCGATATCTTCGAGCAATGCGGGCACCTCGGATGCACTGGGCAACTGCTGCATCAGCCCGGCAAAACGCGCCTGCATCGCCTGAAACCGCTGGCTGCGCGCCTCCAGGCTGGCGGCAAGGCCAGCCTTCTGGGCCACCTGTCGCTGCAAGACGACGCCCTGCGCCTCAACCGTCTGCAACCGTTGCCGCGAGGGGCTCAGGTACGTCCCATCGCCCACCCACAGCACCAGGCCAGCGAGCGCGCAGCCGAGCACGACCTTGGCGGGCAAGGGCCATTTCGCAGCGTTGTGGGTGAGAGCGGAAAAGTCGAGCCTGGGCAGGCTCACGGTTGGGCCTCGACGGACTCTCCCTGGCGCACCATCAATTGAAATTCGTTGCCGCCCTGGCCATCTTCCATCCGCACATGTTGCAGCCGAGTGGCATGGGCGCCTTCGGAGGCTTGCAGGCGGCGCATCAGTTGGGCGATGTCCTGGCTGGAATCGGCGCTGCCACGGATGCTGACCGTATCGCCCTTCGCCACGACCTCGTGCAAATGCACGCCGTCTGGCATCGCGCGGGCCAACTGATCCAAGAGCTGGGCACCGGCCGAGCGGGCTTCGTTCAAGTCCTGCACGACCTTCATGCGCTCCGCCAATTGCTGGCTTTGTTCCTGCAGGTCATCGATGGTCTTGATGCGCGAGTCGAGGACGGCAGCGTCCTTGTCCAGGTGGCTATTGCGCGTCACTTGTCGATCGATCGCCCGGTCGATCACCTGATCGGCCAACCACACGGTTGCGAACGCCACGCAGACAAACGCCAGCAGCAGCCCCAGAAAGAATTTGCGCCGCCGTTCCGCCAGCGCCTGGCGCCAGGGCAAAAGGTTGATTAGTGTCTTCAAGCGAAACTCCTCAGGGCCAACCCGCAAGCAATTCCCATCCCGCGGGCATCCGCGGCCCATTGTGCGCCATCGACTCGATGGCCCGGCGTGAAGCTGGCGAAATCCTGACTGCAAGCGCGTGCGAATGCAAATGCTTCCACATCCACCACCTTCGGCACCAGCCCAGCCAGGGTCAAAACCGCGACCCGAGCCTCTACCTGGGCCTTATGGCACGCCGCGAGCAATACATCAACCCGTGCCAGGTTCTGGGCCGACGGCCCGCGAACCTGGAAATCCAGGGCCATCTCATCCAGCGGATAAGGGATGTACTGGTCGGCCTCCATTTGGATCATCCAGGTCATTTCTTCCTCACTGAGCCCCGCGTCCAACTCGATCACCCGGGTAATCACCGAAGCTCCCGCCACAGCCACGGCCGCTTGGCGGGCCGAGGTGCGCGAGAGGGCCAATGCCTGGGACAACGTCTGCCCCACGCCGTCGAGGTCGAGCACGCTGCTGTCGACCACCGCCTGGGGCGGTAGCGCTTGCGTGGCGTAGCTTTGCACGTTGTAGCCGGTGGGCGAGCGGCCAAGTTCGATCAACCGGATGCCGGTGTCCTGGATGTCGACACCCAGGACGGTATCGACTTTTCGCCTGAAAAATCCCTTTTCCATAAAACTCCCTAAAACTTTCCCTGTCATACCGCCTGATTGGCGCGTGGCAGCGTGCATTCGGTCGCCTTGTTTGCGAGGCGCGAATGACGCCCCAAGCCGAAAATGCTTTAATGCCCAGCGTTTTTTCCCGCTTTTTATCTGCAGCCAGGGTCGATTCATCGTTTGCCATGCATGCCCCGGCGCCTAACCCATTCTTTTCTCTGGAAATCCAAAAGCCTTGATTCGTCTGCTGAAGTTTTTCGGGTACTCCATTGTCGCCATCGTTTGCGGGCTGCTGCTCGTCCTCAGCGGCGCCTACCTCTACCTTAGTCCGGGATTGCCCTCCGTAGAGGCCCTGAGAAGCATCCAGTTGCAGATTCCTTTGCGGGTCTATAGCAGCGATGAAAAACTGATCGCAGAGTTCGGCGAAATGCGCCGTACCCCGATTCGTTTCGCGGATATTCCACCCAACTTCATCAACGCCCTGCTGTCGGCCGAGGACGATAATTTCGCCAATCACTATGGCGTCGACCCCAGCAGCCTGGTGCGGGCCGCCACGCAACTGGTAAAAAGCGGACACATTCAATCCGGCGGCAGCACGATCACCATGCAGGTGGCGAAGAACTTCTTCCTCACCAGCGAACGCAGCTTTTCACGCAAAGCCACCGAGATCCTGCTGGCACTGCAGATCGAGCGGCAGCTGACCAAGGACGAGATCCTTGAGCTGTACGTCAATAAAATCTACCTGGGCAACCGCGCCTACGGCATCGAAGCCGCGTCCCAGGTCTACTACGGCAAGTCGATTCGCGACGCCAGCCTGGCGCAGATGGCCATGATTGCCGGCCTGCCCAAGGCGCCCTCGCGCTTCAACCCGCTGGCCAACCCGGCACGCAGCAAAGAGCGGCGCGACTGGATTCTGGGGCGCATGTACAAGCTGGGCAAAATCAGCCAGAGCGCCTATGAAAGCGCGGTGGCCGAGCCGCTGAACGCCAGTTACCACGTACCGACCCCGGAAGTGAACGCCCCTTATATCGCGGAAATGGCACGGGCCGAGATGGTCGGCCGTTATGGCAGCGAGGCCTACACCGAAGGCTTCCGTGTGACCACGACCGTTCCGAGCGACTTGCAGGAAATCGCCAACAACGCGGTGCATGAAGGCCTGATCACCTACGACCAGCGCCATGGCTACCGCGGCCCCGAATCGCGCCTGCCGGGCAAGACCCTGAGCGCCTGGACCACCGAACTTGGCAAACAGCGCACGATCAGCGGCCTGGAACCGGCCATCGTCACCCAGGTGAAGAAGGACGGCGTGCAGGTACTGACCCGCACCGGCGAAGCGCATGTGGCGTGGGACAGCATGAAATGGGCGCGCCCATTCCTGAACACCAACAGCATGGGGCCGATGCCCAAGCAGCCGTCGGACGTGGCGCAGGTGGGTGATTTGATCCGCGTGCAACGCCAGAAGGACGACAGCCTGAAATTCAGCCAGGTGCCGGTCGCCCAAGGCGCCCTGGTCTCCCTCGATCCGCAGAACGGCGCGATCCGTGCCCTGGTCGGCGGCTTCGCGTTCGAGCAGAGCAACTACAACCGTGCCACCCAGGCCAAGCGCCAGCCGGGTTCGAGCTTCAAGCCGTTCGTCTACAGTGCCGCCCTGGACAACGGCTACACCGCCGCCAGCCTGGTCAACGATGCACCGATCGTGTTTGTCGACGAGTACCTGGACAAGGTCTGGCGTCCGAAGAACGACACCAACACCTTCCTCGGCCCGATCCGCATCCGCGAGGCGCTGTACAAGTCGCGCAACCTGGTGTCGATCCGCTTGCTGCAGGCGATGGGCGTGGGCAAGACCATCGACTACATCACCCGCTTTGGTTTCAACAAGGCGGACCTGCCGCCGAACCTGTCCCTGGCCCTGGGGACGGCGACTCTCACGCCGATGGAAATCGCCACCGGCTGGAGCACGTTTGCCAACGGCGGCTACAAGATCACGCCGTACCTGATCGACAAGATCGAAAGCCGCAATGGCGACACCCTGTTCACCGCCAACCCGCCACGGGTGCCGGGTGATGTGGTCAATGGCGTGGCCGCCAGCGATGGGCTGGCCGCACCGAGCAACGGCGGTATCACCATCGAACCGACCCCAGGCGTCACGCCGGCGGCGAACCCGAGCGCCGCGCCTGAACCGCAGGCGCCGGCAGTGGCCGAACGCGTGGTGGATGGCCGCACCACCTACATCCTCAACAGCATCCTGGAAGACGTGATCAAGAAAGGCACCGGCCGCCGAGCACTGGCCCTGGGCCGCGCGGACATCGCGGGCAAGACCGGTACCACCAACGAATCCAAGGACGCCTGGTTCTCCGGCTACAACGCCGACTACGTGACCACCGTATGGACCGGCTACGACCAGCCGGAAAGCCTCGGCCGCCACGAGTTCGGCGGTACCGTCGCGCTGCCGATCTGGATGAGCTACATGGGCGCCGCCTTGAAGGACAAGCCGCTGCATACCCAGCCGGAACCGGAAGGCATCCTCAGCCTGCGGATCGACCCGATCAGCGGCCGCGCAGCATCGCCGAGCACGCCGAATGCGTACTTCGAGCTGTTCAAGAGCGAGGACACGCCGCCGTCGATCAACGAGCTGGGCAATGGCGTGGCGCCGGGCAGCCCGCTGCCGGCGGATGAGGCGGCACCGATCGATCTGTTCTAAGCCCATGCGGTCAACCCTGTGGGAGGGAGCTTGCTCCCGATGGCGGTGTGTCAGTCACCAGGTTCATTGACTGACAGTCCGCCATCGGGGGCAAGCCCCCTCCCACATTTGGTTCTGCGCAGGCCTTGGGTTTATAGCCAGACAGCAAAAAGCCCCGACTCGCAAGAGCCGGGGCTTTTTGTTGGTGCGCTACAACGGCTTAGCCGTTGAACACATCATCCACGCTTTGCAGCGGGTAGTTTTTCGGATACGGCAGGGTGGCCACACCGGTCTCGATCGCAGCTTTGGCCACGGCGTCGGAGATCACGGTGATCAGGCGCTTGTCCATTGGTTTCGGAATGATGTACTCACGACCGAATTCCAGCTTGGCGCCACCGTAGGCATCGCACACGTCCTGAGGCACCGGCAGCTTGGCCAGTTCACGCAGGGCGTTGGCGGCCGCCACTTTCATTTCTTCGTTGATGCGCTTGGCGCGAACGTCCAGGGCACCGCGGAAGATGAACGGGAAGCCCAGCACGTTGTTGACCTGGTTCGGGTAGTCCGAACGGCCGGTCGCCATGATCACGTCGTCGCGGGTGGCGTGTGCCAGTTCCGGCGCGATTTCTGGGTCCGGGTTGGAGCAGGCGAACACGATCGGGTTGGCTGCCATGGCCTTCAGGCCTTCAGCGCTCAGCAGGTTCGGGCCGGACAGGCCGACGAATACGTCGGCACCGTCGAGGGCCTCAGCCAGGGTGCGCTTGGAGGACGGATGCGCAAACATCGCCTTGTACTGGTTCAGGTCGGTACGCTCGGACTGGATCACGCCCTTGCTGTCGACCATGTAGATGTTTTCCAGCTTGGCGCCCATGCTGACGATCAGCTTCATGCACGAGATGGCCGCAGCGCCAGCGCCCAGGCAGACGATCTTGGCGTCAGCCAGGGTTTTGCCAGCGATTTCCAGGGCGTTGATCATGCCGGCCGCGGTAACGATCGCGGTGCCGTGCTGGTCATCGTGGAATACCGGAATGTCGCACTGTTCGATCAGAGCCTTTTCGATCTCGAAGCACTCAGGTGCCTTGATGTCTTCCAGGTTGATGCCACCGAAGGTGATGGAAATGCGCTTGACGGTGTCGATGAAAGCCTGCGGGCTCTCGGAATCGACTTCGATGTCGAACACATCGATGCCGGCAAAGCGCTTGAACAGCACGCCTTTACCTTCCATGACTGGCTTGGAAGCCAATGGGCCGAGGTTACCCAGGCCAAGAATCGCGGTGCCATCGGAAATCACTGCAACCAGGTTGCCTTTGCCGGTGTATTTGTACGCCAACTCAGGGTCACGGGCGATTTCACGGACGGGCTCGGCAACGCCAGGGCTGTAGGCCAGCGACAGGTCGCGAGCGGTGGCAGTGGCTTTGGTGAGCTCTACACTCAGCTTTCCTGGACGAGGAAGGGCATGATATTCGAGAGCGGCAGTTTTCAAATCAGACATATCGGCATTCCGCTTTTACTGTTGGTCGACGGACCGCCGAGGATACTCGTGTCGTAAAGCCCCTACAAGACTGGGCAGTCACCGGTGTCAAGCGCCGTACACTACGACTTTCGGCCAAGAGCCACGGGACACAAGGGCTCAACTGTTCACAATCTACTTGAAAAATGTCTACAATTTTCCTTCGACTGTCGATTTCAACCACCGCAATCGCGCTGGAGTGCCTGCTTAGCCGAGCAAAGCCTGATGACCGAGGCGGGCCTGGGCCCCCGCCAGCCAAATCGCGGGCACAAAAAAGGCGCCCGCAAGGGACGCCTTTTTCAACAGCTGGCAAAAGCCCATAGGGCCTTTGAGCCTTACTCTGCTGGAGTAGCAGGCTTCTTGCCGAAAGCACCAAAGCGATCTGCGAAGCGCTGTACACGGCCGCCAGTGTCCAGAGTTTTCTGCTTACCGGTGTAGAACGGGTGGCACTCGTTGCATACGTCAGTGCCCAGTGGCTTGCACAGGTTCGAACGGGTTTCGAACTTGTTGCCGCAGCTGCAGGTGACTTCGATGGTTTCGTACGCTGGATGGATACCGGCTTTCATGGTGACTTCCTCAGGCTAGCGTGCCGCCACTCGACACCATTGTCGAATACCGCACGTAATTAGGCCGCGGATTCTACCAGACCTTTTTAAACGCGCAAGCGCCGCTCTGCATCGATTCAGCACACCAAAGCCCCTTTCATCCGAAAACCGCGGCATACCCAACGCATCCCTCGTCTGCTAGGCTCCCGCCCTTCGTCATCACCCTCCTTTATAGAGAACCCCTGCGTGCCCGACGCCATTTTGCGCCTAGCCCTGCCCTCGCCCCTGCGCCGCCTGTTCGACTACCGGGCCCCGGCCGGCGTGCTGCGGGCGCAGTTGCAGCCAGGCATGCGGGTGCGGGTGCCGTTCGGGCGCAGGGAAATGATCGGCATCCTGGTGGAGGTAGCCGATCACAGTGAAGTGCCGGCGGAAAAGCTCAAGCCGGCCGTGGCCATCCTCGACACCACGCCGCCGCTGCCGCCGGCGTTGTTCAAGCTGTGCCTGTGGACCGCCCAGTATTACCAGCACAGCCTGGGCGACACCTTGAGCTGGGCGCTGCCGGTGCTGCTGCGCCAGGGCGAACTGGCCGAAGCGCGCCAGGAACGCTTCTGGTCGACGGTGCCCGGCGCGCGTCTCGACGACCCGCGCATCGCCCGCGCCCCGCGTCAGCGTGACGCCCTGGCGACACTGGCGCAGCATCCCCATGGCGTGGCCCATCAGCTCTTGAGCAAGCTGATGCTGAGCAAAGACAGCCTCGACCTGCTGCTCGCCAAAGGCCTGGTGCAGGTCGAGATCCGCAAGCACGCCCCGGACCCGCGCCATGAACACTGGCTGGCCCAACCGGAATTGCCGCTGAACCCCGAGCAACGTGCGGCCTATGAAGCCATTCGCGCAGGTTTTGACTGCTTTCACGCGTTCCTGCTGGCCGGCGTGACCGGCAGCGGCAAGACCGAAGTCTATCTGCAGTTGATCCGCGAAACCCTGCAAGCGGGCAAACAGGCGCTGGTGCTGATCCCCGAGATCAACCTCGGCCCGCAGACCCTGGCGCGTTTCGAGCAGCGTTTCAACGCACGCATCGCCCTGGTGCATTCGGCGGTCAATGACCGTGAGCGCCTGGAGTCATGGCTGGCGGCGCGGGACGGCGAGGCCGACATTATTATCGGCACCCGCTCGGCGCTGTTCACCCCGATGAAAAACCCCGGGCTGATCATCATCGACGAAGAACACGACGGTTCGTACAAACAGCAGGAAGGCCTGCGCTACCACGCCCGCGACCTGGCCCTGGTGCGGGCGCGTCAGGAAGACATTCCGATCGTGCTGGGTTCGGCCACGCCGTCCCTGGAAAGCCTGCATAACGCCTACACCGGCCGCTATGGCCTGCTGCGCCTGAATGAGCGCGCAGGCGGCGCCAAGCAACCGCGCTTCCTACGCCTGGATGTAAAAAGCCGGCCATTGGACAGCGGTATTTCCGGGCCGATGCAACAAGCCATCGGCCAGACCCTCGCCGCCGGCCAGCAAGTCCTGGTGTTTCTCAACCGTCGCGGCTTCGCGCCGACCTTGCTGTGCCATGACTGCGGCTGGATGTCCGAATGCGAACGCTGCGATGCGCGCATGACCGTACACCAGCGCCATGGCGAGTTGCGCTGCCATCACTGCGGCCATGTGGAACGAGTACCGCGCCATTGCCCGCAATGCGGCAAAGTCGACCTGCGACCGGTCGGCGCGGGCACCGAACGCGCCGAAGAACGCCTGGGCATTCTGTTCCCGGACTACCCGGTACTGCGGGTCGATCGCGACAGCACCTCGCGCAAGGACGCGATGAACCAGCTGTTCGCCACCATCCAGAAGGGCCAGCCGTGCATCCTGGTAGGCACGCAGATGCTGGCCAAGGGGCATCACTTCCCACGGGTGACCCTGGTGTCGATCCTGGATGCCGACGGCGGCTTGTTCTCCGGCGACTTCCGCGCCAGCGAGCGCATGGCGCAGTTGATCGTGCAGGTCGCCGGCCGTGCCGGGCGCGCCGAGGAGCCGGGCAAGGTGATCATCCAGACCCACCTGGCCGACCATCCGCTGCTGATCC